>Ga0074193_1001608_pt1 | contig 26005 bp, 27 predicted proteins | sample EPASupsiteHSE605_FD_64523 | JGI IMG/M metagenome (GOLD analysis project Ga0074193, IMG submission 64523) | Bioremediated contaminated groundwater from EPA Superfund site, New Mexico - Sample HSE6-05 | ecosystem: Environmental > Aquatic > Deep subsurface > Groundwater > Contaminated ... | reverse complement strand
TTGCCTTGCATCCCATCTACTTCCCGGCGTGGTACAATAAAGGAGTGGTCCTCAAACAACTTAAAAAAACTGAGGAAGCACTGGAACATTTTGATGAAGCAATCAAACTCCTTTTAGATAAAAAACCGGGAATGACCAGGGGAATGTGTTTAAAAGAGTTTAAATGTGAATAAATTTATCCAAACTTGATAAAAATCCTTGATCTGTTATCTAAACTTGATAAAATCCCTGATCTTATTATCCAAAGTTGAAGTTCCTGATCTATTATTTAACTTGATAAAATCCCTGATTTTAAGATTCTACCAAGAGACTATTTTTTCAACTTCTATATTCATGTCTTTTTCAGTTCCACCACAATGATCTGGGGCCTTGCAAAAAACCGTAGGGGGAGTATGGTTGTTCCTATACCATTACTCACAATCAAAGTGCTGTTGTTTTCTTCAATTACTCCGGTCCGATATTTATTCCCGTAATCTGAATGAGTACTGGGAGCCCAGAGGCCGAAAAAGGTTACCTGTCCTCCATGGGTGTGACCGGAGAAAACCAGATCAACCTTGGATTTATTCACCTTGGGGAAGTAATCTGGGTTATGGCTAATCATCATAACAAAATCCTGGGGTGTGACCACTGATGTGGTGGCGTTCTGGATCTGGGCGCCATTATTATAGTCACCCACTCCACCCAAACGAATTCTGGAACCGTTTTCTTCAATCCAGGTGCCTTTATTCCCTATATAAGTAATTCCATAGTGTGGAATGGCATCCAGAGTGTAATCCTGGGGATCTTTATTCCCTAAAACCGCATAAACACCCAGGGGTGATTCTAATTGGGATAAAGACTCAAATGTTGAATTAATATATGCAGAATCTCCATCAATGTAGTCCCCTCCCAAGAGGATGAGATCCGGGTTCATGGCATTAACCTGGCTAACCAAACTATCAATTCTGTCCTGGCTGAAAAATGGGCCAGCATGAATATCACTGAGGAAAACGATTGTTTTCCCATCGAACTGGGCTGGTATCTGGTCTGATTCAATGGTTATATGTTTAGTTTCAATCCAGTAGGGCTCCACCAGCATGTAAGCCACCAGCAGGATTAATGCTATGATAACGAATATAAAACCTTTTTTCAAGTTGACACCTGTAATGAGCTATTTTTTTTTTATATATATGAACTATTTTTTAATTTCAGTTAAAATGTAAAATGTTAATCTGGATTAATTATATTTTTTAATTATAAAGAGTTGGCACTTTGGAATAGATAGGATTTTCAAATAAATAAGCTTTCGGGTTGGGCGGGAATGATTTTTAAAGAGATTTTTAGAACCTCTCTTCATAAACCCACCAATAGTAATACTTTTATTTAAAAAATTATTTATAATAGTGGGATCATATTATTATCAATAAAAGTAGGAGATTATCTTAAAAGTAGGAGGCATAAAAATATGGAAGAAGATCTAAAAAATCTGGTTTTAGGATTCAGAAAACACACCGGAAAAACTCAAACAGAACTGGCAAGTGAACTGGAAGTACCCACGGATATTGAAACTGCACTGGAGATGGGAACTTACAGGCAACCCACAAAACGCCTTAAAGGGAAAATAGACAATTTAGTCTCTGATTGTGATGAAAATGAACTGATTCAGATTGGAAGAGGGTACCGGATCATGGATGAATTGGGTCCCGACTTCAAATACTACATCCGTGGACTAGAACAGGCAAGGGGTATTGATCATGAAGAACTCCACAGTCAACCTGAAGAAGAGTTCTACCGGATTATAGGAAGTGTGAATCTGGATGAGTTTGAAGTGGTCAACATGGGCAGACAGGCTTAATTAATGATTTGTTAAGGTGTTAATTCTTAATTAATTGTTAAAGTGTCAATCCGAGTATAAGAAAATTATTTTCCCATAAACTTCACTTTTTTTATTTTTTAGGTTTATTTTACATTGTGTTAGGGAACAAGCACTGTGAGTGGAGCTGATTATAATATCAGAAAAAATAGTTATCTATGAAGAGTTTCAACAGCCCACTTTATTCCTTAACCATCTGCCCGAATATAAATATTTCAAGTACTCTCTAGTTTCCTTTATGGCCCATATGCTGCAATGCAGATATGCCTAACTTTGGGTTTTCTGAGCCAGAAAAAACCATAATTAACTTCATTTCACCACTCTAGGGGATAAACTCATTAAACTTAAATATTTACCCTGCAAATATTCCTATATCCTAATTATTCGAAAAAAATTGTATTTAAATCAAAGTAATCGATCCATCCAGCTTCCCAGAAATCCTCCTAACTAACCCTGGAATGGTGGAGGTGATTATAGTGTGATCAGCAGTTCTTGAGGCTAATTTATCATCTGATGAGGCCCCAATGACATTGGATAGGAGTTCTTCATTTAATATATCTACAGTTACCTTTTCCACCCATGGATCTTTATCACTGATGATGATCTCATCCATATCCTTGTTCAGTTCTCTGGCTAAAGCCCAGGAAACGAACCTGCCGCCTATGAGTGCGGTACTACTACCTGTCAAACTTTCATGAATACTCTGAATGGTCTTTTGAACTTTAACCTTTTTATAAATTGGTGAATGGGGAACCACTGCCCAGTGGGCGTCTCCCACCGTGAAATCTCCTATTTTCTGGGGGTAAACGTTTTCAGGACCTACTACTTTAATTGAAGTGGCTAATGCTTCCAGTTCTCCCCTCTGGATGGGGACACTGGTCAGGCCTTCTTTGAGTTCTTCTTTGATTATTTTTATAACACGCGGAAGTCCGAAATTACCTTTTTTCGCAGTTCCAGGACTATATCCGCACATGTATCCATGATGATTCTTGGGGAAACCGGTGATTATGGCATTAAGCCCCGCACGCAGGCCCACACGACATTCATCTTCATAGGCCCCGTTGGTGGCAACGATCTTCCCGGGTACCAGTATACGGGCCATTGCCACTGCTTTGGCAAAGCTATCCAGGCGGTCATTTGACTGGTTGAATGGTCCACCTTCCAGTACAAAGATGTCTGCCCCTAATTCCAGGGCTTTACTAAATCCGGTGATCAGATCATCGTATCCATCTCCAATGAACATGATGGCCTCCACTCCTTTACCATATTTCTGGGCAAGATTGGCAATCTCTTCAGCCTCTTCTAAGGGTGCTGCATGGCCTTTTCCACCTTGGGCACTGGTAACGTTAATGGCTACAGATGAGGAACATTTAATCCATTCTTCCCTCTCATCCTGTGCAGCTTCCTCTTTATCCATGAGTCTGGCATGGATCCTATCCCGTGGACATTCCTGGAATGGTGGTCCCTGATTATAGCACTGTCCTGGGCATTTAACAATCTCCCGGGGGAAGCGCATGGCTCCGTACCTGCCAAAGTGATCCAGATCCAGGGGAACATCAGTGGCTTTTCTAACTTCTCTGAGGATATCAATACCTCTCATATTGTTGGTTTCGGCGATATCTGCAAAGGCATAGGCACAGACATGGATGGAAGCACCAAGCATGTCAGATAACATGCAGTTACCCATAAGTTCATCCCTTCCCAGGTCTGATGCACAGGTACCCACCACGATCTCAGTCAAATCACATCCCAGGGGGAACTTTTTGAAATTCATTCCCAACTGGGTGGCCTCAGCAGTGGATAGTTCGGAAACTGCATCCACCACATCATTAACATTTTTATCTGATCTGCTGAGTTCAAGAGCTGAATCCATGTCACTTACTGCTTCTTTGATCATATCGTGCACTAAAATCACCTGTTAAAATCTTTAAAGTCTGTAAAATTTAATGAATACTATCAGTTTCATAATCTCAATTTGGATTTTTTTATTCTAATTATAATAATCGGTTAAGCTATTTAAAAGTTAGTATAAAAATTAGTTTAAGTATTACAAACTGGCTGTGAATCGCTGCAAAACTCATAATCAACAAACAACAGGAATTTATAATGTTCAATCATCCAAATGTTTAAGTGCCTCAAATTTAAAAACGTAATTTTATAATATGTATCAAAAAAATAATGGGTGTAAAATGCGGAAATTATCATCAAGTTTATTATTAGGGTCTATTTTCCTTTTACTATTTATTGGAAATGTTATGACAAATTCAAATAGTTACAGTTTTAATGACATTTTTTTAAACATATTTATCGGTGCTTTTGGGTTTTTGCTACTATTATATGGTATTTTTGATAGGTTCGAATATTATAACAAGACTCATTATAGGATAATAGCAGTTGTGGGTTTAATTGCAATACTGTTATTAATATATTCTAGGGCATATATTTCGATTTTTGAAGGAAATACGTTATTAAATATATTATTTATAGTTTTAGGTGGGGTTTTAGTATTTTTAGTAATTGGAACTGGTGAGAGTACCCGCTGGATGGATAAACATCAAAAAATAACAGAATCATTTAATGAAACAATGGAATCGGGTCAAGATGCAGTAATGGCATGGAATCAGAAAGGCCTTAAACTTATGGAAAGTAAGGAATATAAAAAGGCAGTTGAGTCCTTTGATAGGGCGCTGGAACTTGAACCTGATAATGTAATGGTCTTGAATAATAAAGGAATTTCTCTCACGGAAATCCGTAAATTTAATCAAGCTTCCGAGGTTTTTGACAAAGCTTTGGAATTAGACCCAGAAAATACTAAAATATTGAATAACAAAGGAAACAGCCTTACGAAGGCAGTTAAATACCCAGAAGCAATTGATTGTTATGAAAAAGCTCTTAAAGTAAACCCCAAAAATCCCAGATTATGGTATAATAAAGGAATTACACTGGGATGGCTTGAAAAATATGAAGATGCAATGGAATGTTTCAATCGAGCTTTGGAATTAGACCCTGAAAATGCTGAAATTTGGCACAGTAAAGGGAATGCCCTTTTAAAACTTGGAAAAGATCCAGAAGCCCGGGAATGTTACAGTAAGGCCACTGAAATGGATCCTGATTTTAAACCTGCCAAAAAAATGAATAGAAAAATGAATATAAAAAAAGTTTTTAATTTTAGAAAGAATTGATTCATTCAAACATTTTATTCGAAGGAACTGATTCATTCAAACATCTTACGCATGCACCGTCTAATGGTACCTTCCGATGCCCTTTCTCCCATTAAATTCAAGAGTTCTTTTGATAATGCCTGGGCAGCCACTAGATTGGTTGGTTTTATTTCAGCATCCCTGGCATTTTCCATCAACTCCGGATCCAGGTTAGATAAAGTCTCTAAGGCTGTATCTAAATCTTCCTGTTCTTCTAGAAGATGCATGGAACTGGCACTTTTAACCAGTAACTCGGGATTTATTGCCTTTAAGAGGCCTTCAACTCCAGATGATTCCACCAGTGAGGCCATGGTCTGTAGGGTCATGAGTATCTGTTTTTCAACCATTTCCTTGGGGGCCTTAATGATCTTGGTCCCCACTTGATAATAGTCCAGAACACCGGAAAGGGTTACCGCTGTTACCAGGGATCCCATATCAGCCACTGCCGATGAAACATCAGCAGGTACAACATAAGCATCTTTTTCGCAGCTTTTAACCAGATCCACGCATTTCTGGATCTGTTCTCCAGTTGCCAGGTCCAGATCATTGGTGGTGTGTCCCCCGATCACGTAGTGGCCGTGTTGCGGAGTTCCAGGGACTGCTGCAGGGTGCATGGAACAAATACCAACATCTCCCCGTTTTCTTTTAATCTCTAATTCCAGGACATAGTACAGTACCAGGGGAGAAACAGTGCAGGTATTGGCGATCACACCATTTTTCCGAAGGTGGGTTATGATATTCTTAGCAATGTTAAATGTGGGTTTGCCGAAGGGGGTGAAGAGCACGGCTATTTCTGCATTACTGGCAGCTTCGGCATCATCGGAAGTGACAATTACTCCTGTATCTTCTACGGTCTTCCACATCTCCCTAGTGAGCATACTCCGGTCAGGTTCTGCGAGGTAAACATCATGACCTGCTTTTTTAAACTCAATTGCCATCCTGCTCCCTCCATAGGGGGGAGTTCCACCATATTTTTCCGGTAATTTCAGTTGATTAACGTAAAGTTCCTGATTTCCAGCACCATAAACTGCTATTTTCATTTTTTTACTCCCTATTTTCTTATACTCCACTAATATTGTAAATATTGAGTAATAAAGACTTGTTACATATTAAGATTATGCTCTGTGATTTTGTTAAATTAAATTATCTTTAAGTTTCGTTTCATACACTTATATTTTTGAAAATTTTGGTTGAAGCTGAATATTTCCTTTAAATTAGGTTTTTTTGGATTAGTTCCTTCATATTAGGAAAATAGGGGAAATTCAGTTTTTTTTGGAAATAAAAAAAATAGAGAATAAATGTATATTTTCATTAATTCTTAACTGTTTTTTTAAAAAATCTGTTAAGAGGTCCCTCAGATTTTATGGTATTAGTGAACTCTTCCATGGTCTTCTGGAACTTTTCACCCTCAGAAGCAGATATCCACTCAAATCGGAACCTTTCTTTGTCAATACCAAATTCCGGAAGCAGATCTTCAATCAATTTAGCCCGCCGTTTCCATTTATAGTTCCCTGCATCGTAGTGACAGTCCCCCATATGGCAGCCACCCACAAAAACACCATCTGCTCCTTCTTTAAATGCTTTGAGCACCATTGAGGGGTTGATTCTACCCGAACACATCACCCTTAAAATTTTTACATTGGGAGGGTACTGCATCCGGGCAGTGCCTGCAGTGTCTGCACCTCCGTAACAACACCAGTTACAACAAAATCCCAGTATTTTTGGATCATTTTCAGACATTATTATCACCTTATTTTTAATTCACAGCTCTTAATAATTCAATATATTTTTTTAATCCCATTTATGAACTTTAAATCCATTTTTCCAAGTATTGGTATTTTTCCAAGTATTGACCCTTTTCCAGATATTGACTTTTTTTTTACCATAAAGTTGATGTTTTATCCTTTTTCTGGACTGTACAATGGAGGTAATTCTTCACTCACACCAGCTATGAATCCAGTTTCATCCCGGTACTTCTTCTGCATTCGGTGATAAATTCGAGCTAGTGGAATCTCCATGGGACACACATCCTCGCACTGTCCGCAGTTTACACAGCTGAAACTCATATGGGACAGTCTGACTCCCTGGAAAGTAAGGGGGTCTGGTGCTATTTCATTTTCATCAGCATAGAACTCTTTTTCAAGGTCGCATTCCTTGCAGAAACATAATGGACACACATCCCGACAGGCATAACACTTTATGCACCGGTTCCAGTATTCATCCCAGTTATCCTGAGCAGGATAATTTTCTTCCAGATACTTATCCTGGAATTTACGGGCTAACTTTATCATAACCCCTTCAATCTTTTCCCTTATGGCAATTGCCTTGTCAGATGGGGTTTTAACTACTATGTACCCATTTTTCCGGGCATTTTCCACCAGTTCCTTACCTTTTTCAGTTACAACTTCAATAAAGGTCCAACCTGATTCTGCTCCCCAGTTACCACAGGCCAGATCAGCATTTCGAGGTATTTTCAGTTCGCATCTCTGGCAGTTTCCACGTCTACCAAATCCTTTTTCCTCTAATTCATCAATTTCCACAGCTTTATGGGTCCCGTCAGATAATTCGATGATGAATTTACCCTTATCGATCTCTTCGGCCACCACCTCTTTTGGGTCCACATCATAAAACATTTCGATCATTTTCCGGGCAGTGATTGGCATTACTGTACCCCCACAGTTAAGCCCTACCTTGTAGATGGTATCACTGTCGATCTGGTGTCTTTTTTCCAGTTCCTTTATGGCCATGGCATCGCAGGGTTTCACACTGACTGCCAGTCGCATGTCTGCTAACTGTTTACTTATCAGGTCTCCGAACATGGTTGGTGCGCAGTGCAGGGATCCGCAGGTTTCGATTATGTCATCTGAAGTCTCAAGAAGGGTGGGAATACCATCGTATACATCATCTCCCCTGGTTAGGGTTAAAACTCCGTCAACCAGTTCCTGATCTAAAAGATATTTAAATAAAGCGCTGACAGCACCCCCACATTCTCCCTTTGTGGCGATTTCTTCGTCTTTTGCTTTGGCAAGTAAAAATTGTGGTTCCATTTTATACACCTTACAACTCCAGTCCTATTTTTTCAGCCAGTTCAATCATAATGCTCACATCATCCCTGGCATCTCCCGGTGCTTCAACTATCTTTGATATATTCTGAGTTTCTCCAGTGGTGCTGGTGAAGGATCCAGATTTTTCAGCCCAGCAGGATCCAGGTAAGACCACATCAGACATCAAAGCAGTTTCATTAACAAAACAGCCTTCTGTAATTATGAAATTCAAGTTCTTCAGTGATTCAATCTGGTAAGATGCAGGGTCATCACCCACCACGTACAATAGTTTAACCTTTTCCAGAAGTTCCTTCAGATCATTCTTAGATAAAGCAGGAAGATGATTCATAGCCCCTCTGCTGTTACACTCTTCCATCACGGGTAATATTTTGGCATCAGATTCCTGGAAGATTTTAAGAATATTTTCAAATTCTTCTATGGGTTCCAAGTTCTCAATCAGGACTGTTGATGATTCATTGAGTTTAGGCAGGATTGTTTTACCAATTTCTGAAAATTCAGACATTGATCCTATCTGTATATATTCATCAGAATTTATTCCGGTGAGTGTTTTTTGAACTAAATCTACAGATATTATCTTGGCACCCTTTTCGTGTGCTAAAATAACTCTACGGCCCAATAATGGGTTTTCTTTTAAAACATCTCCTAATATTAAAATGGTACTGGAGTTTTCAACTTCATCTAGGGTGGCTGTTTCAAAATCAAAGGATGGAAATGCCCCGGCATTGTATCCAATGTTTTCAACACCCAGTGATTCAGCGATTTTTTTCAGGGTTTCATATTCCTGGTTGGTGCAGTTTCCAGAGGTGATAATTCCAATTTCATTGGGAGTGTACGATTTCATCTGTGAACTGGCAGTATCAAGGGCTTCTTCCCAGCTTACCTGTTCTAATCCTCCTTTTTTAATTAAAGGAGTTTTTAAACGGTTTTCATTCAATAGATGGAATGAATCTCTTCCTTTTTTACAGTTTTTGCCCTGGTTTATGGGGTGTCTTTTGTAGGGGTAGGTTCCCACTGCTTCCTGGTTTTTGATTATCAGGTTCACGCCGCATCCTACACTGCAGGAGGGGCAGATGGTATGTGCAATTTTCAACATTTTTTTTACACCTGTTTTTAAATGGGTTTTGATTATAAGTTTGAGGTAATCTTAGACTATTTAATTGTCCTTAAAGTGTCTAAATTTTGAAATTAAATGGTTTTGAGTCTTGAAATTGAACGGTTTAGTCTTGAAATTTGATATTTACTTTCAAATGTTTGGAATTTAATATAATCCTAAAGTGTTGGTTTAATTGGTATTAAAGTCTAATTTTTGAATTCACTGGAAACACAGTTTAAATAAACTTCAGGTACTGTGTTAATGGTGATTATGCTGTTTTTGGTGGCGTTTACAATGTTTATCATGGTGTTCATACACTTATCTAGAATGAGTGGGGAAAGTTCTTCTGAACGTTTTTCCAAATCTTCTATTTGAGTTTCACATTCTAAAAAACCCTGCATGGCAAATTTAAGTGGCATTTCACCTATTGACTTTAAAGTACAAACATATCCCATGTTCCCTTCTTCTGTTCTATTGTATTCGATACTCCAATCAACGTTTAGATTAAGATCACAGCTTTTTGGATTTTTACCGGGCCGGATCATCTTTATTTTATTTACACAAACATTCAAATTTGTATTACTTATAATCATTTTTATATTACCTCCAAGATGATTAATAAACAGTTAAGTAGTATTATGGTTATAAAGGTTTTGGTTAGTAAAATGAGTAATAAGCAGTTTTTTAGCCTTGAATAAATACATTTAATGTTAAAATTAGATTAAACACTTGAAAAAGGAGTATGTTGTTAAATGAATTCTTCTTTGCCTTCGTTTAGGGTGGGGGTAATAATGGTGTTGTAATGGGTTAAAGGAATAGGGCTGTAATTTTTGAAAATGGGGCTTTTAATGAAAGTTTTTTTCAATTGAGACCTTGGAAAAAAATATTATTATTTAAGCATTATTTATTAATTTATTTTATTAGATTTTTAATATGATGGGAATGATTTTTTTTATAATTCAATAGTGGGAATTGCTCCATCTACTTGCGTAACCGCAAATCTTATATAGTTGTTACTACTTCTTATGTGAATAACCATTAGTAATAAAATAAACACTAGTTATATTATTACTATTGGTTACGACAGTGTGTGAATGGAATGCCACCATTCACTGTCAATTCCCTCCTACAGAGAAGGGAGACTGTATAAGTCTCCTTTTATTCTTATTCAATCATGTATGGATTCACAAAATGACCTGTTGGGATTTTTTTTATTAGAATCCCATGAAAATGAGATAAATCCGAAAATAAGAATATAGATCCAGATATTATTTGAAGGGTATGGGGGTCTTGAATTTAATTTATGAAACGCATGAAAATGGAGTTGAAATAAATGGATATTGAAAGTCAGATCACAGATATTGAAATATTTCCCCACCGTTTGTTAAGCTGTGAAACTACTGAAAAACTATTAATTGACTTAGATTGCATAGATGCTGTTAACAGGATAGTTCTGCACGGAAGAAGACTAGCAAGTGATGAAACTGATGGAGAATCCCGATTCATAACAATTAAAGGTGAAAAAATTGATTTACATGTTAAAACGGGCCGAGTTTTAATTGAAATTGTAACAACAGAAATAGAAGACCCAGACCAGTTCCATGATGAACTACGGGAAATATGTTCCAGGCATCTACCATTTGGATTTAACATGACTGAAGGAACTTTCATCCGTAAACAGAAAACAGTGACTGATGGACTTAAATATGGGGAGAATTTGGACCAGTTATCAGATAAGATGATAGGATTAACTGATCAAAATGCCCTCCTCAGTGAAAGAGCCACAGTTATCAAAAAATAGAGTTGGGGTAGTGGTAAAATAACATGATAATGGGTTAAATGGGGCTTTTAAAGGCCATAATCCAATTATTTTTTTTAATTAACTTAATTTTTTAATTTACATGTTTTTATGAAATACTCATCATTGAATCAAGTTTAATTTTTGTAAACTACCGAAATTTTTAATGGCGGGTATCATGTTGTCCCATAAAATATGCAATTTTATTATTATATTGTTTAATTTTATTATATTTATGGATTTCTTTTAAATAATGTGGCATAAATCAAAACATTTATATTACATTTAGACTATCTTAGTTTGTACTACTAAAACTAGTGGTAGTATTATTATTTGACAGAAAAAAGGAGTGATAGTATGAAACTTGCAATATTGGGCGCAGGTTGTTATCGAACCCACGCAGCTAGTGGGATAACAAACTTCAGCCGAGCCTGCGAAGTAGCAGAACAAGTCGGAAAACCAGAAATAGCAATGACCCATTCCACCATTGCTATGGGGGCAGAACTTAAAGAATTAGCTGGTATTGATGAAATTGTAGTTGCAGACCCTTCATTTGACAATGAATTCACAGTCATCGATGACTTTGAATATGAAGCGGTTATTGAAGCCCATAAAGAAAACCCTGAAAGCATAATGCCACAGATCAGGGAAAAAGTAAATGCAGTGGCTAAAGACCTTCCAAAACCACCAGAAGGTGCCATACACTTCACCCACCCTGAAGATTTAGGTTTTGAAATAACCACCGATGATAATGAAGCTGTTCAGGATGCTGATTGGGTTATGACCTGGTTACCCAAGGGGGACATGCAGATGGGGATCATTAAAAAATTCGCCGATGATCTCAAAGAAGGTGCCATTTTAACCCATGCATGTACAGTACCCACTACCATGTTCCAGAAAATATTTGAAGACTTATCCAGTGATGAAATGAACATTGCACCAAAAGTCAATGTATCATCCTATCACCCGGGAGCAGTTCCTGAAATGAAAGGACAGGTATACATTGCCGAAGGTTATGCTTCTGAAGACGCCATCTGTAAACTGGTTGATTGGGGTGTAGCCGCACGTGGGGATGCTTTCAAATTACCTGCCGAACTTTTAGGTCCTGTATGTGATATGTGCTCCGCACTTACTGCCATAACCTACGCTGGAATCTTGAGCTACCGTGACTCAGTAATGAACATACTCGGTGCTCCAGCAGGTTTCGCCCAGATGATGGCCAAAGAATCACTAACCCAGGTCACAGATCTGATGAATAGTGTGGGAATCGACCACATGGAAGAAAAACTGGACCCTGGAGCACTCCTGGGAACAGCAGACTCCATGAACTTCGGTGCTGCTGCAGATGTGCTGCCTTCAGTCCTGGAAGTACTGGAAAACAGAAAAGGAAAGGGGCCAACGTGTAACGTAAAATAAATCACCCCTTTTTATTTTTTTAAACCGGGAAAATAAAAAGAAATGAATTATATGAAAATTTGGAACTAATTGATTTCATGAAATAATTGATTTCAAAAACTAAGCTTTCAAACTTATCGCTTTCAAATTAAATGTTAAGAATTGGAAGTTCATTTAAGTCTTACTCTTAAAACACTTATAAAAACACATCAGGTGCTAAATTGATAAACAAAATTATCAACAGGGCGTTAAATGAAGAGGATTTAAGAAAATATGAAGTTCTGGATTTGTTCAGAACAAAATCTCATGAAGACACTCTTAAAATTTTTGAAGCTGCTTCAAAAATTCGAGATTCCAAAAACAGGAGTATTAAACTCACATCAACTGTTCATTTAACTAATTTATGTAAAATCACCCCTAAATGTAAATACTGTGGTTTCGCAGCTAAAACATCCTCTGAAGGGTACTATCATTCTTTTACAAAAACAGAAGATGAAATATTAATGGCTGCCAAATCAGTGGAAAGATCTGGAATTCCCAGGATCAGCTGCTCTGGTGCCCATGGATACAACGGACATCATGCAGTTCAAGCTGCCAGGGTTGTAAAAGAAAATACCAAACTGGAGTTACTGGTTAATGTTGGCTCTGATCTCAATCAGGAATCCATGACGCAACTGGCCGAATATCAGACTGACACAGTATGCTGTAACCTGGAAACAATAAATCAAAAATTATTTAATCATCTGAAACCTGGTGAACTACTTAAAGACAGGTTAATGACATGTAAAATGGTTAACGATGTGGGCCTGGAACTATCATCCGGTTTGCTCATTGGAATCGGTGAATCATACTTGAACCGGGTAAACCATCTTTTCCTGCTTAAAGAATTCCCCACTCTGGGTGAAATACCGATTATGGGCTTTAATCCCTATCTGGACACACCCATGGCCAATCATCCGCCCTGTTCATTGATTGAGCAGATGAAAACCATTGCCATAACCAGATTGATGTTTAATGATTTACGGATCACTGTTCCCACCCCTACCATCGGTCCGGAGAATGTTAAGTTTTCATTAATGTCTGGAGCAGATAATGTGGCCACTGTAATTCCAGAAGACTATCCACTGGATGTTAAGGGAGTTGGTTCTCCAAGTTGTGGAAACCTAAAGGAAGTTATTAACACCATTAAAGAACTTGGACTTAACCCAGAAATTAATGAAATCCCCTGCCCAGTTAAAGAAGTGGGAATCACGGAAATATGAAGAGTTCTCTAAAAAGAAATTAAGGGATCCATGAGATTAAGGGATCCATGAGATTAAGGGATCCATGAGATTAAGGGATCCATGAGATTAAGGGATCCATGAGATTAAGGGATCCATGAGATTAAGGGATCCATGAGATTAAGGGATCCATGAGATTAAGGGATCAGGTAAAATAATAACTGAATATAAAAAATATCCAATGAAATGATAACAGTACAGTTGATAGTAAGCATGTAAAAAAGCAGGTTATTCCAATGGACTTCGAGAAAACAATCAAAAATGCCTATGAGGAATCTGTTGATGGGGAGCGATTTGGTGATACAGAAGCAGAATTATTATCACTCCAAAAACACATCCGTTCCGGTAAGAGAATCGTGGTTCCCAACAGAAACACTGTGAAAACAAAGGTCATAAATGAAGTTTTAACCAAATTTAACTTACCCAGTGCTGAGCACTTGTGCATCCACACCAATTCTGCAGATCTATCAAGAACTCCTGCCATTACCAAAGCTCATATGGCCCTGGATACCTGTGATTGTGATCTGGTAATTGCCAGGGGACGCCTGGGAGTTCCGGGTTCTGGATCATTACTGGTGATAATGGATAAAAAAGGCAGAATATTATCTGCAGCTACCTCACCCTCTCATATTTTACATGGTAAAAAAGTAGAAGAAGCAGTTCGAGATGAAATTACCCGTGCTCTTTTGAGAATCGGTTTTGTGGTGGTGGAATGATCATAAAGGAAAGGGGAATCACTGAAGAAGTATATACGATGTATTCCGGAATGGAAATGAAGGATATCGTTAACCAGATTGGTGATGTTAAATGTGAAGCCACACTCAACTGGGTGGAATCACTGGACGTGGATGTGGAAAGAACAGTAATTGTAGGAGCTTACATCACAGGGATGAAACTGGCTGAACGATTTAAGGAGTTTTCAAAGGTTACCGTTGTTGATATCCATCCTCATCTTGAATTTCTTTTAGGGGATGGTGTCCAGTTCAGTGATGATTTAACCCGGATCAGTGATGCAGATCTAGTAATTGACACCACTGGTTTAGGGGGTCTGAGTCCAGAATCAGTTCGAGAATTTGTAAATTCAAATGTGTCCTTATTCATGGTAGAAGATCCCACCGCTGATGGTAGTGATGATAGTATCATGGAAAAAAGTAACATAATGGACAGGATAGAACTGGCAAGCTCCAAGTATAAGGGAGTCCTTAAAACAGGTGGTTTGAATACAAAAACTTCCGGAACCATGACCATGACCATTGAAATCCTTAGAAAAGCCCTAAATGATCTACTAAAAAGTAAAGGGGTTCTTTACGGGGTGGCTGGTATGAATTTTTATGAGGGGGTTCTTTTCAAAGAAAAAGACCACCAGAAATTCACAAAACTCATGACCGAACCTGCCATGATCATATCTGCTCTGCAACCTATATCTCCTGATGATGCACTGGATAAATACTTGCAAAAAATAAATTCTAGGGTGGAAGATGTTAGCATCTGAACTTTTCAAATTTATAGAACAGAAAGTTCCTCTTAAATTAGCTTTAAAGGATGATCCAGTAGGCTTCATTGGCCCGGGTCATCCGGAGAAAATCGAGGTGGAAAACGTAGTAGTAGTTTTGGATCTTATTCCTGGAATTGTCCCAGAAAAGGTACCGGAAGCAGATCTCTTAGTTTGTCACCATCCACCCCTATTTACTCCAATCATTCCCACTTACATCATCCATTCCAACTGGGATATTGTCCAGGGCGGCGCTTGCGACGCCCTGGCAGAATCCCTCCAACTTGAAGTTATCGATGTTCTGGAAAAGGAGACCGGAATAGGTAGAATATGTACTACAGAATATAACCTGGAAGAATTCATACGAAACGTTTCCAAATCAATCCCCGTGGTTAATATTAGACTGGTAAATGGAAACCAAAATACATTAAAAAAAGTGGCCATAATATCGGGATTTGGTTTAAATCCTCACTATATAAAATTGGCCAGTGAAAAAGGCGCTGATCTATTATTATCTGGTGATTTAACCCATCCTGGGAGTATTCTTGCTAGAAAATTAGGGATTACCCTAGTTGATGCCACCCATCATGCAACAGAAGTTCCTGGTTTAATTAAACTCTGCCACTTCATTAGTAAGATGGGTATTAAAACAGATTATCTGGACACAGGGAAGCCCTGGGAACATATTGATTGTCTAAATATGAGTGTTTAAAAGTAAAAACAAATCCTTAGTTATCCAGTTATTGAATTAAAAACGGATATATTTTCTTTAAAAATCAAAAAACGAAAGGTAAATCAAAACAAAAAGTAATACTTTTATAAGATAAAGTATTTATAGTACTTAGTACTAATACTTCTTTGAGGATGGTTTGCTCATAAATACCTCCTCCCCAAGTTCAATAGAAGGATGTTATTACTGTAAGGTAAAAAAAATCCGGATATTGTGTGAATGGTAGGGCATCTGATGATTATAAACATTTTTCGCTCAAATGTATCACAAGAGTTAGATGCCCTATAGTTCTATTTTTTGTCATTTCTACTACTTAAACTACATAAATTTATCACCTCAAAAGAACCCATGGGGTATATACATATGAATATCGAAGAAATTGAAAATAATAAAGTTCCAGAAGGCCATGTCACCCTGGTGGGACTGGGAAGATTGGGAATAAGAACCGGGCTTAATTTAGCCCAGGTGCACCGGGGAGGCCCCCAAAAAATAACTGCAATTGATTCTCAAAAAATCTCCCAGGGAGATCTGATTTTCAAGATGATGGGAGGTAAACAGGGAGAATACAAGGTGGATCTTCTGCACGATTTATGTGGTATTAAAGAGGTTATACCCATTAGACAGGACATCACCCCTAAAAACTTAGACTTAATCCAGGGGGATGTGGTTTGTGTGGAAATTGCCGGAGGAAATACCATTCCCACCACTGCAGCAATAGTTAAAAAAGCACACCAGATAGGCGCATCAACCATAAGCACAGCCGGAGTTTTTGGAATAGAAAATGAGAAAATAATGGTTATGGATATATCCCAGGCAGATCCCGATAATCCGGTGGCTAATGAATTAAGAGAAGAAGGCATAGAAGAAAAACACACTCTAGTAACTACTGGAAAGTTCATTAGAGACTCCGAACCCGTAACACCCTATGTGCTGGATGGAATTGCCCGGAAAATGACCATGGAAATACTAAAAGCCCTGGAGTTACGCAGTTTGGAGAAATAATTTTAGTATGAATAATTCTCATGAAATTTTTTAAATTAATGATTTGCAATTAATATTTTTAGTTTTATTGAGCAATAAATTTTTTAGATTGATGATTCATAAGAAATATTTCAAAACCATTACTAAATGCCTTATTGAATAAACAATTTTCTTGTTAATAATACATGATGTAATGTTGATAACTATGACAATCACAGTTGCCACTGCTGAATGCTTCACCCATGGAATCATCGCCAGGGAAATACACGCAGCTATACAGGGGTATCAGGGTGAATTCGGCCCCAAGTCACTGAACCTACAATGGTTGAAAGATCGCCGTGGTGAAGTGATCCTCCTTTGTGGGATGTTCATCCCAACATTGAGTGCAGTTAAATCCGTTTTAAAGGTTGATCCTCCCCAACCACAAAAATTGATCAATGGTATAAAAGTTTACCCTGAGGAAGATGACCAGAAAGTGGCATTACTCATGGCAAAAGCGGTGAAAGAAATATCTGGAGCAGATATTGGAATTGGAACCACAGCAGGGATTGGTCGAGGGGGTATTGCTATTGTAACTGGTGAATTAACGGTTAAAACTACTTCAGATGTATATGCTGATCTTTGTTCTTCTGACTCAAGACAACTCCTTGAAAGGCAAAAGTCCGGAGTAAAAAAAACTCTTGAATTGTTGGAAAATATTTTAAATAAAATGTAAGATAATCAGTTAAGGGATATATTCATTTAATAAGCCTATTCTGCTATTTATCAGATTATATGCCAGTTTTTAAGGGTGTTGAAGTTTTATTTCACAAATAATAAATCCTTGTGTTGAAATAAATTTAAAAATAAATTAAAAAAAATAGAATTAGAATGTTTCAGAGTGAATGTTGGATTTTTAATCATTTAATTCATGATTTTTATTTTTATCATTATTTGTTTGTTCTTCTTCAATGATATGTAACATTTTATGATAATTTTCCGCTCCTAATTCATGCAGGAGCCGGTGATGGAGCTGGTTTTTAACCAGATGTAAAATATTGTGGAATGCTTTTACACCCATTACATGTATTATTTCATGATATGCTCCTTCAACCGTTAATTTAACATCACAGGGCACACCATTAGATTTAAGCATATATAAAAGTTCTGCGGATTTTGGTGGTTTGAGATGGGCTTTTTTAAGGGTTTCATAATCATTGAATATCTCTTCAGGTGTACCCTGGCCAATAATCTGTCCGTCATGGAGTACGAAGATCTTATCTGCAAATTTGGTGACCATCTCCACGTCATGTGATGCGATGATAATACTCATATCCTCTTTATTCAACATGTAAAGTATTTCCATGACCTGTTCCACACCTTTGGGGTCCAGGCCGGTGGTGGGTTCATCAAGCACCATTATTTCGGGCCTCATTGCCAGGATTCCTGCAATTGCCACTCTTTTCTTTTGACCTCCGCTGAGGTGGTGTGGGGCTCTTTTTTCCAGCCCACTCATACCCACCATTTTCAGGGCTTCTTCCACCCTTTCATCAACCTCGTCATCAGAAAGTCCCAGGTTCATGGGTCCGAATGCCACATCCTCCACCACAGTGGGTGCGAATAGTTGATCATCCGGATTCTGGAAAACAATACCCACCTTTTGCCTGATTTGGAGGAGTTCCTTTTTCTCATAGACAGCAGGTTTACCATCAATTTTAATTAAACCAGATGTGGGTTGATTAATTCCATTAAAATGAGCGAAAAGTGTGGATTTACCTGCACCATTGGATCCAACAATGGCCACCCTTTCACCTTCCTTTATTTCAATGTTTATATTATTAAGGGCTGAGGTGCCGTCGGGATAGGTGAAGCTCATGTTTTCGGTTTGGATAATTGTTCTGGTCATTTAATCTCCCTGTTATCATTATACTTTTTTTTAAATTAGATTACTCATGCAATATTAATTCCCACAAATCCCCACTGGTGAAATAGGAACATGGCTAATATCTGCAGACAGGCTACCAGTCCCAGGGTAATGGCAATAAAGGCATACTCTTTGGAGCCGATTTTTTTCTTCTTGTCATGGTAAAGTTTGGATTTATCTGAAAATCCTCTGCTGGCCATGCTCATGTAAATGGTTTCCCCCTGTTCATATGCCCTCAGAAACATCATAGCTACAGTGTAACCTAACTGTTTCATTCTCCATTTGTATGAAAGTTTTTTATTAAAAGCATCAAAACATCTGGCCTTCTGTGCATGGCTTATCCGGTGCAGTTCATCATAGAACATGAAGAGGAATCTGATCATGAGACTTAATATCATGGCAAACTCACGGGGCATTCCCAGTTTTCGGAATGATTCCACAACTTCCTGCATGGGACTTATGGATGATAATAGTACAATGGATGTAAGGGAAACTATTAATCGGGACATAAGGAGTGCAGCCCACATTAGGCCTGCATCTGTGATAGTAATTCCCAGAAAAGGCCCAGTCCATATGATATTACCAGGATGTATAAATGGTTGAAATGCGATTATGAATCCACCGAATGGTAAAAGTATGAGCACTCTAAAAAGAGAGGTTTTGAATGAAAGATTGGATATATAAATTAAAAGTAAAAGGTAGATTTCCAGGATTATCATGACTATTATCTGAGTTGAAAATACTGCATAAACAATGATGAATATTAATAAAATTAATTTAATTCTTCCATCCATAGAATGGAGAGGACTTTCTTTGTCAGTTTGTTTCTCAAGCTCTCTTACCGAGCCTACTCCGTTCATAAAAGTATCTCCTTCTTTTAAATATTTAAATTTATGTTATTTTTTCTCATAAAAAAAGATTAATAAAAAAATAAAAAGGGAGGTTATGGGCTTGTTTCTGGTGGATTTCGCCTTCTAAGTAGCATGGCAACAACATAAGCTATTATCAATGTGATAATAATGCCTATAGCCAGAGCTGCTATTTCACCAACCTTCTCCAGACCTTCTATAGAATAATCTGGGAAAGGTGCGGTATAACTAGCTTCCGCTTCTGGAACACCCACATCTTCTGCGGATTTTTCCAAACCATCAGGGTCTGGTGAAGCTAAAAATGGTGACATAAAAGCGATAACCAGACAAATGATTAATCCGCCAAGAATAAAGTATTTATCTTTAGTATTCATTTGGCAGTCACCTCACTTGTTTCAGGTTTCTGTTCACCCAGGTTTTTGTTCTTATTCCATGCAAGCAGGTCAGGCCGTAATTTTTCCAGAGCCATAATCACTACCACGGTTAACACGGCTTCGATAATACCAATGAATGCGTGGTATATTCCCATGGCTGCCAGTCCCTGTACGAGTGGGAACGTTCCAGCCAACCACATTTCCACAGCAGCTGCTTCGGCTGCCAGGAATATAGCTAACCATGCTGCAATGGCAATTGCAGGATATTTTCCGATTGTTTTCCTCAAACCTTTGAATGTGAAAAGTCCTACAAAACCACCGATAATTCCCATGTTGAGCACGTTGGCACCCAAAGCGGTTATTCCTCCGTCTCCGAAGAACAGAGCCTGGATCAATAGTACCAGGGTGAATACAATTACTGCTGCCTCAGGGGCGCAGAATACAATAGCTACTAAAGCTCCGCCTACCATGTGTCCACTGGTCCCAAAGGGTATGGGCATGTTCATGGACATTATGGCAAATATACCGGCGGCTAAAACTGCCATTAAAGGAACAGCTTTTTCATCGAGATTCTTCCTTGCCCAGTTAAGGGAGAAGTACAATGCTACTATAAGTATAACGTAGTATATAGCACACTGCCACAAAGGAATAAAACCATCTGGTATATGCATTTTTTTTTACCTCCATCTTTTCTTAGACATGAAAGCCTTTTTGGAATATTACTCCCTGAGATATTGGGGGGAAGATGTAATACTCCTCTATGGCCTTTATCTTCTGTAATATATTGCAATGGTACATAGTATAAGCTTTTCTATTAGTATTACTGTGATTGGATTATAAGGCATTTAAGTAATACTTTAATTGAAAAAACTAACCGAAATCTGTTGTAAACAAGTATTTATAATATTTTTCCAACAATTATTTTCATTTTTTACATTTTAAACCCCTCTCATCTAATTTTTCATTGAAAAATCAATGATTATATTTTTTTTAATTATGGGAAAAACCAATTTACATTATTTTTTTAAATCTACCAAATTTTTGTTTTTAATTTTTTTCAACTTCCATAGGTTTACTGAAGACGCTTTTTAATTTTCATCATTTCTTTCCCACCCTTACGGAACCGCTAATTCACTGCCACGATCTTTACATCTCCGTCATCAGAGATATCTCTTTTTATACGTTCCACAAAGGATGATCTTTCCCCTTCACCACTTAGACAAACTATGGGGTAAATCCTTACTTCTCCGAGGTTACCCTTAACATTTCACTTACAGAATCCAGATGGAACTGGCAATCCAGACGGTCGTCATAGAGAAAGAGTACATGGGAACATAAAGTGAGTGAAAAATGATTATCATTAAATGGAAGTTCAGGAAGTTTGCCTTCCACATATCTTAAACCCTGAAATTCTTCATAATCATCAATAAATTCTCGGCAAGCTCTCATTCGCTCTTCAATCATATTTTTAGAATTTTGAAAAAAACCCCAATCCACCTTATGATCCATCCCAGAATGGGCCTTGATCAGAGTGTAAAAATCATCAATGGATCTTTCCTTAACTGCCTCGTAATCCACACCATAAAGTGGGTCTATTGCAGTTATATCGTATCCCTGGTTTCCCATTACTGGAGTAAATGAACTTGCACCAGCAGCACAGTCCAGAATAATTTTATTTTTAAGGAATTCTGGAGTTAATTTGAACATGAACATGTACTCATGGTAGCTCCTGCCCAGGAACCCTATTTTATCCTTAGGAAATGAGTATTCCATCAGCATCACACGGTGAAGCTATTTTGCATAGATTTTTTTCCATATGAACGGTTTTAAGGTGGTTTCCAGTATCTTCCACTATCTGGTAACCATTGGAAATCCAGAAATCAAGAGAACCATTCACTGTCTTGTGAGTGTGAAGATAGATTTCCTCGTAACCTTTTTCCCTGCAGAAGTTCTCTGCCATATGGACTAAAGTGGAAGCAACACCATTCCTACGCCATTTTTTATCAACAAAAACTCTCCACACGCTGGCGGTGGTTTTGGAATCGTAAACATTCTTAAAAAGTGGGAAATCCCTATCATAAGCTCTTATACCAATGGTTCCAATTATTTTTCCAGTTTCTTGGTGGATGGCCATAAAGAAATTGTTTCTCTCTGGATCAAGGTAATAGCTGTCCATGTCTTTTATATCCTGATGATACTCTGGAACATATCCATAACCAAATTCATCCTCAATCATGTTAAAAAGAAATTTTTGAACATTATTTTGGGAAACATGCTCTTTTTGGAACATTTTCACTTTAAAATAGCTCATAATTATTTCTCCCATTAATTTTTTGTACTCTATTCATACTTTCTATAAAATTTCAGGTAGTTTAGTAATACCAAACTATTTCTTTATATTAATAAAGGATTAAATTAAAGATATATAAAATTTCCGCATATAGTTAAATGGATTTTAGATCAAAGAATATTGATAAGGAAATTTGATTTTTTTATAACTAAATATTAAATTTGGTTCAATGGAGATCTAAAATGAGCTGTTACAAATATTGGGATAAAATAAAAGAAATAGCCAATTCACTTAAAAAGTATGGGGACTACAAGCTAAATGAATTGCCCCTGGATGAGATTATACCCCTCCTGGATTCTGTGGAAGAAATAGCCCACGACCAGGTTATTGATTTTGACTCTGCCAAACACATCCTGGATGATGAAAAAATGAATGAAGCCCTCACATTAATCAGAAAGTTCTACGTAGGGTTGGGGGCCAGACTGGAAACTGAAAATGCTGAGGCGATATTAAAATCAAATGATCCCTGGGCCACACTGGAATCATTCCACTTTTACAACCGTTACCAGGGCCTTTTGAGAAATGAAAACCAGCTGGTGAAATTCACACCAGAACAAAAATTGGTGTTTATTGGAGGAGGGCCACTCCCGCTAACCTTAATCCTTTTAAACAAAATTTTCAAAGTTCAATGTGTGAGTGTAGAGATAATGCCTGAGGTGGCTGAATTATCACAAAGGGTTGTTGAAAAATTGGGATTGGAATCCCAGATCGAGATTATTAGGGGTGATGAAACCAGTTTAGGGAGCATTGATTACACGGTGGTAATGGTGGCTGCCCTGGCTGAACCCAAGGAAAGAGTGTTTGCCAATGTTTGGGAAGTCGTGGATACAGTCACTCCAGTTATTTACAGAACCTACACTGGTATGAGAGCTATTCTTTACTCTCCAGTCACAGAAAAAGCAACCCGTGGTTTCCACAAAGAGGTCATGATCCTCCCCACAGGAAAGGTTAACAATACCTCGGTGTTAATCCGGAAAGTTGTCTGATAAATTGTTAATTGTCTGATAAATTGTCAAATTACTATCATGGATAATCACGAATATTTAAAGGATTTTGAAAACTGCCAGCTTTGCCCCTGGAATTGTAAGGTGAACCGTCTTGAGGGTGAAAGAGGAGTCTGTCGTGCTGGCCTACCAGAAGTTGCTTATACGGGTCTTACAGAAGTTTTAAAGACATATGCTGTGACATTGCTGGGCTGTTCCTTTAGATGTATCTACTGTAATGCTTATCGCATTTCCCAGTACCCTGATTCCGGCTGGATGTACAGGGGATATGTAACGCCAGATGATCTGGTAGAAGAAGTCTTGGATGTATTTAAAACATCATTTGCCCAAAATATCGGCGTTGAAAAGCTCAGCTTCACCGGGGGAGAACCATCCATTCACACACCCTACCTGGAGGAAGTGGCCACACTTATGAAAGAACATATTCCCGACTTGGAAGTAGGACTGGCCACCAATGGGTTCTGTACTCTAAGTACCATGAAACGGTTGGAAAACATTTCTTCTCATATCAACTTTGAGATCAAGGCCTTTGATGGGGAGTTACACCATGCAATTACTGGCGCGCCTGTTGAGGCCGTTCTTGAAAATGCAGAATGGCTGGCCAGGAATCATCCTGAAAAGATCAGAGTCTTTCGCACCGTGGTTATCCCTGGAATAAACGATAAAGAGATACCCAAAATTGCCAGTTTCCTTCATAATATTGACCCAAACATCCAGTATCGACTGGTGGGGTTCAGGCCCCATTTTATGTTATATTATCATCCTGCACCCTCCAGGGATTTCATGCAGAAACTGGTGAATGAATGCCAGAAAACTGGTCTTGAAAACGTTGATTACTCCGGTTACTACCCTGGAGGTAATCTAATTATTGAATCATCCTTGAAAAATGGATTGAAAAATGCTTACCAGTATCTTCATCAGGCAGGTTGCTACCGTCAACCCCGAAGTTGCGGTTTGTGCCCTGAAAATGACCATTGTCCCGCAGTAGTTCTGGAACCATGGACTAATCTGCCACCTTAATTTAAAAATAGGTAATTGAATTGTAAGATTGGCTGAATAATGATAAGTATTTTTCTATTTTTTACAAGTTAAAACTTCATCCCAATTTATCAGGGGTCTGTTCAGGGATTTAAGGGATTAATTCACTCTAGAATGGTTATACTGAGGATTTGGTGATGACCAGTTCGCCATGTTTAACACCCTTAATAGCTCTTATATGGTCTGCCAGTTTTTTAATACTTCTGGCTTTTCCACGGACCACCAGAACTTCCAGGCAGTTATGTTTTTCCACGTGAACATGGGTGGTGGCTATGATCTCAGATAGGTGGAAGTGCTGAAAGTGCTGCAGTTCGTTGGTAACATCCCCCACATCATGGTCATAGATTATGGTCAGGGTCCCGATAATATCTTCATCTTCTGCTTCAATATGGGCTTCGATAATTGATTTACGCACCAGGTCGCGGATAGCCTCTGATCTGTTGGTGTATCCTTTACTTTTTAGGAGAGTGTCAAATTTCTCCAGTAATTCCGGTTCAAAGGATACTCCTACTCGTTCCACTGTCATATTAAACCTCAATTTTCATTTTAATTTAGTTTTAATCCCTATATTCAAATGGTGTTACCATCATTAAAAAGTTTGCTATGGTAAAGCTTTTATACTCCAACACATAAAGGTAGCACGATCCTGGAATAGGTGCTACCAGACTTTGAAAATTTTTTTCCAGGATCACCTACTTTAATTCCACTCAGTGGTGTTCTAATGGCAATACATAAAATAACTTACTCAAAAGAATTTAAAAGAGCCAATCTCCATAACTATGGTTGTAACTTCAATTGTGACTGGTGTTTGTATAAACTGGGGGGAAAATCCAGACCTGATAAATTCTTAGAGATTGGAGAAATCAAAAAAGTATTGAGTGAACTGGATATTGAACGAGCACATTTTTTAGGGGGAGAAATAACCAGTTATCCACTTCTATCGGAAATAACTGATTTTACAAAGAATGAGTTAGGTGTTTACACTAAGATCGGTCACTCCAATGGTTTTAAACTCCCTCCCCAAAGTATCGATGCTATTTCTATAAGTATTAAGAGTTTATCAAAAGATTTTTATCAGAAATTCACGGGTAAATCAAATAAACCGGTACTGGAGAATTTCAAAACAGTTTTTAATAGAGGAGTTGAAGTTGATGCCAGCAGTGTTTACATCCCGGGACTGGTTGAAGATGATGAAATCTCCCGTATTGCAGGATTTATTTCTAAAATTGATCCACAAATCACCTATCATATAACCAGTTACGTTCCTGTACCTGGTGTAAAGTGGCGTTCTCCCACTTATGATGAAGTAATGCTAGCGAAAAGTGCTGCAGAAGAACATCTGGAGAATGTTAATGTATCCTGGTTCCCTTCCTCTGATGAATATCTCAAAATGATTCAGAAGAATCCAGAGTATCATAAAATAACAGTGGCATAATCAAATATCTAAAAAATACGGCTTTGTAGAAACCCTTTTTTTAGTTGATTTGTGTTGATCTGTAGATGTTGTATATTGTGTTTTTGAGTTTAGTTTCTTTGTTTGATAGTTGTGTGCTTCTGCTGTGGTTTGTGCCATTGAATTTT
>Ga0074193_1001607_pt1 | contig 26018 bp, 23 predicted proteins | sample EPASupsiteHSE605_FD_64523 | JGI IMG/M metagenome (GOLD analysis project Ga0074193, IMG submission 64523) | Bioremediated contaminated groundwater from EPA Superfund site, New Mexico - Sample HSE6-05 | ecosystem: Environmental > Aquatic > Deep subsurface > Groundwater > Contaminated ... | reverse complement strand
TACTTTACTCATAAAAATCTCCCTTTATTTATTCTGCTGAATGCACTAATTTCCGAAAACTCTCTCCTGACGTTCCCGCTCTGCCTGACTTAAACGCAGATAAACGGGCAAAAGCTCATGGACAGACTGCCTCGGTTCGTCTTTTGCCGCCATGCAAACTCCCCATGCGGATTGATAACGCAGTGGCTCCGGCGGGAGAACGGCATTCGCTTTCAAATTTTCCACAGAATTATAACACATCAAAGCTCCGTCTCCAATAATAAAAACAGATTTTTCCGTATTTTCTATATCTTCCACTAATTTACCTATGCCAATTGCTCTATCCTCACAAAGACGGACGGGAATTCCGTCTTTAATAACAAATAAAGCGTTGTAAAACTGGCTGCGCTTCGCGTCCATCACGCAGCAGATGAGACTGCCCTCGGGGTAGGCAAGACCGTTATAAGCCATCGCAAGCAGGGTCGAAACTCCGCAGACGGGCTTATCTGCCGCCCACGCAAGACCCTTTACGGCAGATACGCCGATGCGTATGCCCGTAAAAGAGCCGGGCCCGTGCGCTACGGCGATGAGGTCGATATCGTCGAGGGTCAGAGAAAGGTTTTTGAGCATATCCTCCGCCATAGGCAGCAGAGTGCGGCTGTGGGTCAGCCCGCTGTTCTGAAAATACTGCGAAACAAGTCCGTTTTCGTCGCATACCGCGACGGAGGCGGATTTTGCGCTAGATTCAAAGCCAAGTATCCTCATATTTCCGTGCCCTCCGCGGTGATTTTTCGGTCGGCGTCCGAAAGCTTTTCGATGACGACCTTAATCTCGGCGCCGTCAAAAGCGTCGGCGACATTTTCGCTCCACTCGACGACGCAGACGCCGCCGCGCGCGAGATAATCCTCCCAGCCGATGTCGAAAAGCTCGTCAGAGCTTTTAAGGCGGTACATATCGAAATGGAAAAGCTCCAAATCTCCGCCGTATTCGTTGACGATAGTGAAGGTTGGACTTGTTACGCGGTCCTTTGAGCCTAGTCCCCGCGCCATTCCGCGCACAAAGGCGGTCTTGCCCGCGCCGAGGTCGCCGTAAAGCGCGACGACGGCATAAGGCGCGAGCGTTTTTGCAAGCTTTTCGCCCGCAAGCTCTGTTTCTTCAACTGTATGTGTGATTATTTCCATAGTTTACAGCTCCATGTTTGCGTAGGCGTTGAGGTCGCTTGATGCCCGGGTTCCCGCAAGATATTCGTAATAGCCCTGGCAGCCTATCATCGCGCCGTTGTCTCCGCAGAGGGAAAGCGGCGGAATGAATAGCAGCGCGCCCTCTTTTTCGGCAGCAAGCCGAAAATCCTCGCGTATGCGCGAGTTTGCGGCGACGCCTCCCGCAACGGCGATTTTCTTGTATCCGAGCTCACGGGCAAGCTGCATCGTGCGGGGGACAAGGCTCTCGCTTACTGCGCGGGAAAAGGACGCGCAGAGCGACTCCCTGTCGAGCTCCTCGCCCTTCTGCTCCGCGTTGTGGACAAGGTTTACAACCGCCGTCTTGAGTCCTGAAAAGCTCATGTCGTAGGGATTGCCCTCAACGTGAGAGCGCGGCAGGATATACTTCGAGTCGTCGCCGGTTTTCGAAAGCGCGTCGACATGCTTGCCGCCCGGATAGGGGAGTCCCAGCACCCGAGCAGTCTTGTCGAAGCACTCGCCGGCGGCGTCATCCCGTGTGGCCCCAATTATCTTCATGTCGGTGTAACCGCGTACATCGACGAGCATGGTGTTTCCGCCCGAAATGGCAAGGCAGAGAAACGGCGGCTCAAGCTCCGGAAAAGCAATGTAGTTCGCCGCGATATGCCCCTTGATGTGATGAACAGGAATGAGCGGGATACCCAGCGCATAGGCAACGGATTTAGCAAAATTCACACCCACGAGCACAGCTCCGATAAGCCCGGGCGCATACGAAACGGCGACCGCGCCAAGATCGTGCTTTGTGATGCCCGCAACTGTGAGCGCGCGCTCCGAAAGCTGCGAGATGACCTCGACATGAGAACGCGAGGCGATTTCCGGCACGACCCCGCCGTAAACGGCGTGTAGGTCCGCCTGAGAGAAAATCTGGTCGGTGAGCACCTTTCGTCCGTTTTCGGTTATCGCGACGGCGGTTTCGTCGCAGGTGCTCTCGATTGACATTAAAAGCATTTGGGTTTTTCCTCTTTCTTAAAAAACAGGGTCATGAGGAGCGCGTCCTCCTTCGGCCTGTCGTAATAGTTTTTGCGTTTCCCGACGACTTCAAAGCCGTGTTTGGAGTAAAGATATATTGCCGCGCGGTTACTTTCGCGCACCTCGAGCGTTATAAAGGCGAGCTGAGTCTTCGCACGCTCGGCAAGCGCCGAAATGAGCGCATCACCAACACCGCGCCTCCTGTGTTCCGGCGCTACCGCGACATTCGAGATATAACCCTCGTCAAGGACGTACATCAGCCCGATATAGCCCATGACGGCGCCATCGTCATTAAGGGCGGCAAGAAATATGCAGTTATCGGCGCATATCTGCTTTTCGAGCGCGGATCTGTGCCACGGCAGAGAGAAGCAGGCCTGTTCGATAGCTTCAATCTCATTAAGGTGCGCAGGGCCAACGTCGGAAACGGTCATAGTGTCACCTCAAAATCAAATTTTATTTCGCGTCGCTCCAGCTTTTTCCGATATTCGCGTCGACCTCGAGAGGGACGCTGTAGGAAACCGCGTTCTCCATTTCAGCCTTGAGAATGAGCTTTACCGCTTCCGCCTCGTCCTCGGGACATTCGACGATAAGCTCATCGTGTATCTGAAGAATCAGCTTTGCCTTGAGACCCTCGGCCTCCATGCGGTTGTGAACGTTCACCATGGCAAGCTTAATGACGTCTGCCGCCGTGCCCTGTATGGGCGTGTTGAGCGCGACGCGCTCACCGAAGGAGCGCATATTGAAGTTGGCGGATTTGAGTTCGGGCAGGGGACGTTTACGCCCGAAAAGGGTCGTAACGTAGCCGTCGGCTTTAGCCTTTTTGACAATGTTTTTCATATACTCGCGTACGCCGCTGTATTTTTCAAGATACGTGTCAATGTATTTTTTCGCTTCGTTCTGGTAAACGCCGATGTCCTGCGCGAGCGAGAACGCCGATATGCCGTAGACGATGCCGAAGTTGACCGCCTTGGCTCGTGAGCGCTGGAGCTTTGTGACATCGGTGAGCGGTACTCCGAAGACCTGCGAAGCCGTGACGGAATGTATGTCCTCGCCGTGAAGAAAGGCGTTTTTCATCGTTTCGTCTGAGCTGATGTGGGCGAGGAGCCGAAGCTCTATCTGACTGTAGTCCGCGTCAACCAGGAGGTTTCCGTGTGAGGCGACAAACATTTTGCGAAGCTCCGCGCCGAGCTCGGTGCGCACTGGGATGTTCTGCAGGTTGGGCTCGGTGGAGGAAAGCCTGCCCGTGGCGGTGACGGTCATCTGGAAGCTGGTATGAATGCGTCCGTCCTTGCCGATGACCTTCAAAAGTCCGTCGCAGTAGGTCGATTTCAGCTTTGTGAGCTGGCGGTATTCAAGTATCTTTTCGATAATCTCATGTTTTCCGCGCAGCGTATCCAGCACGTCCGCGTTTGTCGACCAGCCGGTTTTTGTCTTTTTGCCGTAGGGCAGCATGAGCTTTTCGAAGAGTATCTCACCAAGCTGTTTCGGGGAATTGATGTTGAATTCCTCTCCCGCGAGCGCCCAGATGTCCTTTTGCAGAGCCTCGATACCTATGGCAAGCTGCGCTCCGAAGTCATGCAAAGCCTGCCTGTCGACCTCGAAGCCCTTTTGCTCCATATGCGCGATGACTTCGCATAGCGGCAGCTCGATTTTTTCAAGCAGCTCTATCATGCCTTCGGCTTCAAGCCGCTGCTTCAAAACAGGATAAAGCGCAAACACGGCAGCGGCGCCTGTTTTGCTGTCTCCGAGGTATTTAACGGAAATCCGCGGCAGCTCATAGCCGCTCTCCGTGGGGTCCAGCAGATAGGCAGCAAGCGCCGTATCGAAGACAAAGCCCCCGCAGTCGAGATTTTCCGACATCAATTGACCCATAAAGTCCTTGTTGTTGTGGGAAATCTTGTGAACTTGTTGAGAAAACAGCGTTTTAAGAAAGCTGTTGTAGTTATCGCCGAGATTCGCCCAGCGGAGGATATAAACGGCGTTTCCGTCGCAGAGCTCAAGCCCGTCGAGGCCGCCGTCGAGCGGCAGGACGGCGACATATGGGAGCTTACCGATTTTTTCGGAAAGCTCTCCGAGCTCGTTTGCGCCAATGATGTCAACGACGGGAAGGAAAGACGGTATTACCGCTTCACCGTTTTCCGCTTTTTCGGTGATGCCCCACTTTTCGATGAGGGAATTGAAGCCGAGTTTTTTGAAAACCGTGTAGCCGCTGCTGAAATCGCCGGAAAAAACACAGCCCTCCGGCGAAAACTCGATGGGTGCGTTAGTGTCGATAGTTGCGAGAGAATAAGACATTTCGGCGTCGGCTCTCCCCTCGGAGAGCTTTGTCTTGATGGAGTCCTTTATATCAAGAGCGTCAAGACCGGAATAAATCTTATCGATTGTACCGTATGCCTTAATGAGCTCCATCGCGGTTTTCTCGCCTATGCCCTTAACGCCGGGAATGTTGTCGCTCGAGTCGCCCATGAGCGCCTTGAGGTCGATTATCCTTTTCGGCTCAAAGCCGTATTCTTCCTGGAAAACTTCCGGTGTGTATTCCGTCGTTTCGGTTTTGCCCATTCGGCTTTTGATGTGCCGCACATGGGTGGTGTCGGTTATAAGCTGAAAGCTGTCCTTGTCGCCGGTCACGATGGCACATTCCCAGCCCTTTTCCGAGCAGACGCGGCTGACGGTGCCCAGAAGGTCGTCCGCCTCAAAGCCCTCTAGCTCAAGACGCGCAATTCCAAGCGAGTCGAGGACCTCCTTGAGTATAGGTATCTGAACGGCAAGCTCCTCCGGCATGGCCTTGCGCTGAGCCTTATAGGCTTCAAACTGCTTATGCCGGAAGGTCGGCGCTTTGAGGTCGAAGGCGACGCAGAGCGCCTGCGGCTTTTCCTCTTCGAGCAGCTTGCGCAGAACGGTCAAAAAGCCGTAGATACCGTTTGTTGGCGTACTGTCCGGCGAATTGAGCATACGAATACCGTAGAAGGTGCGGTTGACTATGCTGTTACCGTCAAGAATCATGAGCTTCATGTTTTGTGTCCTTTCAAAGCAAAGATTAAAGCGCGCCTACTTGTCTCCCCGCAGCTTTATAATCCTGTCGCGCAGCTCCGCCGCAAGTTCAAATTCGAGCATTTTTGCCGCTTCTTTCATCTGCTTTTCAAGCTTCTCTATCATCAAACGTCTTTCGGAGGCGGTCAGCTTGACACCCGTACTGTTTGTTTCGTTATCCGCCGCGCCGGAAATTTCAAGCAGATTGCGGACAGACTTTATAATGGTCTTCGGGGTAATGCCGTGCTCCTCGTTGTAGGCCCGCTGCTTTTCGCGGCGGCGGTTGGTTTCACCGATTGCGGCCTCCATCGAGCGGGTGACATTATCCGCGTACATGACGACAAGCCCCTCCACGTTTCGCGCGGCGCGTCCTATCGTCTGCACAAGGCTCGTTTCGCTGCGGAGGAAGCCCTCCTTGTCGGCATCGAGTATCGCGACAAGCGACACCTCCGGCAGATCAAGGCCCTCACGGAGCAGGTTGATGCCGATAAGCGCGTCGAATTCGCCGAGACGCAAGTCGCGGATTATCGCCATTCGCTCAATAGTATCTATATCGTGGTGCATATAGCGGCATTTTATGCCAGCGCCGCCGAGATAGGCCGTCAAATCCTCGGCCATTTTCTTCGTAAGAGTCGTTACAAGAGTGCGCTCGTTTTTTGCGACTCTTGCGTTGATTTCGCCGATGAGATCATCAATCTGCCCCTCGGAGGGACGTACGGAAACCTCGGGGTCCAGAAGCCCTGTCGGACGAATTATCTGCTCGACAATCTGCGCCGAGCGCTCGCGCTCAAAGTCCGAAGGCGTTGCGGAGACAAAGACCGCCTGCTTTATGCGCTGCTGGAATTCGGGGAATTTCAGCGGACGGTTATCAAAGGCTGAGGGCAGGCGGAAGCCGTATTCGACGAGGCTTTCCTTTCTCGCTCTGTCGCCTCTGTACATTGCGCGCACCTGAGGCAGGGTCACATGGCTTTCGTCAACGAAAAGGAGAAAATCCTTCGGGAAATAGTCGAGCAGCGTCATAGGCGCCGACCCGACAGGCCTGCCGCTTATGATGCGCGAATAGTTTTCGATACCGGAGCAGTAGCCCAGCTCCTGCATCATCTCAATATCGTAATTTGTGCGCTGGGAGATGCGCTGCGCTTCGATGAGCTTACCGTTTTCCTCGAACCATTTGACCCGCTCGTCGCACTCGCGGCGAATTTCCGAAATTGCCTCGGCCATTTTGTCCTTTGTGGTGACATAGTGAGAGGCGGGGTATATTGCTACGTGCGAGAGCTTGCGCTTCGGCGAGCCGGTCACGACGTTTATCTCGCTTATCCTGTCAATCTCGTTTCCGAAAAACTCGACGCGTATGGCCGTATCGGTGGAGTAGGCGGGAAAGACCTCGACCGTGTCGCCGCGCACTCTGAACATATTGCGCTCAAATGCAATGTCGTTGCGCTCGTAGCGGATGTCGATGAGACGCCGAAGAAGCTCGTCCCTGTCGCGCTGCTGTCCCGGGCGGAGCGAGATTACCATGCTGGCGTAGTCGATGGGGTCGCCGAGTCCGTATATACACGAAACGGAGGATACAACGATGACGTCCCGACGCTCAAAAAGTGAGGCGGTCGCGCTGTGGCGAAGCCGCTCGATTTCGTCGTTTATAGAGCTGTCCTTTTCGATGAAGGTGTCCGTATGCGGGATGTACGCCTCCGGCTGATAATAATCGTAGTAGGAGACAAAGTACTCCACGGCGTTGTCCGGAAAAAACTCCTTGAATTCCGCGCAGAGTTGAGCGGCAAGGGTTTTATTGTGGGCAAGCACCAGAGTCGGTCTCTGGACCTTTTCGATGACCTTCGCCATTGTAAAGGTCTTTCCGCTGCCGGTCACACCGAGCAGGGTTTGCTCCTCAAAGCCGAGCCCGAGACCCTTTGCCAGAGCTTCAATGGCCTCCGGCTGATCACCTGAGGGCTCGTATTCGCTTACTACATGAAATTCGCCCATGTATTTCTCCTCGCGCTGTATATTACGCGTGCATAACCCTGATGAAGTTTGTCGAGCCTGACACGCCTATCGGCACGCCTGCCGTGACGACGACCATGTCGCCGGCCTGCAGCAGTCCCGCCGCAACGACGGACTGTATTCCCTTTTCAAACAGGTCGTCCAGGTTTTTCTCATCCCTGACTATCAGGGCGCGCACGCCCCAGTTCATATTCATCTGGCGGTAGGTCTGCGCTTCGCTCGTGCAGGCGATTATGTTGCAGTCGGGACGGAAAGCCGAGACCTCCTGCGCCGTTCTGCCGGAAAGCGTGAAAGCAACGATTGCGCTTGCACCCAGATCCATAGCGGAGGTACAGGCCGCATGTGAGATTGCGTGGGTAACATTTCCACCGCTGCTGAAATCGAGCTTCTGGAACCTTCCTCTGTAATTGATGTCCTCCTCGGCTCTCACGGCGATGCGTACCATCGTGCGCAGCGACTCAACGGGGTATTTGCCCGCCGCAGTTTCTCCCGAGAGCATTATGGTGCTCGTGCCGTCATATATCGCGTTTGCGACGTCGGTGGCCTCCGCTCTTGTGGGGCGGGGGTAGTTCATCATGGATTCGAGCATCTGCGTCGCCGTTATAACGGGTTTGCCGCGTTTATATACCTTATTTATAAGCTGCTTCTGGATAACGGGAACCTCCTCAAGCGGAAGCTCGGCGCCCAGATCGCCGCGCGCAATCATGATTCCGTCGGAAACGTCAAGAATCTCGTCAAAGTTCTGCAGACCCTGCAGGCATTCAATTTTAGAGATAATTTTGATTTTTTCTCCGCCGTTCCAGTTGAGGAGCATACGCACCTCCTTAACGTCGTCCGCCGTGCGGACAAAGGAGGCGGCGATGAAGTCGAAGCCTTCTTTTGCCGCGAAAATCAGGTCGTCATAGTCCTTCTGGCTTATGAACGGCATTGTGAGCACGACGCCCGGAACGTTGACGCCCTTGCGGTCTGAAATCGGTCCGTCGTTTTCGACGGTGCAGGAGATTTCGGAGCCCTTGACACAGTTAACAAGAATTGAGATTTTTCCATCGTCGAGCAGTATCCTGTCACCGGGCTTCACGTCTCGCGGAAGCCCTTCATAAGTGACGTGGACCCGCTCGGAGTTCCCGAGGCATTCGTCGGTCGTCAGCGTGAAGGCACCGCCCGTTTTCAGCATTGCCGTGCCGCCTTCAAAAAGTCCGAGACGGATTTCGGGCCCCTTGGTGTCCATCAGCGCGGCAATCGGTATTCCGAGCTCGTCCCGCATGGCTTTAAGGTGGTTAAGTCTCTTTAGCTGTTCCTCGTGTGTCCCGTGTGAAAAATTGAATCTGGCGACATCCATACCGCTCTCAATCAGTTTTTTCAGAGTGCCTTCTTCGTCGGTCGCGGGACCTAGCGTGCAGATTATTTTTGTCTTGCGCATATTAAAATCTCCTCCGTAGTTTCTTGAGGCGCTAACTCATGATATCTGATATCCCTACATTTCGCTACCTTATTATACACCATATGGCGTAAATAGCCACTAAAAAATGCGTGACATTCATGCCGCGCCGGGTCAAAAAAGACCGGAGCGCAACGCTTGTCCGACGGAAAAGAAATCGGGCGGCTTCCGATTCGGAAGCCGCCCGATTGCCCGGGGGAAAATGCTTGAGTTCACCGCGGGGAAAAGAGCAGCGGTCCTTTGTCCGGAAGCTCGCCGCCCTTCCTTAGGCGGCGGAAAACGACCACAGGCACCTGATTTGCGGAGCGAGCACCGAATATTGCCAGCTCTCGCCGCTGCGCTTCTTGCTGTTGGGATCGTTGACCGTGAACGAACCGTTTTCATAGCCTTTTATGACAATAAAGTGTCCGTTGGTCGTGAAGTCTCCGGGTCCTAAGCTCGCAATAATAGGGTGACCCGAGCTGAGCTGGGCAGCCATCTCTTCCTCAGAGAGCCCGACCTCAAGAGAGCTCAGACCATAGCTTTGCGCGCCTGCTGTCATCAAATCCCACGAAGTGCCGACTCCCGCAACGTAGTAGCCGTTCTGTGTGCTGAAGTCGGCGACAGCGGCAGGTGTAGCGTCCGTATTTCCGGTCAGGCCCACGATAACCATGGACAGGCAGGTCGGCCCGCAGCCTGTTATACCCAAAACGCCTGAGCCGTAAGAGAAATATCCCCAGCGCCTGTCCCATTGCTGAAATAACGGAACGCTGTCAGAGAGCTCGGAAGCGTCGATTTGACCTAAATCGGGATCGTCAATGTGTGAAGGATAAGCAAGCACAAAACCGCGCGCCTCCGGATTGCTGATAAAAAGGTCTATCATTTCCTTGGGGTATTCTTCGATGTAGTTTACTAGAGAATATGTCAGCAGCCCCAGCATCGCAGCTATTATCAGAAAATTGCGGAAGCCGTGTTTTTTGCGTTTCTTTCTTGTTCTCGCATATACTGCCATTACTATCACCTCAACCGTACTACAACACTTAATACGCATCGGGGTTATTCTACATCAAAATACCAATTATTTGTTACTAAATTGTAAACATTTAGAAATGACAGGAAAAACCGAGGCAGCCGCAATCATATGCGGCTGCCTCATACGGGGGAAAGGGGTACTTGGGGAAGTCAGCTTACGATTTTATAGTAAACCTTGGCGGTGAGGAGGTAGACCGCGCCGTAGATTGCGGCGAAGAGAGCGACCGTGCCAAGAGTACATAGCGCAAAGAGAGTGACATCCGTGAGATTGAATATCAGAAGCAGCTTCGTTATCATTTTGAAGGCAAAGGCAATGTGGATGACCGCCATGCCGAGCGGCAGGAAGAACACCACAAGCACCTGACTGCGTATAGCCTTTTTGATTTCAGGGCGGCTAAGACCGACCTTCTGCATAATCTCAAATCGCTCCTTGTCGTCATAGCCCTCCGAAAGCTGCTTGTAATAGATTATAAGAACCGTCGCGATCAGAAACACAAGTCCGAGAAACAGACCGAGGAACAAAAAGCCGCCGTACATTGAATAGAAATAGTCTCTGTCTGCATTGCGGCAGGCTACGTTTGCGCTTTGATAGCCGCCCAAATCGGCGCCGTCGGCAGAAGTGAGAGCAGTTCCGATGGCGGCGTCAACAGCGTCTCGGCAGGCCAGCTGCTGTTCGGTGGTCCCGCCGACGTCGAAGCCGTAATACCATTCGGGCTTTATATCCGTCAGGCTGCCGCTAAGTCCGGCAAAGGTTTCGTCCGAAACAACGAAAACATAGTTTTCGGTTGTAATGGAGGTCTTTGTCGAAACGTCGGGAAAGCTCTCAAGCCAGCGCGCAACCTTGAAGGTCTTGCCGAACATGACGAAGCTGTCGTCAATTTTAGGCTTTTCGGAAAAGGCCAGCGCCTCGTCGGAGGCAAGCTCGGGCGTCTCGCCGGAAATATGCGCGTATTCGGAGGCGGAAAGGAGGTAAACAAAGCAATTGATGTCGGGGGTGGCGTACGTTGTAAATTCATCGCCCAGGTTGTTTCCGTCACGGGTGCTGGCAAAGCTCAGAAAATACAGATCCGACACGTTATTCATTTCAAGTCCGCAGTCGTAAACTGCCTTGTTGACCGCGCCCGTAAGGCTTTCGCGGGCAGCTCCGGTCGGCTCAACGACATCAACGGTTATCTCGTTGGGATAGACGTTTTTGAGCGCGCCCTCCGTTCCGAGGTAGAGGCAGACCGTACCGGAGACCATAACGAGAACCATAGTCGCGAGTATGCAGATGTTTGCAAGACCGACGGCGTTTTGCTTCATGCGGTAGATCATGCCGGAAACCGGGATGAAGTGCTTTGTAGTGTAGTAATAGTTAGGTCTGTTTCTCAGCCGCTTGAGAAGAGCTATGCTGCTTGCCGTGAAAAGAAGATACGTGCCGGCGATTACGAGGACAACGGCGACAAAGAAAAGCATTATCGCCTGAAGCGGAGCCTCTGTGACTATTGCAATATAGTAGCCTCCGCCCAGAGCCAGAATTCCGAGAATTGCGAGAAACCACTTGGTTTTCGGCTCTTTTTCACCGACATTGGTGCCGCGGAGCAGTTCTATGGGGTTCGCGATTCTGATTCTGATGAGATTCGACGCCAGTATAAGCAGGAAAATACCGCAGAAAAGGTAAACGCAGTAGAAAATTCCTTTGACCGAGATTTCAAAGCCGTAAGGAACGGTAAAGTCAATGAGCTTACACAGAATGAGAAGCGTAAGCTTTGACAGGAGTATGCCCAGCGCAAGCCCGAAAACCAGAGTAATCAGCGCGACATAAAGAGTTTCAAAGAAAAGGACGCTTGCGATGTTGCCTTTTCCCATGCCGAGAATATTATAAAGCCCCAGCTCCTTCTGGCGGCGCTTCATTAGGAAACTGTTGGTATAAAAAAGGAAAATCGCCGAAAAGAGCGCGATTACGACGCAGCCGAGTGAAAGAATGAAGGAAAGGTATTCGGTACCCGGCATGTCGCCGGTACCTTGATTGAACGTGAGAAAGCACATAATGTAGAACATTGCGCAGGTCGCAACGCAGGTGAGGATAAAAGGAAGGTAGAACTGCCTGTTGCGGCGGATGTTCTGGCAGGCGAGCTTCGGGTAAAAGGCGGACTTACGCATTCCTGTCACCGCCCGTTGCCATAGCAGTAAGCGTATCGGAGATTACGCCGAACATTTCCTCGTTGGTTCTTTCGCCGCGGTATAGCTGGTTATATATCTCGCCGTCGCGCAGGAAGAGCACTCTGCCCGCATTGGAGGCCGCCTTGACGCTGTGGGTGACCATAAGAACAGTCTGACCCGACTGGTTGATGTCGCGGAAAACGTCCAGCAAAGCGTCGGCGGAATGCGAGTCCAGAGCGCCGGTCGGCTCGTCGGCAAGGATGATGCGAGGATTTGTGATAATCGCTCTTGCTATCGCGCAGCGCTGCTTCTGTCCGCCGGAGACCTCATACGGGAACTTGTCAAGGAGGTCCGTTATGCCCAGTCTGTAGGCAATGGAGATTATGCGCTCGCCCATCTCCTTATGGCTCTTGCCGGCAAGCACCAGAGGAAGAAAGATGTTGTCGCGCAGGGAGAAGGTGTCAAGAAGATTGAAGTCCTGAAAAACAAAGCCGAGATTATCGCGGCGGAAGGCCGCAAGGTCCCTTTCGGGAATGCGGAGCGTTGAAATTCCGTCGAGCAGCACCTCGCCTCCGGTGGGCTTGTCGAGCGTCGCCAGAATGTTCAGAAGCGTGGTTTTGCCGGAGCCGCTTTCACCCATGATGGCGATGTACTCGCCCTTTTCGGCGGTGAAATTAACGTTTGTAAGAGCCTGCACCTTCACGTTGCCGAAACGCGTCGCGTAGGTTTTTTTTAAGTTTTTGACTTCAAGAAGTGTCATATTAAGCCTCCGTAATTTATGTTACGGCTATATTCTAGCGAAAAGCCGGAATGTCTGCCATTTCTTTGACTTACATTTCGGCCTGTAACCTTACATTTTCGTAAGGTGTATCAGTTTTTCTATTCAAAAGCCAGATTTGCGCTTTTAAGGTCGATTTTCACCTTGGTGCCGACGCCGACTCTGGACTCAATCTCAAACCCGTGCCCGAGCTTCATAAGAATGCTCTTGCAGAGGAAAAGCCCGATGCCCGTGGACTTCTTGTCGGCCCTGCCGCTCGCGCCGGTATAGCCCTTTTCGCAGACACGCGGCAGGTCCTCGGCGCGTATGCCGATGCCCGTGTCCTCAATTACAAGGGTTTCACCCTCGGCGTAAATGCTTATCTTGCCGCTTGAAGTGTATTTCAGCGAGTTCGAGAAGACCTGTTCGATGACAAAAGCGAGCCACTTTTCGTCCGTCAAAACGGTGAGCTTTGTTTCCTCAAACGAGAAATTCAGATTTTTAAGCGCGAAAAGCCTCGCGTATTTGCGGAGCGAGCCTTTGATTATTTCATCCAGCAGGCATTTCTTTATAATAAGATCGCTTGATTCGCTGCTGAGACGGACATATTGGAGCACCATGTCGACATACTGCTCCGTTTTGAAAAGCTCGCCGAGTAAAAGCGCGCTGTTCGGTCCTCCGTCCTCTTTGAGAAGCAGGCGCATAGCGGCAAGGGGAGTCTTTATCTGGTGTACCCAAAGAGTGTAGTAATCCTCGGTGTCGCGCCTTGCCCCGTCCGCCTCGCTGCGGATACGCAGATTTTGAGCGTAAAGACTGGAGAGCATTTCCTGATAGTCCGCTTCAATCTTTCCGCTCGGTTCGGGCAGCCCGTACAAACCGATTTCAATGTTGCGCATAAGCTCCCTAAGCGCCCTGTGGCGGGCAATGTAATGCCACAGCCCGAAGCCGAAAGCGACAAGCCCGACCGCTAGGCAGAGCGCCGCGGCATAAAGCACCGCCTCTGTCTCAAGTTCGTAGAGCGAGAAGATTACGACGAATATAAGGACGAACATTCCGAACAGTATTATGACCTTGTAGTGGCGCTTGAGATAGGAAAAGAACATATTCAGTCTCCTATTATATAGCCTAAGCCTTTTTTCGTAAGGATGAAGTTAATAAGTCCAATGTCCTCGAGCTTGCGGCGCAGCCGCGTGATGTTGACAGTCAGCGTGTTTTCGTCGACAAAACTGTCGCTCTCCCAGAGCCGCGTCATTATCTCGTCACGCGTGACGATGCTCCCCTTGTTCTCAAGCAGCAGCTGCAGCATCTTGAATTCATTTTTCGTCAGCTCTGCCTTCTGTCCGCCGTAGGTAAGTGTCGCGTCCGCGACGCTCAGAACAGCGCCTCCGCTTTCAAGAAGTCTGGTCGGGGCGGTGAAGTCATAGGCGCGGCGCAGCAGAGCCTGTACCTTTGCCGTAAGTACGTCAAGGTCGAAGGGCTTTGCGATAAAATCGTCGCCGCCCATGTTAACCGCCATAACGATGCTCATATTGTCCGAAGCGGAGGAAATGAAGATAATAGGTACTTTTGAAACGCGCCTTATTTCCGAACACCAGTGATAGCCGTTGAAAAAGGGCAGGGAAATGTCCATAAGCACAAGCTGGGGGTCGAAATCCGCAAATTCCGACAGGACGTTTTCAAAATCCGCCGCGCAGCGCGCCTCGCAACCCCAGGCGCCGATATGACGCTTGATGGCGTCCGAGATTACCGCGTCGTCCTCAACAATGAATACCTTATGCAAAACGGACCCTCCCTGTATTATTTAATCTTCAAAACCGATGTCAAAGCTCCCGGAAGTGGAGGAAAGCTCGAGCTTTCGCTCTCCGCTGCCTCTGTGACCGGAAAGGCTGTTCGAGCCCGAAAGAGTTTCGGTGTAGACCGTGTAGTCCTCCGAGGAACCGGCAACCGTGCCACTGATATCGCCCGAGACTGTCTCAAACTCAATTTCAAGAAAATCGGCTCCGCCGAGCTTCACGCCACCGGAGGTGCTGGACAAAATAGCCCTCGAGCCGGAGACGTTTTTTAGCGTAAGCCCACCGGAAACAGTACCGACCTCGAGGTCCTTTGCCTTAACGTTTTCAGCATACACCTCGCCGGAGGTGCTTGCAAGAGTAACGGGAATGCCGCCGGAAATATCCGAAAGACTGATGCTCCCCGAAACCGTTGTCGCTTTGACGCTTTCAGTATTGATTGACGCAAGCTGAATGTCTCCCGAGGTCGTTCCCGCTTCAACAGAAGCTGTTTTGCAGTTTTCGATGCTGATTTCACCGGAAACACTGTAAATTTTGGAGCTGTCCCTGAGATTAAGGTCGGAGATTGAGATACCGCCAGAGACGCCGTTAATGTCCAGCAGCCCTTCGCGCCTTGCGGGAAGGCTCAAAACGACCTCGGTCTGCGGAGCGTCGTTAATAAACATGAAGCCAAAGAAATATCCGAACTGCTGCTTTTGCTTCAGAGTCAGACTGTCATCAGTTTCCTTAAACTCAAAATAACAGTCCTCGGCGTTGTCGTAAGTCAGATGTATCTTTCCGTCCGCTGAGGGTTCGACCGTAACGTAAGCGGAGCTCAGGTCAAACTCAATGTCCTGCCCTTTTTCATCTATATTCTTCGCAATGTGCTCCGCCTCGGCGCTGGTCTCGCCTGCAACAGTGCCATTTTCGCTGCGGAAAAAACCGCCAGAGAGCTTGGAATAGTCGAAGCCGACTCCAAGGGACACGCACAGCCATATAAGTACGCCTGCGCCGAAAAGTGAGAGCGCGACGATGAGAGCAGTCTTTGTGTTTTTATTCATTGTTCAGTATTCCTTTCTAGCTTTAAGCTTGTTCCACATAACGGGTGTCGCCGCGGCATACGCCTTTGCGATATATAAAGCGGGGATAAACACCGCTACTCCCAAGCCGGCGCAGGCGAGACCAAGCCCAAGAACCGCGAAAGCCGTAGCGGCGTTTGAACCAAGCAGCATGAAAAGCCCGATTAAACCCGCGACGCCGCTCACGCCAAGAGCCGCCGAAACGATGAAGAGAACGGCAATTATCACCCACACGAGTCCGTAAACCGTAAGCACGACGACGGCAATTGTGAGCGTAAGCGGAAACCAAAGCGGAAAGCCCAATACTATCAGAGCAATTTCCCAAAGGCTGCGGCGGAGCTTAATCTGGCCCTGCGCCTTTGCCTCGGCAACTATTCGTTCCGCGGCTGCCTCGACGCTTTCAAGCTCGTTTATTGCATCCTGCTCGGAAATGCCGTCCTCCATCCTGTCGTCGATGACCTCGCCGAAATACGCCAGAGATTTGCCGCGCTCCTCGGCCTTTACCTGTCTCAAAGCGCGTCTGAGCTTTTTCATATATTCAGTTTTTGTCATTATCAATGTCCCCCTCTATAAAGCGGTATGCCCGCATAACGCTGTCCCATTCATTTAGAAAATCGCTTATTCTTTCGCGTCCCGCATCCGTAATTCGGTAATACTTCCGCAGGCGTCCGTTGTGCTCAACGGAATAAACGGTGAAGCAGCCGCTTGTTTCAAGACGCTTCAATATCGGGTAAAGAGTGGATTCGGATACTTCCATATAGGGCGAGAGGTCTTTTATTATCTTATAGCCGTATGCGTCCCCGTCTCTCATGGCGGCGAGCACACAGATTTCAAGTACCCCGCGCTTCAACTGTGAGTCCATGGCAATACCCCCTTTCGCACAATACTATACAACGCGATGTATTATGTGTCAAGGAGTATTTACAAAAACAAATCGCCGCCCCGACTTTCAAAAAAGTAAGGGACGGCGGTATATGTTATTGCTTTTTCAGCCCAGCAGACCGCTTTCGGCCATCGAAATAAAGTCGTCGTCAGCGACGACGATATGGTCGGCGAGAGTGATACCCATAGAAGTAAGGGCGGCTTTTATACGCTTTGTCGTTATCTCGTCCTCTATAGACGGAAGGGCGATGCCGCTTGTGTGATTATGGGAGATGATGACGCTCGAGGCGTTTTTGGCGAGCGCGAGCTCAGCAATTTTGCGTATGCTTACCTCGGCGGTATTTGCAACGCCGCGGAAAAGCTCCTTGCAGCAAATGACCTTGCACTTCGAATCGAGGCAGACGACATAAACGACCTCGTCCCGCTCGTACATATATCGGGCGGCGAGATATTCGCCGGCCTTTTTAGTGGAGTCCAGAATATTATCAAATTTGTTTTTATCAATGATATAGCGGCGGCTGACTTCGGGAATGAGTTTAAGCAATGTTACCGTGTTCTCGCCGATACCGCTGACCTTGGAAAGCTCCTCCGCAGGCGCCTCGAAAACCGCCTCAAGGCTTCCGAAGGTGTTCAAAAGCTCGTGGGCCAGAGGGTTCGTGTCGATGCGCGGCATCGAATAGAAAAGCAGCAGCTCGAGGACATTGTGATCGTCGAACACATCCAATCCCTGCTCCAGAAGCTTCTTTTTCAATCTCTCTCTGTGGCCGTCGTGGACGCCCATAATAAAAACCTCAGTTCTTAAATTAGGATGTTTTGAAAATTATAGCACTAATTTCGAGATTGCGCAAAAATATATTTAGTGTTACAATCAACAGACAAGGTTCTCTTCATGGAATACGGTTCCCTCAGCAGTCAACGGAGGTCAAAGTGAAAAAACTGTCGCCTTACATAAAAGACTTCGCTAAAAGAGCGGATATGACGCTTCTCATCCTGTGTCTCATAAGCTCTGTTTTCGGAATAATAATTATTGCCAGCGCTTCGGCGTCTCTGGGCTCGGCGCGATATCTGATTGTCCAGATAGCGTCGCTACTTATAGGCCTCGGACTTTTTGTTTTGTTTACGGTTGTGGACATCGACATAATCGCGGACAAGTGGGCGGTGCTCATCGTTTTTGAAGCGGTGCTGGTTCTGCTCCTGCTGACCCCTCTGGGATATGCGGACAATACGGGCAACCGTGCATGGCTTCGCTTCGGTTTCGTCGGAGTTCAGCCCGCTGAGGTAATAAAAATCCCCTTCATCATTGTTCTTGCAAAGCAAATAAACTACTTAAAAAACTACAAAAGCTTGAACTCAGCCGTTTCGGTCGGGCAACTCCTGCTTCATTGCGGGCTGACAATCGGACTGATTGTTGTCGTTTCAAAGGATATGGGCAGCGCTCTCGTCTTTCTTTTCATTTTTATCGCGATGCTTTTTGCGGCGGGGCTCCGCTTCTACTGGTTCATCATCGGGCTTGCGGGAACGGCGGCGGTAACGCCTTTTATCTGGACTCATGTGCTCAATGAACGGTACAGGCAGAGAATACTTTCTCCCTATGACCTCACCATTGACCCTCAGGGCTTCGACATCCGCTGGCAGGCAAACCAGTCAAAAATTGCTCTGGCAAGCGGGCAGCTGACGGGCACGGGGCTTTTTAACGGCAGGCAGACACAGACCGGAGCACTTCCTGAGAAGCAGACCGACTTTATCTTCTCCGTCATCGGAGAGGAACTCGGCATGATAGCCTGCATCGCCGTCATCGTGCTTCTGCTCGCAATAATATTCCGCTGCATCTATGTGGGAGTGAAATCGCACAATACAATGAGCCTGCTCACCTGCATCGGTGTTTCCGCGTGGCTTGTTTTCCAGACCTTTGAAAACATCGGAATGTGCATAGGTATCGCGCCCGTCATTGGTATCACGCTGCCGTTTTTCAGTTACGGCGGCTCGTCGCTGTTCTCGATTTTCGCGGCGATGGGGGTCGTCTCGGGCATTAAGTACCGACCGAAGCCCGAACGCTTCCGAAGCCTGAGCTAATTAAAAAACGCTCTTCGTTAACAAAAACGAAGAGCGTTTTTCTTGTCCGCGCGGCTCAATTCTTCGCCGCTTTGATATTGGCCCGTCTGAGCAGCAGCCAGTCGATTACAACGGCGGCGGCGGCAATGACGAGGCAGGTGAGAATGAAGCAGAAGGGGGAGGAAGCAATCCAGGCGAAAAAGCGGCTGAAATCGACGCCCAGCTTTATGAGAAGATAGGGAAGACCGTTTATTGCAAATGGAATCGATATGGCGACAACTATGGTCCAAAACTTATTAAGGCGCCAGAACATCAGCGAGAAAAATGCGCCGACGGTGCAGGCACAGAAAAACATAGCAACATTTGTAAGAAAGCTCATAGCCTGGTGACCGAAGCTCGGCAGTACTTTCTCCGCGCCTAAGTAAACAATCTGATAAAAATCCAAGACAAAAATGTTGGGATTTCCGGACGCGGCAACCCGAACCAAAGCGGTCACCAGTTCGCCCGCGACCGCGAGGATTGCGGAGATTGACAGAAAGGAGAGTATTTCACTCAAAAAGGCCGTACGGCGTGAAACACCGAACTGGAGGCAAAGCCGCAGGTCGCTGCGTATATACACGATGCCGGCAACAAACAGATATACGGCTGCCGCGAAAGCGTAACCGCCGAAAGTCATGCTGGAGCTTCCTCCAAAATTTATTGTGACTGCGAGAAATGCCGTAACAATGACAATCATTATCAGATAGAAAACTGCGGTACCCTTCAGTAGGCTCATAAACTGGTACCGGTAGGCCGGCTTTAGATTCATTTTCATTTTCTGTCCTCCTCCTCCATAAGGCTTATGAAATAGTCCTGCAGCTTGACTCCGGAGAATTCCAGACCCGCCGGCAGCGCGTCGGACTGTCCCTGCACGCAGGCAGTTTTAAGCCCGCCCAGAGTATTCGAGGTCAAGATGTGCTTGCCCTCGAGATAAGAATCAACAAGACCCGCCGGACCCGACACGGAATAGGCGCTTGCAGTGAGCTCACTGCTCGGGCAGTCCCTGATTATCCTGCCGTCGCGGATAATAACGGCGTGCTCGATGAGCTCTGCCGCCTCCGCAATGAGGTGTGTGGAAATAACTATGGTGCAGGGTTTTTCCGCGTATTTTTCCAGAAGCAGGCGGTAAAACATATCACGGTGCTGAGCGTCCAGTCCCAGAACGGGTTCGTCAAGCAGCAGATAGGGAGTGTTTACACTGAGTCCGATTATAAGGCGAAAGATGGAGGCGTAGCCCGTTGACAGAGACTTAATTTTCTTTTTTGTGTTAAGACCGAATTTTGCCGCGAGCTTTTCTGCATATGCCCGGTCAAAAGCGGCAGAGAAAATCTGTGCCGCGCCGAAGGCCTTTTTAACTGACATATCCTCAGGGAACAGGTTTTGCTCCGCAACCAGAAAGACCTTTCCGAGAGCCGTGTCGTTGTTCGAGACTGCCTCGCCGTCAACTGTGACCGTGCCCCCCGTGGGATGCAGGAGATCGGTCAGTATGCCCAGCAGCGTGGATTTGCCGGCTCCGTTGTTGCCAAGGAGCCCGTATATCTTTTCTCCGCCGAAGCTGAGTGTTACGTCGTCCAGCGCGCATACGTCGCCAAAGCATTTGGTGATGTTTTTGATTTCAATCGACATCTTCAAAACCTCTCTTAATCATTTCAGAAAGCTCGGAGGCGCCAAGCCCCAGATTCTTGGCCTCGCGGACGAGCTTTTCAATATAGTCGGCTAAAAATTTCTCCCGCCGCCCTGCTTTCAGCTTTTCTTTTGCGCCTTCTGCGACAAACATACCCAAACCTCTTTTCTTGTACAGCAGTCCGGTATCGACCAGAAGATTTATGCCCTTGAGCGCTGTCGCCGGATTAATTTTGTAAGTTACGGAGTATTCCGTTATCGACGGCACCTGGCTTCCTTCGGGATAGGCACCGGAGAGTATTCCGTCTTCGAGCTGCTCCGCCAGCTGAAGAAAAATCGGTCGTTCCTCCTGAAAGGTCAATATACCGTCCTCCTTTTGAGTTAACTGGTTAGTTAGTCTAGTAATTAACCACGTGACTAAGATACCACAGAGCTTTGTATCTGTCAATAGCCTGAATAAAAAAATCTGCCCGCCGTTGACCGGCTGGCAGATTTGGCTTTTTTGGGGTTATAGTAGCTTCTCGAGATTTAACCTGATAGCCGCGATAAAATCCGTGCTGTTGACCTTTTTAACGTCCGGCCTGTCGCAGAGCTCGGCAAGGTCGCCTGTCATAATGCCGCTCTCTATGGTATCGAGGCAGGCCTTTTCGAGCTTGTCGGCAAAATCCGAAAGAGGCTTATTGCCGTCAAGCTCGCCGCGGCGGCGCAGAGCTCCGCTCCACGCAAAAATCGTCGCAATGGGGTTCGAGCTTGTCTGTTCGCCCTTGAGGTATTTGTAATAGTGGCGGGTAATCGTGCCGTGCGCCGCCTCGAACTCATAGTCGCCGTCGGGGGAGATTAGAACGCTTGTCATCATCGCAAGAGAGCCGAAAGCGGTTGAAACCATGTCGCTCATAACGTCGCCGTCGTAATTTTTGCAGGCCCAGATAAAGCCGCCCTCGGAGCGGATGACGCGGGCAACGGCGTCGTCAATAAGCGTGTAGAAGTATTCAATGCCCGCCTTTTCAAAACGCTCCTTGTACTGCTTTTCAAAAATATCGGCAAAGATGAGCTTGAAGGTCTGGTCGTACTGCTTGGAAATCGTGTCCTTCGTCGCGAACCAGAGATCCTGCTTGGTGTCGAGGGCGTATCCGAAGCAGGCGTGAGCGAAGGACTCAATCGAACTGTCCTTGTTGTACTGACCCTGCAAAACTCCTGCGCATTCAAAGTCATAAATGGTTTTGCGGAAGCTCTCGCCATTTTCACCTGTATAAAGAAGCTCCGCCTTGCCTTTTCCGGGAACACGGTATTCCGTCGCCTTGTAAACATCACCGTAGGCGTGACGGGCGATGGTAATGGGCTTAACCCAGCCCTTGACGTAGGGCTTCACGCTCTCCGTGATTATCGGCGCGCGGAAAACGGTTCCGTCCAGAATTGCGCGGATAGTTCCGTTAGGGCTTTTCCACATCTCCTTGAGCTTGTACTCCTCCACCCTCTGCGCGTTTGGGGTAATCGTCGCGCACTTAACACCGACATGGTGCTTTTTAATCGCATTCGCGGCGTCGACCGTTATTTGGTCGTTTGTTTCGTCGCGCTTGGGAAGCCCGAGGTCGTAATACTCGGTGTTTAGCTCGACAAAGGGGGATAAAAGCTCATCTTTTATCATTTTCCATAGGATGCGGGTCATTTCGTCGCCGTCCATCTCGACGATGGTGTTCATTGCTATCTTTGCCATGTGAATACTCCTTGATAATGGTTGTGTTGCTGTCGTATCAGCTTTATTTGTGCGCGGCGTAATAATTCATAAGGCAGCCGCGGAGAATAATCTCTCTTTCGTCGGCGGTCAGCCCGTTAAGATGCAGGGTAAGGCCGGAAACTCCGTGTTTTGTCAGAGCCTTCGCCGGTATATTTTCAATACCCGATTCGACTGCGTTTCTGATGTTGAGCACAAAGACCCAGTCGCCGGGCTCGTAGTCAAAGTCGACGCTTCTGTCGATGGTAAAGGGAAGTATACCCCAGTTGATGCAGTTCGAGCGGTAGCGCTTCGTAGCATACTCGTAGCAGATATTCGCTCCGCCGCCGAGCACGCGCTGGCAGGAGGCCGCCTGTTCGCGGGCTGAGCCGTCACCGGGCTTTTTCGCGAAAATAGCGCTTGAAACGGAGGTGCTTTTCAGCATATCGGCGGAAAGACCGAGCTTTTTCATAACGGTCAGAAGCTCGTCGGGAGCCTCGTCCTGCGCGCGTTTTTCTTCCAGCGCCGCAGTTTCCTTTGCTCTTACAACGTATTCCGGGTCGCGTCTTGACAGCGTGAAGGAAGCGAGCTTCATCGGGTTCGAGCGGTAGGATGAGGTTTCGCCGGAGGGGATGAGCTCGTCCGTCGTCGTCACTTCGTCGTGGATGACGCTCGCGAGACGAATGAGTGCATTGTCAGCAAGCGCGGGTATCTTCGGCCACTCGGCGATATTCGGTCCCATTTTGAGCTCCGCGTTTCCGTCAGCCTTGTTGAAGCCGAAATACACGCGCTTTTGGTAAACTGAGCTGTCAAAACCATAGCTCCGCTTTTCCGGTTCCTTGTAGTCAATATCCGCTGCGCTTGTAAGAACGCCCTTATTGCGCGCGGTTGCCGCGATAGAGCGCGCGTCCATGAGCATAACAGAGGAAAGCTGCCCGTCGGAGGGCTTTGAGCCCTCGCGGTTCGGGAAATTCCGCGTAGTATGGCGTATCGAGAGCGCGTCGTTAGAGGGAACGTCACCCGCGCCGAAGCAGGGTCCACAGAAGCAGGGCTTGAAGAGCGCGCCGCTCTCCATAAGGCTCTGCTGGACGCCGTTTTTGATGAGCTCGAGATTAACCGGAATACTTGGGGGATAGACCGAAAGCGAGAAGTAGCCGTCGCCCACGGAGGCACCCTCCAGAATTGTTGCGGCCTCCGCGATGTTGTCGTACATTCCTCCCGCGCAGCCGGCGATGATGCCCTGATTGACGGTTATTTTTCCGTTAACGAGCTTATCCGTCAGTCTGAGCTTGACCCCGCTGGAAAGCGTTTTTTCGGCGTCGAACTCAAGCTGTCTGAAAATGTCGCCCGCGTTCTGTTGAAGCTCGCGTATGGTGCAGGCCTTTGACGGGTGGAAAGGGAGAGCCGCCATCGGCTCTATCGTGCCGAGGTCGATTTCAATCATTGAATCGTAGTAAGCGCCGTCCTGCGGCGAAAGACGCGTATAATCCTCAGCTCTGCCGTGAGCGGCATAGTATTCTTCAACGGTTCCGTCCGTCTCCCAGACGGAACTGAGGCACGCGGTCTCCGTCGTCATAACGTCGATGCCGATGCGAAAATCCATCGGAAGGCTCTTTATTCCGGGACCCGCGAACTCGAGGACCTTGTTTTTGACAAAGCCGTTGTCGTATACTGCTCCGCACAGGGCAATCGCAACGTCGTGCGGACCGACGCCGTGACGGGGCGAGCCGTTAATCCAAACGAGGACAATTTCGGGGGATTTCACGTCGTAAGTATTTGAAAGAAGCTGTTTTACGATTTCGGGACCTCCCTCGCCTATGCCCATAGTACCCATCGCGCCGTATCTCGTATGGCTGTCGCTGCCGAGTATCATGCGTCCGCAGCCGGACATCATTTCACGGGCGTACTGGTGGATGACGGCAACATTAGCTGGGACATATATCCCGCCGTATTTCTTTGCGGCGGAAAGTCCGAAAACGTGATCATCCTCGTTTATCGTACCGCCGACTGCGCAAAGGCTATTGTGGCAGTTGGTCATTACATAGGGGACGGGAAAGCTATTTAGTCCGCTGCCCTTTGCGGTCTGGATAATGCCCACATAGGTGATGTCGTGGGAAATAAGGCTGTCGAATTTCAGACGCAAAGCGTCCGAATCTCTTGACAGATTGTGTTTTTCGAGTATGCTGTAAGAAATAGTTTTTCTGCGCGCAGCTTGAATGTCGTCAGAGCCCGACGAGACCTCGACAGGTACGCCGTTTCTAAGAAAATATCCGTTTTTGAACAGTTTTATCATAATCCTCACCCTTGAGCTTTATTACGGTAAACAGTATATCATAAATACGATGATTGACAAGATGTTTGCAGGAATGATTCTGGTAATTGCAAAAATGCATAAATAGCGGAGGCAAACGATAGGATATTAGTGGCATTTTGAATAATTCACAAAATAAACTTGCATAAGCGTTTCTCTGTGTGTATAATGAGCGGTACAGATTGGCAAACCGAAGAAGGAGGGGCGAGATTTGGAAATTTCAAGCGACGTTCTGAAGGGCTACGTGTCTGATCTTTGCGGCGACGTGCGGGCCGCATATACGATCGACAGCGACCAGTACAAAAACCATATGATTAAAAGAGGGCTCAGAAACGAAGACGGAACAGGCGTTATGGCAGGCGTTACACGGGTCGGCAGCGTTCAGGGCTACTTTATGCAGGACGGAGGTAGAGTCCCTATCCCCGGAAAGCTCTATTACCGCGGAATCGATGTCGAAGACATAATCGCGGAGCATACAAAGGCCGGAACCTTCGGTTTTGAAGAGGTCGCATATCTGCTTTTGCTGGGCAGTCTGCCGAATAAGGAGCAGTTCGAGCACTTCGATATGATACTCTCGCGTGCAAGAATGCTGCCCATGAACTTTACGGAGGACATGATACTCAAGGCGCCGAGTAAGAACATAATGAACAAGCTCGCGAGAAGCGTACTTGCCCTTTACTCATACGACGATAATCCCGACGATATTTCCATTGAGAATATCGTGCGCCAGTCGATAGAACTTATCGGACGGTTCCCTGTCATTGTCGCCAACGCCTACGCCGTGAAACGTCACCATTTTGAGGGGAAGTCGCTGTATCTCCACGTACCGAGAGAGAACCTCTCGGTTTCCGAGAACTTCCTGCGTATGTTGCGCAAGGATAAGTCGTACACCGAGGAGGAAGCCCATCTTTTAGACCTCATGCTCATTCTCCACGCTGAGCACGGTGCCGGAAACAACTCGTCTTTTGCCTGCCGTGTGCTGTCGTCCACCGGAACGGACACTTACAGCGCAATCTCGGCGGCGGTAAACTCACTCAAAGGACCTCTCCACGGCGGCGCAAACGCAAAGGTCATGGAGATGTTCAGAGATATTAAAGAGAATGTACACGATATAAAGGACGACGACGAGCTGAAAACCTATCTTGAGAAAATCGTCGACGGCGAAGCGGGCGACGGCTCGAAAAAAATCTACGGTCTGGGACACGCGGTCTACACAATTACCGACCCCAGAGCCGAAATAATCAAGAAGTACGCATCGGAAATGGCAGAGAAAAAGGGCTTCGGAGAGCAGTTTGAGCTGATGCAGAACATCGAGCGCATAGGCATCCCGATTATCATGGAGCGCAAAAAGCTCAGCGTCCCAATCTGCGCGAATGTCGATATGTACTCCGGCCTTGTTTATCAGATGCTGGGCATACCCGAGGATCTCTATACTCCGCTTTTCGCTATCGCGCGTATCGCGGGCTGGTGCTCGCACCGAATTGAAGAAGTCGTTTCCTGCAACAAGATTATTCGTCCGGCTTACCGCGCGGCGTTTGAACAGCAGGATTATGTCCCGATGGACAAGAGATAAAAATTAAACAGAATACGGCAAACCGGCGGTGATGCTTCACCGCCGATTTGCCGTATACGACCGCTCAGAAAGAAGCTGCGCGGCTTTTATATTATAAAAGGTTAAGTGACAGCGTGAGGGCTACGAAACAGAGTCCGACCCACTTTGTCATCTTGGCGAGCTTTGAGTCAAGCGTTATTGCCTTTGACTTTGACAAAAAGGTATCCGCTCCGCCGGCGATAGCGCCGGAAAGACCGGAGCGCTTTCCCGACTGAAGAAGAACGACACAGATCAGGAATACGCAGGTGAGGAGCTGGACTATCGTGAGAGCAATTTTCATAACAAACAATCCTTTCGATGAAAAAGAGGAAACCTCTATAATAGCTACAGTTGCAAAGCAAATAATAACACAAGCCCCCGGCTATTTCATGAGAA
>Ga0074193_1001604_pt1 | contig 26077 bp, 25 predicted proteins | sample EPASupsiteHSE605_FD_64523 | JGI IMG/M metagenome (GOLD analysis project Ga0074193, IMG submission 64523) | Bioremediated contaminated groundwater from EPA Superfund site, New Mexico - Sample HSE6-05 | ecosystem: Environmental > Aquatic > Deep subsurface > Groundwater > Contaminated ... | reverse complement strand
CTTCGTCTATTGCCATTTCCTTTATAGCTATCGCGTATCCCTCAAGTATTGCGCTGTTGACGAGCTTCTCGACCCGCCTAAGCTCGTCCGGCTCGATAGCGGAAAAATGGGTAAAATCGAAGCGCAGCTTATCCGGCTCGACCAGGGAGCCTGCCTGCTCAACATGGTCGCCCAGAACTGTCCGCAGTGCCTTGTGCAGAAGGTGTGTCGCCGAGTGCGCGCGCATGATTGCGCGGCGGCGGTCCATGTCTATCGAAGCGGTCACGGTTTCCTCAACGGAGATTTCTCCCGATTTAATGACGCCGTGGTGCATATATTTTCCGGCCTTGTTCTTCTGAACGTCCGTTACTTCAAATTCGCCGTTTGCCGTCTTAATAGTGCCGTGGTCAGCGGTCTGTCCGCCCATTTCCGCATACATCGGGGTTTTATCAAGAACGATGATTGCCTCGGAGCCCTCCTGCGCTTTTGCGGCAAGCTCCTCCCCGACGACGATTGCGAGCACCTTTGCCTCGCTTACGGTGCAGTCGTAGCCGACAAATTTTGTGGGCGTGCTGTCAAGTCCGAGGTCAATGCCCGCCCAGGCAAGGTCGCCCAGTGCGGCTCTCGCCTCACGGGCTCTGACCCTCTGCTCCTGCATGCATTTATTAAAGACCTCGCGGTCGATTTTGAGTCCCTGCTCCTCGGCTATTTCCGCCGTAAGGTCGACGGGGAAGCCGTAAGTGTCGTAGAGCTTGAAAGCGTCCGCGCCGCTGAAAAGTGCCGCGCCGCTTTTTTTGTGTTCCTCGAGCATATCGGAAACGATTTTCATGCCCGCGTCGATGGTCTTGGCAAAGTTTTCTTCCTCGATTTTAATTACGCGTGTTATATAGTCCTGCTTTGAAACAAGCTCAGGGTAAGCAATCTTGTTTTCCGCGATGACTGTTGCGCAGACCTCAAAGAGGAAAGGTTCGTTGACGCCCAGCAGCTTGCCGTGACGCGCCGCGCGCCTAAGAAGCCTGCGCAGAACGTAGCCGCGCCCCTCGTTAGAGGGCAGAACGCCGTCGCATATCATCATGGTCGCGGAGCGGATATGGTCGGTTATGACGCGCAGAGAGGTGTCTACCTTCTTCGACTGTCCATAGCTTGCTCCCGTTATAGAGCTGACCTTATTCGTGATACTCATAAGCGTGTCGACGTCGAAAAGGGAATCGACGCCCTGGCACACGACGGCAAGGCGCTCGAGTCCCATACCGGTGTCGATGTTCTTCTGTGCAAGCTCAACATAGTGTCCCGCGCCGTCGTTATTGAACTGGCTGAACACGTTGTTCCAGATCTCGATATAGCGGTCGCAGTCGCAGCCGACCTTGCAGTCCGGCTTGCCGCAACCGTATTTTTCACCGCGGTCGAAATATATCTCGGAGCAGGGACCGCACGGACCGGAGCCGTGTTCCCAGAAGTTATCTTCCTTGCCCAGCCTTGTAATCTTATCTTCTGGTATGCCGATTTCGTCGCGCCATATTGAGAAGGCCTCGTCATCCTCAAGGTAAACGGAGGGGTAGAGTCTCGACGGGTCGATGCCGAGCCACTTGGGAGAGGTCAAAAATTCCCAGCTCCAGGCAATCGCTTCGTGCTTGAAGTAATCGCCGAAGGAAAAGTTTCCTAGCATTTCGAAATAGGTGCCGTGACGCGCGGTGTGACCGATGTTCTCTATATCGCCCGTGCGGATGCACTTCTGGCAGGTGCAGACACGGCGGCGCGGAGGCTCCTGCTCTCCCGTGAACCACGGCTTCATCGGAGCCATACCGGAGTTTATCAGCAGAAGCGACGCATCGTTCTGCGGTATGAGAGAAAAACTGGGCAGGCGCAGATGTCCCTTGCTTTCAAAGAATGAAAGGAATTTTTCTCTTAAGTCATTTAGTCCATACTTTTCCATGTTTTTGCGTTCCTCCAAAATTGCTCTCTCAAAAAAAATGCTCTCGTCCCCTGCGATTTAGGGGCGAAAGCACAGCTTCGCGGTACCACCCTAATTTACCCCGAAATCGGAGTATCTTATGCAGTCTTTCATCGGGGACAGGCCGCCCGCTTTCGCGGGTCGCTCAAAAGCGGCTGCGAAAAGTGCCCGTGAGGAGCTTTCACCCTTCTCCCTCGCTGTGCGCTGCTTGCTTTTCGCTGACTTTTTCATAGCGTTTTCTGCAATATGACTGATAAATTTTATCAGTTTTAAGGGTGCTTGTCAACAGATTGTTGAGCACCGCAATTTCTTATTATATCGATGATTATGTTCCATTTTTTGTATCAGAGTTCATACATCGCAAGACGCTTTTTCCGTATGAAAATGTAGTATCCGCCGCAAATCAAAATACTTGATAAGGTGGAAATCGGAACTGCAAGGCCGATTGTAAATAGTTCCGCGTCCGGAAGGCGGCTAAGGTAATACGAAATGGGTATCCTCACGGCAAACGAGGAAAGCAGTCCCTGAATTAGAACAAAGTTTGTTTTTCCTATACCATTGAAATAGCCTAAAAAGCAGAACACAAAAGGCACAAGCAAAAATTCCGCTGAAGTGCCGCGCATATAGTTCTGTGCGGCAGCAATAACAATGGGATCATTTTCAAAAAAGCTTGCGAGAACATCTCCCGCGAAGAAAGTAAGTGAGAATGTAACAATACCAAAAGCAAAGGACGCTATCATTCCCGCGCCAAGTCCCTTGATTGCTCTATTCTCCTGCTTTGCGCCGACGTTTTGAGCGACAAAGGCGGACAGCGCATACATGAATGATATCGGCACAAGCGCAAGAAATACAAACAGTTTTTCAGAAATTCCGATGCTTGCCGAGGCAATGAGTCCGAGCGAATTCATTATTGCGATAATAATAAGGAACGAAAAGCTGATGCAGAAATCCTGTAGCGCTACAGGGCCTCCGATTTTCAAAATTCGAAGCGATGCGCCTTTTGAGCTCAGCAGTTTCTTTTTTGAAATTTCGAACGGAAGTCTGTCTTTTCTGATTTTGTATATTGAGAAAGCAACGCTGACAGCCTGCGCGAAAACCGTTGCGATAGCCGCACCCGTAGCGTCGAGTTTGAATACGCCACAAAGTAAGAGGTCGCCGACTATGTTTGTAACGCATGCGATTGTAATGAATAAGAGCGGGGATTTCGAATCTCCCAAGCCGCGAAACAGTGCGCTGACCACGTTGTATGCCGTTATGAAAATCAGGCCTGCACCGCATATGCGGACATATTGAACCGTTTTTTCTGCTGCTTCAGCGGGAACCTTCATCAGAACCACAATTTGCGGCGCAAGCACTACCATAATGACTGAAATGGCGAACCCCACGATTAAGAACAGCCTAATTGCCCCGCCAAGGGTTTTTGCTGCGCTTTCATCGTCCTTCGCGCCTACAAAGCGGCCAATCAGCACCGTAATCCCCATCGAGAGGCCGGTTACCACTTCCATTATGGACTGCATTATCTGGCTGCCGTTTGCAACCGCCGAAACGCTGGCTGTGTCGCCGAATTTGCCGACGACTATGAGGTCGACAGCTCCGTAAAGAGCCTGCAGCAATATAGTAAGCATGAGCGGTATCGCAAATCTTAAAAGCGGCGCGAATATTTTTCCTTGTAAAATCGTGTCTTCGCCCTTCGGAGCCGGCATACTTTATCTCCCTTAGGAGCAGCAGCTCCTATGTCTCATAGTATTTTTCGTCGTTTGCTTTTTCTTCGACGGCGCGCATCGCCTCAAGGGTCTTCGAAAGCAGCGTGTCAAGCTCCCAGCCCAGCATCTCCGCACCTTTTTCTATAATATCGCGGCTGCAGCCTGCCGCGAATTTCTTGTCCTTGAATTTCTTTTTAATCGAGCTCAGTTCCATGTCCTGCACGCTCTTTGACGGGCGCATGAGCGCCGCGGCGCCGATAAGCCCCGTAAGCTCGTCGGAGGCAAAAAGCACCTTCTCCATATGGTGCTCCGGCACTATATCTACGCAGATTCCGTAGCCATGGCTCGCAACTGCGTTTATAAGCCTTTCATCCAGCCCTCTTTCGCGCATTATCTCCTGTGCTTTTACGCAGTGCTCCTCCGGATAAAGCTCAAAATCCAGGTCGTGAAGCATTCCGACGATTTCCCAGAAATCGGCCGCATCGGCGTACCCCTCCGTCTCCGCAAAATATCTCATGCAGAGTGCGACGGTCTGCGAATGTTTAAGGTGAAAAGTGTCCTTATTATATTCCTTCAGCAGTTCCCACGCCTGCTTTTTATTCAGCTGGGTCATACCATAATACCTCCGCAAGGCAATTTACATGTCCGGTCAGTATAGCACAGTCCGCGGCGTTTTTCAATCCCGATAAAAAAAGTGACAGGCCGAAAGCCTGCCACTCCGTGAATAATCCTATGTTACCGGTCTTTACTCAGTCTCCGAAAAATATGCCCACATCTCTCGCGGTCTGAATAAGCGGATGATCCGTCGGCAGAAACTTCGTTTTGCTGGCAGCGTCCTCAATCGGAACGGAAACTATTTCACCGCCCTGAATTCCGACCATCAAGCCGTATTTTCTCTCCATAATAAGCCGTGCCGCGGCAGTTCCGAACTGTGTTGCCAGCACACGGTCATAGGGGCAAGGGGGCCCTCCCCTCTGATAATGTCCTGGAATGGTAACGCGCGTCTCCTGTCCCGTAATGCTCTCAAGCTCGCTTGCAATACTGTAGGATATTGTGGAGTGCTTCATGGATTCCTTTACGCGCCTGCGCTCGTCCTCGGTAAGAACCGCGTCGTTTACGGAAACGGCACCCTCCGCCACGGCGACTATCGTATAGTTGCTACCGTGCTTTTTCCGGATTTCGATGGCCTCCGCCACCTTTGCCATATCATACGGAATCTCCGGTATCAGAACAACGTCCGCACCGCTTGCAACGCCGGCATTCAGCGTTAGCCAGCCCGTGTCGCGGCCCATAAGCTCTACGAGAAAAATACGGCTGTGGGAACTTGCAGTCGAATGAATATAGTCAATAACGTTGGTTGCAATGTCAACGGCGCTCTGGAAGCCGAAGGTCGTATCCGTTCCCCAGATGTCGTTATCAATGGTCTTGGGGAGCGTAATAATGTTCATGCCCGCGTCCATAAGTAGCTTCGCGCTTTTCTGGGTTCCGTTGCCGCCCATGACGACAAGGCAGTCCAGATTGAGGCGGTTGTAAGTATCAAGCATCGCAGGCATCACGTCGTTGCCAGCGTCGTCCACGATAGCTTTACCCGGCACGAACTTCTGCCGCGAGGTTCCGAGTATCGTTCCGCCCTGCGTGAGAATTCCGGAAAAGTCCTTCGACTCCATAAATTTGTAGTCGCCCTCTATAAGACCGCGGTAGCCGTCGTACATGCCGTAGATCTCAGCATTGTCTACGTGCTGGAAAAGCGCTTTTCCTACACCGCGTATCGCCGCGTTAAGACCCTGACAGTCGCCGCCGCTTGTTACGATGCCTATTTTTGTGCAGCGTTTCATATTATCTATCTCCCCGTATGTTTGTGCCACTCATTACAAATGTATCATACGTCATTGAGCGAGGAATGTCAATATAATAGTCAAGCGGCAGGCTGAATGCCTGCCGCTGAATAATGGGAAGTATTAGTTGAGAAGTCCCTGTTCCATCATCGCCTTGACCTTGATGGGCAGACCGTAGAGATTTATAAAACCTTCCGCGTCCTTCTGGTTGTAGTCGCTCGCGCCGAAGGTCGCTATGTTCTCGGAATACAGCGAATACGGGGAGGTTACGGACGAGTTTATCATGTTGCCCTTGTAGAGCTTCAGCTTTACCTTGCCCGTCACATTCTCCTGCGTCACGTCCACAAAAGCGTCCAGCGCTTTTTTGAGCGGGGTAAACCACTGCCCATTATATACAAGCTCCGCATACGTAACCGATAGCTGCTCCTTGAGATGCGCCGTAGCCTTGTCTAGGCAGAGCGTTTCGAGCACCTGATGCGCGTAATAGAGTATCGTGCCGCCCGGAGTCTCGTAAACGCCGCGACACTTCATGCCGACGAGCCTGTTTTCAACGATGTCGATAAGCCCGATACCGTTTTCTCCGCCGATTTTGTTGAGCTTCCAGATGATGTCCGCGACCTTCATTTTCTCTCCGTCAAGAGCGACAGGAGTACCCTTTACGAACTCGAGCTCGACATAGGCGGGCTTATCCGGTGCCATTTCGGGCGAAACGCCCATTTCGAGGAAGCCGGGCTTGTTGTACAGCGGTTCGTTTGCAGGATTTTCAAGGTCAAGTCCCTCATGGCTCAGGTGCCACATATTCTTATCCTTGGAGTAGTTCGTCTCACGGTTAATCTTGAGCGGAATGTTGTGTGCCTCGGCGTAGTCGATTTCCTCATCGCGGCTCTTGATGTCCCACTCTCTCCACGGTGCGATGATTTTCATCTGGGGAGCCAGAGCCTTGACCGCGAGCTCAAAACGCACCTGATCGTTGCCCTTGCCGGTGCAGCCGTGGCAGATTGCGTCAGCGCCCTCTTTGAGAGCGATTTCGACCAGACCCTTTGCTATGCAGGGACGCGCCGTTGAAGTACCCAGCAGATAGGTCTCATACTTTGCACCCGCCTTCATCGTGGGAACAAGGTAGTTTTCGGCAAAATCATCGACAAGGTCGAGAATATAAAGCTTGCTTGCGCCGGTTTTGAGCGCCTTTTCTTCCAGCCCTTCAAGCTCGTCGGTCTGTCCGACGTTGCCGGAAACAGCTATAACCTCGCAGCCGTAGTTTTCCTTGAGCCAGGGAATGATTATCGATGTATCAAGCCCGCCCGAATAGGCAAGCACGCATTTTTTAATTTCGCTCATTGTTATTTCCTCCGGATATTTATTCATTTGTCTGGATTATACCATTCCATTATGAAAAATGCAATAGCAATTATGTAATAATATTCGTGTTATTCTGAATATTATTTAGTATTATCGTTGATAACCGCATAATACATGAATATTACTGAATATTTGCATTTCCAAATGAATCGTGCTAATATATGCGCATATATTAAAACGGCAGAAAGAAGAGAGAAAAAGTGTCCATTGAAAAAGCGCGCGAATACCTGCGCGGCTGTGGTATCGCGGACAGGGTTCAGGAATTTTCCGTTTCCAGCGCGACGGTCGAGCTGGCCGCCGAAGCCCTCGGCGTTGCCCCGGCACGTATTGCAAAAACATTGTCCTTCAAAAACGGCGAGGGCTGTCTGCTTGTCGTTGCCGCCGGTGACGCAAGAATCGACAACCAAAAATATAAGGGAAAATTCGGTTTCAAGGCTAAGATGCTCACAGCGGATGAGGTTCTGGAGCTTGTCGGACACGCAGTCGGCGGAGTCTGCCCCTTCGGGATCAACGAGGGAGTTTCCGTCTATATCGACGAATCCGTCCTTCGCTTCAAAACGGTATTTCCCGCCGTGGGAAGCTCGAGCAGCGCGGTTGAAATGACGCCCGACGAGCTTTATAAATACTCCTCAGCTCTCGAATGGGTGGATGTCTGCAAAATTCCGGAGAACGATCAATGAGCTCAGGCTGTATGCTCTGCCCGCGAAAATGCGGCGCTGACCGCGAAAACGGCGGGCTCGGCTTCTGCGGCTGCGGCGCTCTTCCCGTTGTTGCCAGAGCCGCCGCCCATTTCGGCGAGGAGCCCTGCATATCTGGCGATATGGGCAGCGGTACGGTATTTTTCTCAGGCTGCAACATGCATTGCGTTTTCTGTCAGAACCGCGAAATCAGCCTTGAGGGACGCGGCAGGGAAATCACCGTCTCACGGCTCGCCGAGATTTTTTCGGAGCTTGAGGAAAAAGAGGTCCACAATATTAATCTCGTCACGCCCACGCACTTTGCGGACAAAATCGTCGAGGCGCTGAAGCTCGCGAAGCCGAAAATTCCCGTTGTCTGGAACAGCTCCTCATATGAGAGCGTCGAAACGCTGAAAAGACTGGAGGGCTTTGTTCAAATCTATATGCCCGACCTCAAATACAGCTCCCGCGAGGCGGCTTTGCGCTATTCGGGCGCACAGGACTATCCCGTGATTGCAAAAGCCGCGATACTTGAGATGTACCGCCAGACGGGACGCTTTGTCACGGACGGCGCGGGGCTTCTTAAAAGCGGCGTGTTAATAAGGCACCTCATTTTACCGGGCGGGCTTGAAGACGCCTTCGACGTCATAGACTGGGTATCGGACAGCTTTCCTAAAAACGCCGTGCTTTTTAGTCTTATGAGCCAATTTGTGCCGCTTGCGGACAAGGAAAAGTATCCTGAGCTCAACCGGGCGCTGACAAAAGAAGAGTACGAAAGAGCGCAGAGCTATCTTTCTCTGTCGGACATCGAAAACGGATATTTTCAGGAGCTTTCCTCCGCGACGGACGAGCTTATCCCCGATTTTGACCTGACCGGCGTTTAGCATCGGTTTCCCCATATTCGGGTTTTGCGCTAATATTTTCGTCTGTTTGCCATATATGGCAGCCTCTGGCGCAATATTTTATGTGAATTTAGCAGTTGACAATAATCCCTTCTGTGGTTATAATGAGCAGCAATAAGACAAAAGCTGTGAAAAGGAATACTACGCGCCGAGCGAAATTCAGAGAGAAGCCGTTAGCTGTGAGGCTTCATGAACGGAGCGCCGAAGCCGCCTTTGAGCTGTGGACGGAAAGCCTTGTGCGAGTACGCTCCAACGGAACTCCTCCGTTACAGGGAGCTCGGTATGCGAAATCACTTTTCAAGTACCGTATGAGTGCGGGAGTTTTCCCGAATTTAGGTGGTAACACGGACATAAGTTCGCCCTAAGCATATTCATTGATATGTTTAGGGCGTTATTTTTTTGCGGGAGGAATTACAGAATGAAAGAACTTATGAAATCAAAAAAGCTGAATAATGTCGCCTACGATGTGCGCGGCCCCGTCCTTGACGCCGCCAACGCAATGGAGGAGGCCGGCGCAAAAATACTAAAGCTCAACATCGGAAATCCCGGAGCCTTCAAATTTGCGGCTCCGGACTGCATACTCGAAGCAATGAGCTCAACGCTTTCAGTTTCAGAGGGCTACTGCGATTCGAAGGGACTCCTCGAAGCACGCGAAGCTATTGCGGCATACGATAAGACAAAGGGTATCGAAGGCGTCGGCGTCGGCGATATATACACAGGCAACGGAGTTTCGGAGCTTATCACCATGTGCATGCAGGGGCTTCTGGACTGCGGCGACGAAATACTCATTCCCTCACCCGACTACCCCCTCTGGACGGGTGCCGCTACGCTTGCCGGAGGCACCGTGGTTCATTACGTCTGCGACGAGCAAAGTGACTGGATGCCGGACATCGTGGACATAAAAAGCAAGATTACGACAAAAACCAAAGGCATAGTCGTAATCAATCCCAACAATCCAACGGGCGCGCTTTACGAAACTGACGTTCTGCAGCAGATTGCCTCACTCGCACGCGAGCACGGTCTCATCATCTTTGCCGACGAAATTTACGACAGGCTGCTCATGGACGGAAGGACTCACACCTCCATTGCCTCTCTCGCCCCCGATTTACTTGTTATAACGCTCAACGGGCTTTCAAAATCCCACCTCATCGCGGGTTACCGCTGCGGCTGGATGAGCATTTCGGGCGACAAGAGCCACGCGAAGAGCTACATTGAGGGGCTCAACATGCTCTCGTCCATGCGGCTTTGTTCCAACGTTCCCGCCCAGCGCGCAATCAGGCCGGCTCTTGAGAATATCCACGCGACCGATCACCTCATTCTGCCCGGCGGTAGGATATATGAACAGCGCAGGGTTATATGCGAGGCTCTGGATAAAATTGAAGGCATCAGCTATGTGGCTCCGAAGGCAGCTTTCTATGTGTTCCCGAGGATTGACGCCAAACGCTTCAATATCACAAATGACGAGCAGTTTGTTCTGGACTTCCTGCAGGCAAAGAAGGTGCTTCTAGTGCACGGCGGAGGCTTCCATTGGGAAAAGCCCGACCATTTCAGGATCGTTTTCCTTCCCGAGCCTGATGTGCTCGAGGAGTCGATGGAAAAACTCGGCGATTTTCTTAAAACCTACAGGCAGGCATAATAATAGAGCCGTTTCCGAATCGGAAACGGCTCTTTTTTTATTCTTTTTTGCTTTTATATAGCCCTATGGAGGCAAGTGCCGACAGCGCACCCACCACTGCGGCGCCGAGTGCCGCAAGAGGAACAGCCATGCGCACCTCCGTGCTCTTGAGAAGCTCGGTGATATTCTCGATTAGGGTCGCGCCGCCAACCCCGACAAGCACCATAAACAGTATCATGAGCAGCCGCCCTTTTTCCACGCCGAACCTAATCAGCACAGGAAGCTCGATCGACTCGATTACAAGGGCAAAGCAAATGACAAGCGCAAGTTTTGTAAAGAAAGTGCCAGTCAGCGCCGTGTGAGTAAATATCCCGACTACAGCCTGCGCAAAGCACGCAAAAACGCCGGTTCCGAGCACAAGCAGAAATCCGAGGACATATTTGCTCAGGACGACATCCGCGGCAGAGTATGGCATCATTGCGGCAAGTTTATCCCATTTTGAGCGTTCATCGTAGGCGATTGCCGTCATAGGAATCATGGTAACATAAACCACCGCAAACGTCAGCATCGAAAAGCCCGGGAGAAAAGTCATCACGGCAATTAACACCAGGTAAATCCTCAGCTGCTTAAGTATCGTATCAAAGTCCTTAATTAGCAGTCCCTTCATATTATTTATCCCCCTTGGCAATATACAGAATTATATCCTCGATTCCCGCCCGTTCAACCGTGAATGCAGAGGATACGGAGTCGCGCAGCACAAGTGCCTCAACCCCGAAACCCGTGACCTTTTTCCCTTTCACGGCTTCTTCCGGTACGCCTTCAAAATCGGCTTTAGTCATGCGAACAATACCGTATTCCTCAAGCAGTCTGTCCTTCTCCTTGCAGAACAAGAGCTTTCCCCTGTGAATAAAGGCTATATAGTCGCATATCTTTTCCAGATCGCTCACAATGTGCGAGGAGAGCAGCACCGAATGGTTTTCATCGCGTGTAAAATCGTTGAAAATGTCCAGAATCTCGTCGCGCACCATCGGATCGAGCCCGCTCGTCGCCTCGTCCAGTATCAGCAGCTTTGGATCGTGCGACAGGGCGACGGCCATGGCAAGCTTCATTTTCATGCCTCTTGAATAATCCTTGAACTGTTTCTTGAGCGGAAGCGAAAATCTGGTAAGAAATTCGCTGAACTGTTTCTCGTTCCAGTTTTTATAAGTATTCTTCATAATAGAGTTCACGTTACGGGCGTTCAGCACCTCGGGAAAATACGCTTCGTCCAGAACGACGCCAATATCCTCCTTCAGGCTCAGGAATTCCCGGCTTCGGTTGTCGGCACCGAGCACGAGCACTTCCCCGGCGTCCCTCTTAATCGCGTCCATTATGAGCTTTATCGTAGTGCTCTTGCCCGCTCCGTTTTCGCCGACAAGCCCCATTATGCAGCCCGACGGCAGAACAAGGTCTATATTGTCAAGCTTAAAATCGTTATAACTCTTGCATAGACCCTTAATTTCAATAGCATTCATGCTTTCAGCCTTCCTTTTTAATCAAATCATACATTTCAACAATCTCGCCGTCTGAAAGACCGCAGTCAGCGGCAAGCTCGGATACTTTTTTAAGATGTTCCTCGATTTCCTTCAGACGCTCCTCGCGGATAACCTCAACGTTTTTTTCCGCGACAAAGCAACCCTTTGCGGCAACGGTGTGAATGTAACCCGCCTTCTCAAGCTCGTCATACGCTCTCTTGGTCGTAATTACGCTTATTCGAAGATCCTTTGCCAACGCCCTAATTGACGGGAGCGCGTCGCCTTCATTGAGCTTGCCGGACATGATTCCATTTTTGATCTGCGTAAAAATCTGTTCGTAAATCGGCTGGCTGTTCGCGTTGCTGATAATCAGGTCCATCATCGCGCCTCCTTCGCATACTGTATATATTCAGTATGCACAGTATAACCATATAGCGTGTGTTTGTCAATAGGCTCAAATAAAAAAATCCTCCGAATATTTCGGAGGATTTTTTATTGGATTTCCGAGTTTTACGCAGTTATTTTTGTATATAGACAGGCAGAGGTTCGCGGGTGGAGGGCGGCTCATTCACTGGTTCCTCCTTCGGTAGCGCCGGGCGGGGGTTCTGCGGAAGGAAAAGTGCAAGCGCTATGGCTATAATCAGAACAATCGTTGTGCAAAGCCCGCCCTCAATTCCGAAAGCGCCGCCGGAAATCAGCTCGCGTCCGTCAACGAAAGCCGTACCGAAAACGGAGTTGCTCATCGTCCCGCCGCTGACGGAAATACCGAAAACGTTGCCCTGAAAGAAATTCCACGCGGAATGTATCGCGCAGGCGCCCCAGAGGTCGTCCGTCCGCAGAATGTAGACTGCCATGAAAACGCCGAAAAGCGTGAGGTTGATAATCGCAAAAAGGCTGATGCCCGCGTTTGCCAGATGCATTGCAGAAAACGCCAAAGAGCTCAAAAACACGGCGATACCGACATGAGCCCTGTTCGCGCAGGAAACCATGAAATATCCTCGGAAGCAGACCTCCTCGCTCATTCCCTGAACGAGATAACCGAGGAAAAACAGAACAATGTACAGTACGGATACGGAGGAACTCAGGCCCGTAAACTCTGCCCCGCCTAGCAGTACCGCGAGTGCAACGGTCGCCGTTATCATAACAGTTCCGATGAGATAGCCGAAGCCGTAGTTTTTCGCCATACCTTTTTTCCGGAGACCCATGGAGGCATAGGAGCGTCCCTCAATTCCGCGGCAGTAAACGATGACGAGCAGCGTCATTATCGCGGTTGCGAAAAGGCTGAGCACCGTGAACCACTCCGGAAGATTGTTGATGTAATTGTAAATATACGAAATGAAGCTTTCAAAGCCTTCGGAAGCAAAGCGTTCAAAGCCAAAGCTGTCCGTGGCCGCCAGACCGAGAGGAAGTCCGATAACCATGCCCACAGCCATCTGCGCAACGAGCATAACCGCCAGGAATATAAGAACCTGTAGAATTATGTTTGGCTTATGCTTTGCCTTTCGCGCCTCAAAAAACATTATGTTGTTCCTCGTATCAAGCATGCTCTTCTCCCCCTGCATTAAAATTCAGACCCGGCTCACCGCCGGGTCTGATTATATATTAAACCGTACTGACTTTCAACCTTGCCGGTTATTCAAGGTTAAGCTTATTTTTGAGGAAATAACGGCTGAGTAGGAAATATGCGGCCGTAATTGCTAGGGTGAATGCGAAATAGCACCAGAAATAGGGCTGCATAGCTCCGAAAACATAATTATATGCCGCCAGAGCGTCATTTTCGCCGAAGGTGACGCCGTTAAAGCTGTTGAAAGTGTTGACCATGCTTCCGGTGAGGAAATACTGCATGATTGTTGAAATTATGCAGACAGCTATGTTGATGACGAAGTAGAAGCCGATGCTTGCCAGTATCTTATGCTTCTGGGATACTATTCCGCCGATAATGAGGGCGAGATAAATCTGGAGTATCTGGCTTGCGGTACCGACTATCATAAGCAGGATGAACTCGAGTATGGGCCAGATAACCCTTGCTCCGAGAGTTAAATTCACCTCGTGAAGCGCCCTTCCCAGCTCTGAATACGCCTGTGTGTTCACAAACGTGCTTTCGCCTGTGCCGAAAAGGACGAATATGTTGATGCCGATGAAGATCACAACTCCGCTGATTATCGTCCAAAGCATTGCAGTTATGAGCTTCGACCACAAAATTTCAGATGTCGTAACCGGAAGCGTAAAGGTCAGATAACCCTCGCTGCACATCAGGTTTTTATAGAAGCGCTGGAAGATGATGAACGCCACCAGAACCGTCGCCGCGATTATCGCGAGGACCATTATTCCGCTCATAAGTCCTGTCAAAAGTCTGATAAGATTGATGAAGCCGCTTGCCTGAACATTGGAATAATCGGCGCGGAAGTTGATAGCGAAGCCGATGGTTCCCAAAATCGCTGCACCCAGAATGGCAAGTTGCGTCGGAAGAAGGACCCGCGACAGAGAATTGAAGTCGTGTTTTATAAGTTTGCCTAGCATCTGAATACCTCCCTGAAATACTGGTCGATGGATTTGCCCAGATCCTCGCGGAGACTGTCCGTGGAGGCATAGGAAACCAGTTGTCCGTTCTGGATGAAAATAAACTCGTCCAGAATCTTTTCAACGTCGGCAATCAGGTGGGTCGAAATCAGGACTGTAGCTTCCTCGCTGTAATTCTTGAGGATAGTTCCGAGGATATAGTCGCGCGCCGCGGGGTCGACGCCGCCTATCGGCTCGTCAAGAAGATAGAGCCTTGCGCGGCGGGACATGACCAGTACGAGCTGAACCTTTTCCTTTGTGCCCTTTGATAGGGTTTTCATCCTAGCGTTTGCGGGAACTTGAAGGCTCTGCAGCATAGAAACCGCTCTCTCATAATCGAAGTCCGCGTAGAAATCCTGGAAAAACTTCACGCACTCAATAACCGTCATCCAATCGGGAAGGTAGGTGCGCTCGGGCAGGTAGGAAACAAGGGCTTTGCTCTCGATGCCCGGTTTGAAACCGCAGACACGGATCTCGCCTTCGGTCGGCGTTAAAAGTCCGCACGCGAGCTTGATAAGAGTTGTCTTGCCGCTGCCGTTAGGACCGAGCAGTCCGATTATCTTTCCTGCAGGAAGGCTTATGCTGAGATTGTGAAGAGCGGGATTTGTGCCAAAGTATTTCGAGAGGCCTCTGCACTCAAGCGTCAGTTCGCTCATCACTCATTCCCTCCCCGTTTTTTGCTTCTTCGAGCAGGCGAATCGTCTCCTCGCTCGTATAGCCCAGAGCTGCCATGCTCTTCAGAAATTCCACGGCAAGCAGTTCGCCGCGCTTTTTTCTTGCCATATCTATGATACTCCCCTCTTGTGTTACATATTTGCCCGTGTTGCGCTGCGTCTCGATCAGTCCCACGCTTTCAAGCTCCGAGAGAGCTTTCTGCACCGTATTGGGATTGACTGCGGCTATTACCGCAAATTCGCGTACGCTGGGCAGCTTTTCGCCCATTTTGAATGTTCCGGTGAGTATTCCCGAAACGATCTGATCGGATACCTGAACATATATGGGCTTGTCATTGGAAAATTCCCAAGCCAAGTCATCACTACCTTTCGCCCGTATTATTTTGCCGTGTGTTAGTTTACTAGTACACTATCGCAATAATACACTCGGTTCCCGTTTTTGTCAATCCCTGAGAATAATATTTTTTGTCGGTCGCACATCTATATATTATGTCTACCTTTATTCCGTAGTGGGATAATTTATTTTCAGAACACGACGGAAAAAATCGGCTGCCGGAACTCAGGTCTTCCGGCAGCCGACTGTTTATTCAGTCTTATTCATTTAGGAGTGATGCCATAAGCACCCGTAGTCGAATCCCGAAAAATTCCGATGCGCGGAGGCACAAAGGAAAACAAAGCGAAGCATGTCAGCAGGAGGAATATTCCGGCAAGCGCCAGTCCTTTTGCAAGCTCCGAAGAAAACCTGTCTGTCTGCAGCATACGATTGCTGAAACGGTAAGCTACATAAACCGCAAAAATGAACAGCAGAATATCAACGGCTAAAAATTTCCTTCCCAGTATTCCCGAATACGTATAGAAAACCGAGATGATGACTGCCATTCCAAGCAGAATTGAAATAAAGCGGACAGCAATGAAGTTTTCCTGTTTTCTGCCGTATATGAAATACTCGACAACGGCGAAAAGGAGCATCGGTACGGCAAGCAGTTTCAGATGCTCCCACACGCTCTCGTTGACGGCGCTGAACGCGCCGACGAAAGAGCTCTCCCCCGACCATTCATAAATAAAATGGAGCAGGGTACCTGTCACAACAGTAAAAACGAAGCCAACAGTCTGTAGTCTCTTTCTCTCCACGGTCAGAACCCTCCCAAAATAAGACTCACAGGTCTAATATGCACAGAATTTCCGCGAAGCTTTCGCAGGAGCTTTTATTCTGCCACATACATATGCGCCTATACTCCGGAAAATGCAAAAAACAGCACGCCGGAAACAATCCGACGTGCTGCCAAAAAACGAAATTAAGCTTTCCAAGAGCCACTTTGATCTCCTGACGGTGAGCCGCAATGGCAAGAAAACTTACTACGTAATTATTGCTTAGCCAATGCCCTTAGCGTTGCAAGCTTCGATGAACTCAACGATTTTAGCTTCGGGGATCTTAGCAGCAGGAGTCTTAGCGATCTTGCCAAGAGTAAAGCCCTTAGCCATCTTCATCATGGGGTTCTTGGTGGTGCCGGGGATAATAGCGTCCATAACTTCGCAAGCTGCGGGATTGTTGAGGATGTCGCCTACGACTGTATCCATGGTGTATGCCATAATAATGACCTCCATATTAATTTAATAAAATAAGTCGCTCTATCGCATAACAAGCTGCACGAAAAGTGCCGTCAGGATCACCCGAATGCAGCATAAGCGATTTTGCTGACCGCTGGACAAAAATCTGACCAGCCGGAGCCAAAAAAACTTCTTGACCTATTGAGAGGTTATCACGGTAACCAGTAAGTGTCAATTGTGCAAAAGCACAAAATAAATACATTGTAAGGGTAATCTTGCACAATCTTCTTTTTTTGACACTATTTCGCTACAATATGATACATATCCGGACAGTCATGTGTTTGATATTAGAACGAAATTGGAACAACCAGTAAAAATTGCTTTTTATGGATTTAGCGTATTACATTTCTATACGCCTTTCAGTTAAGCGGCGGAGCCGCTTAAAAATTTTGCTCTTTACTTTTTTCCCGGAATTGATAATATGTTAAAGAGATAAATAAATCCTCAATGAGGCATACAGTATCCCCCCGGGGGGCTTGTACCTTATCAAATAAATTGCTATATTTTACTCTGGGTTCGGTCAGGCGAAACTGCGGCCGGGCATAATAAGCAATAGGGGGAAAATGTATGCATATGGCGGACGCGCTGCTGTCGCCCTCAGTCGGCGGAGTGATGTATGCGGCAAGCGCTGCGGCAGCAGTTTACTCGGTCAAAAAGGTCAAGGAAGATTTCAATCCCAAGAAGGTCCCGGTAATGGGCGTTATGGGCGCATTTGTTTTTGCGGCTCAGATGATAAACTTCTCGATTCCCGGAACAGGCTCAAGCGGTCATATATGCGGTGGCATCCTTTTAGCCGCTCTGCTCGGACCGTACGCCGCATTTCTTACGATGATTGCCATACTGCTTATTCAGTGCCTGCTTTTTGCCGACGGCGGTATTCTTGCGCTTGGCTGTAATATCTGGAACATGGCCTTCTACGCCTGTTTCTTCGGATATTTCTGCCTCTATAAGCCGATTACGAAGAATGGACTGTCGAGAGGCAAGATCATTCTTGCGTCTGTTTTGGGCTGTGTTCTGAGCCTGCAGCTCGGCGCTTTCAGCGTTGTTCTCGAAACCACGATATCCGGAATTTCCGAGCTGCCTTTCAGTGTTTTTGTCGCCGCCATGCAGCCCATACACCTTGCAATCGGCACGGTTGAGGGCCTGGTTACCGCGGCTGTTCTGATATTCGTTTTCCAGACAAGACCCGAGCTGCTTGACGCGGGGGCAAAGGAAAACAAATTCTCTCTCAAAAAGGTTCTTGTCATCATGGGCGTTATCGTTGTCCTTGTCGGCGGAGCCCTTTCATTGATTGCTTCCAGCAGCCCCGACGGACTTGAATGGTCTATCGGGCAGGTCACGGGTTCGGAAGAGCTTGAGTCCGACGGTGGCGTGCACGACACTCTCGCCAGCGTTCAGGAGAAAACTGCGGTTCTGCCCGACTATTCGTTTGGGAATGAAAACGTTGCGGGAACAAGCTTCTCCGGCGTTATCGGCTCAGGTCTTGTCGCCGGACTGTGCATACTTCTTGCCGTCATTTTCGGCGTTTACAAAAAGAAAAAGAAAGCAAATGCGGGTAAATCATAATGGGAAAGCTCTCGGACGCGATTTATGAAGTCCATTTCATGGACACAATAGCGAGCAAGGATTCGCCTGTTCACCGCGTCCACCCTCTTGTTAAGCTGATCGTTACGATCGCATACATCTGGTTCACCGTTTCTTTCGGAAAATATGACGTAACGGGACTGATCACTATGGTGGTCTATCCCGTTGCGCTTTTTTCTCTTTCCGGGGTTTCCTTCGGGCACAGCATAAAAAAGCTGCGGGTTATTCTGCCTTTTGTGATACTGATGGGAATTCTAAATCCGTTTTTTAACCGCGAGCCCAGATTTCTGCTTTACGGTCTTACTGTTACAAACGGCATGGTTTCGGGGCTGACTCTGTTTATAAAAGGGGTCCTTACCGTCCTCGGCGCTTATCTTCTGATTGCAACGACTAGAATTGAATCCGTCTGCTACGCGCTGAATCTACTGCATGTCCCTGAGATACTGGTCACGCAGATTCTCCTCACCTATCGCTACATTACTGTTCTTTTAAGCGAGGCGAATCACATTTTTGAAGCCTATTCGCTCCGCGCACCTTTCCAGAAAGGCGTTCACTACAAGGTATGGGGTTCGCTAATCGGTCAGCTTCTTTTTCGCAGTATAGACCGGGCAACAGGGCTTTATGACAGCATGGTGCTGCGCGGATATAACGGTAATTTCCGGCACAGCCGGCTTTCCGCCGTCCGATGGCAGGACTTTGCCTACCTTTTCGTGTGGGGAGCAGTTTTCGCTGTTCTCCGTTTCACAAGCCTTGCCTCGTTGTTAGGCGGTCTGTTCGTCTGAAAAATCCGTTTGAGAATACAAAGGAGCCGAAGGTATGAGCCATCATCACATAATCTGCAGCAACGTATCTTTTTCTTATGACAAGAACGCCGAGATACTTCACGATATCAGCTTTTCCGCCGGTCACGACGACGCTATAGGTATCATCGGGGCAAACGGCGTCGGTAAATCCACTTTATTGCGAATACTTGTCGGGCTGGAAATGGACTTTACCGGCGAGGTCACCGTCGGCGAAATCAAAGTCACGAAGAAGACTCTGCCACGTATCCGCGAAAAAATCGGCTATGTTTTTCAGGACTCCGAAAACCAGCTTTTCATGCCGACAGTCTATGAGGACGTTGCTTTCGCTCCGCGAAATTACGGACTGGACGCTGAACAGGTCGACGAGAGAGTCAAGCACGCTCTTGATCTCATCGGCATAGATTACCTCAAAAATAAACAGCCTTACAAAATGTCGGGCGGTGAAAAAAAGCTGGCTGCAATCGCAACCATATTAGCTATGACGCCGGACGTTATCCTTATGGACGAGCCGACAATCGCACTCGATCCCAGAAACAGGCGGAGACTCATCAACATTCTCAACAGCCTTGACCATATCAAAATAATCGCCTCGCACGATCTTGACATGGTGCTCGAAACCTGTAACCGAGTCCTGCTTATGTCCGGGGGCAGGATAATCGCGGACGGTGCTACACGTGAGATCCTCACGAATAAGGAGCTTCTCGAGGCAAACGGGCTAGAGCTCCCCTTCTGTCTGCAGGGAGACACGGGGATTTCCTATAAGCCTGCTGTGCCGCACGAGCATATCCATTTATAGAATACGCTGTTTTGACCCCGTCACACTTTCCGTGACGGGGTCTTCCATTTTTGGCGTTATCACTTTGTATATATTGATATTCTTCCGGATTCATGTTAGCATGGCTTATGAAACAACACTTAAAATCTGGAGGATATAAGATGTCTTTTGCCGAAATGTCCGCAAGCTTATTCACGGAGCTTCTGGCCTCAAAGGAGCCAGTTCCGGGGGGCGGCGGAGCCTCCGCGCTTGTCGGTGCGATAGGCACAGCGCTTGCCTCGATGGTCGGGAACCTTACCGCGGGAAAGAAAAAATACGCAGAATATGAAGCCGATATACAGCGCATCCTCAGCGATGCCGCGAAGCTCCGAAATGCGCTTCTCCCACTGATTGACGAGGACGCGAAGTGCTTTGAACCTCTTTCCGCCGCCTACGGTCTGCCAAAGGATGACCCGAACCGCGACGAGATAATGGAAAACGCGCTTTGTCTTGCCTGCTCCGCTCCCCTTGCCATAATGAAAAGAGCTTCGGAAGCGATAGAGCTGCACGCGGAGCTTGCCGTCAAGGGCAGCAGCCTCATGCTTTCCGACGTTGGCGTGGGCGTGCTCTGCTGCAAAACGGCGCTCATGGGCGCCTCTCTCAGCGTTTTTATAAACATCCGTCTGATGAAAAACCGCGAAAACGCCGAAGCGCTGAGGTCTGAAGCCAACGCGCTTCTTAATAAATACTGTGCCTTGGCGGACAGGACCTACGCCGAAGTTTTGGCAAAGCTCGCGTGAAAGGACGAAACAAAATGGCTATTGAACTCAAGGGCGCGCCTGTCGCCTCGGCTATAAACGAGCGCTCGCAGGCAGAGCTTCAAAAGCTTCTCGTGCGCGGAATAACACCGACCCTTGCAATCGTGCGCATCGGTGAACGGGCGGACGACCTTGCCTATGAAAACGGCGCGGTCAAGCGCTGCGAAAAGGTGGGCGTCGCCGTCCGCCGCGTGGTTTTACCTGAGGACGCTTCGCAGGACGAGCTTCAAAAAACGATTGCCGAGCTCAACGGCGAGCGCTCCGTACACGGTGTTCTCATGCTTATGCCGCTTCCGAAGCAGCTGGATGGTGAGGCCGCGCGGAACGCGCTCTCGCCTGAAAAGGACGTCGACGGAATAACGGACGGCTCGCTTGCGGGGGTTTTTACCGGCAGCGGCCTCGGCTTCACACCCTGTACGGCGCAGGCCTGCATTGAGATACTCGACCATTACGGAATTGACTGCAAGGGCAAAAGAGCGGTCGTTATCGGGCGCAGCCTTGTCGTCGGAAAGCCGGTCTCGATACTGCTTATGGCCAAAAACGCGACTGTCACAGTCTGCCACACGAAAACAGTCGATATGCCCTCCGTCACTAAAAACGCGGAAATAATCATAGCGGCCGCCGGAAAGGCAAAAGCCATAGGCGCACAGTATCTGTCCGAAAACCAAACCGTCATCGACGTAGGTATCAACTTTTCGGAAGGCGCGATGTGCGGCGACGTTGATTTTGACTCGGCGATGGGTATCGTTTCGGCGATAACGCCCGTTCCCGGCGGCGTCGGAACCGTAACGACCTCGGTTCTCGTCAGCCACGTCGTCGAGGCGGCAAAGCGGCAAAACGGCTGATAATCAGTTTGTAACGAAAAAGGGCGCGGTCAGGAAGACCGTGCCCTTGCTTTATACCGTTTTTTTGGCTTTGATGACCTTGAGCCTCACAAACTCCTCGCGTTCCTTTTCCTCAAGCTCCTCGCTTATACGTGCAATATCCGTATCGAGGTTCGGAATGACGATGTTGTGCAGGGCATTGGCTCTTTTCTGTGCCTTTTTGATGTAGTACGCAAGCCTGTATATGCTGTTTTCAAGCTCTGCCATCTCTAGCGCCAGTTCCTTGACCTTGGCGAATTTCTTAAATGCGTCGTCGAGCGCGGAGGTCGTGCCCAAAAAGCCGTAAGGCAAAACGCTCGTATCGGTCTGCGCGCCGGTCACCGTCGGCAGCTCGACGCCCATGACGCTGCGGTATCGCACGCGGACGGATTTATCAATCGGCATGGAGGCTGCAATATTCTCCGCTCCTCCCATGGAGATATTCGCTAGGCGTATGGCAATATAGGCTTCCGAAAAGATGGCGTCGATGCGGTTCTGCAGCTCCGTTGCGCTGTCTATCAGCGTCATCATCTCACGAATAAGGATGTTGCGCTTTTTATCCATCAGCTCAAAGCCGTTTTCCGCCAGCGCACGCGAGCGTTTTACGGCAATCAGATTGCCTTTTGTCGGCGGCAGATTAGCCATTTTCCGGTCACCTCCTTAAAAAAGAACTGCGCACCGCTTGATTTCTTATTTTGCGCCTCTGTAGTATTTGTCGAGCAGCTTGTCGGAGACGCGTCCCAGTTCGCTTCTCGGCAGCATGGACAGAAGCTCCCAACCCAAATCAAGCGTGCGGTCAAGGGTTCTGTTCTCTCTGTCGCCCTGTGCGATGAATTCGTTCTCAAAACGCTTCCCGAACTCAACGTACAGCTTGTCGATGTCGGAAAGTTCGTCCTCGCCTATAACTGAGGCGAGGCTCCTTGCATCGGCAACCGCGCTGTACGAGGCGAAAAGCTGGTTTGAAAGATCCGCGTGGTCCTCGCGGGTGTAGCCTTCTCCCGTTCCGTCCTTCATAAGACGCGACAGAGACGGCAAAATCGAGACAGGCGGATAAATGCCTTTTTGCTCAAGGTCGCGGGAAAGCACTATCTGTCCCTCTGTGATATAGCCCGTAAGGTCAGGTATGGGGTGGCTTATATCATCATTCGGCATTGTCAGTATCGGCACCTGCGTCACGCTGCCGTTTTCTCCGTACACCATGCCCGCGCGCTCATATATTGAGGCAAGGTCCGAGTACATATAGCTCGGAAAACCCTTTCTGGACGGTATCTCGCCCTTTGAGGAGGAAAACTCGCGCAGAGCCTCGCAGTAGCTAGACATATCCGTGAGTATGACGAGAACATGATAGCCGTGACGGAAGGCGAGGTATTCGGCGGCGGTAAGCGCGCAGCGCGGAGCCAGAATACGCTCGATGATGGGGTCCGACGCCATGTTCAGGTACATGACGACCCTTCCGAGTGCGCCGGATTCCTGAAAGTCCTTTCTGAAGAACTCCGCCGTGTCGTTCTTTACGCCCATTGCGCAGAACACGATTGCAAACTGCTCATCCGAGTCCATCGTGTGCGCCTGGCGTACTATCTGCGCGGCAAGCTCGTTGTGGCTCATGCCCGCTCCGGAAAATATCGGCAGCTTCTGCCCTCTGATAAGAGTCGAGGTCGCGTCAATTGAAGAAATTCCCGTCAGTATGCAGCTTCGCGGATACTTGCGGCAGACCGGGTTGATTGCCGAGCCGTTTATATCGCTGCGCTCGTCGTGAAACACTTCGCGCATACCGTCAAGAGGTTTGCCCGCTCCGTCGAATATCCTTCCCAGTATTTCCTTGGAAAGAGACAAGGTAATCGGCTTTCCGGTGAAGTGTGTGTTGACGTGCTCCATATCGATGCCGGTCGTACCTTCAAAGACCTGAAGAACGACCCTGTCGCCGTCGACTTTTATAACTCGTCCGTAGCGGCGCTCGCCGTTTCCGAGCGTAAGCTCCGCAAGCTCGTCGTAGGTAACGCCCGATACTCCCTCCAGCGCGACGAGAGATCCCTGCATTTCCGATAGTCCGGTATACTCAATTTTCAAGGCTTATCACCTACTTCTATTCGTTTCTCGCGTTGACCTTGGCTATCGCGTCGTCCACAAGTCTGATAAAATACTCCTTGGTCTGACCCTCGCCCAAATCGAACTTCATGCGGTACAGAGCGCTGAAAACACCCGTGTCCACAAGCTGACCGAGAGGAATGTTCTTAACTGTGAGCCTCTTCGCCTCGTCGTAAAGGTAGAGTATCGTTTCGAGCATAACCATCTGATTTTGCGGCGACATATAGGTATCGGTCTTATGAAAGGCATTCTGTTGGAGATAGCCCTGTCTGATGACCTTCGCAGTCTCGATTACCAGCTTCTGATCGTCCGGAAGAACATCAGAGCCGATGAGCTTTACAATTTCCATCAGCGAAGACTCCCTGCCGAGAATATCAATTATCTGCTGGCGCATCTTTGTAAAGCCCTGTCCGAAATTCTCCTCATACCAGTCCCTGATGTCTGTAAAATACTCGGAATAGGAGGTCGTCCAGTTGATGGCCGGAAAGTGTCTTGCATAGGCGAGTGAGCGGTCAAGCGCCCAGAAAGTGCGGATAAAGCGCTTCGTGTTCTGCGTGACGGGTTCGGAAAAGTCGCCGCCCTGCGGTGAGACAGCGCCGATGACCGTAACTGAGCCCTCGAGCCCCGAGAGGGTCTCCATATAGCCCGCACGCTCATAAAAGCCCGCAAGCCTCGACGGCAGATAGGCCGGAAAGCTCTCCTCCGCCGGCATCTCTTCAAGGCGTCCCGAGATTTCGCGCAGAGCTTCTGCCCAGCGCGAGGTGGAATCCGCCATAAGCGCGACGTGGTAGCCCATGTCGCGGTAGTATTCCGCAATCGTCATGCCCGTGTAAATCGAGGCTTCGCGCGCCGCGACAGGCATGTTCGAGGTGTTCGCAATCAAAATGGTCCGCTCCATTAGCAGGTGCCCCGTTTTCGGGTCCTTGAGCTCCGCGAACTCATCAAGCACCTGCGTCATCTCGTTGCCGCGCTCTCCGCAGCCGAGATAGACGATTATGTCGGCGTCCGACCACTTTGCGAGCTGGTGCTGAACCATCGTCTTTCCCGCGCCGAAGGGGCCGGGAATTGCCGCGCAGCCGCCTTTTCCGACAGGGAAAAGCGTATCGATGACGCGCTGCCCCGTAACGAGCGGTCTTGTAATTGGAAGTCTTTTCGAGCAGGGTCTGGGGCTTCTAATCGGCCATTCCTGCGCCAGCATAAGAGGGGTTTTTTTACCTCTTTCGTCGACGACGCAGGCGATAACATCCGTTACCCTATACTGTCCGTCCGGCTTGACGTCCGCAAACTTTCCCTCTGTGTCAGGCGGTACAAGACAGCGATGCTCGACAGCCTCCGATTCCTTCGTCCGGGCAAAAATCATGCCGCCGTGAGCCTCTGCGCCTTCCGCTGCCTCGATTTTGACATCCCAGAGCTTTTCGAGGTCGAGCGCCGGAAGCGTTATGCCCTTGGTTATGAAATTGCCTGACATTTCGGAAACTTTTCTTAGAGGTCTTGCAATACCGTCGTAGATATTCGAAATCATACCGGGTCCCAAAAGCACGGCCATTGGTTTTCCGGTAGGATAAACGGGCTGGCCCTTGCCAAGCCCTGCGCTTGATTCATAGACCTGGATGACCGTCGTATCGCCGCTCGCGCTGACGACCTCGCCCGGGATTTTGTCTTCTCCCACATAGACGAGGCTCATCATCGGCAGACTTCTGCCGCCGCGCACGGTTATAACGGGGCCGTTCACGCCGTATATATAATAATTGTTGGTGTCCATTTCCGGAATCCTCCATTCGGAGTATATACTTCTTGTGACAGTCGAAATCAAAGCGCCGCGCCTATCGGCGCAAAGTCGCCTTCGCCGTCACGTCAATCTTCCATTTTGAGGCCTGCAAGCTCGGAGAAATGGCCTACCATGTCGTTCAGAGCGGTGTCAAAACTCATATCTATGCGCTGTCCTTTGGAATGGCAGACAACCCGCAGCCCGCCGAGCGTAAATATCCCTTCGGAAAAAGCGAGGCTGACGCCGGAAGTCGAAGCAAGAAGCTCATCTGCGTACTTCATGTCCTCGGGCCGCAGAAGCACCTCTACGGAATAGCCGTAACCCAAGGTATCTACGGCTTTCTTCAGAAGTTCCTTTAAATGCGGCAGATACTCCTCCGATTCGGTGAACTCGCGGATTTTATCACGAACCTGCTTATTCATCCCTATGGCGCAGCTCTCACGGTATTTAAGAAGAGCATGCTTGTTGCTGTTAAGCTTGGCGCTTATTCTTCTCTCCTCGGCCGCTTTAATCTCCGCGACAGACGTTTTTTTGTACCTTTCGGCTTCGAGTACAAGCGCGTCCTCCGCTTCTTTGATTATTTCATTCTGCTTTTTACGCAGCTCAAGAGTGATATTCTGCGCTTCCCCGACCGCTTCGGCAATTATGGTATCCGTAAAAGCCTCGAGTTTTAAATCTGTATCCTGCACCATCGTCTATATGCACCTCCTAATTGGGAACCGGTCATATTCTGATTCCTATTGCCTCTCTGATAAGTCCCGTTATTGAGTCCTTCTGCTGAATCGAGCCCTTTGTCCCGGGAATGACCACGACCAGCGGATTCGTCGAGCTGAGCTTGAGCTTCTTCACGGTATCCGGTATCAGTGCGGCACAGTTCTCTGTAATAAGGAGAACGGCAATCGCGGGGTTCGCCTGCACTTCGGCTACATAAGCCTCTGCCTGCCTGCGGTCGGTCGCAAGCTTACCCTCTATCCCGGAGAGCCGCAGACCTGTCAGAACATCGGTCTCATCGGCAACGGCAAACAT
>Ga0074193_1000653_pt1 | contig 26105 bp, 23 predicted proteins | sample EPASupsiteHSE605_FD_64523 | JGI IMG/M metagenome (GOLD analysis project Ga0074193, IMG submission 64523) | Bioremediated contaminated groundwater from EPA Superfund site, New Mexico - Sample HSE6-05 | ecosystem: Environmental > Aquatic > Deep subsurface > Groundwater > Contaminated ... | reverse complement strand
TGAACACCTGGTTGTTGGCGATGTGGTGGCCGGCCGACTGGGACACGCCCTTGTAGCCCTCGCAACTGAAGGCAAAGACGTTGCAGTCGCCCAGTTTTTCCTTCATGGTCCGGGCCACGGTATGGATGTCGTCACCGATCAGACCCACCGGGCAGGTGGCGAAGATGGTGATCGCCCTGGGGTGGAACAGGTCGTAGACCTCCTGGATCGCGGCCGCCAGCTTCTTCTCGCCGCCGAAGATGATGTCCGAGTCCTGCATGTCGGTGGAGAAGCAGTAGGTCATGTAGTTCTCGCCGTCGACACCGGCATCGGTCTGGTTGCGCCGGGTGAGCCAGGCGTAGAAACTACAGCCGATCGGGCCGTGCACCAGGTTGACGATGTCGCGGGTCGGACCCATGATAACGCCCTTGCAACCGGCGTAGGTGCAACCGCGCATGGTGATGATGCCCGGAATGGTCCGCACGTTGGCGGTGATTTCCGGGGTGGTGTTTTCCAGGGCCTCGTTGATCAGGATCTGTTTGGCCCGCTTACGGGCCACCTTGGCCGGATATTTTTTTAAGAGCTCTTTCTTGATGTCAGTGGGTGCCCACTGAACGAGCTTTTTCTTTGCAATTGCCATTTCGTCTTCTCCTTGGGCTCTCAGGATATGGATTTTATGCCGGCTTCGCCCGTACGCACGCGGACGGCGTCCTTGATCGGCAGGACAAAGATCTTGCCGTCGCCCGGTTTTCCCGTCTTGTTGGTGGTGATGAGGGTGCCGACCACGGTGTCGACAAAGTCGTCTTCAACGACAATGGTGATCACCCGTTTGGGATAGAGCTTGCCCTTCTCGCCCAGGAGAGAGGCCGCTTCCTCGAACCCGTCCTCGGCGCCGGCCAGGACCTGGGTGTTGACGAATCCGATGCCCCGGCCGGTGGCCTCGTGGGCAAAGAACGCATCCACTCCGGCCTCGGTCAGGGCCTTCTTGGTCTGGTTCATCATGTTCATGCGCACAATGGCGATCACCTCTTTCATGCCTCTACCTCCGCGCCTTCCTTGACGCCGGAGCTGATGGTGTAGGCGCACTCGACGTCGCTGATGAAGATCTTGCCGTCACCGAAGGCACCCTTGGCGCCGGAACGGGCGGTGTTCATGATGGTGTTGATGACGAAGTCCTTGTCCTCTTCCTGGATGACGCTCATCAGCATGGTCTTGGGGATCTCGTCGTAGGTCACCTCGCCGATCTTGATGCCGCGCTGCTTGCCGCGGCCGGCGACCGAGTATTTGGTGACAGCGGGAAATCCAGCGTCCATGAGGGCGGCGAGAACGGCGTCGGCTTTTTCGGGTCTGATGATGGCTCTGATCATAATCAACATGGTGGTATCTCCTAATAGGTGAATAGTCTGTAGGTAATGAGTGGTTGGGTGCGCTCGGCGCACCGCTTAAGTTTGCTTTGGTGCGCTCGGCGCACCCTACAGAACGTGTCGTCTGCAGGTGATTAGGTGTAGGAGGCAGGGGGACGATCTCGACGTGTTTGTTCTTCCCCTAATAGCCTACAGTCTAAACGACCTAACCCCCTTTTATGCTTCCATCAGACCGTAGTCCAAAAGCAGTTGTTCCAATTCTTCAATGGCCAGGGGTTTGGGGATGACGAACATCTGGTTCTCGTCGATGGCCTTGGCCAGGCTCCGATAGGCATCGGCCTGTTTGACCTGCGGGTTCCACTCGATGACGGTCTTGCGGTTGATCTCCGCCCGCTGGACGTCATTGTCGCGGGGAACAAAGGCGATCATCTGGGTGCCGATCTTTTTGGCCAGCTCTTCGATCATCTCACGCTCGTTATCAACCGCGCGGGAGTTGCAGATCAGGCCGCCGAGGCGGACGTTGCCGGATTGGGCAAACTTCATGATACCTTTGCAGATATTGTTGGCGGCATACATGGCCATCATCTCGCCGGAACAGACGATGTAGATCTCTTCGGCCTTGCCGTCGCGGATCGGCATGGCGAACCCGCCGCAGACAACGTCGCCGAGGACATCGTAGAAGGCGTAATCGAGCTTTTCGCTGGGATCATAGGCACCCAACTGCTCGAGCATGTTGATCGAGGTAATGATACCGCGGCCGGCACAGCCGACGCCCGGCTCCGGCCCACCGGACTCGACGCACCAGGTGCCGCCGTAGCCCAACTTGCGGAGATCGTCGAGCTCCACGTCCTCGCCTTCCTCACGCAGGGTGTCGAGGACCGATTTCTGGGCGAGTCCGCCCAAGAGCAGACGGGTCGAATCCGCCTTGGGATCGCAACCGACGACCATGACCTTCTTGCCCATTTCGACCAGACCCGCGACCGTGTTTTGGGTGGTGGTGGATTTACCGATGCCGCCTTTACCGTAGATAGCTACCTTTCTCATTGTTGTGACTCCTTCTTTTCTATGTGTTCACAAGGTTGTTGCGTTTCTTCGCCGCCATTGACGTCCGGGGACAAAGGCATGTGCCTCCGGGTTGCCTCCTCTAACGCAAGGGGTGTGCCAAGAAGCGATCTACGTTTTTTCTCTTTTTATTATCAGTGAGTTATCAAAAAAAAGGGCTACCAGACCGATCCGGGGACCAACAACGGCATGTTTCATGATTGTCGCGATCTGTACAATTCGGTACCAAACCAACACAATTGTCGCTGATTGGAGCGGAGAGGAAAGGCAGGGGCAGGAATCGAGCGGAAATGTCTTCAGGCGCCTTGCAAAAGCAGATGAAAGTGCCAATCTTATTCATTTATGTAAGAATAAAAATATGATATTTGCAATTTTGAACAATGAACAGGTCGTTATTTCTGGGTATCCACCCACGGTTCACGTTTTTTTTGATATTGAATCGGTACATTATCCTGTTATTTCACTGAGAAAACCGTGCGCGCGTCAGGACGGTGCAAGTTGGAGCGATTATTGCTTAAGAAAGCGGAGAAATGATTCACATACGCCCTGGCTATGTGTTGTGTACAAGGGAGAATAAAAACATGTCTGTGGATGAATCACCAAAATCGCCAATAACTTCAGCGTTTGAAGTGCAGGCCCTGTATAAAATCGTCAATCTGATCGGCGCCGCGGTGCATTTGGACACCACCCTGTCTTCCATCCTCAAGGTGTTGCACGACGCGTTGCGCATGGAGCGGGCCACCTTGGCCCTGCTGGACGAATCCGGCCAGCACCTGGTCATCCGGGCATCCTACGGTCTCAGCGTCGAAGAGGAACAGCGCGGCGTCTATGGCCTGAACGAGGGTATTTACGGCCAGGTCTTTTCGACCGCCTCGCCCTTTGTCGTGCCCGATGTCCACAGCGAACCGCTGTTTCTCAACCGCACCGGGGCCAGGCCCAAAATTTCCAAGAAGACCATCTCCTTCATCGGCGTGCCGGTCATGCTCACCGGCACCACTGTTGGCGTGCTCAGCGTTGACCGACTGTTCGGACCCGAAATCTCCTTTGAGGAGGACGTGCGCTTCCTCACCGTCCTCGCCGCCCTGATCGCCCAGTTTCTCAATCTCCACCGGGCCATCCACAAGGATCGGGAACTGCTGGTGCAGGAGAATCTCAACCTCAAGGAGAAATTGCACGGCCGCTACCACCGCCATCAGATCATCGGCCAGTCCAAGGCCATGCAGGAGGTTTACTGGAATATCGAGCGGGTGGCCCCTTCGGCGGCAACGGTGCTGCTGTTGGGCGAATCGGGAACCGGCAAGGAGCTGGTGGCGAGGGCGGTGCATGACGCCAGCCCGAGGAAAGACAAGCCGTTTATCAAGGTGAACTGTGCGGCGCTGCCGGAAAACCTGCTGGAAAGCGAGCTGTTCGGCCACGAAAAAGGGGCCTTCACCGGTGCGGTGGTGGCCCGGGTCGGCCGCTTTGAGCAGGCGGACGGCGGCACCATCTTCCTCGACGAGATCGGCGAGCTGCCCCTACCCCTGCAGGCAAAGCTGTTGCGGGTGCTCCAGGAGCAGCAGTTTGAACGGTTGGGGGCCTCCCGGACCCAGAGCGTCGACGTGCGGATCATCGCCGCCACCAATGTCAACCTCGAGCAGGCGGTGGCCCAGGGCCTGTTCCGCAACGACCTCTATTACCGCCTCAACGTGGTGCCGCTCCACCTGCCGCCGCTGCGCAAACGGCGGGACGACATCCCGCTCCTGCTTGACCACTTTCTCCGGTCAAGCAACAAGCGCAACGAGAAGTCCCTGCGGATGTCCCGGGAATTTCTCGATTTTCTCACCGATTACGACTGGCCGGGCAATGTCCGGGAGTTGCAGAACCTGGTGGAGCGGCTGGTGATCCTGGCTGCGGGCGAGGTCTTGCGGCTGGAAGACCTGCCCGAGTACATGGTGCATCCGGAGATCGGCAGTATTCCGCCGGCGCTCAGGCCGGCGGTGCCGCAACCCGCCGCGCCCGATCCCCAGGCGGTGCTCCCGCCGCAGGCCAGGAAATCGCTGCGCGATCTGGAACGGGAACAGGTCGAGTCCGCCCTGATCCGCAACGGCTGGGTCCAGTCGAGGGCCGCCCGCGAGCTGGGCCTGACCCAGCGGCAGATGGGCTACCGGATCAAAAAATTCGCCCTTCAGTGCCCCTGATTCCTCCTCCTCCGATCACCGGGCACCCTTGGCCCGTGACAGGGCAAGCTGTTACGGGCCGAGGCGGAGGGCGATCCACCCTGATGGGTTTACCTGACCAAGAGGCGGTTATGCCTCGCCAAAAGAGAGCACCCGCCGCATCCTTCCCGGCAGTTCCCGCCCCAGCAATTGCTCGTACCGCCGAACCACCTTGACCAGGCCGTGCAGGTCGATGCCGGTGACCACGCCCATCCGGTCAAAGAGGTGCACCGTGTCCTCGGTGGCGACATTGCCGGCCGCCCCCTGGACAAACGGACAACCGCCCAGGCCGCCGGCCGCGACATCGAACAGCCGTATCCCGGCCTCGTAGCCGGCGAACAGATTGGCCAATCCCAGCCCCCTGGTGTCATGGAGGTGGAGGGAGAGGACTGCTTCCGGCACCGTTTCCCGGACCCGCGCCACCAGTTCCCTGACCCGGAGCGGATGGGCCATGCCGGCGGTGTCGGCCAGGTTGATCTCGCCCGCGCCCGCCGCCGCCAACCGGTGCACCGCAGCGAGGACCGTTTTCTCGTCCACCTCGCCCGCAGAGGCACAACCAAAGGCGCACTGCACCCCGGCCCGCACCCCGATCCCCAATCCCACCGCCCGGCGCACCAGCACGACCATCCGGTCGAGGGCTTCTTGCGCCGAACAGCCCGCATTGCTCCGGCTGTGGCCATCCGACACCGAGACCGACAGGCTGAGATGGCGCATGCCACAGCCCACCGCCCGGTCGAGCCCCTGGGCGTTGAGCACCAGGCCCGAACAGACAAGGTCCGGCCAGGCCGCATGGACCAGCCTCGCCAGCTCCTCGGTCTGCCCCATCTGCGGCACCCGGCGGGGATCGACAAAGCTGCCGATCTGCAGCCGCTTCACCCCGGCCTCCACGAGCAAACCGACCAGCTCCAGCTTTTCGTCCAGGCTGAACAGCCTGGCCTCGTTCTGCAAACCGTCGCGGAGCGATTGCTCCTCAAGGGTGGCGTTGTTCGAAAGGGCAGGATTGGGCTCCATGTGGCCTCAGTTCGTTTCGACCGGGTGGCGCAGGTAACGGGGGGCCGCCGAGCCACCATGCGCGGTGCCGTAGCGTCGGGCGGCAGGATAGTATTCGGTGGCGAATTGCACCTTGCCCGCGGTCTCTTCTCCGGCAACAGCGGCGATGTAGGCGAGGGCCAGATCGATTCCGGCGGACACCCCGGCCGCCGACCAGATGTTGCCGTCACGGACAATGCGCTCCTCGATCACGTTGACCTCTTCCAATTCCCTGAGACGGTCAAGGGAATTCCAATGGGTAGTCGCGCTCCTGCCGCCGAGCAGTCCGGCCCTCTGGAGGAGAAAAATTCCGGTGCAGACGGACAGGATCGCCGTGCAGGAGCCGGCCTGCTCGGCGATAAAGCCGATGAGCCCCGAGTTGTCAACCTCCTTGCGCGTACCCTGACCGCCGGGAACAAGCAGCGCATCGAGCGGCGGGCACAGTTCATACGACACATGAGGGACGATGGTGAGCCCCTTGGCACAGACGACCGGTGCGGGCGACTGCGCCACCATGAGCCGCCTTTCGGGGCCACCGAAGCGCATGCCCCACATACCAATCATTTCCCAGGGGCCGATAACGTCCAGTTCCTCGACATCCGGGAAGACAAGAAAACCGAAAGTCATTGTCGACACCTCCTCCTGGCTCCGCACGACGCAGCCTGCCGCTCGAGCGACGAACGCTCTCGATTCATTTGGCAAACGCGATCACCGCGTCGCAGTAGGCCTCCAGGGCCTGTTGCATGGCCTGCCGGTCGGCCTCGGTGGGCGCGCCCTGCCATTCGTAGTGGCCGAGGAGATCCCAGCCGGATTTCTCGGTCTTGGCCTCGAAATCCTTCTGGGCGCCCCCCACCCAACCGTAGGAGCCGAAACGGAACACCTTCTTATTGGTGACCTTCTTGACCAGCAATTCCTCGATGGTGTGGGCCATGGGCGGAAACATCTTGTATTCGTAGGTGGGCATGCCGAAGATCAACCCGGCGGATTTCCAGGCACTGGCCAGGATGGAACCGATCTCGTCGCCGGGCACCTGGAAGACGTGCACCGGGATATCCCGGTTCCGCAGGACCTCGATCACCAGGTTCAACACCTGTTTGGTGTTGCCGTACATGCTGCTCCAGACCACGGTCACCTCCCGTTCCGCCGGTCCCTTGCTGTATTCGGCGTAGCGTTTGTAATGGTCGATGATCACCGCCGGGTCGTCCCGCCAGATGATGCCGTGGGAGGGGCAGATCACCTGCACGGCCAACCCTTTCAGCTTCTCCAACCCCTTGAGGACAAAGGGAGAAAAGGTGGCGACGATGTTGGCGTAGTAGCGCAGGGCCTCCTGCTCGAAAAACTGATGCTTCTCCTCGGAGATCTGGTCGTCGAAAATCGCGTCCTCGTCGATGCTGCCGTAGGAGCCGAAGGCATCGCAGGAAAAGAGGATGCCCCGCTTGCGCTCGTAGGTCATCATGGTCTCGGGCCAGTGGATATTGGGGGTGTCGAAGAATTGCAGTGCATAGTCGCCGACCTCCAGCACCATGCCGTCGGTGATGGCAATGGCCCGCTCGGGCGGCACCGCGGCAAAGGCCGCCAGCAGAGGAATCGCCTTCTTGGTGCAGTAGATGACCGCCTTGCTGTTCTGGGCGCAGAACTCGCGCAGCCAGCCGGAATGGTCGGGCTCCATGTGATTGATCACCAGGATGTCGATGTCCTCGACGCCCAGCGTCACCCCGCCCATCTGGCGAGTGATCTCCTGGGGGAAATTGAAGATGTTCTGGGTCAGATCGATGAGGATGTTCTTCTCGGCCTTGATCAGATAGCCGTTGATGGAAATACCGTGGGGGATCGGCCAGATGCCCTCGAACAGGTAATTTTTGTCTTCAATGTTGACCGAAAGACGATAGATGTCGTCGACTACTTTCTTGATATGCATAGCTCACTGCTCCGATTGCAAACGTTGGCACAAGGGTGTCCTCTGCGATGCCTCCCGGGAACCAGGAAGCATCGTAGCATACGCCGGAGACGGGAAAATTTCCAGGCGCAAAATCGGTATCCCGCGCGGGCGGGAGTCCGCTGCCGACATGGGGTTGTCGTTGCTCCCCCCTTGTATTCAATCCATACTCTGCCCCGTCTTCCTCACCCCCAACTCGGTACGGTCCGAGGCTCATCACACTTCATCCCGACAGCCTCCCCGGGGCATCCCTCCAGATCCACCCCGGTCAGCAGATGCCAACGCGGGCCCTGCATGCAGCTCACCCCGATCCGCTCCAACTCGTCGATATTGAACCCTGCCAGCCGGATCCCCTTGATCTCCATCAAGGGCCGCCGGATCAAGAGCGGGTCGGCGAGCATGGCCGCCAGGGCCTGATCCTCGTCCATGGCCGCGATATCGATCTCGCCTGACTTGACCCGCGGCGACACCCCATTGAACCAATGGATCACCGGCAGGGCGCCGAAATAGGAGCGCAATTCCTCTTTGCCGAAGGGATAGGTGAGCAGGTTCTCAATGACCAGCCGGTGGCCGGCGGCAAGGAGAAAGGCCTTTTGCCGGGCATTGCCGGTACAGCCTGGTTTCTCGAAAAAACGGATGGTTACGGTCATGGCGTGCTCCTCCGTAATTGCTCAAGATGCAGGGGCCCGATCCGGGCACCTTGACGAAGCCGGTGCCGGAGAGCGGCGTGGATATCGTCGAGCGCTTCCAGGTCGGCGAGGAGGGCCTCCTCATCGGCGCTCCGTTCATGAAGCGACTGCATGGCCCCGTGGCGCATGCAGAGACGGCGCGGCGCCAGCAGGGCCAACAGGGGGTCATGGGTGGCGGAGAGCACGATCTTCTCTTGCGAGCGCAAAAGGTTGAAGGCCGCTCTCCGATCGATGCCGGCGTTTTCGATCTCGTCGATGAGCACGATCGGCGAACGGCAGACCAGGGCGGTGTCCGCCACCATCAGGGCCCGGGTCTGACCGCCGCTGAGGCTGGTGAGGGCGGTAGTGCCGGCAAAGCGCTCGCCCGACAAGTCGTTCGCCGCCGCGATGGTCTCCTCGACCAGGGTTGCGGCCATGCCCCGGCTCTCCACGTGCAGGTGCAGCAGCTCCTCGACCGTGGCGTCGAGGACAAAGGACATGGTCTGCGACAACTGGGCAATGAGCTGGTCGCCGCCGGTGGCAAACCGCTTCTCGGCCGCGGGTTGACCGTCGACCAGGATCATCCGCCCGCTCGGGGTGTCGCCGGTGGCCAGCCATTCGATGTCGGCCAAGAGCCGGCTCTTGCCCGAGCCGGTGGGGCCGACGATGGCCAGCAGGTCGCCCCGCTGAAGACAAATCCGCCCGACCTGCTCCGACTGGCCCGATTTGTCCCGACCGGCGATGATCTCCAGTCGATCAAGGGAGGCGGGGGAGGCGAGCAGACCACTGAGTTCATCGATCCGCGCCAGCAACCGCTCGATCAAGGCCTCCACCGGCTGCTGACGCAGGGCCGGCCATTGGCCGAGCTTGGCCGGCAGGGTGACCTCTTCGCTCGGATCAACCTCAATCCCAGCCTCCAGCAGCACCGATTCGAGCAGCGGATAGTCGGCCAACAGGGTGGCGAGGCTGGTTTGGGTCAGGATTTCTGGGGTAAGGGGCTGCACGATCACTCTTTTTTCCGATGCGCTTTCGCGGTGTTCTCTCATTGTTGGGGCATTCCATGCACGACAATTCAGCACACGGTGCGGGGAACGCACCGCCGCGCGGTTGCCTTTCAATCGATGCTCAGCTTGCGGAACTGGCCGATCTGGTAGTCCGGCCCAACCCGGGTTTCGCCAAGGCAGTAGGAACAGAGCGCCGCCGGCATGGGGAAACGCAAGCGCAGGTGGTCAAGGGCTTCCTGTAATTCCGGCGCCTCGACAAACAGCCGCGCCAAGGCATGCGCCCCCTGACCGGTCCGGCCGTTGACCTGGATGATCCTGGCGCGGGGGGCCACGCCCTGCACCCGATAGGCAAAGACCTCGCGCTCGGCCTGGGAGACGATGTCGCCCTTGGTGATCACCACCACATCGGCCAGCTTGAGCATGGGGCCGATCTTCTTGGGGGTGTGCAGGCCGCTGACATTGTCGAGGATGCACACCGCCAGCGACCCCTTGAGGTGCGGCGAACAGCGATTGCACAGGCCGGCGCTCTCGATCACGGTCATGGCCAGGTGCCGCTTCACCGACCACTCCAGCACCCGGTCGATGTTGCTGACGAAATAGTGATCCGGGCAGAGCACGCCCGAGAGCCCCTTCTGCACCGCGATTCCCGCCGCCCGGTAGACGGTGTCGTCGTCGGTGACCAGACAGTCGAACTTGACCACCCCGGCCCGGACGCCGTCGGCCGCGATCGCCTCCAGGGTCTTGATCAGCACCGAGGTCTTGCCGCTGGAGGGTGGGCCGGCAACGGTGATCAACTGCATCTGGCCCCGCCCGTGCGGAGGTATTCGGCGGTGAAGGCCTCGCCGGCCTCCTTCTTGACCCGCTCCAGGTCGTGCCTGTAAATGAAATCCCACCCGATCCAAAACAGCTTTTTGCCTGCCGGGACGATATCAATGACCTCGGGATGCGGCGTGGGAAAGAAATTGTCGCTACAGTGCTGGTGCAGGGAGCGGCTCATCAAGAATTCGATGACCGGGGCCAGCTCGGCCCGCCGGTTCTTCTTCACCAGCAACTGCACCGGGCTGATCAAGGCCCCTTCCTCGGGAAAGAGGATGTCGATTCGCTCTGTGGCCTTGATCTTCTGGGCGAAAAACCAGGGCATGATGAAAAAAGGCGGGGTTTCGGGGGCGTGGGTGTCGATCATCTTGACCATCTGCGCGGGATGCAGGCCGCCGCAGACGTTGGCCGCCAGCCGCGGCATGGCCTCCTTGCCAAAGAGGCGGAAGAAGGGCACGAGCACGCCGGAACAGAAAAAACTGTCCTGACCGCGCATGATGATCGCTTTGCGGTAGCGAGGATCGAGGAGCTCCCCCCAGGAGACCGGCGGCGGCAGCTCTGGCTGGACGTCCTTGACGTGGACCACCACCAGGGCGTTGGCGCAGAACAGGGTGAAATGGCCGCGCGGGTCGGCAAGGCCGATCTCGGCCATGCGCGGGGCCATTGGCCCGTTGACGCTGACGAAGTGGCCCGGCAGCACGAACCGTTCCAGGAAGCGATGATGATAGAAGGCGTTGATGTCCGAACTGAGGATAAGATCGGGCAGTTCGTCCACCGATTCCACCGAGCCGACATAGGGGGAGAAGGAGAGCTCGTGGTTGACGTTGCCCTCGGCCATATAGGTCAGTGGCGTGTCGCTGGCGGCCAGTTGCTCGGCAAAGCCCTGCAGGGCCCGATCGAGCGAGACCTTCAAGCCGCAGGGCAGCAGGGCCAGCAGGGTCGGCTTGACCGCCCGGCCATCGACCGATGCGGCCAGGTCGGACGGGTCGGTGGGGGTGGCGCCCGCGGCCTGGCAGCGGTCGAGGAAGATACCGACGTCGATGTGCTTACACTTGAGCAGGGTACGCAGTTTGAGGAAAGGCCCCAGCTTGTCGCGAACCTGCGGGTTGTCGAAATCGTGAAAGCCGAAGCTCCGGAACACCGGCAGGGTCTCCGGATAACGATCAAGGCACTCCTTGACGGAGAGATCGAGGTGGATCAATGGCATCGGATGTGCTGCTCCTGTGCTGTTGTGCTTGTGTTTCTGTCCACACAAGATGAAGAATCTCGGGATTTCTTCCTGACGGTCGCAATGACAGGACAGGAACGTGCCTCAAGCGGATGCAGGTTGCCCGGAAAAAAATGGGGCACCGGTCCCCACGGCCGGAGAGTGATCCGGCCCGAAACCCTGTGCCCCAAGCGGCGAGAGGAACGGTTGCCAGGGATCAATCAACCGCAGCCATTGCCGCCACCCGCGCAGGCGCCTTTGGAAGAGCATTTGCGCATCCGCCCCTGCAGGCCGGTCAACCCCTTGCCGGTGTAGACCGCCTCCAAGCCGCGTTCGATAAACCCGGCCATGGTCACTGGCTTGATGCCCCGTTTGGCGAGCATCTCCTTGGGCGAATCGCCGAGGTCGTTGACCAGGATGGCCCGGCAGTCGGCCAGAATCCGGCTGATGTTGAGCCAGCGCTGGCTGCCGCCGCCGGCGGGCGGGGCCTGACGGTCCTCGATATGGCGATAGCCGCCCTGGCCGTCCTCACCCCAGATCTGAAAGCGGCTCGCCTCGCCCAGATGCTGGTTGACCAGCACCCCCTCCAGGGTCGCCACGGCGACATAGGGGCGAACCGCCTCTTCCGGCTTGGGCAACTGAGCGCAGGCGCTGAGGCAGCCGCGCATCTCGTCGGTGCGGTCCTGGTCGAGCAGACCGACGGCGTCGGCCCGGCAACGGGTGCAGTGGCGCATCTGCGGCAGAAACTGCTCGGCCTCGTTGCGAATCCGATCCATCATCTCCTTGCCCGGCTCGACGATGTGCTCAAAGGCGGTGTCGGCATTGGGGAACATGGCCATGCAGTTGAGCAGATCCACCCCCAGTTCCTTCATGGTCGCGGCCACGGTGGTGACGTGGTGGTCGTTGATGCCCGGGATGACGATGGTGTTGATCTTGACCGTGATGCCGTGCTGCTTGAGCAGGGCGATCGCCTGCAACTGGCGGGCGAGCAGCAGTTCCGCCCCCTGCTTGCCCCGGTAGAGCACCTTGCCGTCGCGGACCCAGGCATAGATGTGCTGCGAAATCTCCGGATCGACGGCGTTGATGGTGATGGTGACGTGGGAGACGCCGATCTCGGCCAGCTCCGGTACATGGGGCGCCAGGTTCATGCCGTTGGAGGAGAGACAGAGGATGGTGTCCGGATAGTGGGTACGGATCAGGCGCATGGTCTCCAGGGTCTCCTCGGCGTTGGCAAAGGGGTCGCCCGGTCCGGCGATGCCGGCCACCGAGATGCGCGGTTCCTTCTCCAGGACCTTGCCCATGTAGACCAGGGCCTGCTCGGGGCTGAGCAGGGTGGAGGTGACGCCGGGCCTGGATTCGTTGACGCAGTCGTACTTGCGGTTGCAGTAATTGCACTGGATGTTGCATTTCGGGGCAACCGGCAGATGGACCCGGCCGTACTGGCCCTTGGCCTTGACGTTAAAGCAGGGATGGCGATTGAAATCTTTTTCGTTCAACATAACGGGCTCCTTTGCCGTAAAAGCTCACATATAGAAATAGCCGACCGGGGAATCGTCCTGTTTTTTCTCGATCATGGCGTTGGCCACGGTATCGAACAACTGCTGGGCCCCGGCATAGCCGAGGTGGAGGATGCGCTGGCCGCCGATCCGATCATGGATGGGAAAACCGACCCGGATGAGCGGAATGTTCAATTTTTTCGCCAGGGGATACCCCTTGGAATGACCGACCACCAGATCCAGGTCAAGCTGCTCCGCCATCTCGCTGATCTCCCAGAAATCCATGCCCTCGAAGACCTGCGGCTGCTCGGCCAGGGTGTCGCCGGTGACGGCGGCGATGGCCGCCTTGAGCCGGCCCGAGGTCCCGCCCGAGGCGCACAGCACCGGTTGGACGCCGATCTCGGTGAGGAAGGAGCACAGGCCGACGACCAGATCCTCTTCGCCGTAGACCACGGCCCGTTTGCCGAAGACATACTTGTGACCGTCGACGTAGGCGTCGACCAGCCGGCCGCGCTCTTTGGCGTATTTCTCGGGCATCGGCCGACCGCTGACGCTTGCCAGCAGATTGAAGAAGACGTCGGTCTCGCGGATACCGATCGGCATGCCGATCCGGTGCAGGGGGATGCTGAATTTTTCACCGAGGACGTCGCCGCCGGTGCTTGCCGCACCCAGCGTCGGCCCGAATTCGATAGTCGCCCGGGAGCGGCCCATGGCCTTGATCGCCGCTATCGGGGTGCCGCCGCCCTGGATCTTCTCGTATTCCAGGAGGGCCGGGCCGTCCATGGTCTCGGACAGGTCGGGCAGCAGGGTGCAGCCGAGGCCGAAGTCAGCCATGATCTCATGGAGCAGGCGGTAATCGGCCGAACTGACGAAGCCGGGCAGAAGGTTGATGGTCTCGGTGCGCGGTCCGCCCTCGCTCAGTTGGGCCACGACCTCACGGATGGCGGCGTGGAAGCCCTCCATGTGGGTGCCCGAATAGCTGGGGGTGGAGACGTTGACCAAGGTGGGCAGGCCGACCGAGCCCTTGGTGTCCTCGGCATACTGCCGCAGGTACATGGCCACGTCGTCGCCGATGGTCTCGGTCAGGCAGGTGGTGGCGATGCCGATCAGGTGCGGCCGGTATTTGGCGGCGACATTGGTCAGGCCGAGCTTGAGGTTGGGACCGCCGCCGTAGACCGCGTGCTTCTCGGACAGGGAGGAGGAGGCGATATCGATGGGCTCGTTGTAGTGGCTGATGATGTAGCGCCGCATGTAGGTGGCGCAGCCCTGGGAGCCGTGCAGGTAGGGCACCGCGCCTTCGATGCCCTTGAAGGCCAGGCAGGCGCCGAGCGGCTTGCACAGCTTGCAGGCGTTAGTGGTTGAGATGGAGTTGGGCCGTTTGGGTTTGGTAAATTTAGGCGGATTCGTGCTCATGGCGTTTTCCTTTGTCTCCTGGACGTTGCGCTGTCATCTCGACCATGGGGAGAGATCTCTGCTCGTGCACTCCGGAGATTTCTCCCTCCGGTCGAAATGACAGGCCGGGAAGGTTTGATGCAGATCGTTTCGGCGCTTTCCCATCGGTCAGCACGAACGGTCGATTGTTTTCTTGCGCGGCACAAACTGCCAGACCGGGCTCATCACCGAGGAGTAGACCTCCTGGGCGAAGTTGAGCATACCCTCGAAACCGGCCAGGGCCTCTTTGCGCTCGTGGTTGTGGTCGCAGAAACCGATGCCCAGTTTGTAGGCAATCGGCCGTTCCTTGACCCCGCCGACAAAGATGTCCACCTCTTTTTCGGTGAGAAAGGAGGTCAGCTCCAGGGGGTTGGAGTCGTCGACGATGATGGTGCCGGGATCGGTGATCGCCTCCAGTTCGATGTAATCTTCCTTGGTGCCGGTCTGCGAGCCGACCATCACCACCTGCATGTCGATGAGGCGGAAGGCCTTGACCAAGGAAAACGCCTTGAACGAGCCGCCGACATAGATGGCTGCCTTCTTGCCGCTCAGGGCCTTGCGGTAGGGTTCCAGGGCCACGGCCAGTTTTTTCACCTCTTCCTCGACGATTTTTTTGGTGCGCTCCAGCATCTCGGGGTCCTTGAAGAAGCGGGCGATGTCGTAGAGGGCCTCGGCCATGTCCTCGATGCCGAAGTAAGAGACGCGGATCGAGGGAATCCCGTATTTTTCCTCCATCATGTTGGCCAGTTGCATGGTCGAACCGGAGCACTGCACCACGTTGAGGGCAGCGCCGTGGGCGCGCTGGATGTCGGCTACCCGGCCATCGCCGGTGATGTTGGCCACCACCTCGATGCCCATGCGCTGGTAGTACTCGCGGATCATCCAAATCTCGCCGGCCAGGTTGAAGTCGCCGAGGATGTTGAGGGAATACTTGGAGATGGAGCTGGTGTCGCCGGTGCCGATCAGGCGGAAGAGGGCGTCGCAGGCGGCCTGATAGCCGGCCCGCTTGTTGCCCTTGAAGCCCTCGGATTTGACCGGGATCACCGGAATGTGGCACTCGGCCTCGATCTGGCGGCAGACCGCTTCCAGGTCGTCGCCGATGATGCCGACGATGCAGGTCGAATAGACAAAGGCCGCCTTGGGCGCATGGCGCTCGATCAACTCGCGCAGGGCCGCGGCCAGCTTTTTCTCACCGCCGAAGATGACATCGGTTTCCTGGAGGTCGGTGGAGAAGGAAAGGCGGTGCAGTTCGGGGCCGGAAGAGAGGGCGCCGCGGATGTCCCAGGTGTAGACCGCGCAGCCGATGGGACCGTGCACCAGGTGGAGGGCGTCGGCAATGGGGTAGAGGACCACCCGCGAACCGCAGAAGACGCAGGCCCGCTGGCTGACCGCGCCTGCCAGGCTGTCCTTGTTGCAGACGATGTCAAAAGGCGCCTCGCCCTTGATGTGAATCTGATTTTCCCGCTCTTTGAATGCTATGGCTTCCATGGGCTTCTCTCCCTGGGGATAGTGGCTTGTTTACCCTTCCCTAGCTCAAGATGCGTGCCAGCCGGATTTTATTCTATTTTATATATTTATTCCGATATGTTATCAGAATAATCGCAGGAAAATGAGGCAAGGGACGCGACATGGTTTTTGTCGAGGGTTGCACCAAAGTGAAGAGCGAGAGACAAAATTGTCGATCTTTGGCGAGTTGCGCTCCTTTTGTTGGTTCGGACACGATGCATGCTCCATCGCAAAAGACCGGTCTTCAGAGGAGCGAGTCCGCGGCGTGATCGGGATTGAGGGAGGAAGAAGACGCGTGGTTGCCAAAGAAGGGTGCGGCGGTCATACGGGTGCACTACCGTCGGGGGTGATGCGGCGTTGCGAGACTCTGGGTGCCAAGCACCGTGAAGATCAGGAGGCTATCGTCGGCCGGAGGGATCGCCCTCCTCTCTCTGGAGGCAGGGCTGAAACGGGGAGTGGGAAAAAAACAAGCCGCCCCTCGACAGACCGGGGCGTGCTCAAGAGAAAATGGGGCTTGGAGGACAACGCTCTTCGTTGTCCTCCAAGCCCCGAGGGAGGGGTCACGATCCTTGCAACTCCCACTCGCCGTACGAATTCCGGCAGGCCGTGCTGTAGGTTCGTTGCGGTTTGCCGTCGATCACCGCGTTGATTTCCGCCCGCCGACAGACCTGCTGGGTGCTGGAGTTCTGGTATGCGGGTTGGGGGGTGACCGCATACCGGTTGCCGGAATCGGGATTCACCCACGATGACCGTTGATTCGAGGGCCCGCTTTCATAGACGTTGTTGAGCCGGGACCGATCATACTTGTCCATTTCGTTGCCGATGATATATCCTAGCCCCGCGCCCACCGCCGCACCGATCAAGGTGGCGCCGGTACTGTGACCGATCGCCTGCCCGATGAGCGCGCCACCGGCAGCACCGCCAAGCGCCCCGGTCTGGCCCTTGGTGGCACAGGAGGAGAGGAAAAAGAGAAAAAGCAGGGCAAGAATGACACTCACATGTTTCATAGTCTGTATCCTTTGTTGATAGATAGCCAGTGTTAACGTTCAATTACCAGTTGGGCGGATAATCACAGGGGCCGGTCGTGTATTCTTTCAGGGGTTGACCGTAGCGGTCAAACACGGTTCTGCCGTATCCGTCCAGAACGTATCGTTCCCACCGGCACATTTCAAGGGCCACCCGAGGCTGGTAGGCGTAGCCGACCGGTTGGGGATCAACATACACCACGTGCCGCGGCGGCGGTGGTGGCGGCTGGAGAGCGGTTGCCACGATCGCCGTGCCAAGCACAAGACCGCCCAACCCCCAAAGCCAGGCGTCTCCGCCGTGATGCCCATGATGATGGCGATATGCCGGCGCCCCGTGCCAACTCCATCCCGCTGCGGGGACCAACGGTACGGCCAGGACAGCCACCACAAGGACAACGACCCATTTCTTTACCATTTGATTTTCCTCCTGTCACCACAGGACATGTGTACTGTTATTGTCGCCCGGCCGCGGCCTCGCATCAGGTCAAACCGGGAGACGGAATACCCGACCGCATGTCTTCCAGCATTTGCCATGCCAGTCTTCAACGCCGCGAACCGGACCTCTCCCAGGTTTTTAAGCCGTACACCCGCAAGCCATCAACTGCCCATAAAATTTTTTGGGAGAAAGGGTTCATGGGGAAAACGATTATTGCGAAACAAGACAAGTCTGCCGAGTCTTTTTTCCCGGCGATTGCTTGCGCGGATATTTTTTACCCATCGTGTCCGGCAGCGCCTCCAAACGAGTTGTTTCATAATCATTTAAAATAACGAAACAAGAGGCGACCAACCCCTTGCCGTCCTCAAGTCGAACCGCTGCACAGCGACCTGAACCGGATATTTTCTATACAGATTCTGCACCCATGGCCTTACCAGCGGTCGTGATGCCAGTGATGATGCCGATGGTGCGGGCGACGAGACTCATAATAGACCGGCGGCGGGTGATGGCGATACCAGCCCCTTGGCGGATAATACGGACGCTCCCGATACCATCCGTAGTCAGGCGGCGGCGGAGGCCGGTAGCGCACATGGCGGGGATAATCGCCATAGGGCGCAAACACCCCGCCCACATTGAAGCCCACATACAGACGGTCGGCCCGGGCCTGGGCCGGCAGGCCAGTCATGGTCATCAGGGCCAGCATAAGCACGCTGCCGGCAACAATCATTTTGTTCTTCATTTTCGTTCTCCTCAAAGATTGACGTCTCCGGTTGTTGCCTTCAACAACCTTCCTCCGCTTTTTTGTTGACCGCATGCAGACGAATCCAGTCGTCAGCCTGCAGATCCTGTCGCGCCGAACACCGCAGGATCACCCTCCCCTCTTTTGCCGACAGCACCTGACAGGCGTCAGTACGTGCCGGGGTTTCCGGGACGACCAGCAGGGTCAGCACGGCCACCAGACTCAAAACCTTTTTTTTGCCCATCGAGCATCTCTCCCCTACCAAGGTCTGTCGGCACACCTGCCGCTCTTTTGCCTCCACTCTACGCCTCCCCCGACAGAGTGTCAGTGGACATCGGGTGGTTTGGCGCCCGACACCGGGCCATGTCGGGTCCATGTCGGCTCGACTCATCCACTCGAAATAATGTGTAAATCTGCAAGCAATCCTTTTGCGGCGCGAAAACATGGCTCCTCAAGGAGCAAGATCAACCGGCGGGAAAAAGCCATGCGCCATGTTTTCCGCCTTTTCTCCCGGCCGGATGACCAAGAGCCTTCCCTAACAAGGGAATGATGTGGTAAGGGGAAGGGAATACTGAAGAAGATTTCTATTTGGTGGACAGACTCAACGGAGAGAACAGCGGTGAAAACCAAGCAGGCGGATCGATTCATCTATATTGTCGGCGAACAACAGAACGGCATCATTGCGGAAAATCCGGAAGTGCTTGCCTTTACCCGTGATTCCATGCAGCAGATCGAGACCAGGGAACTGGCCATGGTGATCGCCAATGTCTTTGCCAGGGGACAGTATTTCCCCGGCCCCGACGGCGCCCTCACCTCGGTGCTCCATGAATTCGTCGCCAGATCCGAACGCTACCAGCGCGTGAAACCCAAGCTGAACAAGGGACGCTGCACCGTGGTCACCGCCTTCAAGCGGCTGGACGGCGAGATATCGGTCAAGGTGATTGCCGTTATCCCCGTGCAACCGGGTGGCCTCAACATCCAGGAACCGGAGGGATTTCATGCCTTGCTGATCGCCTCCCTGCCCGGCTTTCAGGATGTCTTGACCGAAGAAGCCTATGCCCCTGATTCCAAGCTGATCGGGATCATCAAGGAAGCGACCTTGCACCACATCCACGGCCAACTGCAGTGAACCGGCCGTCCTTCCCCCCGGCTCCTCTCCCTTGGGCGCACCGCTGGGAAAAAGCCCCTTGGAGTGGCATCCTGCCGCGCTGGTGCTTATTATCAGCGATACGAGCCGCACTTTTGCCGAACAGGACACCTTCATGAGCAACAACATGGAAAATAAACACAAATTCAATGTGATTTTTGCCATTTTCGCCGCCTTCAGCATCCTCATCATCCACGAAATCTGGGTCGAGCAGCAGAGCATCACCGCCGTGCCCTACAGCGAGCTGGAAAACCTGCTCCAGCAAGGCAAGGTGGCGGAGCTGTCCATCCGGGAAAAATACATTGTCGGCGAACTCAAGGAGCCGGAAAACGGCAAGAAGATCATTGTCGCCAACCGGGTTGAACCCGGTCTGGCCGAGCATCTGTCCAAATACAACGTGCCCTATACCCAGGTCTACGAAAGCAAATTCCTGGTGACCCTGCTCTCCTGGATCGTCCCGGCCCTGGTGTTTTTCGGCATCTGGATGCTGATCTTCCGTAAATTTGCCGACAAGCAGGGGCTGGGCGGCGGTTTCATGAACATCGGCAAATCCAAGGCCAAGGTCTATGTGGAGCACCAGACCGGGGTCACCTTCGAGGACGTGGCCGGGGTGGACGAAAGCAAGGCGGAGCTGCAGGAGATCGTCGATTTTCTCAAGGCCCCCGAAGACTACGGCAAACTGGGGGCGCGGATGCCCAAAGGCGTGCTCCTGGTCGGCCCCCCCGGCACCGGCAAGACCCTGCTGGCACGGGCGGTGGCCGGTGAGGCCGGCGTCCCCTTCTTTTCGATCAGCGGCTCGGAATTTGTCGAGATGTTTGTCGGCGTGGGCGCGGCCCGGGTCCGCGATCTTTTTGAGCAGGCACGGAAATCGGCGCCGGCGATCATCTTCATCGACGAGCTCGACGCCCTCGGCCGGGCCCGCACCGCCGCCGGCCTGGGCGGCAACGACGATGGGCGCGGCCCGGGTCCGCGATCTTTTTGAGCAGGCACGGAAATCGGCGCCGGCGATCATCTTCATCGACGAGCTCGACGCCCTCGGCCGGGCCCGCACCGCCGCCGGCCTGGGCGGCAACGACGAACGCGAGCAGACCCTCAACCAGTTACTGGTCGAGCTCGACGGTTTCGACCCCTCCAGCGGCCTGGTGCTGCTGGCGGCCACCAACCGGCCGGAGATTCTCGACCCCGCCCTGCTCCGCGCCGGCCGCTTCGACCGCCAGGTCCTGGTCGATCGGCCCGACAAGCTGGGCCGCATCGCCATCCTTCAGGTGCACATGAAAAAGATCCAGATGGGGGCGGATGTCAATCCCAGCCAGGTGGCGGATCTGACCACCGGTTTTTCCGGGGCCGATCTGGCCAATCTGGTCAACGAGGCGGCCCTCCTGGCCACGCGGCGTCAGGCTGCGGAGGTCTGCATGGAGGATTTCACCCAGGCCATCGAACGGATCGTTGCCGGCCTGGAGAAGAAAAACCGGTTGCTCAACCCCCGCGAACGGGAGATCGTCGCCTACCACGAGGTCGGACATGCCCTGGCTGCCCTGGCCCTGCCCGGCAGCGATCCGGTGTACAAGATCTCCATTATTCCCCGGGGGATCGGCGCCCTGGGCTACACCCTGCAACGCCCCACCGAAGACCGCTTCCTCATGACCAAGGAGGAACTGGAACATAAAATTGCCGTGCTCCTCGGCGGCCGGGCGGCGGAGAAGCTGATCTTCAACCACCTGTCCACCGGCGCTGCCGACGATATTGCCCGGGCCACCGATATTGCCCGCAACATGGTCACCCGCTACGGCATGGACCCGGACATCGGCTTTGTCGTCTACGAAGAAAACCAGCCGACCTTCATCCCCCAGCAGGGGCACGGGATCAACGGCTGTCAGATCAGCGACTCCACGGCCCAACAGATCGACATCTCGGTGCGCAAGATCATCGACGACACCTTTGCCCGGACCTACCGCATCCTGGAGAGCAACCGCCCGATCCTGGAACGGTGCGCCAAGACCCTGCTGGAAAAAGAGACCCTGCTGGAAAAGGAACTGGTTGAAATGACCGGCGATTTGCAGCGGTAGCGCAACCGGGCCGGCAGGAACGCCTACCCCGCCCCTATTCCTTACCTTCCGCCGGCGCGGGGATAAAGGCCTGGGTCTTTTTGTTCCAGGTGTACCTGCCGGCCATCCACAGTTCCTCGATCGCGGTGAAATTGATCAGATTCTCGCCGGGGAGGGAATAGGTGGCATAGGCCTTGCGGATCTCGGAATCGCTGATGACGTAGTCCTTGTTGCCGTCCGCCCAGTGATAGGGAGCGATCACGACCCGCGTCGGCCCATTGATGGCATCGCCAGCACTCTGCCCCTCCCGGGAGATGAGGTCCCCGGTAAAACGGATCTCGTCGTCGGGCCGCAGCTTCTTTCCCGGTTCCACCAGATAGAGGAAGGCGGCCTTGCCGTTATTCAACGTGCCGATCCAGCGAGGATTCTTGCCGAACTGCTTGGCTGGCCCCTCGGCGGAAGCCCCAATGGCCTCGCAGTCGCCCTGCAACTCCTCCCGGATCAGAAGGGGGTCCATGGCCTCCGCCTCGCCTGAGACCTGAATCATCACCGGAAAAGGGAGACGGGGGGCCGTATGCGCGGGCATGATCCGGACCGCGTTGACGGCGGACCGGTTGACCAGCAGCGTCCCGATGACCACCAGGGCGACGGCGACCAGGCAGCCGCCACCGACAGCGAGCGCTCGCCGGCGTTGGGAGACGAACGACCGGAACGTCCTGACCGGGGCGATGGGGAGCTCGCTTTCGGGCTCGCTCTGCACGGATCGTTCCGCCATGTCGGCGCCCGCCTCTTTCCCCTGGTCGTCCAGCAGGTCGTCGAGGGAGACCTCCAGGGCCTCGGCCAGCTTTCTGGCATTCTCCATTTTGACCGAGGGATAACGGCGATTCTCCCATCGGGAGATGGTATCGGTAGTCACCCCCACCACCGTGGCCAGATACAACTGGGTCAACCCCTTCTGCTCCCTGAGCAAGCGGATCTTGTCGCCGTTGATGTCAACGCTGCTGCTACTGTTCATCGAAGTATCTGTTTTGTCGGAAAGTGCCGCGGTCACCCGCGCCGGAATCCTCGCCCGCCTTTGTTGCCCCTGCCCTGCGTTTGTCCATTATACGCGAACCCTCGGATGAAAGCTACCCGCAGCACCGGGAGCGGCTCCGGATCACTTGCAAAACAGAGGCCGTTTCCCTTACCTGGAAAAACGGCCTTGCCGCGCCCCGCTGTTTTCGACAACAAAAAAGGGACATCCCTCGAAAGGCATGCCCCTGAACGGCAAGCGCTTCGATGTTAACTCAATACCTGCCCAGGTAGTTGTCCAGCTCCCAATCGGTGACCGCGATCCGGAACGAATCCCATTCCTTCTCTTTGCCTTCGATGTATTTCTCGAAGATGTGGGCACCAAGGGTTTCCCTGGCGATCGGGTTGGCCTTGAGGGCCTGGATGGCCTCATAGAGATTGGCCGGCATGCTGGCGATCCCGGCCTCTTCTTTCTCATCGGCGGTCATCTCGAAGATGTCGACATCGGTGGAGGCCGGGGCTTTGAGATTGTTCTTGATGCCGTCCAGGCCGGAATTGAGCATCATGGCAAAGGCCAGGTAGGGGTTGCAGGTGGGATCCGGGCAACGGACCTCGGTCCGGGTGCCCAGGCCGCGGGAGGCCGGGATGCGGATGAGGGCGGAACGGTTGGAAGCGGACCAGGCCACATACACCGGGGCCTCGTAACCGGCAACCAGCCGCTTGTAGGAGTTGACCAGCGGATTGGTCACCGCCGCGAATCCCTTGGCGTTCTTCATGATGCCGGCGATGTACTTGTAGGCGACCTCGCTCAGTTGCAACGGACCTTTTTCGTCGAAGAAGGCGTTGGTGCCGTCGAGGTTGAACAGGGACTGGTTGGTGTGCATGCCGGAGCCGTTGATGCCGAAAATCGGTTTGGGCATGAAGGTGGCATGGCGACCGAATTCGGCAGCGATCGACCGGACGACCCACTTGTAGGTGATGGTGTTGTCGGCGGCGGTCACCGCATCGGCATATTTGAAGTTGATCTCGTGCTGCCCCTCGGCCACCTCGTGGTGGGAGGCCTCGATCTCGAAGCCCATGGCCTCCAAGGTCTCGATGATTTTGCGCCGGCATTCGATACCGCCATCATCGGGCTCGACATCGAAGTACCCGGTGACGTCGTCGGTGACGGTGGTGGGGCGACCATCCTGGTCGCGGCGGAACAGGAAGAACTCGCACTCGGTACCGACATTCATGGTGAAGCCGAGTTTCTTCGCCTCTTCCACCACTCGCTTCAGATTGTTGCGGGGGCAACCGACAAAGGGGGTGCCATCCGGCTTGTAGACGTCACAGATGATGCGGGCGGCGTTGGTCCCGTCTTTTTCCCGCCACGGCAGGACAACGAAGGTGTTGTAGTCCGGCTTGAGGTACATGTCGGACTCGTTGATCCGAACAAAGCCTTCGATGGAGGAACCGTCGAACATAATCTTGCCATCGAGCGCCTTTTCGATCTGGCTACGGGGAATGGCGATATTTTTCATAAAACCAAAAATATCGACAAACTGCAGACGGAAGAAATTGACGTTTTTCTCTTTGATAATTTGCATGATTTGATCACGGGTCATAACGCATCTCCTTGTCCTTTGTGGATTCTGATTACCAACGAACGTAAGCCGGGGTCACACGGCACCGGACCCGATTCGTGTATTAATCTTGAACATGGAAAAGATCAATACACGAACATAGAATCGGCAGACACAGTCCGGGAGTTGCGCCAGCAGCTGTCGATGGGCGGATGACTGCGTTGCAGTCTTGCGAAAAAAAAAGGCCGCCCCCTGTCGGGAGCGGCCTTGAACGCTTGCGCTAATAAATCCGGGATCAGCGGATGAACAGCATTTCCTGGTAGGAGGGCAGCGGCCACAGATCGTCGGCCACCACAGACTCCAGGGCGTCGGCATAGCCGCGCACCGCCAGCATGGCCGGCAGCACCTTCTCGCACATGTACTTGGCGTGGGCCAGGGTGTCGCCGCCCTCGTGGGCCGCGAGCTTCTCCAGTTTGTCCACCTCGGCCTGCATGGCGCGCAGCTGGGTGGTAACCTCCTCGAGGGTGGCCATCTTGTAGTCGTGGTCGATGACCTTGAGGCTGGCGCAGGTCTGGGCCAGCTGGCCCTGGTAGCGCATGGCGGCCGGGAAGATCACGGTGCGGGCCATGCGGATCACCAGGTTGGCCTCGGTGAGGATGGTCTTGACGTACTGCTCCAGGTAGATCTCCTGGCGGGACTTGAGTTCGGCCTCGGAGAGGACGCCGTACTTGGTGAACAGGGCCACCACCTCCTTGCTGGTGAGCACCGGCAGGGCCTCGGGGGTGGTCTTCAGGTTGGGCAGTCCGCGCTTGGCCGCTTCCTTGTGCCAGGCGTCGGAGTAGCCGTCGCCATTGAAAACGATGGCGTCATGCTCCTTCATGATCTTCTGCAAGAGTTTCTGCACGCCTTCGTTGAACTGGGTCTTGTTGACTTTACCCAACTTTTCCAATTCGGTGGCCACGTAATCAAGCGATTCCGCCATCATCGTGTTCAGGGCCACCTGGGCGCCGGCGATGGAGTGGGAGGAGCCCACGGCGCGGAACTCGAAGCGATTGCCGGTGAAGGCAAACGGGCTGGTGCGGTTGCGGTCGCCCGGATCCATGGGCAGCGGCGGCAGGGTATCGACGCCGATGTTCATCACGCCCTTCTGCTTGGATCCCTTGATCTCGCCCTTCTTGATTTGCTCGAACACGTCGGTGAGTTGCTCGCCCAGATAGGCGCTCATGATGGCCGGCGGGGCCTCGTTGGCGCCCAGGCGATGGTCGTTGGAGGCGGAAGCCACGGTGGCGCGGAGCAGGGCGCCGTACTTGTGCAGGGCGCGGAGGGCGGCGGCACAGAACACCAGGAACTGGGCGTTGGCGTGGGGGGTATCGCCGGGATCAAACAGGCTGCCCAACTCGGCGTTGCCCAGGGAGTAGTTGAGGTGCTTGCCGGAGCCGTTGATGCCGGCAAAGGGCTTCTCGTGGAGCAGACAGATCATGCCGTAGCGCTTGGCCACGGAGCGCAGGGTGGTCATGACCAGTTGGTTGTGGTCGGTGGCCAGGTTGCCCTGCTCGTAGATGGGGGCGATTTCGAACTGGGCGGGGGCCACTTCGTTGTGGCGGGTCTTGACCGGCACGCCCAGCTTGAAAAGCTCACGCTCGACTTCCATCATGAAGGAGAGCACGCGCCGGTTGATCACACCGAAGTACTGGTCCTCGAATTCCTGGCCCTTGGCGGAGGGAGCGCCGAACAGGGAGCGGCCGGCGATGAGCAGGTCGGGACGGGAGAACACGAAGTTGCGGTCGACCAGGAAGTATTCCTGCTCGGGGCCGGCGAAAGAGCCGACGGGCAGCTTGGTGTTGACGCCGAAGAGACCCAGCACGCGCTTGGCCTGCTTGTTCAGGGCCTGCTGGGAGCGCAGCAGCGGAGTCTTCTTGTCCAGGGCCTCGCCGGTCCAGGAGACAAAGGCCGTGGGGATGCAGAGGAAGGTGCCGTTGGGATTCTCGAGGATGTAGGCCGGGCTGGTGACGTCCCAGGCGGTATAGCCTCTCGCTTCGAAGGTGGCGCGCAGGCCGCCGGAGGGGAAGCTGGAGGCGTCGGGCTCGCCCTGGATGAGCATCTTGCCGGAGAACTCGGCCATGGCGCCGCCCTCGCCGTCCGGGACCAGGAAGGCATCGTGCTTTTCGGCGGTGAGGCCGGTCAGGGGGTAGAAGACATGGGTAAAGTGGGTAGCGCCCTTCTCGATGGCCCAGTCCTTCATGGCGTTGGCGACCACGTCGGCAACGGAGGCGTCAAGTTTCTCGCCGAAGGCGATGGTGTTCTTCAACGACTTGTAGACATGCTTGGGCAGACGTTCCTTCATGACCTTGTCGCTGAAGACGTTGGATCCAAAAATGTCGGTGGGTTTTGTTTCGCTGAAATTCAGGGGGGCATGGGATGGTTGGTAGTTGATGATTGCCGAAATG
>Ga0074193_1001599_pt1 | contig 26172 bp, 25 predicted proteins | sample EPASupsiteHSE605_FD_64523 | JGI IMG/M metagenome (GOLD analysis project Ga0074193, IMG submission 64523) | Bioremediated contaminated groundwater from EPA Superfund site, New Mexico - Sample HSE6-05 | ecosystem: Environmental > Aquatic > Deep subsurface > Groundwater > Contaminated ... | reverse complement strand
CCATTGTTCTCCATGTTGGCATCTATGGCCACCACGCAAACCTGACTGCCAAAGTTGGCTGCTATCTCGTTTATCAGCGACGGATTACGTAATGCCGCCGAATTGATCGAAACCTTGTCGGCTCCGGCGCTAAGCAACCGGTCCACATCCTTCAGTTCATTTATACCACCGCCAACGGTAAATGGAATACTGATGCGTGCCGCCACTTTTTTGACAAGCTCCGTAAAAGTCTTCCGCCCTTCGTGCGATGCCGTAATATCCAGGTAAACCAATTCATCGGCACCCTGATCGCTATATTGAGCTCCAAGTTCCACCGGGTCGCCGGCATCCCTGAAGTTTACAAAATTAATCCCTTTAACCGTGGTTCCGTCCTTTATATCCAGACAAGGAACGATCCGTTTTGCTAGCATGCTGATCTTATCTAATTTTTATACAAACCGAAGAAAATCCTTCAACTGAATCTTTCCTTCGTAAATTGCCTTGCCGAATATGACCGATGGAATTCCCGCCTGTTCCAGCTCTTCAATGTCGCTTACCGAGCTAACACCGCCACTAGCAATGATATGTATCCCCGGCAACGCTTCCTTCATCTCCTTATACAAGTCAACGGCCGGACCTTCCAGCATACCGTCTTTGCTTATATCTGTACATATCACCTTGGTTATACCCTTACGCCGATACGATTCAATAAAAGGAAATAATTCGTGATCGGTAGTTTCCTCCCAACCGCTCACCGCAATCTTACGGTCTTTGACATCTGCGCCGAGAATAATCTTTTCGCATCCAAACTTTTCTATCCACGCGGTAAATACCTCCGGCTGCTTAACTGCAATGCTTCCGCCTGTAACCATAATAGCTCCACTTTCGAAAGCAATTTCGAGATCTTGTTCCTGTTTGAGTCCCCCGCCGAAATCGATACGTAAAGCCGTACGGGTGGCAATCTTCTCGAGCGTGCGGTAATTAATGATCCTGCCGGCACGGGCACCATCCAGATCCACTACATGCAAACGGGTAATACCATGTGCCTCGAAAGATTTGGCAACCTCTACCGGATCTTCATTGTACACCTTCTTACTGCTGTAATCTCCCTGAGTAAGTCTCACACATTTGCCGTCAATGATATCAATTGCCGGAATAAGCTCAATCATATCTTTTATAAGTTTATAAAATTCTGCAATATCATTTCACCCACCGTTCCGCTCTTCTCGGGATGAAACTGCGTAGCAAAAAAATTATCTTTCTGCATTGCCGCACTGAACGGAAGAATGTAATCGGTGGTTGCCACCGTATGTTCGTTTACCGGAACATAATAGCTGTGTACAAAGTAAACAAATTTATTGGCTAGTTGGTCGGAAAAGAGACCGCTTTTTACATCTGTAAGGGTATTCCAACCCATGTGTGGAACTTTGTCCTCGTGTCTTTGAGGAATGAACCTTTTCACCGTAGTGTCGAATATACCCAGGCAAGGCGTGTTTCCCTCTTCAGAAGAGGCACACATCAGCTGCATACCCAGGCAGATACCCAGCACCGGTTGCTTCAGATCGCGTATAACCTTGTTGAGGCCAGTTTCCTGTAAATGTTGCATGGTCGTTAAAGCTTCACCCACTCCTGGAAATATGACTTTATCTGCAGCCCTCAGTTCGGCGGGATCGGCTGTGATAATAGGATTGATACCCAACCTTTTCAAGGCATAGGCTACCGAGTATATATTACCTGCGTTGTATTTGACTATTGCAACTTTCATCCGTTGATTAATTAAAGATAATTGTTTTGTTTTCAAACACAAGGATTTTCCGGTCGATGTGTTTTTCTACAGCACGCGAAAGTACGATTTTTTCCAAATCTTTTCCCTTTCTTATCAAGGTTTCTACAGTATCTTTATGAGAAACCCGTGCAATATCCTGTTCAATAATCGGACCGGCATCCAGTTCGGTTGTTACATAATGGCTTGTAGCCCCAATCAGCTTCACGCCACGCTCGAAAGCTGCATGGTAAGGCTTTGCTCCAACAAAAGCGGGTAAAAACGAATGATGGATATTTATAATCCGGTTGGGGAAATGCTTGATAAAAGATTCGGACACTACCTGCATGTAACGGGCAAGAACAACGAAGTCTATTTTATACTCTTCCAACAAGTCAAGCTCCAACTTTTCCTGCTCTTCCTTGGTCTCTTTTGTGATAGGGAAATACCTGAAGTCTATTCCAAATCTTTTGGCCACCACTTCCATATCCGGATGGTTGCTTACGATTACCGGAATAGCCACTTTCCATTCGCCGGCGGTGTAACGTGCCAGTATGTCGTACATACAATGCGACATCTTGGAAACAAACAGAGCCATGCGGGGAATGTAATCATTAAAATAGATGCGGTATTGTATGTTGTATTTAAAAGCATACAAGGTGCTGAAGTAATCGTCTATTTTTTCTTTAGGGATAACAAAATTTTTCAAATCCCATTCAATACGCATGAAGAACACATTCTTCAAACGATCCACATGTTGATCCAGATACACAATGTTTCCGCCATTTACATTAATAAATCCGGTAAGCGTAGCCAGAATACCCGGCGAATCCGGGCAGTGCATCAATAATATTGCCGTAGTAGGACGTTGTATTTCTTCCATCATTCAATCATTTTGGATTTAGGCCACAAAAGTAGCAATATATAAACACAAATATGCTTTTGTGTTGAAAAAAGTATAGTAATGGACCTGTTTTGTGATAAATTGCCTTTTCGGCTACTTGCTTTGTTGCATGAATTCATTAAAGCTGTAAATACATTCCATAATTTTTCTTCATTTTTTTTTAACGAATAATTGCTTAATAATCAGATAAGAATAAAAAAATATAAAAAATAATTGAGAGGAGGTGTTGCAGGATTCAAAAACATCGCCTATCTTTGCATCGCAATTCAGAGGAATAGCACTTACAAACAAAATGGTTCGGTAGTTCAGTTGGTTAGAATACATGCCTGTCACGCATGGGGTCGCGGGTTCGAGTCCCGTCCGGACCGCCAACGGAAAGGTCTTGATAATGTAAATTATCAAGACCTTTTTTCTTTTTATACACCTATGGATCCCCTTGAATTGCCCGATTGAGTTTTGTAAAAGAACTGATAGGGTGGAGAACGCGCTTGATCCAATTTCTGACACAAGTAGCCTGAAAGTGCGGTTTTAATCATATCGATATTGAATAATTCCAACGCTAGTACATATAAAAGCTAATATTTGGTGGATTAAGGCAATATTATTTAATTGAATTTGGTGCATAGCGGCAATATGAATGTAAATATTGGTGGGAACATGAAATTTATAGATTTCTATTCTCATAACATATGAATATGTATTCAATAAATAAATGTTACAAGACATACTCTAATTCCTGCTTAAATATTTTCAATATCTATTTTTATTGATAAATTCGAAATTATTTACTAAATCTCAACTAATCATGATCCATTTAATAAAAAAAATATTTTCTACAATAGTATTTTTCTTTTCATTAGTGAACATCAATGCTCAAAGTATCTATAAATGCTTTGAGAGTTTTAATGATTCTCTATTTTATGAGGTAATGGGTAACGGCACTCCTGTATTGTTCCTTTCTGGAGGTCCAGGGGGAGCACCTGCATCTTTACAAAATATAATTGACTATGTAAATAAAGATCATTATACTATTCTATTACACCAACGTGGAACAGGCCTTTCTTCAAATATAAAGATTGATTCTGCTTCAATAACGTTAGATCAATATATAGATGACATTGACAAACTTATGCAAAGAGAGAACTTATCAAACTTTTATATTATTGGCCATAGTTGGGGCTCTATGCTTGGAATGGAATATATGGTTCGGAATCCTTTGAAAGTTAAAGGGCTTATTTTGATAGGAGCACCCGGTTATTCTCTAGACTTTGTGCAAAGTATGAATAACGAAATGTTCAAAAGAATGACATCTAATGAAATGGATTCATTGAAGATATATTTTGAATCCTTAAATACTATCTCTGATTCTACTCAAATAATGCCTATACAAGAAAAAATAAGTAAATTGACTTTATCAAAGCAATTTTATGATTCCTCTTTACTCGAAAACCTATTGAGTTCTGGAGGTATGAATATGAAAGTGAATACTATGATGATGAATGATCTGCGGGTGAGCAAATGGAATATAAAAGAAGAATTAGAAAAGTTGAACAATCCTGTTGTAATAATTAATGGAGATTATGATCCTATTGATCAAAGATATGTAATGGAATTAAATAATTCTCTGAAAAATGGAAAACTTCATTTTATAAATAATTGTGGACATTATGTTTGGATCGAAAAGCCAAAAGAATTACAATCCATAATTGAGGAGTTCTTTCATGAACATAAATTTAATTGATTAGCTTTCTTATTGTCTATCAGAGTTACATTAATTTCATGACGGATTTTGGGAAAATGCCTGGAGTTTCTGTATAATGATGGATGATTAGACTACTTTCTCAGCATAATACTTCATAAAGTGCCTGCACAATAGGCAGTAGTAGTCCGCTTCTAACGATGAAGTATCTGCAATACGTATATAAACTATTACAAAGACTTAAGGCAACTATTCGTTTGACAGCTGTTCAACGCAAAGTCAACAATTGTATACCTTGCGTTTAACAGCTGTCAAACGCAAATTACACAATTGTCAAACGAATAGTTGTTCGTACTCAAAAAATTAGAATCCCTAAGGATACGCACTAGTTGATAGGGAGGTTGAGATTAGTTTTCCGCTAGCCACGTTATTCGGAATCATTATTAAAATAACAAAAAACGGCCGATTAAAGCGAATGTTTTTGTAATTTTGAATTTCAACAACCAAGCAAAATAGAAACGAATATGAAAGTATCAATTGAAATAAGCTATTACCCCCTTTTGGAAGATTATAAACCTACCATCAAGAAATTTATTGCAGCATTGGAGGCTAATCCGGCTATTACTGTGAAACCGAACAGTATGTCCACCCATATTTTTGGAGAATTCGACCAAACCATGTCGGCCGTAACTCAATGTATAAAGGATGCTTTTGAAGTGCCCAGCAGTATATTTGTACTTAAGGTAATGAATCTGGACCGGAATAAATAAAATGTCTTCTCCCAAAATAGAAAGAGAAAAGAGGACGGCCGAATTGATGATACGGCTGTATTGCCGTAAAAAGGAAAAGAACCAAGAGCTATGCGATTCATGCAAAGCCTTGATGGAGTATGCCTTTACACGGTTGGACCGATGCCCATTCGGCGAAAATAAAACGGCTTGTAAACAGTGTACGGTACATTGTTACAAGCCACTTATGCGCGAAAAAATGAAACAGGTGATGCGTTATGCCGGTCCCCGGATGTTACTCTATTCTCCCGGGGCAGCATTAAGGCATATGATGGAGTCTATCCATCGCCTTTCGGGTATGTTATCAGCTGCTTCAAAATCAGATAAGAAATAAAGCTGCTGATATTACAGGCAATGTTCCATTAATAAGGAATGTTCTCTTTCCATTCGTCAAACTTTTCCGTTGATATCTGCAGCCCGGTCAAATCAAACTCCATGTAATCGGCCTCTTTTGTGATAACCTCATGTTGGAGAAGTGCATTCATACATTCGTCGCAACAGATGGCGTTTGATGCAATAATTATTTCATAATAATTATTTATATTTTTTGTTGAACAGACCGAAGGAAGAACAACAGACAACAGATAGGCCGAATGCTCGTATGCACGCCATACCCCATCATCTTTATACAACATAATTCGGCTTGTGTTGTTAATCTCTTTCTCCAAAATTGTAAATATATCTCGCATACTGAATTATTTTATTCTATTTTTATAGTTTGTGATAAGTTATACCCTTAATCTGCCAACGGATATCCGGTTACCGTGTCGTTTGTTTTATAGCCAGAAGGTTGGATGTTAGTAGTATAAGAGCCATCAGCCGTAGTTCTTACGCATCGAATCTGGTAACCCCTGTCCCAATAAATGGGACCAAATAAATCTACACCTCCTGCTCCGGATACTACTCTTATTCCCATCAGGTTATTATAGTTTGAATATATATCAACATACTTTCCGTCAGACAGGATGTAATGGGTGCCATAACGAGGATTTCCATTATCTCTCATCCCTGTTGTGCCACCATAAAATATAGCTCCTCCATAATCAGTATTAGAGTTGTTGTAGTTACTTCTACTCTTCCCTAATCTGGACCCCCCGGTTGCAAAGAACACAGAAATGCCCGATGTATTAGGTGTAGAAGTTCCTGCCATCTGTCTGACCAGCATACCCCAGTAGGGATTGTTGGAGTCGTCGTATACCCTTCCAAATACACCCCGGTAGGGCGTGGTGTTAAAATCGAATACCAGATCATTCTGGCATTGTGCTTGTGTTGCCGACTGGTAACCAGAAGGGTACGGGTATCTTGAGCTACTAAAAATTCCCCAAAAATTTAAAATTGAAGTGCCAAAGGAGCTCCATTTATTATATGTACCACCCGTAGAAGTTGGTACTCTGTACGTATTGGAAATCTTGTATAAACTAGCTCCTTTCCATCCCGGGTAATATGGATTCAAACCGTTAGATGAACCAGGTCTGAACATATAACCAACCTGGAATGGCGAATTCATAAATCTGAAAGCACTTCCTGTGTAGCCATATGAGTTGTAACTACTCCAATAAACATTGCTCGACGACGATGTATTTAATTGCACCGGCGCATAGCCTTGTCTTACATATATATAATGTTTGCTTAGATTGTTATTGTAAAGAATTTCGATAACACCACCCCTTACCGTACCGCTTGAAACGGTTCCCGAAGGTTGAAAGTCGAAATGAACCCACTCTTCTGTATCTTCATCTCCCCCGGTGATTACCTTATTAAGAGCCAATAGATTATTACTGTCTGTAAGTGCAGAAACATACTTTCCTGAAGCATTCACTATGGTACCTCCTAGTTTTACCCAGGTTGATGTTGATAGCAGTCTGACAGTCCATTTACCGTAGGATTTTAAATTTAAGTTGGATTGATCTGCGTGAAAAATAGCTGTACTTGATTCGGAACGAAATATTCCAACACCTTTTGGCATAGCCCCTTGCATAATATCAATGGTTAACGGAGTATAGATAGTAGACCGTGAATTTGTAAGTGTAACCGTAGCATACTCTCTTTCTGTATAATATATATTTGCAAGACCCGAAATACTAAAAGGGATTATGGCACAAAGCGGATTAGATGGATCGGGTACAATACTTGATAGATTTACAGCACCTGTAATGGTAGATCCGCTATTTGTAAAACTTAAATTTCCGGTTACAGTTGCACCGATTGTATTATTGGTAATTGCATAATCCCTTTCTTCCGGTGTATAGAAAAGGATACGTATTTGTCCGGAACTACCCGGATAATAACCCACATGAGTAATGTCATCCGCACTCCAACCTCCTATTATATTTGTTACAACTCTCCAGGAACTTTCAGAAAGTCCGCCGTCACCCTTCAAATTCAAGGTAATCATATAATGAGTATTGCGTTTTATATCAAAATTGCTGTAAATATCTTCTCCAAGATAAAGTTTGTATTTAATCGTTCCGGTTAATATAGTTACACCAGCCTCCTTTTTTGTGTATTTGGCCGTAACTTCCAGATAAGTAACAAAACCGCTTTTTGAAGCTGAGGGAGTTTTAATGGTTTGATCTGCGTTAGCACTTTCTTGCCCCTGCATGTTTTCCAACATGAACAGTGCAATTCCTTCATTACCCGGATTGTGTGGCGAAAAGGTTGGCGTAGTGGAACTGGAAATAGAAGACTGTAATATCTTAGGGAGTTCAGCAGAAGTAATAATCCGTGATTCTCCGTTTGTGGCAATACCGGATGAGGGTGTGTTTTTACCCAATGTGATGGTTGTTGGAACCTGCAACAAAGCGATTTTTGTTGGTATAACCGATACGCCTGCCGTTAGTAATGTGTCGTCAACTTTTACAGTAATACGAGAAACCAAACGTTGTAGGGGAGCGTTTATGGATGTGTTGGTCTGGATATTTGTAATACCGGCAGTATAAGGATCTGCGATAGTTGCCCCAACCGGACAAAGAAGTGGAAGATTGGCTGAGGGAATACCATTAGATGTTCTGTCTGTTAGTTGAAACGATTTTAATAGAGTCTCTGACGATAAATTCAGTTCATCCATTGCAGAGCCCCAATTAGCAATTACATATATTTTACGAGGTCCCGATTCTATATTTAGTTGCAAAGCAAGAGCACTGCCTGAACCAGTGGTATGGTCTAATTCGCTGTAGTAATATGAATCTTTTAGTTGGTTCCCATCAGAGGTATAGATCAATATGTTTACATCATCGATGGTTTCCACATCAAAGTCGGAGAATAAAGATCGGGTAACAGCCTGTTGAGTTTGTAAAGACAAATTCAGTTTTACAGGAACCAAGTTACCAGATTCCATATCCCGATTTATAATTGCATCATCAAAGCAACTGCTAAGTGCTAACAAAAGAAAGAAAGCACAGAAAACTTTTAAACGCATGAATATAAATTTGACATTTGGTGATAAATCATCAAAGTGAAGAGGGGTGATTTCTATTCAATACTATAAACATCACCCCTCCTATACTAGTGTTCAATAATCTGGAAGATTATAATCAATATCCGAAATCAGGATCTAAAACGATGGAACCCCATGCTTTAACTGTTACATTTACTGTTACGTTGATAAGGCTCTTGGTCGGATCTGTAACTATATTATTTTCGGAAACAGGTATATCGTCAATCGTGTAGATAAAGCCCGGTGAGAATGCAGTTACTGATGTTGATGCACCTGTATTTTTATATGCTTTTACGGCAACATAATATGTGCCAGCAGGAATATTACGGGTGGCAGCAGAAGATGTTACAATATTAGATATTCTTAGAATAATGTATGGAACATTTTCATGAGCAGTACTTGTCGTTGGGAATATCTGATATCCAAATACTTGAGGAGTTGCGGCTCCGAATGGATTTTGCACTAGTCCCTCAGTTTTATCTTCATCATAAAGATTTGTCGTAGTATAAGGTGCTTGAGTCGCATCAAAATCTGCCTTATCATCAGCAGTTACGATATTAATATCTGTAAATGCACCTCCGATAGTCATCTGTGGATAGAAATTATCAATATAAATACCTTCAAGTTTAAAGCTCGTGATTGTTGCATCAACAGATACTTTCTTAATCTGAATACGTGACACGATAGGAGTTAACTCTACTGCTACTGTGAATTGGAGATTTCCATTTGTCGCAGCAGCAACTGAAGTAAAGCTGGTTTTAACCGTTTTACCTGTATTAGCAAGAACAACACTTGCTGCATTGGCTTTTTGTTGTTCGCTAATGTTCTGTACTTTCCCATTTATGGCATCAAGGGTTGTTCCGGGAGCAGTGGCTGGCAAAGTACCTGAAGGTACATTGGCTACAACATAAACGCTAACGACTGATGGATCCAGGTTTGTAAATTTAAAACCTGAACCAGATTGAATGGCAGTAATCTGTGCACCTGTCAGTTTATAGGATGCAACGGTACTACTTGATGTATTCATAAAATAAACAATAAGGTCCTTGGATGGGTCAATTGGAGCGGTTTTGGTTACTTGATTATCATCCAACGCTTTTGTCAACGGATTTGTCGTGATTGATAAGGTAACATCAATCCCGTTGTCTTTTTTTTCTGGGATTTCAGGGTCATTACTACAAGATACACATAACAAGGCTACGAGAGCCATTAAAGACACGCACAACTTTTTCATAATCATTTAAATTAAAATAGTGTTTACTTAATTTTTACACATATTCAGCTATGCGATTATCCAGACCAGATTCCACGCGGAACCATCCTTATGGTAGGTAAATAAATTAGCTAAATAGTGTTCACTGCGCAAAAATAGATTAAATATCAGACTTGATATTAACAAAAAAAGACATTCAGTTGATTAATTTAGACATTAACATATCTGATAAGAATTTAATGAGGGGTTAAGATTGAATTGAATCAGATCTCTTTAATCTTTTCCCTTATTGCCTGTGGTGATTCATTCATCTGCGTCTTGCAGAAATTTGAAAAATGGGATGCGGAAGCAAAGCCGAATTCGAAGGCTATGTCCTTTATTTGAATATTCGGATCGGCAAGTTTCATCCGTATCTCCCTTATGTTTTGTTTGAGGAGCCATTGATAGGGTGTTTCTCCAAAATTCTCTTTAAATCTGCGGGTGAATGTTTTAAGAGACATATTACACTTTAATGCAAGATCGCTTACACTCGAATCTCTGGTGTAATTTTTCAAAACATTTTGCTTAAAGTCGTTCTTATTACATAGAATGGAGCAAAAAAAGTTTATAACCTCATCCCGACTGTAATACATTTTCAATAGATAAAATAATTCGGATTGTTTATTTAAAAACAATCCGATACAGTTGATGTTGTCATTTAGATAGGACGAAATGCTGGATAAAAAGTGTTGAATATGAGGATTGATTTTCATGATCTTGAATCCGATTGTAACAGAATTGCATGTTATAGCTTGGCATTCTAAATTAAGTTTTTGATATAAACTATTATTATTCTCAAAAGTGAGCAATATTAATTTAAGTGGGGATAAAGCCCTGCCTTTAAGGGAGGTAAAAGGGGGGATAAATATCATCTCGTCTGTAATAACGGATCGATCTTGGGTTGGGTCGTTTACTATTTCAAAAGAACCTTTACTAACAAATAAGATACAGTTTTCAAATTGCTCTGAAACGGAGAATACTTCGTTATATTGGACTGTCTGTTCCTTAAACAGGCAGTTGGAATTGAGTAAATTGTTATCAAGGGAGCCAATGACTCCTTTTTCAAATAAATTAGTCATAGGTGGTTTATAAAATGCTATAAAAATGCCTTACAAATATAACCTATTTATTCGTTTATGACAAATGAATCACAACTTTTTTACCAATAAATAATATATAAACACCATTTGCTGTTATTATAGTTAAATAGATTGTATTGATTTGTATTTTAGGCATTTACATGCCATTAAATAAAGAAGCCCCGAAGTGTATTTAGTACACTCCGGGGCTTTTATTTTATTTCCAGTTATTAGCTGGAATATCCGGAATCAAGCTTATTCGTTCAACCGGATTGTGATGCATCATTTCTTTAGAAAGCAAGTCTTAAGTACAATGCTGCTTCCGTCAATCTTGCAATCTACTTCTTCCGGATTTTCTGTAAGTCGTATGCTTTTCACTTTCGTTCCCCGTTTGATAACCATGGACGAACCTTTTACTTTTAAATCTTTAATAACCGTAACCGAGTCGCCATCCTCCAAAAGGGCGCCGTTGCTGTCTTTTGCAACTTCAACGTGTTCCTGTACTTCATTTTCAGACCATTCATAACTACAATCCGGACAAACGTTGGTTGTGCCATCAAAATAGGTGTTGTCCATGTTGCACTTCGGACAGTTGGAAATTTCACTCATAATTCTAATTTTAAAATGAGCGGCAAAGATAGGGATATTACTTCTTATCTTTTAGGTAAAATGAGGTATAGTGTTAATTCTTTTTAATTATCTTCGCTGCCAGTTTACATTTTAAGGTTTCGAACATCTATATATGTATAAGAACAATATGATTTATTTCTTTTATTCACATAATAAAAAAGAGATATGAAAAAGTTTAAGACAATTGCAATAATCGCTGTATTTACATTTATTGTATCAGGATTTACAGCATGTATGTCGCCATATTATACATCAGACGAACAGGTGGTTTATGATAATCCAGACTGGGCGCCTCCTTATTATAGTGGCGTAAGGTATTATTATATTCCCGATATCGAGGTTTATTACGATCTGGGTGAGCGAATGTTTGTTTATCTTGATAACGGATACTGGCGTTATTCACGTGTAATACCAGGCATGTACGCAGGATATAATCTGCGTGATTGTTATTCTATCGCATTGAACGTAAGAGTTTACGAACCTTGGAGGCACCATCAGTATTACGTATCCAACTACCCACGTTATTACTACCGTGATTATTACGACAGAAGTAATATTCCTTACGTAAGAGGGTATAACGAAAATACGCGAAGTGCGTTTTTCTGGAGAAACAACGAACGTAGTCGTGCCCGCGATTGGAACGACGAAAGTATACGTAACGGCAGGGAGTTTAAATACTCGAAAGAGGATAAGGCCCGACAGATTCAGCCTACTCAGCCAACAAGATCTTCCAGATCGGCTGGTAACTCCAATTCGAATGTGAATCGTCAGCAAGACAATCGAAACGGCAATGGTAATGCAACAAATCCACGTCCGTCTGGAAACGTAAACGACCGTTCAACAACGCCCAACCGCTCAAGCAGAAGTGGCAACAATACAATTGAACGTAACAATGCGACGGATCGTTCCAATGTAGGTGGTGCAAGCGAAACGAATCGTTCCAATTCAAACAACCGGAGCAATAACAATGATCGTTCAGGTTCTGTAAACAGATCTAATGAGAATCAGAACAGACAGAACAATGCTTCGGAAGCTGTTAAGGATTCGCAACGGACCAATTATTACGGACGTCAGATTGGTCAGCCTGTAAAGGTGGAACGTCAGATGAGGAAAGAAGAACAGAACGTTACCCGAAGCGAATCAGACAATAGCAGCCGTAGTTCACGCAGCAGTGTAAGTAACAGTTCTCGCAGTAATTCTGAGACTAAAAGCACCGAAAGCAAATCTTCTACGGAGACAAAACGTACAGAAGTAAGACGCAGATAATAAAGAAGGACTCTATACTTCCTTCTCGTAATAGAAAAAAAGGGTATGTCAAAATTTTGACTACCCTTTTTTATTTCCCCAAAATAGGATGTAGTAATTTGTTTTTATCTTTTATGATGTTAGTTGGCCTATTTAGCTTCAAAAAACTTTGTTATTAGTCAGAATCTGTTGAATTATTAATTAGCTATATTTGTATTTTATTAATTAATAATAACTGAATAAGTTTTCGCTATAATATAAAAAACTCGTTCTTTGCTAACATAAGAATTATGTAAGATGTTGATCACTAAACACTAAATCTTCTAACAATGAGAAAAAGTATATTATGTGTAATTTTAGGATGCTTCTTTAGTATTTTATGCCACGGCCAAGTTTCGTTTGGAGTTAATGCATCTATAACTTCATCAACCCTTTCTGAAAAATTAGCTAAAAGTAAAACAGGTATACAGATTGGTGTGCTATGCAATTACGAGTTAAATGAAGACTTTACTCTTTTAAGCGGACTGGGATACGTGGTTAAAGGTGTAAACGGATTGTGGAGCGACTTGAACTATTCTCAGCAGTTGAAAATGTTCGATGTCCAACTATCATATCTGGAACTTCCACTATCCATAGGATATAAAATTCCTATTGGGAACAATATCAGACTAATTCCTAATGTAGGTATTTTTGTTTCGTATGGTTTACATGGTCATAGTGAGATTAAATCCATAAATTTTGAAGCAGAAGAGGTATTTCGATTTGCAGATAACAGCTGGAATCCATTTAAAGACGAAAAGTTTAATGATTGGGCGCAAACGACTGTAACAGCCTTCGAACGTTGGGATTATGGAGTACGTTCCGGATTAAATATAGAAGCCGGTAATATTATATGCCACGGAGCATATGATTTAGGATTCAATAAAGTGTGGAATGGTTATGGAAAAATGGGCAATGCCTTAAAAAGCCGAAGTCTTATAATCGGAGTTGGCTATAAGTTCTAAATAAGACGCCCTAATTTCGATAGCTATGATATAAAGTAAGGTTGCAAGAAAGATGGTTTTTAGTTAGTTGGTTATAGTAATTTGGTTGTTCCAAATATACGAAATAATTAATGATAATTAATTTGTATTGTATATATTTGCAGCAACATGTGATTTAACATCGAATTGTATAAGTATTTAATGCCAATTAATAATTATCTTAACATTGTACCATGAAAAAGAAATTAATTGCTACTCTACTATTGTTTTTAGTTTGTTTGTCCGGATATAGCCAAATATCATGGAATGCAAAAGCTGGAGTAAATATCAGCAATATTATTAACTTTGGTGATGTGAACTTCAAACCCGGTTACCAGTTTGGTGTTGGAATGGATTATTATTTCAATGACCATTGGGGAATTCAACCCTCAATCATGTTAATAACCAAAGGTTATAAGAGCAAAGGAGATAATTTTAATTCTTTTTACTCTGCTCAATATATTAATCAAGAGCTGATGTTGTATGAAATTACAGACAATAAAGTATATGTTGAATTACCCCTGTTGTTGACTTACAGATTTAATGTTTCAGAGAAATTAAAACTTATATTCAGTGGCGGAGGGTATATTGCTTACGGCATTACTGGGAAGTTCAAAAATACGAATACACTACTGGATGGATCAAAGAGAAAGGATAAGGTGGATTCATTTTCTGCCGGAGTAGAAAAATTTGATACTGGTCTTGCTGCCGGAGCAGCTTTGGAATACAATGACAAATATTCTATCGGTCTCTCCAGTGATTTTGGCCTAAAATCAACTCAAGCAAGATTTAAGAATCGGACCTACGGTTTGAGTCTCGGCTACAGATTCTAAATTACGAACCATAATTAAGGATTAAAAAAGTAGTTTTTTCTGTTGAAGAACTTAATTTATGAATATCCTTGTTCGTTTGAATATATAAGTGAGGTTGCAAGAAAATGGATCACACATTCAGAATCTTGTAACCTTTTTTTTGTATTACTTTTTACTTATAAATTAATATTAATTATAATACACTTTTTTTATTTAATTAAAAAATCAATGATAATTAATGTGTATTAAATATCTTTGCAGTGAAATAGATTCTTATACTCTCGACGTTTCTCTAGTTATATAATTCTTGTTGAATTGTATTTTTATACTAATTAATAACTAATAATTATCTTAACATTGTGCTATGAAAAAGAAATTAATTACTACTCTACTATTGCTTTTAGTTTGTTTGTCCGGATATAGCCAAATATCATGGAATGCAAAAGCCGGAGTAAATATTAGCAATACTATTAACTCTGGCGACGTGGACTTTAAGCCCGGTTACCAGTTTGGTGTTGGAATGGACTATTATTTCAATGACCATTGGGGAATTCAACCTTCACTCATGCTGATATCAAAAGGCTATAAAATTAAAGGAGATTATCCTCCTTTTATAAATAAATCAGAGCAGCTGAAATCGTATGATATTACTGACAATAAAGTATATGTTGAATTACCTCTGCTGCTGACTTACAGATTTAATGTTTCAGGGAAATATAAGCTTATATTCAGTGGCGGAGGGTATATTGCTTACGGTATTGCCGGAAAGACAAAAAATACTGCAACTCTATTGGATGGATCTACAAGAAAGGAAAAGATGGACTCATTTTCTGAGGGTGTAGAAAAATTTGATACCGGTCTTGCTGCCGGAGCCTCTTTAGAATATAAGGAGAAATATTCTATCGGCCTAAACAGTGATTTCGGACTACAATCTACCCAGTCAACGTTTAAGAACCGGACTTACGGTCTGACTTTTGGCTACAGATTCTAAATTTCGAACCATAATTAAGGATTAAAAAAGTAGTTTTTTCTGTTGAAGAACTTAATTTACGAATATCCTTGTTCGTTTGAATATATAAGTGAGGTTGCAAGAAAATGGATCACACATTCAGAATCTTGCAACCTTTTTTTGTATTACTTTTTACTTACAAATTAATATTAATTATAATATACTTTATTTATTTAATTAAAAAATCAATGATAATTAATGTGTATTAAATATCTTTGCAGTGAAATAGATTCTTATACTCTCGACGTTTATCTAGTTATATAATTCTTATTGAATTGTATTTTTATACTAATTAATAACTAATAATTATCTTAACATTATGCCATGAAAAAGAAATTAATTACTACTTTGTTATTACTTTTAGTTTGTTTGTCCGGATATAGCCAAATATCATGGAATGCAAAAGCTGGAGTAAATATCAGCAATATTATTAACTTTGGTGATGTGAACTTCAAACCCGGTTACCAGTTTGGTGTTGGAATGGATTATTATTTCAATGACCATTGGGGAATTCAACCCTCAATCATGTTAATAACCAAAGGTTATAAGAGCAAAGGAGATAATTTTAATTCTTTTTACTCTGCTCAATATATTAATCAAGAGCTGATGTTGTATGAAATTACAGACAATAAAGTATATGTTGAATTACCCCTGTTGTTGACTTACAGATTTAATGTTTCAGAGAAATTAAAACTTATATTCAGTGGCGGAGGGTATATTGCTTACGGCATTACTGGGAAGTTCAAAAATACGAATACACTACTGGATGGATCAAAGAGAAAGGATAAGGTGGATTCATTTTCTGCCGGAGTAGAAAAATTTGATACTGGTCTTGCTGCCGGAGCAGCTTTGGAATACAATGACAAATATTCTATCGGTCTCTCCAGTGATTTTGGACTAAGAACTATTGACGGAAGAGATAAGAACCGGACCTACGGTCTGACTTTTGGCTACAGATTCTAAATAAATACCTGTTTAATTGATATTTGGATTAGCATTAAAAAGATGTTCCCCGTTGTATATTGATATGACGGGGAATGTTTTTATATGGGTAATATGAACAAGTGTTCAAAACTATTTATATCTTTGCTGCCATAAAAGACCTTCATTTATCTGTGGAGGAACAATTTTATAGTATTATTTAAATGTAACAAGTATGAAAATAGCAGTGCCGGTAAAGGATAATAACCAGATAGATGCGCACTTTGGACATTGTGCTTTTTATCAGATTTATGAGATTTCGTCTAATCAGGTTGTCTCTGTAACAAAGATGGATTCACCACAAGGTTGTGGATGTAAGTCGAATATCGCCGAGGTGTTTGAGCAGGAGGGGGTTAAGCTAATGATTGCCGGAGGTATAGGCGATGGCGCTATCCAAAAACTGAAAACGCATGGAATTTCTGTTATCCGCAATTGTACAGGAGATGTAACCGAATTGGTTACCCGGTATCTGGATGGCGACTTGAAGGATGGCGGGCATACTTGCGATGCACATGCGGAGGGGCATACTTGCAATCATTAATCATAATTTATCTATGAGTTTAAAGTATAAGGAATATAAAGAGGCGAATATCCTGTTTCTGAAAGAAAATCTGAAGGAGGAGGGTGTCGAGGTGCTGCCTTGCGGAGTACAATATAAGGTGCTGGTTAAAGGTAAAGGAACAATCCCTTCGGCAAAAAGCATGGTGCAGGTACATTATAAGGGTACCTTAATTAATGGTAAGGAGTTTGATAACTCTTTTAAAAGAAACAGACCGGAATCTTTCCGTGTAAATGAGGTGATAAAGGGTTGGCAGGAGGCTCTTAAAGTGATGCCTGCCGGTTCTCGCTGGATACTTTATATTCCCTGCGAACTGGGGTATGGATCCATGCCGGACCCAATTATCAAACCCTATTCTACCCTTATTTTTGAAGTAGAGTTGCTAGCCGTTAAATAGTCGGCAGTTAATAAATGGGGGTTGAAAGATAGGATGCCAGAATTTGCTTAAGTGCATCCACCCAAGGATCGGAGTCATTCAGACTCTCCACCAAAGTGAGCTGCTCTCCGCCGGCAGCCATGAATTCTTTTTTGTATTCGTGTCCGATCTCGTCGGTTGTTTCCAGGCAATCGGCCGTAAATGAGGGTGCTACCACAAGCAGACGTTTTATTCCTTTTTGGGCAAGCATGTTCAATGTTTTATCGGTAAAAGGCTGCATCCAGTTACTGGAAAGACGTGACTGAAAAGCAGTGGTAAACTTGTCGCCCTGCAGGTTTAGTTTTTCAACAAGCAGACGGGTGGTTTCGTAGCAGGCTGCCTTGTAACAGAATTGTCCGTGGGGAGGCATTGCCTTCTCGCATTCACATTGGGCGGAAGGGATGCCCGGGTGACTTTTATCATTGTGATTGTTTGGCAGTCCGTGGTAGCTGAATAGTACAAAGTCGTACGTATTTGGCTGGTATGCGGCTATACGTTGAGCAAATGCGTCCACAAAGGCCGGGTGGTTGTAAAACTGATTGATAAAATGCACGTGCGGTATGGTGTTCCATTTTACAATCTCTTCCATTACGGCCTGCGAGGCTGTACCACTGGTTGATGAGGCATATTGAGGAAACATCGGGAGTACGATTAACCGGGTGTAACCTCCTTTTTTAATACTTTCGGCAGCCTTGCGGATAGAGGGCGCCTGATAACGCATGCCCACAAACACATCGGCTTGGCTATCCAGACTTTTTTGTAGTTTTTCCTGCAGTCGGAGGGTATTGGTCAGCAACGGAGATCCTTCGTCGGTCCACAATCTTTGATAGAGTTTGGCCGATTTGGGTGCACGAAAGGGTACGATGATGAGGTTGACCAGTATCTTTCTTGCCAGCCAGGGTAGATCTATCACCCGCGGATCGTTCAGAAATTGATACAGGTAGCGGCGCACAGCTTGTACGGATGGGTTGTTGGGGGTGCCAACGTTTACGAGCAATAGGGCTGTTTTATCTTTTAGCATGATTATTCGGTTGGGATTTATGCAAAGTTACTATTTTATCCTTGCTTTTCGGTCAGGTATTTCCAGAATCTTACAGGCATATGCTGCTTGTGAAGCTTTGGATTGATCCGCTCCTTTATGGCAATGGCTTTAAAATAGGCTTTCCAAAGATTCTGGAAAAGTTTTTCATCTTCGGCCATTAATTTGTCGTTCAGAATTCCCGAAAGAAGATGCTCTTCCTTACTGTCGAAACGTACTTCCCTAACTTCCTGAAGGTCGTAGTAGCAGCCGTAGGCACGCTTCAAATCGTAGATAAGCCACTTCTGATCGGCAAAACGGTCTTTAAAGTGGCCAACAACCAGTGGAAGTACATTATACAGCGGTTCCATTGCCCCGAAAAAGGTGCCGTCTTCAGCTTTCTGGAATCGAATAAATTCGATCATCCGGTGTTTCTCGTGACTTACTTTTCGCCATACTTTGGATACTTCCAATACATCGGGGTCGCCAAAGTTCAGTTCGATAGACGACTGGGAGTTAAATGCTTTTTTTATGTAACGAAACAACAGGAGGTCTATGTCCGGTAATTCGGAAAGCCAGCAAACGGTGAGGCAATGAAGGGCCGTGGCCGAAAGTTTCTTCTGTAATCCCTTCCATACCCGCTCTACCTTCGCATCGTCTGTGCAGATGGTTACAACTTCATCGCAAAACAACGGAAGAGCTTCGCCTTCTGCCAGCAATAAGTCGGGAAACGATTTGCGGGCAAAGGCATCGAATACAGCGGTAAGCAGACCGTCGAATGTTTTATCGTAAACGTAGACTACCATAACTTACTCTTCGAACTGGATCACTTGCTGACGGTCGTCTGCCTTCCTGCCGGGTTTCCGGGATAATAAACTGCGTACCGAAAGGGGCGACAGCTCGTTGATGGTTCGTACGGGCAGTTCGTTGCAGGTAATGAAATACTGTGCCTTTTTCATTACGATACCCATTTTCTTGAGTTGCGAAGCTCCCAGTCGGCCATATCTGCGGGATACCAGAATAAGTTTAGCCGATTTTACACCAATACCGGGTACCCGAAGCAACATTTCATAGTCGGCCCGGTTGATATCTACCGGAAAGGCCTGTGGATTACGCAATGCCCAGGATAACTTGGGGTCTACTTCCAGATCCAGATCCGGATAGGCGTCATTTACAATCTCGTCTACCTTGAATTGGTAGAACCGAAGCAACCAGTCGGCCTGATACAACCGGTTCTCGCGTACTAGGGGTGCCTGTTTAAGTACAGGCAAGCGGTTGTCGTAGGTATTTACGGGAATGTAGCCCGAATAATAGACCCTTTTCATGGACGGACGCTGGTATAAGGCCGATGAAAGTTGCAGGATGTCTTTGTCGGTTTCGGCAGTAGCTCCTACAATCATCTGGGTACTTTGTCCGGCCGGAGCAAAACGGGGGGCATATCTGTACTTTTTACGCTCTTCGGCGCTTTCCAAGACTCCTTGCTGGATATAGCTCATGGGTTTGAATACACTCTGGAAATCCTTTTCCGGAGCAAGTAACTGCAGACTCTTCTCGTTGGGTATTTCTATATTTACGCTGAGGCGGTCGGCATACAGGCCGGCCTCGTTTACCAGTTCCCTGCTGGCCCCGGGGATACTCTTCAGGTGGATGTAACCGTTAAAGCGATGAACCAACCTGAGGTCTTTTGCCACACGGACCAGCCGCTCCATGGTGTAATCGGGATTGCGCACCACTCCGGAGCTTAGAAACAGCCCTTCGATGTAATTACGCCTGTAAAATTCGATGGTGAGGTTTACCAATTCGGTTACGGAGAAAGTAGCCCGCTTCAAGTCGTTGCTTCTCCGGTTGATGCAGTAGGCACAATCGTAGATGCAATGGTTCGTGAGCATAATCTTAAGCAGCGAAATGCATCGACCGTCTTCGGCAAAACTATGGCAGATACCCCATCCGGCCGCATTACCTATTCCTCCTTTCTGGTTGGAACGGGTGGTGCCGCTTGAAGAGCAGGATACATCGTACTTGGCTGATTCTGCCAGAATTTTAAGCTTGTCAATTACACTTTCGTCCATATAGATTGATACGGATATAAATGGTCTGTCCGTATACCTTACAAAAATAAGGATTTTTCTTCTTTCCGGATGCTTCTCCAGGGAACATGTTGCTGCCGAAACCGCCATCCTATAGTGAAATAATGCAAAAAAACCTTCGCTAAACTAAATTTTATATCTCTTTTTCTCATTATTCATTGTGCGAGAATTGTTTATATAATTACAGGTTTGAACACATTTAGCATAAATGGATTAAGTTTAATCAATCATGATAGGAGCAATTACAGGCGATATCGTGGGGTCACGGTTTGAATTTAATAATCACAAGGGAACTGATTTCGAGTTATTTGAAAAAGGTTGTGATTATACAGACGATACTATATGTACCGTTGCTGTGGCCGATTGGTTGATTAGAAGGCGGGAAGGACCGGTTAGTCTTGCATCTGTTTTACAAAGATGGTGCCGCCGCTTTCCGTATCCTACAGGTGCTTATGGTGCAAGTTTCTTTCGGTGGATATGGGATGAAGCTCCCGAACCGTATTATAGTTTCGGAAATGGATCGGCCATGAGGGTATCGCCTGTCGGCTGGTGCTTTGATTCGTTAAGCGAAACTATAAACATGGCTACCGAGTCGGCCTGCATCACCCACAATCATCCGGAGGGTATTAAGGGTGCCCAGGCTGTGGCAGCATCTATATACCTGGCGAGGACGGGGCGTACGAAGCAAGATATTAAATATTATATTGAATCATCCTTTGGATACGATTTGAATCATTCTTGCAGACAATTACGTATGGATTACCAGTTTAACGAAACATGCCAGCATACTGTTCCGGAGGCATTGGTGGCTTTTCTGGAAAGTTCTGATTATGAAGATGCGGTTCGTCTGGCTGTATCCCTGGGTGGAGATTCCGATACACTGGCCTGTATAGCAGGGGGAGTAGCCGAGGCTTTTTACGGTTTGCCGTTGCGCATAAAAATAAAAACGCTAAGTTATCTGCCCGAAAAAATAAAGAAAACAGTTGAGGCATTCTATGCCGAATTTATAGAACCGAAACTGAAAGGATAAGAAATCGAAATATTTTTTGTATTATTGATGGTTGTTTTGATTTTCTTATCTTTGTGAAAACTCAATTTGATACACCCATATATACCTTACTATGTCTGAAATAGAAGAAGAAAATAGACTTAATGATTTGCTTGCTGTACTCAATGCCGGTTATTGGGAGGCCAATCTTACCGGTAAATCTTGTTATTTTTCGGAGTTGCTGTGTAAGATATTCCGTATGAAGAGTCCGTATATCACTTTCAGGGAACTTTCGGATTATTTTAACGACGATTATATTGTGTTGTTTCAGAATCTGATTGCCTCGCTTCTCAACGATGAAATTCATGAGCTGTTATTACCTCCCACTTATTTTAATAAATATGTGGCTACGGGACTTAATGGGAGATTAATCCGGACCGGACTGATAAGAAGAACTGTTTTGGAGGATGGTAGTGTAAAATGTTTCGGATACCTTCAGCTTATTGATAAAAGAGATGCGGAACACAGGGTGTTGAAGTTGGAGAATAAAATGAACAGTCTTATAAATCAGCTGAATTCCCTTTCGGTTTCTTTGCAGAATTTTCTGACAAAGCATGATCCGTTGGCTGTTACGGAAGATATTATGAGGAAGGTGCTTAATAACTTTAACGGAAGCCGCGTATATATTTTTCAATTTAATGAGGATGCCTCCCTGCAGAGTTGTACTCACGAAGTTGTATCAGAAGGCGTTTCGTCCGAGATAAATTGGCTCCAGAATATTCCTACCATAGATACTCGTTGGCTTTTTGAAGAATTGTCATCGGGTAGACCGGTAATTTTGAACTCGCTGGATGATATTCCTGCACAAGGAGATGTAGAACGAAACATGCTGGAAAGTCAGGATATATGCTCCATGATGCTCGCTCCCATGTATTCGGGAAAACGTATGATCGGCTATATGGGGATTGATCTGGTGTGTGTACCCCGGAAGTGGACCAACGAAGATTATCTTTGGCTGCTTTCTTTGGCCAATATCATTGCGATCTGCACAGAATTATATAATCAGAAAAAGCAATCGGATGAGGATAAGAAATATGCCGAAAACAACGACCGGTTAAAATCGGCCTTCCTGGCAAATATGAGTCACGAAATACGTACTCCACTGAACTCTATTATTGGTTTTTCAGAACTTTTGGCCGAAACTGAGGATGTCGAAGAGAAAAAGGAATATGCCTCCATCATCCAGAGCAGCAATAACCTGTTGCTACAGCTGATAAATGATATCATCGATATTTCGAAGATTGAGTCCAATAGACTTGACTTTATCTATTCGGATGTGGATGTAAATGCCATTCTGAGGGAGTTGACTGCCGATCTGAAGTTAAGATTGAAAGATAAAGATATTGAGATTTGTCTTGAATTGGGATTGCCAGAATGTACTGTCTATTCGGAAAGGAACCGGTTGATGCAGGTGATTGTTAATTTGTTGTCTAATGCCGCTAAGTTTACTGAACAAGGAAAGATTACTATCGGTTATATACTTCGGGACGGAATGTTGGAATTCTTTGTTCAGGATACGGGAATGGGGATACCCAAAGATAAACAATCACAGCTTTTCGGACGTTTTAAGAAACTGAACAGTGTGGCTCAGGGCTCCGGATTGGGTTTGTTTATATCCAAAACGATTGTGGAGAGATTGGGAGGAACCATTCAGTCGGAATCTGAAGAGGGTGTGGGTTCTGTTTTTCGTTTCAGTATCCCGTATAAAGTGAGCAAAACATCTTCTGCTAAACGAAAAGCAACCAATCCGGTTGCTGTTAAAAAGGATGTACTTTCTGATAAACCGATATTGCTGGTGGCTGAAGATACGCTTCCCAATTACAAACTTATCGAGGCGATGCTTCGCAAAGATTATGAATTGGTACATGCAAAAAATGGATTAGAGGCAATTGCCCTTTTTGAAGAAAAACATCCGGCATTGGTTCTTATGGATATCAAAATGCCCGAAATGGATGGGATAGAGGCATTGAAGGGTATACGGGATCTTTCTCCCGATTTTCCTGTGATTGCTGTAACTGCCTATGCCTTTGAAGAGAATATTCGTGAGATAATGAATAGTGGGTTCAATGATTATCTCATAAAGCCGATCCGTTGTTCTGCATTGAAGGAAAAATTGGATGCGATATTGCACAATTAAAAACAATATATAATCGAAGCATATGAATAATTTTAGTTTTCAGAATCCTACCCGCCTGATCTTTGGCGATGGAATGATTGCCTCTTTATCAAAAGAAATACCTGCCGGAAAGAAGATTATGGTAACCTTTGGTGGTGGTAGCGTGAAAAAAAATGGTGTGTACGATCAGGTGATTAAGGCATTGGAAGGTCGGATTGTTACCGAATTTTGGGGTATTGAAGCAAATCCAACGATCGAAACCCTGCGTAAAGCCATTGCATTGGGTAAAGAGAAACAGATTGATTTCTTGCTTGCCGTTGGTGGTGGATCGGTATTGGACGGAACGAAACTGATCTCTTCGGGATTGTTGTACGACGGAGATGCCTGGGATCTTGTTAAAAAGGGATTTTGTCCGGAATCGGTACCCATGGGGACGGTGCTTACATTGCCGGCTACAGGTTCCGAGATGAACAGCGGGGCGGTTATTTCAAGGATTGAAACCCATGAAAAGTATCCGTTTTACAGTAATTATCCTGTATTTTCAATCTTGGATCCGAAGGTTACGTTTACATTGCCCGATTTCCAGATTGCATGTGGTATTGCAGATACGTTTGTGCATGTAATGGAACAGTATATGACTTCGCCCGGGCAGTCGCGTCTGATGGATCGCTGGGCCGAGAGTATTCTTGCCTCTCTGATTGAGATTGCCCCAAAGATTAAGGAAAATAAGACGAATTACGACCTGATGGCCGACTTTATGTTGTGTGCAACCATGGCGTTGAATGGTTTTATCTCGATGGGGGTTAACAACGACTGGGCAACTCATATGATAGGTCACGAACTTACGGCATTGCATGGTCTTACCCACGGTGCTACATTGGTGATTGTTTTACCCGGAACATTACGTGTGCTGGCGGCTAAGAAACAGGGTAAGCTTCTTCAATACGGCGAACGTATCTGGGGTATAACCAGCGGGACTACCGAAGAAAGGGTTGCCCTGGCTATCCAAAAAACAGAAGATTTCTTCCGTAGCCTCGGTCTGCATACCCGGTTGAGTGAGGAGAATATCGGTGATGTGACCATAGACGAGATTACACGTAGGTTTACTGAAAGGAATGTTTCCTTTGGCGAAGACCGTGACGTTACTGCCCAGATTGCCCGCGAAATATTGATAAGCTGCAAGTAAGATATGAGAAAAGAACGGATTCATGAGTTGAACAACCGGACTTATCTGCCGGGCAGGTATGTGCTTTACCGTATGCAGGCTTCGGTCCGGATAAGAAATAATCAGGCATTGTTTCATGCAATCCGTTTGGCAAACGAATTGAACTTACCCCTGAAGGTCGTGTTTCGGCTGGATGCTTCCTTCCCGGAGGCAAACTACCGTCATTTCGACTTTCTTATTCAGGGATTAAAAGATTTTGCTTCCGGGGTATCACTTCTGGGTTGTGAATTTGAAATAAGAACGGGTACGTTGGAAGAGGCTTTCCTGGAGCCTCTTTCAAATGCTGCCTGTGTTGTAACCGACAAAGGGTACCTGCGTATCCAGCGCGATTGGTCGGGATGGCTTGGTGAACATGCGCCCTGTAAGGTGATTGAGGTGGAGGATAATCTGATTGTGCCTGTCGAATCTGCTTCTCATAAAGGGGAGTGGGCGGCAAGGACTTTGCGTCCTAAAATTACGGATAAACTACCTTACTTCACTTCAGAGATGGAGGATGAGATACCTGTCTTGACGTGCCGTAAAGAGGCATCACCGGAACTGTCCGCACTAAATGAACGGATTCTGACCAGTACACTTGAGAAGCTGCGAAGTGATGCGTGGTTGACGCCTGTTGCGATGAAGGGGGGAGAACAAGAGGCGAACCGATTGCTGGATGTTTTTGTTAAGGATAAACTTGCCTCGTACGATAACGACCGGAACGATCCTTCATTGGTTGCCACATCAAGGTTGAGTGCTTATTTGCACTTTGGCTTTATATCCCCCGTGGAGATATGGAAGGCAGTAGAGAAATATCCGGAGTCGGCTCCGTTTATAGAACAATTGGTAGTTCGCAGGGAGCTGGCTCATAATTACATCTGGTTTACAAAGAACTACGATTCCTATAATTCATTACCCGAATGGAGTCGTAAAAGTCTGGAGCTACATGAACAGGACAAGCGTCCGTTTGTTTACGACCTCCAACGATTGGAAGAGGCTGCAACGCATGATGCTTCCTGGAATGCCGCTATGAGAGAAATGATACAGACCGGCTTTATGGAAAACACCATGCGTATGGATTGGGGGAAGAAACTGATAGAATGGGCGGCCACTACCAAAGAGGCCCACAC
>Ga0074193_1001598_pt1 | contig 26191 bp, 19 predicted proteins | sample EPASupsiteHSE605_FD_64523 | JGI IMG/M metagenome (GOLD analysis project Ga0074193, IMG submission 64523) | Bioremediated contaminated groundwater from EPA Superfund site, New Mexico - Sample HSE6-05 | ecosystem: Environmental > Aquatic > Deep subsurface > Groundwater > Contaminated ... | reverse complement strand
GTCCTCGTCAACAAGATAGAGCAACTCATTCATGACTGACTGTCCTTTGACCGCCCAGTCAGAAAAATACTCCCACTTATCGTCCCATCCAGCTTTGTGAGAAGAGAGGTTTGCAACCATAGCACCAAGCGCAGCTCCCAATGAGCCCATATATGCAGAGATTGAGCCTCCTCCCGGTGCAGGGGACTCACTTGCAGTCTCATTTGCAAATGCTTTACAGGTCATATTTATCAGCTTAGGCTCCTTACCCTGCTCCATTAAATACTCTATCACCTTCTCCTGTGGATCGAATGGTTTTAGGTCGTCCAAGCCCATCGATTTAACAGCAATTTTGATAATCTCCTCTTCTGATATTCCTGCAGAGCGTTGTTGTTTTGCCAGATAATGTTTACCTGCTTCAATCAATACCTTCTTTGGTATAAGACCCACAATTTCCGAACCTGTCACCCTGAGCCCTCTCTCTGCTGCTTTTGCTGTTACTTCGTCAAAAGCAACATGAACAGGGGTCTGTGTTATGTTAGTAACATTCATTGATACCTGGGCAATTCCATACTCTTCTATGAACCAACCTATTGCCTTGCATCCCTTAAGTGTTCCCGGTATCCATCTATCCTTTCCGTTTTCGTCTTTTATAACTTTTCCTGTGATCTGGTTTCTCTCTCTCATCTTGCGACCCTTCTCCCTTACATCGTATGCAACAGCATTTGCCCGACGTGTAGAGGTTGTATTGAGGTTGTAATTTATTGCGACAAGAAAATCTCTTGCCCCAATTGCAGTTGCGCCTGTCCGGGCAACATCTCCGTTAAAATCCGCAGGTCCGAAGTCAGGTCTCCAGTTTGGATCCTGGAATTTCTTTGCCAGACCCTCATACTCTCCAGAACGACAATTTGCAAGGTTCCTCCTTTCAGTCTTGTATGCAGCACTTTCATAGCAAAAAACAGGAATCTGCAACTCCTCTCCCACTCTTTTTGCGAGTTTGCGGGCATACTCCGATGTCTCCTCCATTGAGATGCCGGCTATGGGGATAAACGGGCATACATCTGTTGCGCCCATTCTTGGATGCTCACCGTGATGGTTTCGCATATCTATAATTTCACCGGCCTTTTTGATGGCCATAAATGCAGCTTCTGAGACTTGTTCAGGTGAACCGACAAAGGTTACTACGGTTCTGTTGGTAGCAGCACCAGGATCTACATTAAGCAGTTTTACCCCCTCCACTTTTTCAATTTCATCTGTTATTTGCTTTATGACCTGCATATTGCGACCTTCGCTGAAATTTGGGACACACTCAATTATTCTTTGCTCCATGACTAATTTTAAATTTTATATATCTATTTATATTATTGTATGACGTTATTTTGTGTACAAGGTAACCCCTTCCGGAAGCTTCGATTTTATTGCTGCTTCGTCAAGTTTGCTGTAATGGTAAGGGTACAGAATCTTTGGTTTGATTACTTTTGCAGCTTCTATAAACATCTCGTCGCTCATTGTATACGGAAGGTTTTTTGGCAGAAATGCTATGTCTATATTACCTAGCTCTTTCATTTCCGGGATGAGCTCTGTATCTCCTGCGATATAGACCCTGTATCCGCTAAAGTTCAGTACATATCCGTTTCCCTCTCCCTTTGGATGAAACGGCTGTCCGTTGTCTCTCTTCTGGTTAATGTTGTATGCATAGACCGCTTCGATTTTTAGCCCATTGTAGTCAAACTCTTCTCCTTGTTTCAACCCCTTTGCTCCTTTAATATCCTTTTGAGCGATAAGGCTCGTAACATAGAGTGTTTTTTCTGTTGTTATATATTTAAGGGCCTCTTTGTCGAGATGGTCATAATGGTGGTGAGTCAGCAGAATGAGGTCGGCCTTTGGCTGAACAGAATAATCTGCCACTTTACTGTAGGGGTCAACAAAAATATTCCGCCCTTCCCACTGAATCAGCAGTGAGGCATGACCCAGTATTATTATCGCGATTTCTCCGATTGGTGTGATAAATGTTGCCATAACCTTTTTGATTTATTGTTATTTTACAATTTTCCCGTTGAGAATGACATTTTCTATAAGTGGCGTACTAAAAGCATAAGGCATATATTCGACCGAAGGAATCTCCTTGGTTATAATGATATTTGCCCTCTTACCTCTGGCTATGCTGCCATGTGTGTCACTTATTCCCATTGCATATGCTCCGTTGATAGTGACAGCATTTATAATCTCTTCCGGTGACATCTTAAGCTTTAGGGCAGCTAGTGCCATCATAAACTTCATGTCGCCAGAAGGTGACGATCCAGGGTTGTAATTGGTTGCCAATGCTATCGGGAGCCCGTATTTTATCATCTCTCTGGCCGGAGCATAATCCATATTCAGGAAAAATGTCGATCCCGGTAAAAGTGTTGCTATTGTCTCGCTTCCCTTAAGTGCCTTGAACTCCTTTTCTCCGGTGAATTCGAGATGGTCAACTGATAGTGCATTATATTTGACTCCAACCTGCACTCCTCCTGAGAATCCCATCTGATTTGCATGAATCTTTGGCCTGAGACCATATTTCATTGCTGCATTGAATATCCTGTCTGTATCTTCTACGGTAAAGAATCCCTCTTCGCAGAAAACATCAATATACTCCGCCAGATCTTCGGAGGCTATCACAGGAATCATTTCGGAAATAATCTCTTCTACATACTCCTCCTGCTTTCCTTTATACCTTAGTGGTACTGCATGGGCCCCCAGAAAAGTTGCCTTGACTGTAAGCGGTGAGGTTTCTGATATTCTTCTTATTACCCTCAGCATCTTTATCTCGTCCTCAGGTGTCAGTCCATATCCGCTTTTTATCTCAACCGCCCCTGTTCCAAAGCCAATTATCTCCTCTACACGGACCATCGACTCTTTGTAAAGATCATCCTCGCTTGTCTCATGAAGTAATTTTGCCGAGTTCAGGATTCCTCCCCCCCTTTTGGCAATCTCCTGATATGAGAGCCCCTTCTGTTTGTCGAAAAACTCCATCTCCCTGCTTCCTGCATATACAAGATGTGTATGAGAGTCACAAAACGCAGGCATGACCATCTTGCCTTTGGCATCGATTGATTTGAATACCGATCCCTGGAAATTCTCATTCAGATGCTTCATCTCGCCAAAATCGAGGATTTTATCGTCCTTGAAAATAAGATATGCGTTGTCGATACAGTTGAGTTCCGACATCTCCTTTCCGGATCTTATGGTCACCGGATCGCTCTCCTCTACCTGTACGAGCCTCTTTATATTTTTTATAAGTGTCTTCATTACATCTGAACTTCTCTTAAGAATTTCACAGAATTATTCATGTTGGTGTACATAATCTCGTCCTCGGCAATGAAAGGGACATACTTCCTGAATTCAGCTACAAACTGCTCTAGTATAGGCGAGCTCTTGCCGGGGCGTCTGAATTCAAGTGCCTGCGCTGCATTCATCATCTCAATTGCAAGTATCTTCTCTACGTTTTCCACTACCCTGTAGCATTTGGTTGCCGAATTTGCTCCCATGCTTACGTGATCTTCCTGTCCTTGTGACGAATCTATGGTATCTACACATGCCGGTGTACATAGTTGTTTATTCTGACTAACAATTGAGGCCTGAGAGTACTGAGGAATCATAAAGCCGGAGTTTAATCCCGGATGGGCCACCAAAAAAGAGGGCAATCCTCTCTTGCCCGAGATAAGCTGATATGTCCGCCTCTCTGAGATGCTCCCGATCTCTGCCATAGCTATTGCCAGAAAATCGAGCGGAAGCGCGAGGGGCTGTCCATGAAAATTACCGGCTGATACAATTTTATCCTCTTCCGGCAATATTGTCGGATTGTCGGTGGCACTGTTTAGTTCCGTAACAAATGAACTCTCGATGAATGCAAGTGCATCTTTGGATGCTCCGTGAACCTGAGGCACGCAACGGAAAGAGTATGGGTCCTGTACATGCTTCTTTTCAATATTTATAAGGTCGCTACCCTCCAGATATGCTCTCATATTTGCAGCAGTCTCTATCTGTCCCTTATGGGGCCTTACTGCGTGAACTCCGTGAGTGAACGGCTCCTGTCTTCCATCATAAGCCTCAAGAGACAGGGCTGCTATTTTGTCTGCCAGGGCAGACAGTTTCTTCGCTTTTCTAATGTTCCAGATGCTGTATGCAAGCATAAACTGAGTTCCGTTGAGCAGGGCTAGTCCCTCTTTTGATGCTAGCACCAGCGGTTTCCATCCAAACTTATCATTTATCTCCTTTGAGTCATATCTTTTACCATTGTGATTCACCTCGCCCAGGCCAAGAAGTGGCAGACTCATATTTGCGAGTGGTGCAAGGTCGCCCGATGCTCCTAATGAACCTTGTTGATATACAATGGGATATACCTTATTGTTGAACATCTCAACAAGCCTTTCAACTGTTTCCAATCTTACTCCGGAATAACCGTATGACAATGATTTTATTTTTAGAAATATCATCAGCCTTACTATTTCCTGAGGTACCTCCTCACCCATTCCGCAAGAGTGTGAAACCACAAGATTTCTCTGAAGCTGCGAAAGCTGATCGTTGCTGACTGTCACATTGCATAAAGAACCAAAACCTGTATTTATACCATAAATCGGCTCCTTCTGACTTTTCATCTTATTGTCGAGGTAATTCCTGCATTTGATAATTCTCTCTTTTACCTCTTCTGATAATTGAATTGTACATTCATTCCTGAACAGAAGTTCCAAATTTTCAAGGGTGTGATTCTTTAGGGTTATATGAAAACAGTCCATATTGGCTTATATTTTATTATAATTTGTTAATATTTGGCTACAAATATAAACAATAAATGTAAATAGTGGTGCAGGGCTTTACGGATGCGTGTGCCGGATTTGTGCAGTATCACTTTTTCATTTTGCATCTTTTTACTTGACACGTAATTGCCTTTATGGTCTGTGCACCGCGTTTACCCACTTCACGTTCGATCAGCTAAAAAACAAATGCGGAAACTGAGTATGCCAGTATGTACGGCTGCAGTTTCCACTCGTTGTTTTTTATACGCTGCTCTCTCTGAGTGGGTTCCCAAACGCTCCTATGCAACGCCCATAAAGGCAATTGCACAATCAATATTTATGATGCAAAATGCAGGGTGCCCAAATCCTTTTGACAAGCATCTTCAACTCCCGCACCATATTCTTTTTGGGTACACAATGTGCGTCCCCTGAACACCCGCGATACGAAGTAGGAAGTTCAGCCCTATGCTTTCATGGCATGCGTTTGGTTTTCAGGTAATTACATTTATTGTGAATAATTACTAATCTACTGATTATCAATACTTGGCCACGAAAGCATAGGGCTGAATACTTTACCAACTTGGATTGTGGTGTGGTAAGAATTGGCGAAGAGACCGGGAAACTGGAAAGATCCCTGACATTTTTATCGGAATATTACAAAAAAAGAATCTTTCAAAGAAGATTGATAGTTGGAGCCATTAGTTATCCTATCATCATTCTCATCACTGCTTTAATTGTCCTTACTTTCATGGTTGCCGTGGTAGTTCCGATGTTCAAGGAGGTATATAACCGGATGGGAGGAGATTTGCCATACCTTACCAAATTGATTATTAATCTATCCAATAATTTTGATATTGTAAGCTACATAGCTATTTCCATTGTCTTCATTTGTAGTATGGTTCACCTATATTACCGCAATGATGACAGCTATAAAAATCTTCTTGGTTCGTTGGCACTGAGGCTGCCCCTTATTGGCAACCTCGTCCAGAAAAGCTATGAGGGACAGTTTTGCAAGCTTTTGTATCTACTCTACAGTTCCGGTGTGCCTTTAATATCCGGAGTAAACATGATTAATACCATTATAACCTTTTATCCTTACAGGGTATCTTTCCTTGGCATCGAAGAGGGTATCAAAAGAGGTGACCTTCTTTCAACCACGCTTAAGCAGTATGACAATTTGTACAGCACAAAATTTGTGACACTCGTGAGTGTTGGCGAGGAGACAAATAAACTGTCCGATATTTTACTCAAGCAATCGGATGATATAAATGGACAACTCGAATATAAGTTCAAGCAACTGGGGTCAATACTTGAACCAATACTTATTCTGGTTGTAGGAGGCCTCGTGGCAATAATTCTTATTTCTATGTATTTGCCGATGTTTAAGTTGGGAGGGACGATTTCTTAAAAAGAGTTCTGTTTATAACAGACTATTTTAAATTGGATTCAAGCGTCCATAAATTTTAACGATTCAAATCATTCACTATAACTTTCATCATTTTGTTTAACAATTTCCTTTATCATCGTAACTACGGCCAGAAACTAAGCCATTATTATCTTGCATTATATTAGAAATATGAGTATTTTCACTATTGGATTAAAACGCCCTGATTTCCATGCTTACCAAAAAGCGTATGAAGGATTTACTGGATGGTAAAGTGAACTTCTGGCAAATTATTTTTTGTGTTTAAACACTATTTTAGAAGACTATAAAATTGTGCTATAAAAAGCACCGCCCCACAATGGTTGACATTGTGGGGCGGTACTTTTTATAGAGGTTATAGTGTCCTATTTTCTCATCAACAAATCTGGATTACCAAATATATGGGTAGTCGAGAATTATTTTTACTCCATTATTCCACATTAACCAACCAGTAAATTGAGTTGCTGTAGCATTTTCGTTATCTACATTAATCCTTTTAACTTTAATCCAATTGCCTTTAAACTCAATACATTTAAAGTAACAATCAGAATAATTTAAATTATTAATTTTAGATTTTAAATCAGGATTTTTTCTTAACGGATTCTTATATGAGGCTTTACAAAAATACTTTTTAATATGATTAACTACTGACATAGTAATCATTGTTGAATCTATCTCGATTATTATGTGCAATTTGCCAACGCCCGTGCTTCGTGGATACATTCTACCAACTTGATAGTTTTCAGTTATTTCAGTTAAAAGAAAAAATAACAACATTATTTTTTCAAAAGAAAACCGAAAAAAGAAAGCCCATCGGTCAAGGAAGGCGGGAAGGGATGTCAAGTTTTTTATAAAAATACTACCCGGAGGCACGGAGGGTGGAGATTTTTATAAAAACCCGCAGGGCTTGAACTTTACAGCCCTATACGCCGACTTATCTATGCTTTGCTTTTTTGGTTTTTGTCGGCTGGATTTTTAATTGTATTCTTTTCTTTTTCTTCTAATCAACTGTGGTAGTGGTGCGGTGGGAGAAGCAGGAAAAAAGCGTCTGCGGCTAAAAGGCTGGACGGTGGCTGCAAATAGCGGAGGAACGGAGCGGTTTGCGGACACTGGCCAAGCTCTCGCGAGCCTACCTGCGAGTGGAGCAAGGGTGGCGGACAAAGAGCCCGAGGGACGAGGGCGGTGGACGGCACATGAAGAAGTGGAGGGCTGGCGTGTGTTTTTGCTTTTTCCGGCAAAAACCATGACAGCCCGCAGTGCACTACACGAGGCTACCGCTTTAATAGTCAGAGCGAAGCGGAGGCAAATAAAACAAAGTCAGCCGAAGCCCGCAGCGACCCGCAGGCGAGCCAAACACTGCAGCCAGTGGATTTTTAGCTTTTGCCTGGAGGCACGGAAGGCAAAGGCTAAAAAGACAATGGAGGCTGCCATGAGGAAGAGGAAGGAACGCAAAAGACATGACAAGCTGGAGCGAAGCGGAACCCGCAGGGCGGACGGCTCTTTTTTATACCTTAAAAATATAAATATTTCATAAAAAAGTGCCGGACGGCTTGGCGTGGCTTTTGCTGACTGACGATGACGAATACCGCTTATTAATCAATAATTTATTATTCCAATCTTTGGATTAGTTGCTATAACTACAATATCTATAGAATCACCTTGTTTTAAAGAATGACTTTCACGCAGTAGTTGCCGTCGTTCGTAAGTAATATCTTTATATTTATAATGAAAGACAGCTTTATTATTATAAATTTTCTCAATATACCCTCTAATCTTACTTTGGTCCTTTCCCAAAACAACAGGATATTCAAAAAGAATTTTATTAATATTAGGTTTATCTTTTAAATATTTCATTTTAAACATCTCCCCAGGATAAACGTTGTCAAATGGTGTCGCTCGATGTGAATAAAATGTCTGATCATCTACCTGATATGAATATTCTGCAAATTGAGTTTTATTGGTGCTTAACTCAATTATTGTACAGATATTATCAACACCATGTCTTAAGGCTCTTTGTTCATTAAATTTCCTTAATTGTTCGATTGTAAAAATCGCAGCTACTAAAAGTACAATAATACCTATGAAAACATACCCTCCTTTTGATGTTTTGGAACTATTATTTACTTTGTTATCTTTTTTTCTCATCAACTATTGTGTTTTTTGCTGCGTTTGCTCCTGTGTTAGCCGTTTGCTGAGCTATGTTGACTTTCTGACCTTTTACCATAACATTAGTTTGACCTACAGTATTATGTGTCATTTGTGTCTTAACCTGATTATTTCTTGCAGTTTGAGCATTAGACTTGGCATTATTTACATTTGTTTGGGCTTTAGGGCTGTTAGGATGTTTCACTAATCTATTTTCAGCTGTAGTAACTGTATTATTCGCTCTTACTACTTGTTTGTTAGCACTACTTACCGCCTCCTTGGTGCTTGCATTTACAACTTTTTGAGTTCCAGCCCCAACTCCTGCAGTTGCCATATTACCAGCAAAATCTTTTCCTGCTTGCATCATGCTTTTACCACCAGTTATAACATTTCTATCATCATCAAATGCAGCTTGTACCCCTGCAGAAACTGTTGTAACAGCAACTCTTCTTAATACACTACCACCACTAGTCAAACCACCTTCAAGTGTCGCAGCTCCAACATCTACCCAATCAATATCAACATCACTTAGGTTTTTTCCTGATGCCATTTGCGCAATGGCCTGTCCTGCCAGTTCAACACCTCCTCCAACTACGGCTCCAATAATATTACCCCAAATTCTACCATCTGGGTCATTCCGACTTATTGGGTTATTTTCAACATAACAATATGGAGAAGCAACTTCCTGCCCTTCTTCATCTGCACTTGGGTCAACAACGTGCCATCTTCCTATTTGAGGGTCATAAAACCTGGCTCCGTAATCGAGTGTTGTCATGCTCCCGAACTCTTCCTGCTCTTTACCGTTGTATTTGTTGTCATTTAACTGATTGCTGCTCCTTTTCTGTCTCAATCCAAACGGATAGTAGTCGTCCTGTTCTTCCTGCTGTCCATTACTGCTCAGTACCTGCCTTACGTTGCCCAGATGGTCCAGAGCAAAGTAATGGTAGCTTGTCTGCGTGCCGGATATGTCTATATAGCCTCCCGGGATCAGTACCTTGGTAAGAATATTGTCTTTGTATATCTTGTTGTCAATGTAATCCTCTGTTAAGGAATTGGTTCCACCATTTCTTGTTGTCTGGCGGAGTTTCCTTCCCTGTGAGTCATATACATAGTTCATGTTCTTTGTGGTATCAAGAGTGTTGGTCACTTTCTTTGGTAAATTTAGTAAATTATATTCAATGCTGACAATCCTGTAAGTAATTCATCCCCTGTGTAGTAAATGTAAAGCAAAAAGAGGCTGCCACATAAGTAGCAACCTCTCAAGTGATTATTTACAAATTCCTTTTAGTAGTTTGGATTTTGTTGAGTCGCGATAGCAGGATTTGCATCCAATTCGTTTTTTGGAATCGGCAAAATAGCTTTGTAGAAAGTTCTGTCAATCGAAACAGTACGGTGAGTAATTATTACCGCTGGTTTGATAAAGTCGTCATTGAAAACAATAGTTCTGTTAAGACGAATCATATCAAAGTATCTTTGACCTTCTGCAAAAAGTTCTTTACTCTTTTCATCTAAGATCATATTCAGTGATACCGTAGCAGATGTCGAAGGAGCAAGTGCCGGAGCTCTTTTGCGTATTTCATTAAGGTAAGTTGAGGCTTTTACTTTATCCGGAGTCGGTTGGCTAAAGGCTGCTTCTGCTGCAATAAGGTACATTTCAGAAAGACGAATAACCTTTATGTTAACTGCAGATGGTGATCCTTTGTCTCCCAGACCATTCGCACCAGAATATTTAACGCAAGAACCAAATCTGGTAGTAGATGTTTCGTCATACTCCATAATTCCCCAGCGAACATCAGTCGGATCCTCTTTAAGCCTGTTCAAAAAGAAATCACTTGCCATAAACCATCCCATTGCACCTGTCTTTTTAGCCTGACGCATCAGATAGTAACCAAGAGATCCCGTAAGAAGATCTGCTTCAGAAGGATAGATAGCCAGCTCAAAAATTGACTCAGATCCAAATTGAGCTGACCATGATCCAACCCAATTACTATTTGAATAAAGAGTAAATTTGTTACTGGTAATAACTGCTTCAGCTGCTGCGAGAGCCTCGGGATATTTACCCATGGTCAGGTTCACCCTTGCCTGAATAGCTTTGTTTGAGTAATAGTTAAGGTAGCATTTTGTAGCTGCCGAAACTGTTTTTGTAAGCAGTGGTTCTGCATCTGCGAGATCCTTCAGTATTTGCGTATAAACAGCCTCTACCGATGCTCTTGTTGGCAGAGCTGATGCATCAAGAGGTTCAAGAACAAGCGGAACTCCATAAGATGCTTTATCCATATTATATGGCTTCCCATACAAGCGAACAAGGTCATAATACATTAAAGCTCTTGCAGTTAATGCCTGACCCTTATAATCACTAAGTGTTGTCGATCCTTTGCCGTCTGCTTCAATTTTCTCGATATTGACAATCAGATTATTAGCCTGCAGGATGTAATTATATAACTGCGACCAGAAGCCTGAATATGAATTTGATGTGGCTGAATGGTTAAATGTGTATAGAGCATCCAAACCACGTCCTTGTGAGCTAATAGCGAAATCGCCCCCTTTAGCGTCTCCATACATAAGGAAGTTCCTTCCATAATAGTCAGATGTTGTCATTTTTCTCATCAGACCATTAATTGCCACTTTTGCATCGGCAGCTGTTAAAATTGACGTTTCAGCTGCGGCAGAGTTACTTGGCTTTACATCCAGAAAACCCTCACAAGATGAAAGTAGTACAATGCCCAGTACTGCGAATAATATATTTATTTTTTTCATTGTATCACCTTTTTAAATTAGAAATTAAATTCAATTCCGAAGGTATATGTCTTACCTATAGGCATTTCCCATCCTCTGGTGCCATATGCGTTTACCTCTGGATCATACACCTTGTATGCTGCTAAAGTCCATAAGTTAGAGCCATTGAAATATACTCTGGCACTTGAAATCTTAACTTTATCAAGAATAATTTTTGGAATAGAATATCCAATTGTCATGTTTTTAAGTCTGAGATAATCTGCTTTGTGCATGTGGCGGCTGCTTCTTTGATTTACGTCCTCCATATCAGTTGCCATACGTTGTGGAAGGCTGGCATCCATATGTTCAGGAGTCCATCTGTTGTCATACTGATCCTGTGACATTATTCTTTCCCAATAGTATCCGTCATCAGATACGTCACGACCAGCACCGTCATATGTATATCCACCAATTTTGTAATTGAAGTTGAGAGATAGTGATAACCCTTTCCACTCCAAATTGGTATTAATACCTCCAAAAAGTTTAGGGTGTACATTGCCAATAATAACTTCCGATGCATCCTGATATCTGTATGTTGCAGGACGGCCATCAACTGTTGTTGTAGCAGTTTTGTCGTTATTAAGGAACCATACATTTTTACCTGTCGCATCTTCAACACCTGCCCACTCAAGGCCATAAAGAGCAAGAGTTGACTGGCCTTCTTTGTAGATGAATCTTGCACGTGCATCATCTCCAGTAGGGTCGTACCACATAATAGGCTGTGCTATACCATCATCTGCGCTATAAAGTTTGGTTACAATTGATGTCACATGAGATGCTGTAATACCTAAACTCCAGTTTAAGTCCTTAGTCTTTATTATATCACCTGATAATTCAATTTCGATACCATTGTTGTTTATTTCACCAACATTTTTTAATGTAGAGTAGAAACCTGTAACATTAGAGATAGGAACGTCCTGAAGCAAATCTTTAGAATCTCTGTTGAAATATTCTATCGTACCGGAAATTCTCTGATCCAAAAGTCCAAATTCTAATGCGATATTAGATGTGTAACTGGTTTCCCATGAAAGAAGAGGATCCGCAATACTGCTTACCGCTCCGCCCGGCAGTTCCATATACTTATTTGTGTAGGTAGCCAATGAGCGCCAGCCGTAGTTAGAAGAAGGAAGTGTACCGTTTACACCATAAGAACCTCTTAACCTCAGACTGCTTATAATATCAATGTTTGTCATAAACTTCTCTTTGTCAATCCTCCATGAACCGGCAACTGACCAGAAATCACCCCAACGAGAAGCAGGACCCAGTTTTGAAGAACCATCCCGACGATATGAAGCCGAAGCATAATATTTATTATCGTAGTTATATTCTGCACGTGACAGTAAAGAAAGCATTGCATTCCCTGAGGAGTAAGCTGTTGCATCCAGTTTACCTGCAGTAGCAACTGTGTGAAGACTGCTGGTTGGAAGATTAGTTCCAGAAGCACGTTGATAATCAAACTTATTTGTTTCAGCTTCCCATCCTACTAAAATTCCGAGATTATGTTTCTTTGCAATCTCTTTGTTAAAGTTCAGAGTTGAGGACGAAACAAGTTTAGTATCGTTTGCGCTCATTTCTGATACTGAACCATTAACACCTGATCCATTAAAGTGATTGGCACTGTAATAAATATGATCCAGAGTCTGTGAGTTGTCATAAGACAAAATTGATTTGAAAATCAAACTTGGAAGGAATTTTATGTTAATGGCCTCATTTGCGGAAATTCTAAGAGTATTTGAACTGTTTTCCCACTCGTTGTTATAATAAAGTGCGTTGTATGCATAGCTTCCATATCTTGCAGTCCATGGAAGTCCTGTAACATAGTCTGTTGGCCAATATAGACCCCATAATAAATTTCGCGACTGAAGGAAATAGTTGCTTCCTGTTGAACGTGAATCGTTGAAACCGCTTTTATTACTTTTTGCGATATTGACATTTGTAGTGAAATCTACATATTTGCCAACTTTCTGAGTAAGATTTACCCTGCCTGTTATACGATCGAAATCGTTTATTACGCTGCGTCCCATATCTTTTGTATATGATAGCGAGGTATAATAGTTTGATGCATCGGTTGCTCCGCTTACAGACAGGTCATAAGACTGATAAACAGCAGTTCTCATTAGTTCACTTTCCCAGTCATAAAATTTTCCGGCCCTGTCACCGCCTATTGTAAGAGTTTTAACTGTATTGTCCGGAGCAGTGAATGTATATCCGTGCTTATTGAACCTCTTGTTCAACTGGGCAAGTGCTGTGGTGCTTGCTTGAGCTTGGGTTTTACCATAGGCATAAACATCTGCATTCCAAAAGTTTTCGTAATACATTTCAACTTGTTGTTGAGTGCCGGCTGCTTCGTAGTTGTCAGTTGCAAATGATGGCGTAATACCTACTGAAGCTTTAAAGTTAATGTTAGTTTTACCCATTTTACCACGTTTGGTTGTTACCATGATAACACCATTTGCAGCTCTTGATCCATAAAGAGAAGAAGCGGCAGCATCTTTCAGTATAGTGATAGATTCAATATCACTTGGGTTTATCGTACTCATAATGTTACTAGATGAGTAGATACCCATATTCGAAACGTTACCGGAAACAACAGGAACACCGTCTACAACATAAAGAGGTTCGTTTGAAGCGTTCATAGATCCAATACCCCTTACTCTTATTGATGATGTCGAACCGGCCTGACCGGAATTTGAGGAAATTTGCACACCTGCAATTTTTCCGTTCAATGCATTTTCAAAAGAGAGTGTAGGTACATCTTTTATTGCGTCGTTTTTTACAACGCTGGCGGCACCAGTAAAAGTACCTTTTGTTGAAGTACCATAAGCAACCACCATAACCTCGTCAAGGTTTAGTGCATCTGTAGCCAGTGAAACATCTATTACGGCCCTTCCATTTACAGGAATCTCCTGAGTGGTAAAGCCTATATAGGAAAAAATAAGAACGGCATCTTTTGACAGCTTATCAAAAGCATACCTGCCATCAAGATCTGTGGTTGCTCCTACTCCCTTGACACCCTTTACCTGGATGTTTGCATAGGGGATTGGAGAACCATCTTCAGAAGAGGTCACTCTTCCGGCAACCTTCATCTGAGCCATAACCATATTGACAAGCAATAAGGATAAGACGAACAAGATCGTTTTCTTCATAGATTAAGTTAGTTTAAGTTTAAAATAAGTTAGTTAGTGTTATTGCTACGAATTTATAACTATTTTAAACGATTTCCAAATAATCTTAAGACGAGCGAAGCATAATTTACGAGACTGATATTCAGAGTTATGCGAGAACAAAAAACCAGAAAAACTCATTCGTTTTCTTACAAAAAGAAACCATTCCTCCATTTTTGATTACGTATTGAAATCAAACCATAAAATATTCTTACACATCGAACGATTTTTGTTGTATAAATCAAAAGCAAAACGGGCACCTTTTCAAGTGCCCGTATACATTTTACCGTTATTTGATTAGTCTCTGCTGAAAGGTTTTCTTTCGCCATCCCTGCGTGGACCCCTATCGTCTCTCCTTGGTCCTCTGTCGTCTCTCCTTGGTCCTCTGTCATCATCTCTTCTTGGCTTATGCTCAGGCTCTACATATCCTTCTGGTTTTGGTATGAGAGCTTTGCGTGAGAGTCTCATTTTGCCGGTTTTCGAATCGATTTCAAGAAGTTTTACTTCAACTTCGTCACCAACTTTAACGACGTCCTCTACTTGTGCAACTTTTTTCCAGTCAAGTTCGGAGATATGCAGCAATCCCTCTTTTCCGGGAAGAATCTGTACAAATGCTCCAAACTCCAGAATTGAGACAACCTTTCCTGTATATACAGTTCCTGCTTCCGGAACAGTTGTAATGCCCTTGATCCAGCTAAGAGCAGCCTCCATGTTCTCCTGGTTTTCACCAAAGATATCCACAACACCTGTCTTATCTTGTTCGGTAATAGTAATTGTAGTTCCGGTAACCTTCTGAATCTCCTGAATCACCTTTCCGCCGGTACCAATTACGGCACCTATGAACTCTCCAGGAATGACAATCTGAATAATTCTTGGAACATGAGGCTTGTAGTCTTCGCGAGGTTCGCTGATGGTTTTCATCATCTCTCCCATTATATGCAGACGACCCTGACGAGCCTGCTCAAGAGCCTGCTCAAGAATTTCGTATGAAAGTCCGTCTACCTTTATATCCATTTGAGTGGCAGTTATACCATCTTTTGTTCCTGTAACCTTGAAATCCATATCTCCCAGATGATCTTCGTCTCCCAGAATATCAGAAAGAACTGCGAATTTCTTTGATTTTGAATCTGTTATCAGACCCATTGCAATACCGGAAACAGGCTTTTTAATTTTGACACCGGCATCCATAAGTGCAAGTGTTCCAGCACAAACTGTAGCCATAGAAGATGATCCGTTTGATTCAAGGATGTCCGATACAACTCTTACAGCATAAGGATTGTCTTCACCTGTCGGAACGACAAACTTAAGCGCCCTCATTGCAAGGTTTCCGTGACCGATCTCACGGCGCCCTGTTCCTCTGTATGGTTTTGCCTCTCCTGTCGAGAATGGAGGGAAGTTATAGTGAAGGACAAATTGTGATGAGCCCTCTACCAATACTTCGTCTATCTCTTTCATGTCCATTTTGGTACCTAGGGTAACTGTTGTCAGCGACTGTGTCTCTCCCCTTGTAAACAGGGCAGATCCATGAGTAGTTGGCAAATAATCAACTTCGCTCCATATTGGCCTTATCTCTTTGGTATTTCTGCCATCAAGACGGATGCCGTCAATAAGGATCATGTTACGCATTGCCTCTTTTTCAACACCATGGTAATATCTGTCTATCATGGATTTCTTTGCAGCTGCATCTTCTTCGGAAAGTGTAGCGACAAACTCCGCCTTAAGGGCATCGAATGAATCGCTTCTTTCATGTTTTGACACGCCTGATTTTGCTATAGCATAACATTTGTCATAGCAGAAGTTGTGAATGGCCGATTGTAATTCTTCGTCCTTTTTCTCATGGCAGTATGTTCTCTTTTGAGTCTTACCAACCTCTTCCATCAGTTCAATCTGAGCAATACACTGTTTTTTAATCTCTTCATGTGCAAATTTAATTGCCTCCAGCATATCTTTCTCTGCAACCTCTTTCATCTCTCCCTCAACCATCATGATATTGTCAACGGTAGCTGCAACCATTATGTCTATGTCTGCTTTTACCAGTTCTGTAAAAGATGGGTTAATGACAAACTGTCCATCTATTCTGGCTACACGAACCTCAGAAATTGGTCCGTTAAAAGGGATATCGCTTACTGCCAAAGCAGCAGATGCTGCAAGACCCGCAAGAGCGTCCGGCATAATCTCCTTCTCTGCAGATATCAGATTAACTGTAACAAAAACCTCTGCATGAAAATCATCTGGAAAAAGTGGGCGTAATGCACGGTCAATCAGGCGGGAAACCAATATCTCCGAGTCGTTTGCACGTCCCTCCCTCTTTAAAAATCCTCCGGGATATTTGCCTGCTGAGGCATATTTCTCTTTGTACTCAACAGAAAGTGGCATAAAATCCACATCTTCTTTTGCGTCTTTAGCACAGGTTACGGCAGCCAAAAGCATGGTCTTGCCCATTTTTACAACTACTGCACCATCAGCCTGCTTTGCAAGCTTTCCTGTTTCGATTTCAATAGTCCTGCCATCGTTCAACTGGATGGTCTTCTTTACTATATTCATATAAATTCTATGCAACTCGTCTCTCCCTACGAGAGTTTATTATTAATTATGTATTCCGCTATACTACCTGCCTCGAGTCGCTTTCTTGACAAGTAATAGATGTTTGATGCAAATATAAATAGATTATTGGTAAGAGTGATATAAAAAAGGGTGCCACCCGGACACCCTCTGTTTTGTGCTTTATTTACGAAGGTTAAGAGCCTTCACTATATTTCTGTATCTCTCGATGTCTGTTGCCTTAAGGTAGTCCAGAAGACGACGTCTTTTACCAACCAGTTTCAACAAAGATCTTTGAGTGTTGTAATCTTTTTTGTTGATTTTTAAGTGACCGGTAAGGTGAGCGATACGGTATGAAAATAAAGCTACCTGACTCTCTGCTGAGCCGGTATCTGCATTAGACTTTCCGTATTGTCCGAAAATCTCTTGCTTTTTCTCTGCTGCTAAATAAGTTGCCATTGTTCTAAGCAATTGATAATTATTGTTGTTACCCCAAAATCGGGATCGCAAATATAGGCAAATATTTTCACTGCACAACAATTTTCTTAAATTTGTGGAATTATGCACCAAATATTGTAACCAATATGATTAAGTTCGAAAAAGCTATAGAAATTGTTCTTTCACATACCCTTGAGGCAGATCAGATGCTTATTCCTCTTGCTGGTTCGATGGATCACTTTCTGGCATCCAATATATATGCCGACAGAGATATGCCTCCTTTCAACAAGTCCGCTGTGGACGGATATGCATGCAGAGGAGAGGATATTGAGAAGGGTCTGAGAGTGATTGAAAACATCCCTGCGGGGTATTCTCCAAAATTAAAAATAACTGAGGGTTGCTGCAGTAAAATAATGACCGGGGCCAAGCTTCCCGAAGGTGCGGATACTGTCATTATGGTAGAAGAGGTGGCAGATACAGACGGTTTTATCAGATATGCAAATGCAGATGGGAATAAATTAAAAAACAACATTTGCTTGAAGGGAGAAGATATTAAAGAGGGAGAACTGGTATTGGAAACCGGCACATTTGTAAAACCTCAGCATATTGCAATACTGGCTGCAATGGGAATCAGCAATGTTCCTGTTTTCAAACCTCTGAATATAGGCCTTTTAAGCACAGGCGACGAAATTGTAGAACCAGATGTTGTGCCGGAAGAGGTTCAGATAAGAAATTCGAACGGCTGGCAATTGAGGGCGCAAGTTCTGAGAAGCGGAGCAGTTGCCAACTATTATGGCATTGTGCCTGACAATGAAAAGAGTATTAAAGATGCAATTGAAAAGGCACTTGTAGATAATGACATTTTGGTTCTGACCGGAGGGGTTTCGATGGGTGACTTCGATTTTGTCCCTTCTATCATTAGCGGATTGGGATTTGAAATTCTTTTTGACAAGGTGGCCGTTCAACCTGGCAAACCAAGCACATTTGCAATAAAGAAGACACTAGGTTCAAATAAGACAGAAAAGGTGATTTTTGCTCTACCTGGCAATCCTGTATCATCCTTTATCCAATTTGAACTACTTATAAGACCTTTCATTTTCAAATCGATGGGCGCAAGTGATCCCGTTTTGTGGTTTGAAATGGCTTCTGCACAGGACTACAAAAGAAAACACTCTGAGAGGAAGGCTCTGATTCCGGTAATGGCATCTCCTGACGGGAGGTTTTCAATTATTAGTTACAATGGATCGGCGCATATACTTGCTCTTGACAAGGCAAATGCAATTGCAGAGGTTCCGGAAGGGGTTTCTGGTATAGGGATTGGTGACAAACTTCGGGTTTTCTTATTGCAATAATGGAAAAAATAATAAAGCATCCGGTTATCGGAGTTATTACAATAAGGAAAAAGGTCGGCAACAGAAACATCCGTATAACGGTTCACCCTATCAAGGGGGTCAATGTATCAATTCCTTGGTTTACAAGATTTTCGTCAGCAGAACGCTTTATATATGAACGCGAGGATTGGATTATATCCAGCATCCGCAAACAGCAGTTAAAGAGCGAAAAAAAAACAATTCCTCTTGGAGAGGGTCATACCATTACCACTATTAGGAGAGAGATAAGATTCTTTGAGGTTGAAGGGGCTGTGAAGATTAGGGTAGCTGTCTCTCCTGGTGTAGGAAAGATTGAGTATCCTCCAAAATCATCGAAAGAGGAGTTGGGGCTTGCCGTTTTAAAGATTCTGAAACACGACGCTAAAGAGTATCTGCCTGCGAGAACAGATGAACTGGCAGACAGGTACGGATTCACAGTCAACAGGGTTAGCCTTAAAAGCAATAAAACTAACTGGGGAAGTTGTTCAAAGCTTGGCAATATAAACCTGAACATACATCTTATGAGGCTCCCAGTTCATATTGCCGACTTTGTAATTCTCCACGAACTTTGCCACCTGAAGCATCATAACCACGGTGCGGAATTTCATAAGTTGCTCAATAACCTCTGCGAAGGCAAGGAAAAACTCTACTCAAAAGAACTTCGCACCTACCGCACAACCATTTAGGGGGTACATGGGGACGCACCCATGTACCCAATTGTTGAAATTATTTATCCAATATTATCGAAAATTGCCTAGAAGTAGGAGGAGTACACATTTGATTGGTGCAGGCCATATATTTTACAGTGAAATTCACGGTCGTCTTTACTTCAGTTTTCAATTTTAACGTTTGTGTAAAAGTTGCTCCTTTAGAATAATACGGGAGTTTTTCTCCATTTTTTTGTTCTATTCCTTTTTCCCTAATTACACCGATTAATTCTACATTACTGTTTTCTTCAAAAATTATCTGGGTCGGCATATTCAAACCAGCATCACTTTCTTGTTGAGGATAGATATGCCATGGCTCCTTTATTATTGCCTGTATTTTTAGTTCATAGGTCATGGAACTGATTTTTACAGTGTCAATTTTCCATGACACAGGGTGGTTATTCTGGGCAAATCCAAAAAATGCCGTCATGCTTAATATTAATAATAGAATGATCCGTTTCATATATTGTGTTGTATAAGTTTAAAATTATTGCCCTATTTACGGGCTATCTCAACCATTTGTATTACCTCTTCAGCGGCGGCCTCGTCTGTACCGCTAAAACCTTCCAAATTAAAGCGTATCCTACCTTTTCCATCAATAATAAATTTGGCAGGGATACCAGTTGCTTTAAAAGCTGTAACTGCAGGCGGTCGCTTAGTAACAGGATCTACAGTATCCATATATAAATCGAAATTATAGTTTCGTTTGCTAAGGAACTGTTTAGCATCTGTTAACGGATCTGCTACACTTTCCCATGTATGAATAAACAGGAATTTAACATCAGGATCATTGACATACCGGTTTACGGCAATTTGCATGGCGGGGAATGACGCAACACAGGGACCGCACCATGTAGCCCAAAAATCCAATACAATGGTTTTGCCTTTAAAATCTGCCAGGGTCACCTTTTTGCCGTTTACGTCTGTTACGTAAAAATCCGGAGCAGGTTCGTTAATCATCAGTTTTTCAACATTAGATTTTATCTTCTCGAGAAATCCTTGCTGCAAAGAAGCGATGTATGCATCAACATCTTTGCCCGGATTTAACTTTTTATAACCTGCTCTTACCTGGTCAATATATCTTTTTTCATTTTCCCCCTCTTTTACTGCTTTGGCTAAAACAGGGAGCGCCTCTTCATAATTTCCATCCAGGCTCGATGATAAGAAAGCATAATTCTCAATGAGTTCTTCATCTTTATTTCGTATGCTGTTATATGCCTCTTTGGTATACCGGTACGCTTCATCATTTTTCCCTGCTTTAAAAAGGAGTTTGCCATACATATTGATATAATTATCGTATGCAGCTTTAGGATCAAGCTTCAGGGGTCCGCTTAGCGTGGTTTGCCCCTTAAGTTTTTTTACTCCCTCCAATTCTTTAGTGGCAACATCCAACGCTATTGCGTTATTGATCGGAGCAATAATATCGAGCATCATGGATATAGCCCCTATTCTATATACCGGATCTTCCATTGAATTGATAAACTGGAACGCTTTGGCAGTATTGGGAATTTCTGCATATGCAAGAGCTACCAGATTTTTTTCCATATCAAGATTAACATTCGGGTACTCTCTAATCATGGAATTAAAAAATGCCTCTATTTCTTCCGGACCTCCTTTTACGTTAAGAAAGGAGGTCAGTCTTAATATCCTTGCATTCTGACTATCCGGATATTTTTTAAGAAGTATTTTGGTAGCGGCAGCCTTTTTAGCTGTATCATTTTTATAATACTGGATAAGTAAATCAAGGTCTTCTGCTGTGCCATTCTCCAGGGCTTTTATTTTTTGCTGAAGAACAGTTTGGTTGGTTTCATTTTGTAACGTTTCTACCTTAGGGTTAACATTCTGATTTTGCTGTGCCAATAAGTTTAAGGCACTAAACATTAAAACGACTAAAACTAGTTTTTTCATTTTTATATTATGAATTGGATTCTTAATTGTCGGATGAACGAACTTTGGTAAGTTCTACCAAAGCTTTGAGTTTATAAAATTCTTTATCATCTGAACCCGCATAGCCAATACCCATTAGATTAATATTTCCTTTAGCGTCAATGATAAATTTTTGAGGCGTTCCTAATGCATTAAGAGCCTTAAAAAGTGCCTCATTATTATCAAACAAGACATCTAATTTATATCCCTTTTTATCCATAAACAGTTTGACTGTCTCTCTATCCTCCCCAAGATTGATCACAAATAATTGGAAAGGCTCATTTTTATACAGCCCGGCAACACGCTCGAATGCCGGGAACGCGGCTAAACAAGGTTTACAGACGGTACTCCAAAAATCAATCACTACTATTTTCCCATTGTAATCCGAAAGATTTACTGCCTTTCCGTTTATATCTGACAAAACAATATCTGGTATGGTTTTAGGCTCATTAAACCACTCCTTTTCCACCTCTTTATAAATTTTTTGATAGGCTTCCTCTTGTAACGCAGCGATATACTTATTCACTCCTTTGTTACTCCCGTTTGTTTTATTATAAACTGCTTTTAGTATGTCTACCGTTTGTGGCGTCGAGACAGCAGTTCGCACAGCGTTGGAAAGTGTATCTAGGGCCTCTTGATGTTTACCGGCAGCTGATAAAATGGTTGCATAACGGCTTAAGTGATTGGCTTTTGTGTTTCTAAAATAAGGAAATTGCAAATATGGTGATTGAAGGGCATTTGATTTCTCGATGTTATCTATGGCAACCTCTACATTTCCAAGCTTGGCATTCGCCACTGCATTTATTTCATACAACACAGGCCTTCTGTCAAATCTATCATCGTACATCTCCTTATTATTCTCCATCTCCTCTAAAATCTCTTTGGAGATATTCTCCACTTCAGCAATACTTTTATTATTGTCTACCCAGTCCTCTAATAAATTACTCAGGTCAAATAATTGAAGCGCTGTAAATTTAGGATTGGTTTTCTTATAGAATTTATATTTCTTGATATTTCCTTTAATTAGCCAGTCTACTGCCAACTGGGCCCGATATTCGCTCTCCTCCACCTTCTCAAAAGACTTAATTTCTTTAGCGTTTTGTTGGGGAGTTTGCTGAGCCCAAGCATAGTTAGAGATCAAAAGTGACAGAAAAAATATACTGAGCAATCCCTGCTTTAAAAATTCATGTTAATATTATTAGTTGGATTATACAGATTATTTGCTCGTTACGCGCGCCTTGACAATTTCCACCATGGCTTTTAATTTGTAGTATTCTCTATCGGTAGAACCTGCGTAGCCGGATGAGTAGAAACGGATATTTCCCATTGGGTCAAAAATGATTTTTGTGGGTGTTCCCTGAATATCGTATGCTGCGTTTTGTTCATCCTGCAACACGTCAAGGGCTATTCCTTTTTTTGCGACAAAGCTTTTTACCGTTTGTTGTTCTTCAAACAGGTTGATCACAAAAAGCTGGAAAGGCTCCTTTTTATAGTCTGCTACTACACGTTCAAATCCTGCAAATGCAGCAACGCAGGGCGTGCAAGCGGTGGTCCAGAAATCAATAACCAGGATTTTCCCTTTATAATCAGCAAAGTTTACGATCTTACCATTTAAATCCGGCAATGAAATATCATAAGCATGCTGGTTAGCGGTAAAAAGAGTAAATTTTTTACCGTTACCGTCAAGATCTGACATTACCCCTTTTAGCGGAAGTGTATTATCTGTAATGTATGATTTTTCAACATCCTTGTAATATTTACTATAGGCCTCCTCTTGTAATGATGTTATGAATTTATCTACGTCCTTGTCACTTCCGTACACTTTTGTATAAACCTCTCTTAACGTAGCCACCAACATGGGATTTGAATCTGCATTCCGTACTGCCTTTATTAAAGTGTCTAAAGCTTTTTTATTCTCACCAGCTGCCGATAAAACGACGCTGTACCGCCTGTAATAATTGGATTTTGAATCTCTGAAATATTTAATTTCCCGATCACCCTTAATTACTGATGCCTTTTCAATACTCTTTTTCGCAGCTTCTACATTCCCCAATTTGGCATTAGCCATTGCATTTATCTCCAATAATACTTGTAGCCTGCCTCTGGTCATCTCGTCATTACCGGCATCCTTTTCGATTCTACATATAAGATCTTTGGAGGCCTGCTCAACTACGCTCATATACTTGTTGTCATTTTCCAGGTATTCCAATGCATACCCAAAGTAAAGCAGATTGACGAACGAAATTTCGGGATTGCTCTTCATATATAAATTGTACTTTTCCAAATTACCTTTAGCCAGCCAGCCGGTTGCCAGGGTTGTAAGGTACACATCTTGGTGGGCAGGTTTTGTGTTATCTGAAGCGGCAGCCTGAAGCATCTCGTTGTAATACTTCTCCTGGTCTTCAACTTTAACAATCAGATTAAAATCACCAAAATTATAATTTTTTTGTGCTTGTTGTTGGGCCCATGCAGAGTTGGACACAAATAATATCATTAGTATTATTAATTTTTTCATGTTTGGATTTTTATCTTTAATTTATTTGAACAATTCAGCAAGTCTGTCGTGTAACGCCTTGCCTCTTAAATTTTTACCAATGATCTTACCATTAGGATCAATGAGTACATTTGCAGGGACACTGTAAATTTCATATAGTTTGACAACTTCGCTTTGGTCAGCTTTAAAATCACATAACTGTTTCCATGGAAGTTTGTCCTCAATAACTGCCTTTTGCCAACTACCTTTATTGCTATCTAATGAAATACTGATCACCTGGAAGTTTTTGTCTTTATATTTTTCATAGGCTGCTAATACGTTTGGATTTTCTGCACGGCAGGGTATGCACCAACTTGCCCAAAAATCCACTAACACATAGCTCCCTCTGTAAGTTGAAAGTGACGTGGGCTTTCCCTCGGCATCATTCACAGTAAATTCAGGTGCTGTTTGATTGCCTGATACAGCTAACTTTGCCTTTTTCAATTTTTCTACCCAGCCTAAGACTTTCTCTGAATTTTGCATTCTATTGCTTAGAGCATTGTACATAGGTTCAACAATATTTGGCTGTATTGAACTTTGTGTATAGATATCCATCAAATCAACGCTTACATAATGGTCTGGATATTTTTTTACAAAGCAAATAACCAGCTCTGCTAAGGATTCCTCAGTAAATTCACTGCCTAAGGCTTTAGACCGCTCTACGCACATCTTCTCGTAATCCAGCCAGGCAATCTCCTCTCTGCCGCCTCCTGTATAAGATGCCATTCCGGCATTATCAAATGTGATATTGATATTTCCATCCAGATAGAATAACGCCACATTTTTCATGTTATTCCCATCTTCACTTGATTGGTTCCGGTTACCTTTTGAGCCTTCAGAACGAGGAGTGATTAAATTCAGCTCTGCAAGTTGTGGTCTTCCAATAGATCCTTTAAACTCAAATTTTCCATCCTTAATAGCTGTGGTGTCTGACTTATACGGACCACCTTTATCATCTGGCGGATAAGATATTACAGCAATGTCAGCCTTAATGATTAGTGGAACATTACCTTTTATAGTATAGCTTGTTTGAGCTTTTAAAGAGAGTGCCAAAAAGCTTAGAATAGTCAAAACAATTAATTTTTTCATATACAATTTCTAAGAAGCGATTTGTGGGTTTGTGTATTTGGTTTAAGTTGCCGCAGCAGTTTTTTGTTTTATCCACTGCGGCAATTATGTTATTTATTCATTCTGAGCATAATCTGGATTCCAAATCATTATCGAAGGAGGTATACGCATTGTGAGCCGAGCCTTTGTAAGAGTATATGTATTGGTACCATCTGTTCTGGTATAGTATTGTTTAAGATCCTGAAACAGCGGATCATCCCACAGACGACGCATATCGTACCAGATTAAACCGGTTCCGAAATTTTCACGGATGCGCTCCGCCACTGTGAATTTAACCAGGTCATCCTTAGTTGAGACAGATGAAGGAATATTTGCCTTATCAACAGGCATACGATTACTCCGTAGTTCGTACAAAACCTGTTTAGCTGCTCCAAGGTTTCCAACTCTTGCAAGACATTCGGCATACATAAGGTAAACATCCGGCACCGAAATCCCATCATTTGAATTCATGGTTGTCATATTGGTATAATACCTTTCTTGGGGGCTAAAGTCAGCGTAAGCAGTCATCCATGATTCTACTCCACTGAACAAGGCAAGGCGATAATCGGATGCATCGAAATACTTCTGCATAACATCTGTACGTAATGTGCGAAGTGGAGCACCTAAGATAAGTGGGCCCAAAGCAGTCCACAGATTGGGCATGCCAAGAATCTCGTAAACATTTTCAGGACTGACATTTGAATTTGGATAGTCATATATTTCACCGTATTCTTTATCTATTTTCTCATTAAAATTAATAAGTGCCTTATTGTTGTCACTGTCCAGAATTGATTTTGCAGCTTCCAGATATGGCAAAGCCTTATCATAGTTGCCCATCATCCAGTGTACCTTACCAAGCATTGCATTTCCTGCCGCATGGAATATTCTTTTTGAATGAGCCGGACGTTTGAGCAAGTAAGGGAGTGATTCCGTCATCTCGGCTATGATATACTCATAAACATCCTTTACTGAACGGCGACTGAAATCTGTACCCACTGTAGATGCCTTGGTAATTATCGGAACACAGAGATCAGTAGCCGAGGTGGCCTGATTATAAGGTTTTCCAAAGTATTGAGCCATCATATAGGTAAACCATCCGCGCATAAAGCGAGCCTCGGCCTTTACGGCCAATTTCTGGGATTCAGTTCCATCTTCTGAGTCCATCACCTCATTCACAACTACATTGAATGTATAAAATCGGGCGCAAGGTTCGTTCCATTCTCCACATTGATCATCAGTTCGAAAAATGTCTGCTTGCCATTGAAAAGCTTTAGCTGCATTGTATCTCTCATAAATATAGAAAGATGA
>Ga0074193_1001596_pt1 | contig 26203 bp, 23 predicted proteins | sample EPASupsiteHSE605_FD_64523 | JGI IMG/M metagenome (GOLD analysis project Ga0074193, IMG submission 64523) | Bioremediated contaminated groundwater from EPA Superfund site, New Mexico - Sample HSE6-05 | ecosystem: Environmental > Aquatic > Deep subsurface > Groundwater > Contaminated ... | reverse complement strand
ACGGGGGGGAAGTATGAAGGCAAAAAATAATCCTGATACACTAGCTTGTATATTCCATTTATACTAATTAATTGGGGTGCTTCAGTATATCGATGGAACCTTACTCCCAGTTCCCTTGCTTTCTGGTACTGCTTTTCCAATTCTCCGCCGGCCACCGCCATATCTCGATAAAAGATTTGTACTGGACCACCGATATCAGCCTTTAATTTTAAAGCGCACTTTAATACCAGCTCGGTGGCGGGCAGGGCTTCCAATCCGCCGGGACCCAACAGGATGGCTATTTTAGTGGATTTAGCAATATCCACGATCTCGGTTCCATTGGAAATCTTCGGATCTAAGGGATTTAATAGATCTACTCCCATTTGTTTGGCGAATGAATGCAAAGATTGCCCTTGAATAGATTGAAAACAAGTCGGGACTGAAAGACCGTCCATAGCTAAGATCACCGCACAACCTTTAATAGTCCTAACCTCGCCATTAATCTCACGAACCGTAAGCCTAAATTCTCCGATCTGTCCAGACCAATCTAAGATATCTGCAGCCTTTACCGTGGTCCGGTTTTGTTCCGGATTAGCCTGAAAAATATTGTAACCGAGTAAGGTAATCAGAGGCAAATCGGAAACGATTCCCCATTCAATATGTACCAAATCCAAGATCCTAGCTATCCGCTGGATTACTAAAGAAGCCGTGGCACCGGCCCCGATTACGATAACTGGAAGGTTAGAATGGTATTTCCGGCTGGCTGCCTGTACCCTACCCACTTTGTCAATCCCTGACATAAGGACCTCCCCAAACTCTCACTACTAATAAATATCTTACTAACCTAGAATCGTCCCGAACGCACAATCGATACTACCAGCCAAAAACCCATGGCGGCAGCTACCATGTAACCAATCTCGGCAATTGGCAACCTGCTCAAAAATGATCCCGGTGCGCGATTAACAATTAAGGATGAGCCGACAATTAAACTGCCAATTAAAATGCTTAGGGTTAGTCGATTAGCAATCATATTTAAACGCATCGAAAAGCGATGCAGATTCTGATGTTCCAGTTGTACCTTGAGCCCACCTTCTTCTACTAAACCCAATACATTTTCTATCTGCTTAGGAACTCGGTGCGCTACATCCCATAATTCTAGGGCTGAGCGGAACAAAGTACGCTGAATTTCCTTAGGAGCCATCCGTTGTCGTACAATTTTCCGCGCAAAAGGCTCGGCTAACTCTAACAGACTAATCTGAGGATCCAACTGCTGTAAGACTCCTTCGCTGGTAACCAGACACTTTATGGCCAAGGCAAATTCCGCAGGAATTTTTATTTCATAACGATAGGAAATATCTACCAGCTCATGTAAGGCAATCCCCACATCTATTTGAGACATAGGTAATCCGTAATATTTTTGCTGCAGCCGATTCAAATCACGACGCAGAGCAGATCGATTGACTTTTCGCCGGACCACTCCTATATCTAACAAACCTCGCATAACCGCATCCACATCGTAACGAACCATGGCTAAAACCAAATTGAGCGCTTTAGCCCGGGTTAATTCATCAATTCTTCCCACCTGGCCAAAATCCATAAACACTACTTGTTCAACCGGCAGCACGGCCAAATTGCCTGGATGGGGATCAGAATGAAAAAAGCCAAAGATATAGATCTGTTTCAGAATTGCATTTACAAAGTTCCGTCCCACCAACTGCAGATTACACCCGGCCTCCTGCAGCTGTTCGGTAGCTGACATTTTTATCCCCTCAATATACTCCATCACTAAAAGCTGTCGAGTCGAGTATTCCCAGTATACTTTAGGTATGATTACGGTTGAATCACCGGTAAACAAATTATAGAATCGATCCGCATTGCGTCCCTCAGAAGTAAAATCAAGCTCAGCCCGCAGTGACTGAGCAAACTCCTCCACAATATCGACTAATCCATAATGTTTACCCCAAACCGTACGTGATTCTAAAAGTCGGGCCAGGTCAAAAAGGATTTCTAAGTCCATCTCAATAGTCCGTTGAATACCTGGCCTCTGCACCTTTATTACTACCGACTCACCGGTCAATAAATGAGCCCGATGCACCTGAGCCATCGATGCTGAAGCAATAGGCACTGGATCAAATTCTGTAAAAACTTGTTCCAGAGGTTTATTCTGTTCCTGAATAAATATTTCCTCAACCTGACCGTAAGGAAATGGGGGTACCATATCTTGTAATTTTTCTAATTGCTCCAGATACGGCCAAGGTACTAGATCCGGACGGGTGCTGATAATTTGACCCATCTTAATAAAAGTAGGTCCTAATTCGTTAATGGCCATAAACAGCCTCTGTGGAGTAGTCAGCTTACCTTGACGTTCTAGTCCTTCGGCCATACTTTTACGGTGGAGCAGGTCTCGTAAACCGGCTTGGTCAAAAAGGTACCCAAAACCATGCCGGGATAAGACATTAGCAATCTCCCGGTAACGAGCCAGGTGTCGAAAATGTTTAACCAGAGGCAAGTCTATACCTCCAATCGTATGAATATGGATCCATCGCCTAGTCCACCCTGAATGAATCTAACTAAGGTAGTCCAAACCTCAAATCCAACAAAGCCCCTAGCCAAACCGGCCAGGGGCTCAAAATCAAAAATAAACCCTACTAATTTGATCCATTCTTACCCTCCAAGTTTTGCAGCCGCTCCTCAATGGCCTGTAAACGATTTACTAATTCCTTGATCTCCGTTCGTGTAACCAAACCCAAATCTGAGCGAACCTGGTTAACCTCTTTACGAACAAATTCAATTGCCGCTTCTCGTTCCTGTTCACCTTTTTCTACTAACTCTTTAACCAAGCTGCCGGCCTCAACCGGTTCTAGATGCTTTTTTTTAATTAACTCATCTACCAATTGTTCAGCTTTTTCTCGGGTAACAGATACGCCACCCAAGCCAAGATAAAAAGCCTTGCGCATCATGCCGATCATAATACCCACCTCCAGCCTTAATATGTACATCATAGTTTAGGGGTAAAGGGTTGTCAAGTTTGAGTATCCCCTACCTAGGAAAAGACGTTGCCAAGGTTGGAAAATTTATTGTAGAATTATATTTATAGCTATATTCCCGAAAGGAGTCTAAATTGTGCTAATACCCATAATAGGTCCGATCAACCTGGTAGAAGCCCCCAATCAAGGACGGTTTCCCTACAGTCACGGATTATTCATAGATGATGAAGTTAAGGTAATTATCGATACTGGATTTGGTCTCGAAAATGCTGCTAAACTCCAAAAAAAGAAGATTAGTTACCTCATTAACTCCCACTTTCACGAAGATCATATGGCCTTAAATACCGTCTTTACCGGGGTGCCGGTTTTCGCGCCAGCCGAAGATGCAGCCGGAATTAGATCACGAAAAGATTACCGAGATTGGTACGGATTTGAATTCTTCGGAGCCAGTAACCTAGGCGACAAATTTATAAATTGGGTTAATTGGCACGAAGCCCCGGTTGACCAAGAATTTAGCCAAGGACATCAATTCCAATTTGGTCAAACTTCAATGCAAGCATTATTTACCCCAGGCCATACCCAAGGACACTATTCTTTCTGGTTTGAAAAGGAACGAGTAATGTTTTCAGCTGATATTGATCTAACCGGTTTTGGACCCTGGTATGGTAACCTTACCAGTGATGTAGATCAATTCATTGCCTCCATAAAAATAATTCAGGCTTATAAACCCGACCTCATCATTACTTCCCATAAGGGAATTATTGATTCAAACCCAAACCAAAAACTAGAAAGGTATTTAAATCGTATCTTTGAACGTGAAGAAAAAATCCTGGCCTTTCTTAACACTTACCGAACCCTGGACCAAATAGCGGACCAAAAGATTATTTACGGATCACATCCGGAACCTGCTGATATCAACTATTATTTTGAAAAAGTTAATCTTTACATCCACTTACAACGTTTACAAAGACTGGGTTGGGTTGAAGAAATCGAAGGAGAATATCGAAAAATTAAGTAGCTATTTTTATAATAACAATAGCTACTTACAAGCCTTCTTAGATCTCTGGTTTATGGTTTCTATTCTTAATTAGATCACACATATCACAGTTTTTATCTAGCTCTTTACAACAAGGTTCCATATGAATCAACACCGAAGTATTCGAGAGCTGCTCTTTAATATCCCCCTCAATAGCATCACTCAAACGGTGAACAGTTGATAGAGCCATGTTTCCCTGAACTTGCACGTGTAAATCGACGTGCCGTTCCGGACCGGCTTGTCGAGTCCGCAATTTATGATAACTAAGAATTTCACCAGATTCATGGTAATCATCAAGAATACCCATGATCAGGGCTTCTTCTTCCAAGGGCAAAGCTATATCCACTAACGGCATGAACGCCCGCCGGGTTAATTCCCAAGAAGTCTTAATAATTAAAAGCGCCACTCCTATCGCTACCAAGGGGTCCAGAATAGTTAAACCAGTAAAATAAATCAGGCCCAAGCCCAGAAATACCCCGGCAGAGGTATACACATCCGTGCGCAGGTGAAGAGCATCTGCTTCCAGGGCTATGGATCCGGTTTCTTTAGCGGTTTTAAACAACATACTGGAAATCCAGAAGTTCATAAGAGAAGAAATTCCCATTACTAATAGACCCGGTCCAACCGCTTCCACCGTAGAGCCGGAAATCAGCTTCTTCCCAGCCTCCACAATTATCCAGATGGCGGCAATAAATATTAAAATAGCTTCTATAGTTCCGGATACATTTTCAATCTTACCATGTCCATAGCGGTGTTGTTCATCTGGGGGCAACGAGGAGGTACGAACTGAGAATAAGGCAATTAAGGCTGCCACTAAATCCAAACCGGAATGGATAGCTTCGGAAATTACACTAACCGATCCAATCATTAGACCAACTACGATTTTTATGAGTACTAAAAACGAATTGGAGGCTACGGATAGGGTAGCTGCCTTAACCTTTACGTTCATATATCTCACCCCACCTATTATTATGACCCAAAAATAATAAAAGGACTTCGTTAGCTAAACGAAGTCCCACGGGTTCTTGATTCTCCCCGTTGCCTTTAGGCCCAATTCTTTCACTAAAGAACTTGACTCAATAAAATTATAATACAAATATTGTTTTATGTTGTCAAGAACTTTATTCTCCTAAATTTAGACGTGCCCAGCCCGGAAGTCCGTTTTAGCCGGGTACGTTCATTCAATCGCTTCCACTTGAGCTTCAAAAGAGCTCCCATCCGCTAATTTACCAGACAGCTGATACTTAGGTATGGTTATGGCTTCGCGATTATGATTTAGCTGGTAATCTTGGATAAGCACGATCTTTTCCACCACTATCTTCTCTGCTGGCTTAATCGGGATCTTTGACGCATCTGAACCGATAGAATTATTTATCGCTGGGCTAGCATTCTGCAATAATTTATTAATAGCCTGCTCAACCGTAATCAACGGATACTCACCCAACACCTCAAAATTATGCATCGTTCCATAAAACTCATCCACTTCTCCGGATTGACGATTAACTTTAACTCGAATTTCTGGTCCCGTTAATGGATGATTATCCACCTGCAGATAAAAAATAAATTGATAGTTTTCAGAACTGACCACCGTATTCTTCAAGGTATATAAGCCCGGATTAAAGCATTCCAAGGCTGATAGCAGCTTCCGGGCCTGGATTAGGGCTTCCGCTTGATTCACTTGATTAGCGGCTTTTCTCGTGGATTGGTTGGTATAATAAACCGTGGTTGGTACCTGGCCGTTAAATAGGGTTAACGTTTTACTATTGCCGAAATAACGATACTCTGCACCGTCCGAACTCAGTACCATAGCTTGGTTAATTCCAAAAATTGCTGCTAATTTCTGTAAATCCCCCGCATTCAATAGTCGACCTCGATCTTGAAATGCTTTAACTTGGCCTGATTTAGGAAAACTAGACGTTGTAATCTGGAAATTCCGACTTGGATCCGAGAAACGACTTGAGGTTAACTGTTTTTCAGCCTGACTACCCGGATCGGACATAATCCCCAAGGCACCTTCGGTATTACCCCTGGTAATGTTTACCGGGGTTTCTGTTGACCCAAGATCCCCTTTGCCTTCTAAATCCAAAGTCCCAGAATTATCGGCTACCAAAAAACTTTTACTGTCTGCAACTCTAGCCTTAACCCGGGCCAGGATGCCTCCAACTTTACTTTCATTTACAATTTCATTTTTAATATTTTCATTATTTTCTATATTTTCCGGTTCATTAACAACCGAGTTTTCATTTATCTCTTGAAGGGCAACCAGTTGGGTATCGGCTATTTTATCCACTAACTGCTGTTCTGGTACAACCTTCGGCAGATTTTCCATGAAGGTGGGTTTGATAAAAGCAATTACTACTAAGGCTGCCACCGCCACCATAGCCACTGCCGGGTATAACCAAAAACGACCTGTACGATTTGAGCTACTGTATTTTCGGGCTTCCTCAAGCAGATGTGATTTTAATTGATTGCGAAAGATCTCCGAAGGCTGACTTTTAAAATAATCGTTCAATTCCTGCTCAACTGCCAATAGCTCAACCCTTTCCGGCCCATCCATTATCTCAGTCTCAAGCAGTTTCCGAATTTCCCTATGCTCCATAGGTCACCCCTTCTTTCCCCATGACCAATCGCAGACGACCAACTGCCCTTAATGCCATCGCTTTGACTGCACCTTCGGTCCGATTAGTAGCCTTGGCTATGTCCTTAAATTTCATATCCTCAAGATAATGCAGCCGGATGACTTTCTGCTGATCTTCCGTTAAGTGTTGCATAGCCTGATCTAACCAATACCGATGCTCAACCTGTTCCAACCCATTATCTGTGCTTACTATTTCCAGCCAATTGACGTCCACTTCTCGGTTCGCCCGCCGAAAATGATCAATGGTCGTGTTTTTCGCTATGCGGTACAACCAGACTATAAACGGCTTGCCGGTTGGAGTATAAGAATTAATGGCCTTTAAGGCCTTTATAAAAGTTTCTGAGACAATATCTTGGGTTTCAGAATGGTCGCGAACCTGACCATACACATAACGGTATACCGGTTTAAAAAATAGTTCGTAAAGTTCTCCGAAAGCATCGGGATCCTTCTTGGCCAGTTTTATTAAGTCGTCTTCCTGGGAAAACGGTTGCACGCACTCACACCCTTTAAAGAAATCAGGGAAAAGGCCTAATTAATTAACGAAATGTTACCTAAAAAAGCTACCCTTACTAAATATTTAGTTAAATATCAATCTTTGCTTGTAGATATAATTCTCGATAAAAGTACATAAACCCTTCCAAAAGAAAGGGTTTATGTACAAAAAACGTATTCCACATACATTAAATAATAAACTAAAACATATAATAAGCTGCGGTATTGGCTAATTCTGCCAATGGTCCTGGATAACAACCAATCACTACCGTAAGAATCATACATACATACAAAACTAACTTCATAGATCCACTAATCTTAATGGCACTGTAATCGGTTACCTGGCCCATATACATAACTCTGACCACCGATAAGTAGTAATAAACCGAGATCATGCTCATGACCAAGCCAATAATGGCTAACCAGAGATAACCTTGGCCAATAACGGCTGTAAAAAGGTAAAACTTCCCAGCAAAACCAGCTAGGGGAGGAATACCGGCCATGGACAGCAAACAAACTAGTAAGGTTACTGCCAACAAGGGAGATCGTCTAGCCAGACCAGAGTAATCCGCAATATCATCACTTTCCGAAACATTATTAAACACAATCGTAACCGCAAAAGCCCCTACATTGGCAAAGACATAGATCATAGAGTAAAAGAGGATCCCTTTAACCCCTAAATCGTTTGCGGCTACCAATCCTACTAAAAGATATCCAGCCTGAGCAATACTAGAATAAGCCAGCATTCTTTTAATGTTTTGTTGGGGTATCGCGGCAAGATTGCCTAGAATCATGGTCGCGGTTGCTAAGATAGCAATTACCGGTATCCAATGATCAGCGTGATAAGGAAAAGCAGTCAAAAAGAGTCGCACAAAAACTCCAAAACCGGCTGCCTTGGAGGCAACTGCCAAAAAGATCGTAATCGGCGTGGGTGCACCCTCATAAATGTCCGGTGCCCACATGTGGAAAGGAACCGCTGCCACCTTAAAGCCCAGGCCGGATAGAGCAAAAATTACTCCTAACCAGAAAGCAGGACTAGTATCACTGTGCTGAGCAATTTCATGAATCATGGTGGTGCCGGTAACCCCATACAGTAAAGTAAAACCATACAGCATAACTGCTGAAGAGATGGCTCCCAAAATCAAATACTTCAGGCCGGCTTCTGAAGATCGAGCATCTTCCCCGGCCAAGTTTGCTGTTAAAATATAAAATGAGATAGTCATCAATTCCATACCCACATATAAGGTGATGAGTTCTCCGGCGGAAACCAGAATCATCATCCCTAGGGTAGCAAACAGCATTATGGCGTAGGCTTCACTACCTTCTCCTACCAAAGGTTTAAAGTAACTAGTAGAAGTAAGACAGACCAGCAGCGCTGAGATTAAAAAGAGAAGCTTAAAATAACTAGCATAAGAATCAACCAGATACATTCGACCTAAAAATGAGTCAAACATTTCAAAGTGTACTGCTACTACCACAATTGAGCCAATGATGCCAATGATGGCAAACAACACCAAACCACGTCGTTCTCCCCTAGGAGCAACTATACCAAGTACCAACAGTAAAAAGGCCAGGCAAGCGACAAATATTTCCGGAACCAATAAAGTAAAATCCACTAGAAGCCACCTCCTACTATGGCACCCAGCCCGGATCTAGCAAACAAGGGGGCAACTCCATTGTTAACTAAATCCATAAGCAAGGATGGGAATATACCAAAGGTTATTAAAACTGTACCCAGTACGATCAGGGGTACCCATTCAGGACCTTTAATATCCGGCAGTTTATCCCATTCTACTCGTTTGGGTCCAAATAAAATATTCCCCATCATACGTAAAATATAGACTGCGGTAAAGATTATGCCACTGATGGCCAGAATCGTTAAAACCCGATAAACCCCAAATGCTCCTACAAAAATAGTAAACTCAGCCGGAAAACTAGCTAGTCCGGGTAATCCTAAGGAGGCTAAACCGGCCAGCATAAATCCTACAGCCAATATGGGCATTTGATTAGCTAGGCCACCAAAATCGGCAATGTTTCGGGTATGGCTCTTCTCGTATAGATTACCAATCATGGCAAAGAACAAGGCGGCCATTATTCCATGCGCAAACATCTGCGCTATTGCACCGTTGATACTCACCACATTCAAAGCGGCAATTCCAATTAGTACGTAACCCATGTGACTAACACTGGAGTATCCTACTACGTACTTAAGGTCTTTTTGAACTAGACAGATTACAGCTGCATACACCACGTTTCCTACCGCTAAAACTGCAATCACCGGACCCCAAAACTTGGCTCCGACCGGTAAGATGAACAACCCGATCCGGATTAAACCATATCCGCCAATCTTCTTCAATACCCCGGCGTGAATCATACTTACGGCCGTAGGGGCCCCGGCATATCCATCCGGTGACCAGGAGTGAAATGGCCACATGGAAATTAAGGTACAAAATCCCACTGCCATTAATAGGAACCCCAAAATCTGAAATTGGTCAGAATAGGGAACCAGCATCAAGGATTCAATGTCCATAGTGCGGACCCCGGTCAGCTGATAGGCATTGACGTATAGGGCCATAATACCAGCCAGCAAAAAGGCGCTCCCGATCAGGAGATAAATAGTCAGTTTCATACCGGCGTATTCTTTAGTAACTCGTTTGGTACTACCCCAGATAATTACCATAATATAAATGGGGATAATTACCACTTCATAGAATAAAAGAAAGATAAATAAATCTCGGGCCACGAAGGTACCCATAACCCCAGTTATTAAAATAAGTAGTAAAACGTAAAATTCTTTAACTCTTTCCTTATTGTTCCAGGAAGCATATACCGCAGAAAAGCCTATTAAATTACACAAAAGTAACAAGGGTAAGGATATCCCATCTACTCCCAAAGAATAACTTACTCCTAAATCCTTGATCCATAAAATATCTTCTGTGAATTGCATACCCCCAATTGACTGATCATAAGCAAAAAATATTAACAGACTCATGACTAACGATACCAGTGTGGATACCACCGCTACGGCCTTTATGGTCCATACTTCTTCCCGAGGTACAAAAACGATGGCTAAGGCTCCCACCAATGGAGCTAAAAGAATTAATGTTAAAAAAGGAAAACCCGGGTCCGTCAGAAAGTCCATTAATTACCACCTCCCCAGGTAGAAATCCCTATTGAGGGGTCATAAAAGCTTAAGATTAAAGAAATAATAATTACGGCTGCTACTAATACCATTCCATAATGCTGAGTTTGACCAGTTTGTAAATAACGCAGATAATGGCCAGACCATTTGGTTATTCCACCTAGCCCATCGACAATTCCATCGACAATATAAATATCAAACCAATAGACTAGGCGTCCGAATCCATTAACTACCCGATCAATGAACCATTGGTAAATCTCATCAATATAATACTTGTTGTACAATAAGGTGTATATGGGACGAAAACGATTGGCCATGGCTTCTGCAGAAATAACTTTTTTGTAATACATCAAATAAGCCAAGTAAATTCCGGCTAAGGCCACCCCAGTCGAGGTAATCATAACCGCCATACTATATCCATGATGCGCTGCTCCAAAATGAACGTAACTGCCAAAGTTGGTATGCAGCCAGGGCATTCCCACCAGACCCCCCACTACCGATAAGCATCCTAAAATGATTAGGGGCACGGTCATAACTGCCGGGGATTCGTGGGGATGGTTCTCCGGCTTGGCTGGACCATAAAAAGCCACAAACACCAGTCTAAACATATAGAAAGCAGTTAAAAAGGCCACCAAAGTACCCACCAGGTACAAACCAGTGTAACCATTAATTTGAGCACTTAACAAAATTTCATCCTTGCTCCAAAATCCCGCTAAAGGAAAAATCCCGGCCAAAGCTAACGATCCGATAACAAAGGTATTAGTCGTTATGGGCATTTTCTTAGCCAGACCACCCATTTCCCAGATATTCTGTTTATTGTGCAGGGCATGGATTACACTACCGGCTCCCAGAAACAACAAAGCCTTAAAAAAAGCGTGGGTCATTAAGTGAAACATACTTGCCGTAAGTCCACCCACCCCAAGAGCCATGATCATGTAGCCTAATTGACTAAGAGTGGAATAAGCCAAAATCCGTTTAATGTCGTTCTGCACAATGGCAATACTTGCCGCAAAAATAGCCGTAAAGCCGCCTAGATAGGCAATAACCACTAGTACATTCGGAACCGCAGCAAATAGAAAATAAGCTCGGGCAATTAAATATACCCCAGCTACCACCATGGTAGCAGCATGAATGAGCGCACTTACTGGAGTGGGACCTTCCATAGCATCTGGCAGCCATACATGTAAAGGAAACTGACCGGATTTACCGACCGGTCCGGTAAAAATCAAGAGTGCTACGATGGTCATTAAACCCATATTGGCATAGGTGGGAATAATCTTTGCTAAACCAGTAAAGTTCAAAGTACCAAACAAAACTTGTAGAAATAAAATGCCCAATAAGAAGCCAAAATCTCCTACCCGGTTAGTAATAAAAGCCTTCTTGGCAGCTTCCCGGGCTGAAGGTTTGAAAAACCAAAAACCAATCAATAAGTAGGAACATAGTCCCACCAATTCCCAAAAAACATACATTTGTAAAAAATTATTCGCCACTACTAATCCCAACATTGACATCGCAAAAAGGGATTGATAGGCAAAATAAGTAGAATAGCCCGGATCATTTTCCATGTATCCTAAAGAATATACCTGCACCATCAGGGCAATCAAAGTTACCACAAATAACATCATCGCCGAGATCGGATCAATTAAGATACCCATCTCCAAAGATATGCTCTGCATACTAAACCAGCTTAGGCTGTGCTCAGTAGTGATTGGATTCCCCAGAATACCGGCTACCACGCTCAAGGCCATGGTAAAAGATATAAAAATACAAGCTATAGAAAAACCGGCACTAATTTGCGGTGCTTTGCGTAAAAAAAATACAATCATCACAAAGGCCAAAGCTGGCATTAAGGGAATCAACCAGGCATTATCAATCACAAACTGGGTCATTCAATATTTCACCTGCCTTTTCTGATTAAAGCTTACCACTTCAACCAGTTGAAATCTTCGATATTTACTGATAGCAAGTCTCTATATACCGTTAATACTAAAGCCAAGCCTACCACAACTTCCGCCGCAGCTAGGGCAATTACAAAAACCCCAAATACTTGTCCCACAAGCATAGATGGATCCATAAAACGGTTAAAAGCCACTAAATTAATAATACAAGCATTAAGCATCAGTTCAATGCCCATCAGGATAGAAATGGCATTCTGCTTAGCCAAGGCAGCATATAATCCAATGCAGAAAAGCATTGCGGCCAATAATAAGTAGTGATTAAGGGTTATAATCATGGTAAATTACGCTCCCCTTTCGTGAGGATAATCGCTCCTAATACTGCTACTAGTAATAAAATACCCACTGCTTCAAAGGGGATGACAAATTGATTTAACAACAAATCACCGATGGGTCCTACCGTGGATAAGGGTGCTGCTTTATCAATTATTTGCCAGGGAGTTCGGGTGACTGCATAGGCCAAAACTACCATTAATAAGGTTACAATACCACCGGCTAGCCATTTATGACTAGAAGAAGCATTGGTTTGGGCCATATCCTTCTTTTGCGTCAGCATTACCCCGAAAACCATTAAAACTGCAATAGCCCCTACATAAATCAAAATTTGCACCACGGCTAGAAAGTCTGCTTCCAGTAGAACATATAACCCGGAAACCCCAAAAAAAGTTAATACCATAAAGAAGGCGGCATGCACTAAGTTCTGAGCGGTAACTACGGATATAGCCGATCCTAAGATTACAGCGGCTATAACCCAAAATACTATGGCTGAAATGCTCATTATTCCACCTGCTTCCTGTATAGTACACGGCAAGCATCTTCCGGATGGTACGTTGCCAGTTCAAATTCCTGGGTAAAAATCAGGGCATCTTTGGGACAGGCCTCAATACACAATCCGCAGAACATACAATACCGAAAATCCATCCCATATTCAGTCAGAATTTTTTTCTTACCGTCTTCCCCACCCTTTTCCGTTTTCAGCGTGATAACTCGGTTGGGGCAGGCACTCTGACATAATCCGCAGGCAATACATTTCTCCGGGATAAAATCCAGAAGCCCATGAAATCGCTCTGGGAGCTGAGGTCTCTCCTCCGGATAATACTGGGTAACATGCTTTCCAAAAAAATGTTTTAACGTCACTCTTAATCCTTTTAGTAAACCTTCCCCGTACATCTAATCACCCCCCCATCACCCGGTAGATCTGTATCCCCACTCCGGTCAATAACAAATTTGCTAAAGACAGCGGGATTAAAAATTTCCAACCAAAGTGCATTAAATGGTCTACCCGAATCCTTGGGAAAGTCCACTTTACCAACATAAACATAAAAACTAAAACGTAAACTTTAAGAAAAAACCACATCCAAGATGGCAGCCACGGTCCATGCCAACCACCAAAGAATAAGGTAACGGCAATAGCCGCCGTAGCAATCATATTGGTATACTCAGCCAAGAAGAAAAGGGCCCAACGCATGCCGCTAAACTCAGTGTAGACCCCAGCTACTAATTCCTGCTCCCCTTCCGGAAGGTCAAACGGCCCCCGATTTAATTCGGCGGTAGCAGCTACAAAATAAATCAGAAAAGCTACTGGTTGGATTAAGACAAACCAAACCTTTTGCTGGGCCGCTACAATTTCCGACATATTCAAGGAACCAACAATCATCACTACCCCCAGCACTGAGAGTAATAACGGAATCTCATAGCTAATCATCTGCGCAACGGTACGCATCCCGCCTAAAAGGGAGTATTTATTGTTGGAACCCCAGCCAGCCATTAAAAAGGACATGGTTCCTAAGGAAGCGATGGAAAAACAATAAAAAAGTCCTACCTCCAGATTAATCGGTACCATATTTTTTCCAAAGGGAATAACCGCGTAAAGCATAATGGCTGGTATAAAAACCATGGGAGCGGCTAAACGGAATACCCACCGATCTGCTGCTCGAGGTACCACGTCTTCTTTGCCGAGCAGCTTTAAGGTATCCGCAATGGTTTGAAAGAATCCGGCAGGACCTAATCGGTTTGGTCCCGGCCGTTCCTGCATAAACCCAACTACTTTCCGTTCCAACCATACCAAAATAAGCGCGTCAAGTACGATTAAGCCAAGAATGGCAATAATGCCCAAAAATAATATTACTAATTCAATCATACTGTAGGATACCGACCATCCGCTTAGCAAGGTCCGGGTCCATCCCGCAATATTTGTAAAAAGGTTTTCCAGTAGTTCCATACCCACTGCTCCTTACCTATCAATCTCACCCAGAACCGGGTCAATCGAGGCTAAAATAGAAATAATATCTTGTATTTTCCAACCCCTAGCTAGTTCTGGGAATACGCCTATATTTACAAAAGATGGCCCGCGTATATGCAAGCGATACGGTTTATTAGAACCGTCACTAACCACAAAAAAACCTACCGCTCCTTTAGAGGATTCTACCTGATGGTAAACCTCTCCAGGTTGAACCTTAATTAGTTTGGGAACTTTACCTTTGATTTCCCCTTCCGGAAGACCGTCTAGGGCTTGTTCAATAATCCTTAGACTTTGTTCAATCTCATCAAATCTAAGCAAATACCGATCCAGAGAATCACCGTTAAAACGAACCGGAATCTCAAAGTTAAAGTGATCATAAACGCTATAAGGTTGGGCCCTTCTTACATCATAAGCAACTCCACTAGCTCTCAGATTGGGGCCGGTAACCCCATATGCAATCGCCATATCTGGCGGTAAAATTCCGATTCCTTTAGTACGCGCCTGAAAAATTTCGTTACCCGTGAGTAATTCGTGAACTTCATCTAAATAGGCCGGCAATTCACCAATAAATTTCCTTAAGCCAGGGATAAACTCGTCTGGAAGATCTTCCGAAACTCCGCCAATACGCATATAACTAACCGTTAATCGCGATCCGCAGACCATCTCGATCAAATCCAATATTTTTTCCCGTTCCCGCAAACAGTACATCCAACCAGTAGAACTAGATAGGTCAATGGCCATGGTCGCCACCATCACTAAGTGTGAAGTAATTCGGGAGAGTTCGGCCATAATGACCCGGATATACTCAGCTCGAACTGGCACCTCTACTCCCATCATTATCTCAATGGTTTCTACATATCCCTGATTATAGACCATAGGACAGAGGTAATCCATTCGATCAGTATAAGGCAGAAACTGCGGATAGGTCTTCGATTCAGCGATCTTTTCAATTCCACGATGCAGATAGCCAATATGGTTTTCGGCACTGGTCACGGTCTCCCCATCAAGGGTTAATACACAACGATAAACTCCATGCGTACTGGGATGCTGGGGACCCATATTTAAGTGCAGTTCTTGTGTTCTGGGCACATTTTCACCTCCTGTGCAGTTATTTAAGATTTATAATCTTTGCGCAATGGAAATCCTTCAAAATCATCCGGTAATAAAATGCGATGCAGGTTGGGGTGACTTACAAATTCTATGCCCATCAAGTCATAAACCTCGCACTCTAACACTTCCGCTGCCGGATAGAGATCAGAAACTGTTATTAAAGAAGGATTTTCATGCTCAATACGACACTTGACCATTATTTTATGTCCATGCTTCAGAGAAAACAAATTATAAACTACTATATAATGATCTAGGTAATCCACTGCCGTAATATCTAATAAAAGATCAAAATGTAAATCAGGATCGTTTTTCAATTCTTCCATTAGGTAAATAAGGTCATTTTCTTCTACTTGAACCTTTGTTGTATGTTGATCATTGAGTATTGTCATACTAAAATATCGTGAAGAAATCTTACTAATTAATCCGGGGGCCATTGAATTATTTCCCATCGCTTCTCAACCTCACTGCTTTTTCGGGATGAATAATTTTTTCTCTTAATTTTAATAAACCAAAAATTAAAGCTTCGGGTCGGGGTGGACACCCAGGTATATAAACATCAACCGGTAAGAAAGAATCTACACCCGGTAGTACGGCATAAGAATCTCGATACGGTCCCCCACTGATAGCACAATTACCCATAGCAATCACATACTTGGGATCAGCCATCTGTTGATAGACCCGTTCCACCAGCGGTTGAAGTTTCCGGTTTACTGAACCAGGAATGATCATTAGATCTGCTTGCCTAGGTGATGGTCGAAATAATTCCGAACCAAATCGGGAAAAATCATAACGGGCACCGTTAGTAGCCATCATTTCTATAGCACAACAGGCAATCCCAAATGTAAGCGGCCATAAAGAATGGGCTCTTCCCCAGTCTAATAATTTCTCTATCGAAGTTAAAATAATATTATTTTTAAGTAGTTCCTGCGTATCAACCTGCTGTTGGGCGTCTATACCCATTCTAAAGCACCTTCTTTCCAGGCGTACCATAAGCCTAATAGCAAAATGGCAATAAAAATAATCATTTCAACAAAGGCAAAAAGCCCCAGTTCCTGAAATTTGACAGCCCAGGGAAACAAAAAAACACATTCTACATCAAAGGCAACAAACACCAAACCATAGACGAAATACTGAGATCTGAACTGGACCCAGGTCTCACCCTCGGTCTTTAGTCCGCATTCGTAGGTATCTTGCTTTATAGGATTTGGATGTTTAGGATTAACCATCCAAGCTGATGCCAGAGATATAATTCCAAAAGAAATCGCTACTAAAAAAAATACTCCTATACCAGCAAATTCATTTAGCATACCCTATATCCCTCCTTTCTATAAAAAGAATTGTGCCACAAATCAGGTCTAGGTGTCAATAATTGTCGGTTTTTGCACAAGCAAGTATACATTATAAACTACAAGTGAATACGTTGATTAATTAAGCAAATAAGGCATTAAAAATAATCCGATTCAAAAATATAAATTTAATTAATTGTTACCATTATTTTACAATACCTAATTTGTTTTGTTAAACAAAACACCCGCTTTAATGCGAGTGTTGCTTCATTTATTCTATTGATTTAAGTTGGTGCGGCAAAAGGGACTTGAACCCCCACGGCCCCAAGGACCACTAGACCCTGAATCTAGCGCGTCTGCCAATTCCGCCACTGCCGCATTTTTTGTTCACGAATAATAGTATAATCTTTATGGATGAGCTTGTCAAGGAAAGGTTACTAATTTAACGAATCTAAATCTTAATTTTCGGGCATCTTTAATATTAATTAAAAGGGTGGCTTTTAATTTGCCCTACCCGGATTTTTCAGTTTTAAACTTAGAATTCAGTGGCTATGCTTTATTATGATTGCTGCGCTTTATTTTGCTGAATTTTTTCGAGCAGCTTTTTTTCCACCTGACTGGGTACCAAACCATAAACACAGCCGCCCAAAATAGCTACTTCCTTAATTTTTGTCGAGCTTAAATAGATGTACTGAGGACAAGAGATAATAAAGATTGTCTCTACCGATGGACAAAGCTTACTGTTCATCAATGCCATCTGCATTTCATAATCAAAATCGCTTACGGCCCTTAATCCTCGCACAACCGCCTGAGCTTGCTTACTAACTACATATTCCATCAGAAGCCCGGTAAAAGAATCTACTTTTATCCTTGGATTATGCTGGGTCGCTTCTTCTAAAAGCGCTACCCTTTCTTCAATCGAAAAAAATCCATTCTTCTGCGGATTATGTATTACGGCTACTATCAATTGGTCGAACAGCTTCGACGCCCGCTCCAGTATATCCAGATGTCCGTTAGTAACTGGATCGAAGCTCCCCGGGTAGACGCCGATTCTCAACTTAAAGCTCCCCCTTTTTCGAAACCTAACATCCCGACGAGTTTTCAGATTCTTATTTGCTTTAATTATATAGTATTTATTAATGCCTATACTAATAAAAAACAATTGGGGTGCCCCGGTTGGATTACGGTGCTTGAACAGCCTTACCGGTTGTCCGATGGGCTCCGGCTCCTAGGGTACACCCCTGCCTCTACCTTACTAATCATATGATTACAGTTTCATAGGCTATATATTCAATACTATTCTCTTAATCTATACTAAAACGTAGTTTTAATTTATCTGTTTGGACTACATTTCCACTGATAATGCAGTGCCCATTCCGCCGCCGATGCAAAGAGTTGCCAGACCTTTTTTAGCTCCCCGACGCTTCATTTCATAAAGCAGGGTAACTAAAATCCGAGCTCCAGATGCACCAATCGGATGTCCGATAGCAGTTGCACCGCCGTTTACATTAACTTTGCTTAGATCAAATCCAAGAGTCTGACCTACTGCTAACCATTGAGCAATAAAAGCTTCGTTGGCTTCGATCAGATCAAAATCTTCAACCTTCAGGCCGGTTTTTGCACAGAGTTTCTTTACTGCTGGTATCGGGCCAAGACCCATAACCTTGGGATCAACCCCGCCTGATGCCCAACCGGTAAAGGTAGCCATTGGGGTCAGACCTAATTCTTTAGCTTTTTCTTCAGACATAACCACGATAGCTGCTGCACCATCGTTAACACCAGAAGCATTACCGGCAGTAACGATTCCGTCATTTTGGAAAGCCGGCTTTAGTTTGCCGAGGGCTTCTTTAGTAGCTCCGAAACGAACAAACTCATCAGTATCAAATACTACAGTACCTTTTTTGCTCTTCAGTTCTACCGGTACGATTTCATCTTTAAATTTTCCAGCTTTGATAGCCGCTTCAGCCTTGTTTTGGCTAGCTGCTGCAAATTCATCTAATTGATCCCGAGTAAGGTTAAATTCTTTGGCTACGTTTTCAGCGGTGTTCCCCATATGGATGGAATTATATACATCCCAGATGCCGTCAAAGATCATCATGTCTTTAACTTTGCCAAATCCGCTTTTCGGGCTGGCCATCCGATATCCCCAACGAGCTTCGTCTAAAACAAACGGGGCATCCGACATGTTTTCAGTTCCGCCAGCTACAACGATATCCGCATCACCATTTTGAATCATCTGAGCTGCTAAGGAAACGCTCCTTAGACCGGAACCACAGACTTTATTAATAGTTAACGCTGGTACTTCCACAGGAAGACCTGCACCCAGTGAACATTGACGAGCGATATTTTGTCCAAGACCGCCCTGTAAAACGCAACCAAATACAACTTCGTCAACTTTTGCAGGATCCAGTTTAATCCGATCCAAAGCTTCTTTAATAGCGATGGAACCAATTTTAGCAGCACCTAGACCTTTTAAACTACCACCAAAACTACCAACTGGAGTACGTACCGCACTAACGATTACAGCCTTTGCCATGAATTCTTACCTCCATTTTTTTTAATATAGTCTTGGGTTTCGTACAACTTCTGTGTATAATATTTACCCTCCTCCACGAGGTGTACCCACCCGTCACCTCCTTATATTTCCTTGAAATCTGGGCTTATTCGTTGCTGGACCTCAGAGTTCGTTCTCCAAAAGCCCGGGGTCCATCACTACTTAAACTATTATTCTACAACGTTCTCCATAATTCCTGCTAAAATCCGCATTTTGTATGCTGATTCTTAAACAGACTTGAAGAAAGAAGTTAAAACTAAGCTAACATAATACCCAATTTCATGCCCGTGAACGGGGATAAACACCTTCGCTATAAGGCAGAGGGTTAAGTGACTAACTTAACTAAGTCAGCCACTACCCTTACCAAAGCTTCGCTATTCCTAAAAAGAATAGCTCAATTCAGTTACATTGCTTCCACTACCAGTTCCGCCATGTCTCGAACCGGGAATTCTTCTAGATCTTTGGATTTTACGCCATCTTCAAACATTTGTAGACAGAACGGGCAGTTGGTTACGATTAATTCCGGATCCAGATCTAACGCTTGCTCAGTACGAGCAATATTGATCCGTTTTTGTCCTTCATGAACATGTTCTTCCAACCACATTCGACCACCACCAGCTCCACAGCAGAAGCCCTTTTCCCGATTCCTTTCCATTTCAACCAGGTTAGTCCCCGGGATAGCCGCTAGAATCTGTCTTGGCTCATCATAAACGTCATTTTGACGACCGAGGAAACAAGAATCATGGTAAGTTACCTTCTTGCCTAATGGTTTACTTAATTTCAGCTTACCGCTCTTCAGCAGATCTGCAATAAACTGGGTGTGATGGATAACCTCATAGTTCCCGCCAAACTGCGGATACTCATTTTTAAGGGTATTCATGCAGTGAGGGCAAGCTGTGATGATCTTCTTCACATCGTATCCATTCATAGTTTCAATCGCTTCGGATACCATGGTGTAATACAGATACTCATTACCTAACCGACGAACTGAATCTCCGCAGCACTTCTCTTCAGAACCCAGGATAGCGAACTTAATCCCAGCCTTCTTAAAGATTTGTACCATGGCCTTAGCAATCTTTTTGTTCCGATCATCAAAAGCACCGGAGCAGCCAACATAATAGAGATAATAATCGGACCGCTGATTTTCCGGAATTTCTGACCATAGAGGAACATCTAGACCTTCTGCCCACTTGTCCCGATCAGCCCAACCAACATTCCACGGGTTACTGTTATTTTCCATACCACGGAAAACTAGCTGTGCTTCAGACGGGAATGAACTTTGCCACATGACCAAATTTCGCCGCATTTCCAAAGTCTTCGGAATATGCTCGATAAACATTGGGCATACTTCCATACAAGCCCGACAGTTGGTGCAATCCCAAATCGCTTCTTCGGAAATTACATCACCAATCAGGGTTTTATCCATAACGTCAACTACACCCTCATCAGACATAGCGCCCATAGCTTCGCCGGCACCCTCGGTAGCGGATGCTGCCTTTCTCTGGGCAAACAAATACGGGGCTTTTTCCAACCAGTGGGTTTTAAGATCCTGGATAAGCATTTTAGGATTCAAAGCCTTACCCGTTAGATAAGCCGGACAATTATCCTGGCAACGTCCACACCGGATACAGGTATCGAAATCCAACATGTCTTTCCAAGTAAATTCTTCAATCGCTTCTACGCCAAAAGTTTCCGCTTCTTCAATGTTCGGAATCGGTTTAACTGCACCCTTGGGTCCCAAATTACGGAAGTAGTAGTTCAGCATGCCAGAGAAAATATGCCATAGTTTGGTTTGTGGAATCAGACCAATGAATAAGAAAGCAGTGAACATGTGGAACCACCAGAGCATCCGATGCCAAACGGTGATGGTATCAAGAGGAATATTGGCAAATAAAGCATTAGCTAAAAACCATCCCAGGAAATGGGGCGTCTTGTCTGCTGGTGCCAATTCAGCAAGCGCGTAAGCGGTTATGCTTCCCCCGCCCAAGGTTATTAGCTGTCCACTGATACGAAGCGCTTCAATAAAGTAACCGGTCAGCATGATTATTAGTACCAAAGCTAGAATCCAGCCATCTTCTTCACGGGTATCATTAAGCCGGTCCGGTTTTTCAACATAACGACGATAAACAAGGTATAAAATACCAACAATAGCAACAAGTCCACCAATTTCACCGATTAAATGGAATCCAACGTAGAAACTACCCGTCATCTTAGGAATATGAATCCCTAGTAAAGATTCAGAAACTTCCCGTACTGTTGACGTAATAGCTACGGTTCCAGTTAAGGCAAACATTAATACCCAACCCCAGAACAAAGCAAAATGACTCCAACCAGGTAATGCTTCTCTAGTTATTCGACCATGGCCAAAGGTGTACGAGAGCCAAGAGCCAATTCGAGTCCCTATCTGATCATTTCTTTGCTCTGGCTTACCTAAGGTATACAGCCGATAGTGGCTATAAAAACCATAGAGGAAAGCCAAAATTGGAATCCACATGATAAACAAATACATATGGGCCCAAGGAATGTTCGTGGGGGAAACACGAGTAATCAGCTCGACAGCTTCTTTTGAAGCCTCTGAAAAACTGGCTGAATAACTAAAAAAATGTAACAAACCCTCCATTCGATAACCCCCCTTGGTGATTATTTTACATGAATACTGGATATGCGGATCAGCAGATTAGGTGCAGGACGCATATCCAGTATCTCTTTATAATCCGGAACCTAGAACTTATGGAACCCTTGAAATTCCAATCTAAATCCAAACTATTTCTTTATTTGCTTAATCAGTTCTGGGACCACAGCATGCATATCGCCAACAACTCCAAAGTCCGCAACGGTGAAAATTGCCGCTTCGGGATCTTTATTAATGGCCACGATATTTTTGGAAGAAGACATGCCAGCTACGTGCTGGATCGCTCCAGAAATACCCGCTGCTACATAAAGAATCGGATTAACAACTTTACCGGTTTGACCGACTTGATAAGAATTGTCTATCCAGCCGGAGTCTACCGCTGCCCGGGAAGCCCCAACTGCAGCACCAAATAAATCGGCCAATTCGCCAAGCATCGTGAAACCTTCCGGACCTTTTGCTCCCCGACCGCCAGATACGATGAAGTTAGCTTCAGTAAGCTCTGGACGACTGGAAATAGTCGCGATAAACTGCTTCACGGTTTGATACATATCAGCATCAGTTGCCGCTATGTCAGCCTTGATAACTTCTGGGGATTTCGGTGCTTCAACTAAGTCATAGATGTTAGCCCGAATAGTAGCCATAACTGGAGCCGTATCCACAGTCACTTTTGCAAATGCTTTAGCCGCATAAATCGGGCGTACAAAAGTCAGTTTGCCAGCTGCAAATTCTACACTGGTACAGTCAGTAACCAGACCCGCTTCCAGCTTTTGGGCAGCCCTAGGTGCCAAGTCTTTACCCATTGCTGAGTGTCCAAAAATAATGGTTGCTGGCTCATATTTTTTAGCCATTGCTGCTAATTGAGCAGCATAGGCACCAGTATTATATTGAGCAAATTTGGCATCGTCAGCTAAATAAACCTTATCTGCACCGTATTTGCCCACTTCAGCTGCAAGTCCTTCTACGCCGCTGCCCATAATTACTGCAGCAACCTCGTCGCCAAACTCACGAGCTTTGCAAATCAGTTCTAGGGAGACCTTACGGATTTTTCCATCGCGTTGGTCAACAACAACCCATGTTCCTTTTGCCATTAGTCTTTTTCCTCCTTTGTTCGTGAATTCCGTTAGGCCTAGCCAAGTACTCTGACTTCGTTCTTCATCCAGTTGAATAATTGAGCTGCTGCTTCGGGAGCATCAACTTCAATCTTCTTACCAGCTGCTTTTGCCGGTGGAATGAAGTAAGAACCAATCGTAACCTTGGAAGCTACCGCTTCGCCAGCTGCTTTATCAACTGGTTTTTTCTTAGCTTGCATGATACCTTTCATGGAAGGATAGCGGGGTTCGTTCATACCTACCTGGCAAGTAATAACTGCTGGTAGTTTAACTTCAATAATTTCCGTACCGCCGTCAGTTTCACGGGTACAGGTAGCGGTTCCGCCGTTCAGTTCTAGTTTATTTACAACGTTAACATGGGGAAGGTTGAGGATTTCGGCTAACCGTGTGGGAACTTGAGAAGACCCATCATCAGCAGCCACATGTCCACAAAGAATTAAATCAGCGCCCAGTCCGCCAATAACTTTGGACAGAATTACTGCACGAGCAAATTCGTCCGCATTGGTATCCGCATTAATTAATATACCTTTATCCGCGCCCATGGCCAGAGCCTGCCGAATAGCATCCTGACTCTTGTCAGAACCAGCAGATACTACCAGAACTTCTCCACCTTGTTTCTCCTTAATTTGGAGAGCTTCCTCTACCGCAGTTTCATCATAAGGATTGATGATCAGGTTAACCCCATCTTCACTAACCTTTCCATCTTTGAGGACGATCTTAGCTTCGGTGTCAAAAGTTTGCTTAACACATACAGCTATTTTCAAAGCTTATTCCTCCTTTGAGAATAGTTTCTCACTTTTTTTTGTACCAAAATTCTTCTTTACCATAATTTAACGCATAGATTAAACCCACAACTACCAGAACGAACCCTCTTTCACCACCCCCAACCGAGTTTTCTGAGATTGACGGTACCCTTCACTTCTGTTTGGCCCGGTCTTCTTACTGCAAGCTGATTTCATCTACATTTGCAGCAGAAGTCCATTAACCTATCTTAGGGTTTGGATAGTGCTGAATCATCTTACATTTTTTCCAAAGACTCTCGCATATCCGCTTACCTTTTCATTGAAGGGTCCACCTTTTTCAGCCGAGTCACCCCACAGCTGGAAAGACTAACGATCCTCAGGTTTCCTGTTAATTCCAAGGACCTTACTGTAATGTACCCAGTATAAACCGGGCCAAATCTTACTGTGTCCTAATTATATTCCAGGTCTATCCAATTATTATCTTCTACCGTCCTTAACCTTAAGCTCTTTTTATATTTCCAATGATCATAAAAAAAGCCCGTCCCAAGGGCGACGTAAGTATCCTGTTTAGCATTATATTTCTACATAAACCGATAAAATTCCTGCTTGAATATAAAATTTTGTTCAGCAAACTTTCTAATAGAAAGTCTGAAATATATATTTGTTACTAACTAATATATATTGATTCCGCAATCCCATGATCGATCTTACTGCTTTAGATCGACTAATTTTTTAACCTCGTTACTTATTATATAACTTTCCTCGACTTGTGAAAAGTATATCTTTATGGGTATTGATAAACACACGTACCAATCTTCTATATTTACAGGGTAATTCCTCATCTGACCCGTTTCCTTAATTCGCCATTGCCAAAGGAATTCCTCCCGATCAAGTGTTCTGCAATATCGTATTTGTATAGTTGACATCGCTTCGTCTGTCGTTTAATTTAGAAATAACGTCTTATCTTGTAGGTCCTAAAAAATTACTCACTCACCTCAATTTATTTAGAGCTTAAGCTAATTAGGAGGCTACTATGGAAATACAAATAACTCAAGAAACTCCTCAGATTGAAAATCAAGGTCTTAACCAAGCCCTTTTTGAAGCAGTTGTTACCATAACCAATAATATTCCGGCTCACCAAAATCTTAATATTAACTTAATCAAACTAGCTCCAGGCCAAGCTGAACTGATCATGGCGATTGGCTCTGAATTCTCTAATTCTTACGGCACCGCCCACGGTGGGGTTATTGCCACTTTTGCGGACTCAGCTATGGGTGTTGCTCTGCGGACCTTAAATTTAAGAGTAGTAACTTTAGAAATGAACCTTAATTTTTTCGCCCGAGTAGAAACCGGTGAAAAGTTAATCGCTAAAGCCCGGTCCATTCACGCCGGCCATCAGGTAATCGTTGCTGAAGCTGATGTATACAACTCTAGTAATAAATTAGTATCCAAAAGTAGAGGCACCTTTTTTCGCATTGGACGGGTAATAGAGTAAACATGTAAACATGGGAGGTTTCTCTTGTTTAACCGACTATGTTTCCCTGACCAAGAAACAGGTTCTTTCCTGTTTCTTTATAAAACCGTCGTCATGTTTTCTAAAGCCCGCCGGCTGGCGGCAATTACTCCATCTAAATCCGTATAGGTGTGGGCTAAAGAAACAAATATCGCTTCGAACTGGGCTGGAGCCAGATAGACCCCGGCTTCTAACATGGACCAAAAATAATGTGCGTAGCGTTCCGTATCTGCACTCGAAGCCGTCCGATAATTGACCACTGGCTGATTTACAAAAAACTGGCATAACATAGAACCAACCCGGGTTATACATATTCCGCCTGGCCCATCAGGTACATCCTGGGCTACTAATTGCTCTATTTGGGCCAAGGCTAACGATTCAACCGCTAGATCGAGGACTTGGTACTTTCTATCTGGATTATGTTTATTGGTGTTCTCAAAATTCCCCAGTTCTACTACCCAAACCTTAAATCCGGCTTCTACTGCCGCTTCGGCTAGTCCACGACACAAATATGCTGATTTAAGCTCTAAATCTTGATAAACTCCAGGTTCTCGAAGCGTCTCCAAGGTTGCTATTCCAGCAGCCATGGCCAGCGGATTTCCAGATAAGGTGCCAGCCTGATATACCGGTCCCAAAGGAGCTACATACTCCATTATCTCTCTCCGACCGCCATACGCCCCGACCGGTAGTCCACCGCCAATAATTTTACCCAGACAGGTTAAATCCGGTTCCACCCCTAATCTAACCTGAGCCCCCCCATAATTCAACCTAAAACCCGTAATCAC
>Ga0074193_1001594_pt1 | contig 26246 bp, 27 predicted proteins | sample EPASupsiteHSE605_FD_64523 | JGI IMG/M metagenome (GOLD analysis project Ga0074193, IMG submission 64523) | Bioremediated contaminated groundwater from EPA Superfund site, New Mexico - Sample HSE6-05 | ecosystem: Environmental > Aquatic > Deep subsurface > Groundwater > Contaminated ... | reverse complement strand
GTGCTCGGCAGCAAATCCAACCAGGAGGCGAGTGCAAAACCCTGCCAATATAAGGCACACCGTCCGGCGTCATGCAGTCCTGTGCCGACCAGTGGCTAAGTTCTCTGCTCTCCGGCCAGAGCTTATGTGCCTGACTTTGAAGCTGAGCGTATTTCCCGCCCTGCGAGTTCTCACCCGTACGGTGCTCGCCGCCTCCCACAATCGTAAGCGTGCCGTAGTTTCGAAATGTCAGCGCGTCCGCATCAATACCGACATAGGTATTGCGGAAGCTCCCCGCATTTTCGAGCGCAAGGGCATATTCGCGTCCCTGATGCAGCTTCGTAAAGTAATAGCCGGGTACATTTACAAAGGGAAAGTGCGAAGCAAAGACAATGTGTTTTGCCTTTACCATCCCCTTATCCGTTATAATCAGGTCTTTTTCGACCCTTTTCACCTTCGTATGCTCATAAACGGTCAAGCCCTCCGACACGCCCTTCAAAAACCGAAGCGGATTGAAGGCCGCCTGTTCCGCAAATTTCAGCGCACCCTTTACAGCGAAGGGAAGCTCGGTTTCGGCGGTGATTTCGGCGTCGATTCCGACACGGAGAGCTGACTCAAGCTCCTCTTCCAGCGGAATGGTATTCTCGGTCGTGTAGAGATAAGCCGCGCAGTCTGTAAAGTCGCAGGCAATGTTATTTTCCGCAATTATTCGGCGGTACTGACTGATTGCCTGCGTGTTTGCCAGCGCATATTGTTTTGCCCTGCGCAGACCGAAGTCCTTTATAAGCCTTGCGTAGATAAGCTCATGCTGTACCGTTACTTTGGCGGTCGTATTTTTCGTTGCTCCGCCGCCGATGCGCTCCGCCTCCAGAATGACCGTCTCAACACCTCGCTCCGAAAGTAAAAACGCCGTCAGAACGCCCGCAAGCCCGCCGCCGATGACCGCTGTTTCGGCGGAAATGTCGCCGTCCAGCGTGGGTTTTTCATTAAAAACAACAGATGCGCTCCATATTGACTCCATAAAACTTCACCTCATACCTATAATGCACGGAAGTTGCCGAATATAATAATGAAATATTCGGCAACTTCCGCTATATTTTGACTATGTTCAGACAGTATTATAAAAAAACGCAGTTGTTTACATCTTATGGCTGCATTTTTAAGGCTGCTGAATTTATCCCTGACCTTCGTTCATATTCGCGCTGAACCCGCATCACCGCAGCGCAGCGCTTAGAGAAGCGACGGTTGAGTTTGAGCAGTTTTTTCGACGAGTACGAGTACCCGGCTTCGAGCAATTCCTTTCCCCTTTTTTTGTCTTTTTTGATGAGCAGCCAACGAAATTCGATTTGAAGTGCGAGTAGTCTCAGCTTTAAGCTTTTCATTTTTCTTTACTTCCTTTGAGATATTTATTGTGAGCCTGATTGCTCAACAACTGCAGTTATAGCCCCTTTTGCAGGTCGAATGTCGTCGCCATTTGTCATGTACGCAAATAACAGGGTGTAGAAATTGCGACGTAATAAACGGAATTTATTGTCAATTATCACAAACGGTCGATTTATCTCTGAGCCGCCGCAAATTTTGCCGCCATTGTGACCGAATCACAGAAATACAGTGCTTTTCGGGTTATAATACAGACAAAGACAGAGATACAAACCGATTTAACGCTTAAGGAGATGTTTAATATGTCAGTCGTAACTGTTACAAAAGATAATTTTGAAGAAGAAGTGATGAAAGCTTCCGTTCCCGTCCTCATAGATTTCTGGGCGGCATGGTGCGGTCCCTGCAGGATGCTCTCGCCGGTCATTGAGGAGATTGCAGGCGAAGTAAGCGATACCAAGATCTGCAAGGTCAATGTCGACGAGCAGCCCGAGCTTGCGCGTCAGTTCGGAGTAATGAGCATTCCGACTCTTGTTGTAATGAAGAACGGGCAGGTCATGAAAAAGTCGCTCGGCGTCCAGCCGAAAAACTCGGTAATGTCGATGCTCAAAGCATAATAACATAAAGCGGGGCGGCTGCATTAAATTTGCAGCCGCCCTTCTTTTTTTCGGGTTTTACCCCGCAATTTTTTTCAGTCTCGGTTTATCAAGGATTTTCACTCCTCCGCGTTCAACCTCGACCAGTCCCTCCGTTGAGAAGTATTTAAGCATACGCGACACGACCTCCCGCGCGGAGCCCATGTATTTTGCGATTTGCTCCTGTGTGAGCCTAATGGTGTCGCCTCCGTTCTTTGACAGCTCGTCGACAAGGAACACCGCCAGGCGGCGGTCAAAGCTCATAAAAAGTATCTGCTGCATCGCCCACATGACCTCAGAAAAGCGTTCCGTCGCCATTTTGAGCGCAAAATTCTCGACGTAGATGTTTTGCTCGATAAGCCTTGCGAAAGCGCCGGAGCTTATGATATAGACTTCGCTTCTTGCCTCGGCGTCCACAAAAACGTCGAAGGTGATGGTCTGGAGCACACAGGATGCGGAGAGCATACAGACCTCGCCGGGATAGAGCCTGTAAAGCGTAATCTCCTTCCCCTCGTCGGAGAGCATATAGGCGCGAAGAACTCCCGTTTTCACAAGGATTGCACCCGTGCAGTTGCCTGTGTTGCCGTGAACGTTCTGCCCCTTGCTATATTCGGCAAAGGAGGTCTGCAGGCAGAGCTCTTCTTTCTGCTTTTCACTCAGTCTGTCCCAGAAGGGGAAATATCTGCTAAATAGCTCCGAACAGTTTTTGGGCATAATAAGTTCCTCCCTTACGGCGTCTCATGCTATTCTAGCACGAATATCCCGCAGGTTCAATACATGCTCTCCGTGGGCGAAAATCGGAGCTTTATATTTGCACTTAAAGCAAATCTGATGTATAATTCAATAACATAAGGGAAACCATTGAACAGCTTTCATAATTCAAAACGGCCGGTCGGGTTCATGCCTGACCCCCAAATATAACAGTATCAGGGATGGGAGGTCTATAAATGAGTAAAATATTGGTGCTCGGCGGTGCGGGCTATATCGGTTCCCACACAGTCTATGAGCTTTTGGACGACGGCTTTGAAGTGGTTGTGGCCGACAGCCTTGAAACGGGGCACAGGAATGCGGTTCATTCCGGCGCAAAGCTCTATGTCGGAGATATACGCGACAGAGCTTTTCTGGACGGCATCTTCAAAAACGAGAAAATTGACGCGGTCGTGCATTTTGCCGCTTATTCGCTGGTCGGCGAGAGCATGACGGACCCGCTCAAGTATTATGCCAACAACGTCGGCGGAACGCGGGTACTGCTCTCAAGCATGGTGGCAAACGGAGTTAGTAAAATAGTCTTTTCCTCTACTGCCGCAGCCTACGGCGAACCGAAGCGTATCCCCATTCTGGAAACAGACCCGACGGAACCGACCAACGCCTACGGCGCAACAAAACTCTCCATGGAACAGATGTTCAAGTGGACGAGCCTGGCGCACGGCTTAAAATACGTTTCTCTCCGCTACTTCAATGCCTGCGGCGCACATCCGAGCGGCTATATCGGCGAGGATCACAACCCCGAAACGCACCTAATTCCCATCGTTCTGCAGGCGGCAAACGGCACAAGACCGGAAATCCGCGTCTTCGGCACCGATTACGATACCAGGGACGGCACCTGTGTGCGCGACTATATCCATGTCTGCGACCTTGCTCAGGCGCATATCAAGGCTTTGAGTTATCTGATGAACGGCGGCGAAAATGATATTTTCAATCTAGGCAACGGCGTAGGCTTCACAGTTAAGGAAGTCATCAAGGCTGCGGAGGACGTTGTCGGTCACAGTATACCGACCCTTCTTTCCGAAAGACGCGCCGGCGATCCGGCCGTGCTTGTCGCCTCAAGCGATAAGGCAAAGAACATCCTCGGCTGGGAACCGCATTATGAGGACTTGTACACGATTCTCGAAACCGCCTGGAAGTGGCATCGTTCCCACCCCAACGGCTTTGATGAGGACAAATGAGTTATTTTTTAAAAAAGACCGATGAAAAATCATCGGTCTTTTTTTGTGGTTTTTATACTGGAATGCATTGGAGCCGTTCCTCGTCCTTAAGCTTCTTTCTGTAGTACACGATAAAGGCGAGCGAAGTCAGAGCCCATGTTATCGGATAGCTGCAGAGTGTCGTTAAAAGCTCGGGTCTTAGCGGCACCACGGCAAAAATCCATACCACGCGGAGCAGGCAGATACCCACGAGCGTAATTAGCATTGGTACGAAGGAGTGCCCCATCCCGCGCAGCGCGCCGCCCAGCACTATTACAAATATGAAAACAACATAGCTGGGAACAAGCAGTTGCTGGATCTCAACGGCGATGCCGATAACATTCGCGTCGTCTGTAAATAGCATAAACAGCGTCCTGCCAAACGCGAGGAGCAGGGCCGACATGACGATTGATATACCCGTGCAGATAAGAAGGCAGACTCTGGCGCTTTTCTTGACACCCTCGATTTTTCCAGCACCGTAGAACTGCCCGGACATCGCGGTAATCGCAATTCCGAAGGATTCGAGCGTCAGCCAGAAGAACGCGTCCACCTTGCTGTATGCTGACATCGCTGCAATGGAGTCAGTCCCGAAGCCGTCAATATTTGTCTGTATCAGAATATTGGAAATCGAATACAGGACCTGCTGCATTCCCTCCGGTACGCCGATACTGAGCATACGTTTGAGCGTGTGCTTATGGATTCTTATAGCACGATAGCGCAGTCTGTAGTCATCCGGCAGACGGCGGAGAGCACAAACTATCAGAACCACGCTCAGCCCCTCCGAAATAACGGTTGCAATCGCCGCTCCGGCAACGCCAAGACGCAGCACACATATCAGCAAGTAATCGAGAAGGATATTAGTCAGGCAGCCCGCTACGAGATAGTAAAACGGACGTTTGGAATCTCCGAGCGCTCTAAGCGCCGAGGAGCCCATGTTATATACCGTAATGAAGAGAGTTCCGCCAAAATAAATACGGAGATATTTATCGGCCATTTTGAATACTTCACCCTCAACGTTCATGCTTTTCAGCAAAACAGGCGAAAAAATAAGTCCCGCGGCGGTGATGAAAACGCCGCAGATTACTGCCACAGACATTGCGGTATGTATTGCTTTGCCGGTTTTTTTCCCGCTTTTTGCTCCGAAATACTGAGCAATGATGACGGAGGAGCCCGCCGCCAGTTCGACGAATACGCCGATGAGCAGGGTCACTATCTGCGAAGTCGGCCCGCCGACAGCCGCAAGAGCGGCCTTGCCGACAAATCTGCCTACGAACATCGCATCCGCGGCATTATAAAGCTGCTGGAAAAAAGTTCCGAGCCAAATTGGGACCACAAACGCAATAAGCTGTCTGGCAATGCTTTTTCCCGTTATTTGATTGTCGTTTACATTCATTTGCGCTCCCCCTTTGCCCGTACTTTGTCTCTGTCTTTATGATAAGGATTTTTCAATTATACATTGTACGCGACTCGCAGACAAGAGCTTTATAATACTTTTTTCCTTGATTGCCACGGAGGAAATTAAGTAATATTCACAAAATTCAGCCACCGCTTTTGTTCAGACGGTCAAACATCTCTATTTGTTTCCGCTTTTTACCGTATTCTCCAAAAGCCCGTTGACAAGAGGCACTGGCAGTGCTATCATATGACTATTCATTCATATGAAAGGTCGTTCATATATTATGGCGATACAAAAATTCACTCAAAATACAGAGGTGTGCGAAATCAAAGAAAGGCACAGCCACGACGCTATTGTCCGCGAAATCAGGGAAAAGCTCCCGAGCGATGAGGAGCTTTTCAATCTTGCCGATCTTTTCAAGATTTTCGGAGATACTACGCGAATTCGAATACTCTACGCGCTTTTTGAATCCGAACTGTGCGTCTGCGCGATTGCGGAGCTTCTCAATATGACTCAGTCCGCAACCTCGCACCAGCTCCGTGTGCTGAGGGACTCGAAGCTCGTCGGTTCACGCCGCGACGGGAAGACGATATTCTATTTTCTTGCCGACGACCATGTCCGGTCAATAGTTGACCAGGGATTTGAGCATATAACGGAAGGAAACGACGAAGCAGATGAGTAAAAGGCAAAAAGAAGCACTTGTAAAAATACTGATTTCGGGGCTGCTTTTTGCCGCGGCGCTGCTTATCCCTTTTGAGGGCACGGTCAGGATTACTCTGTTTATCGCGGCATATTTCGCCGTGGGTTACGAGGTGCTTTGGTCTTCGATCAGAAATATCCTGCACGGCGAGGTTTTTGACGAGAATTTTCTCATGTCCGTCGCGTCTCTGGGCGCCGTATGCATCGGCGAATTTCCCGAAGCGGTCGCCGTAATGCTTTTTTACGCTGTCGGCGAGCTTTTTCAGAGCCTTGCCGTGGGCAGAAGCCGCAAATCCATCGAAGCGCTCATGGACATCAGACCCGACTGCGCAGTCGTTCTAAGGGACGGTCGGGAGCTCAAAGTCTCTCCCGAAGAGGTGCAGGTCGGCGAAGTTATTATCGTTAAGCCCTCCGAAAAGATACCTCTCGACGGGATTATACTCGAGGGCTCAAGTTCCGTGAACACCGCGGCGCTGACCGGTGAGGCTCTCCCCTCCGATAAGGCGGTTGGCGACACCGTTCTCAGCGGAACTGTAAACCTCCGCTCTGTAATCAAGGTAGAGGTCACAAGCGCTTATGCGGAGAGCACCGTTTCAAAGATACTCAATTTGGTGCAGAACGCTTCCGAAAAGAAGACAAGGTCCGAGAACTTCATAACACGCTTTGCAAGGTATTACACGCCCGTGGTCGTTGCCGGCGCGCTTCTGCTCGCGTCAGTTCCTCCGCTTCTCCTCGGGGAGCCGTGGAGCGACTGGGTAAGGCGCGGGCTTATTTTCCTCGTCGTGTCCTGCCCGTGTGCGCTCGTAATCTCCGTTCCCCTTGCATTTTTCGGCGGTATCGGCCGCGCCTCACGCGAGGGAATACTGATAAAAGGCTCTAACTACATTGAAGTCCTCTCCAAGGTCAAAACCGTGGTTTTCGACAAGACCGGCACACTCACGAAGGGCAGCTTTGCCGTAACCGCCGTACATCCCGAAACCGTTTCGGAGGCCGAGCTTCTGGGCATAGCCGCGGCAGCCGAGAGCTTTTCGCGCCACCCAATTGCGGAGTCCATAGTCAACGCTTACGGAAAACAAATTGACAGATCGCGCTTCGGCGAGGTAACGGAGCTTCCGGGGCTGGGCGTCAGGGCCGTTATCGACGGGAAAACCGTGTATGTCGGAAACTGCGTTCTGATGGATAACGCCGGCGCTCACTTCCACGAATGCGAAATTGTCGGAACGACAGTCCACGTCGCGGTGGAAAACGAGTACATGGGGCATATCGTAATTTCCGACGAGGTCAAGCCTGACGCAAAGCGCGCGGTGGAGCGGCTTAATTGCAGCGGCGTAAGCAGGATAGTTATGCTGACGGGCGATACGAAAAAGGTCGCAGAGGCGGTCGCCCGCGAAGTTTCAATCAGCGAGGTGTTCTCGGAGCTGCTGCCGGACGGCAAGGTTGCCGCGGTCGAAAAGCTTCTTTCCGAAAAGAACCTAAAGTCAACTCTCGCCTTTGTCGGCGACGGGATAAACGACGCGCCTGTGCTTACACGGGCAGACGTCGGCATTGCAATGGGCGCACTCGGCTCGGACGCCGCAATCGAAGCCGCCGACATTGTCCTGATGGATGATAAACCCTCAAAAATTGCGCGCGCGGTGGAGCTTTCGCGCAGAACCATGCGCATCGCGCGGGAGAACATAATTTTCTCTCTGTCGGTTAAGGCGGTAATTCTTATTCTGGGCGCCGTCGGACTGGCCAATATCTGGATCGCCGTATTCGCAGATGTGGGTGTGATGATACTCGCTGTACTCAATTCAATGCGCACCCTTGTTGCCGGACCAACCCAAAGCTGAATTTCCTGTTAATGAAAAAAACGGAGCAGTACCCAATCCTTTGGTTTGGGAACCTGCTCCGCGTTATTTTATCAATTCAGAATACCTTTTTGATTATATCTGAATAAGTCTGGGCGCCGTTGCACGCCGGATACCTATCGGTATCCCAGTTGCAGCTCTCCCTCATCTGCTCATCGTTCTGCATGAAGGAGTGACTCAGCCCGAAAACATAATAGGCGGAGGCGTCGACATGATAATAGCTTCCGTCGATTTCGATGATGTTCCAGGAGTGCTCCTCGCCGTCCTTTGTTCCCTCGACCACGGTGCAGTTAATTCCGGCGGAATAGCACAGGGAGCTGTACGCGGCGGCTATACCCTTGCTGTCCGCATAGCCCTCGACCAAGGCTCCATAAGCCGTCGAGCCAAGCCCGCTGTCAAGCTCCGACCTGCTGCTTCTAAGGGTACCCGCAGGGTCATACACGCAGATTTTTGCAAGCTGTTCGAAAATATCCAGGGCGCGCACCGCCGCCTTGACGTCCGAAATATTCCCGACGAGCTTGCTGACCTTTTCGTTGAGTACCGATTTCATCTTTTGAAGCTCGGAGAGCTTCCAGCCGTATTCAAGCTCGATTTCTATTATGCGCTGCAGCCCTTCCTCGGGGTGCATGGTAACGTGAACGTCGGGCGGTACCACGCAGGCTGCCGGATTAGTCGCATAAACGGAGTTCACTGCGCTGACGACCTCATCCGCCGTTATCGTCGAGCTCGTTACCCGCAGAGCGATATATGAGTCCATTTCCTCCACAACAGGTTTCAGGATCTCTGGCAGCTCGGCTTTACCCGATATGTACCGGATATCGTCGATTTCGGTCTGCGTGCGCTTATATGTTATGTAAACCACAGCCTCGTAATAGGTCACGATGCGGCTCAGGTCATAGGACATATAGTCGACAGCAAAACTCGCGAGGGCGCTTTCTGCCTTAACTTCCCATAGGGCCTGTGAAAGATCGCTCTGTATTGTGCCGTCATAACCCGAAAATCGAAGGCGGCCTTCCGTTTTATGGCTGTTGATGAGCGAGATGACCGCGTCCTTTAGCTCGGAGTAGTCGGAGATCTGCGCGACATCGCTGCTTGAAGCGCTCTGCGCGTTGTCCCTGTATTTTGAAACCGACAGATACTCTTTTTTGAAAAGAGTGGTGCAGCCGGAAAGCGAGACAACAAGGGCTGCGACAATAAGCGCCGCGATTATTTTGTTTTTCATGTGTCCGCCCCTTTCCGCGTGCCTCCGGTCTTTTTCGAAATGTCTTTATTTATTGACAGAGATGTCACCGAAGCCTTCGCCGAAAACGTCGCGCGTGTCGGTGACGATAACGAAGGCGCTTTTATCGATGTTTTTGACGATTTTTTTGATTTCAACTATCTGCTGACGTTTGACGACGCAGAGAAGCACCTGCTTGTCCTGTCCCGAATAGGCGCCCTTGCCCGAAAGCACGGTCACGCCCCGGTTGAGTTTTTCAACTATCGCCAGCTTTATATCGTCGCTGTATTCGGAGATTATGTGGCACAGCTTCGACTGTGAAGAGCCGTACAGCACAAGATCGATGACCCGCGCCGCAATATAGACCGCAATGACCGTGTACATCGCGTTTTCATATTTTCGGAATATCAGGGCATAGACGGCAATTATGGCGGCGTCAAGGAAAAGGATCATGGTTCCGAAATTAACATACGGATATTTTTCGCGTATGAGCTTTGCGACGATGTCGGTTCCGCCTGTCGTCGCGCCCGTCGCATATACGATGCCGAGTCCGAGCCCCGTTATTATACCGCCGAAGACCGCCGCCAGAAACGGCTCCGTCGTTATATCAACCCTGACAAGCGAAAGAAGGTCGATGAAAAGGGAGCAGGCAAAGGTTCCCAGAAGCGAGCCCGCAACAAATCTCCAGCCGTAGTTCTTAAAAGCAATCAGAAAAAGCGGCAGGTTGAGCGCAAACATCATAGCGCCGGTAGGCAAGCCCGAAATATAGTTGATTATCATCGCGATACCGGTTACGCCGCCCGAAAGCAGGGTTGCGGGATGATAAAACCATTGTATGCCGACAGCGAATACAGCAGAGCCCAAGAGTATTCTGAAGACTCTCAGCGCTGTTTGAAGCGCGGCTTTAGTTTTCATTTTCAAATCGGCGGCACCACCTTTTTACACGTTAATTATCGATGAGACTGAGCTGCTTTTCTTCTCTTTCCTCTTCCCGCAGTATCGCTCCGGCGACCGGGATGCTCCTTGCCCTGTAGCGGGCCGTGTTCTTAATCGGACTCTGCTCCGTAAACATCGCCTTTTCAAGCTTGTATTTGGGTTTAAGGTTCATAAGCGAAACGCCTATGGTCGTGCGTGAGGTCTTAGGCGTGAGCAGTGCCGAGGAAAACACCAGTGCTCTTCCCTCCGTTGAGAAGACGGCAATCTCTCTTTCCTCCGTCAGCGGCAGAATTGCAACGACCGGGCTCTTGTCGGAATAGGCGCCGGTAAGACGTTTTCTGTTCGCCTTTGTTGCGTAGGCGGAAAGCTCAAGCCGCGCGACCTTGCCGTTTGCGAAGAAAAGCAGAATATGCGGGCTGTAATCGCCGGGGTTAACAATACAGATTACATTCTCGCCCTCATCCATACCGAGATGCGTCGGCAGGTAAACGCCGAGGACGGAGGCCTTCGAATCCTCGAAGTCCGAAACACGTACCTTGTAGACCTGCTGCCTGTCTGTGAAAATCAGCAGCTCGTCCTTGTTCGCGGCCTCAAATTCCTGATAGGGGCCGTCGTTTTCCTTATACTTCTGTTCGCCGCCCATGCGCAGCGACAGCGGCGTTATTTTTTTGAAATACCCCTCACGGGATAAAAACAGCGTAACCGAATAATCTTCAATTTCGCTTCCCTCATCTGTCTCCTCAACCTCGTGGGAATATACTATCGTCGTTTTGCGGGGAACGGAGTATTTTTTACTGACCTCACTGAGCTCGTCGATGATGATTTTTTTCACTCTGCGCGAGGAATTGAGAACATCCTCAAGGTCTGCGATGTCTTTTTCGAGCTGTGCAGTTTCCTCGACGCGCCTGATGATATATTCCTTGTTGATGTTGCGGAGCTTGATTTCAGCGACGAATTCCGCCTGAACACGGTCTATGCCAAAGCCGATCATAAGGTTCGGCACGACCTCTGCCTCGAGCTCCGTTCCGCGGATTATGGCGATTGCCCTGTCGATGTCCAGAAGTATCTTTTTTAGACCGTTGAGCAGATGCAGCTTGTCGCGCTTTTTCGCAAGGTCGAAATACACCCTGCGGCGCACGCACTCCGTTCTCCATGCCGTCCACTCGTCAAGTATCTCGCGCACGCCCATGACGCGCGGATTGCCCGCGATAAGGATGTTGAAGTTGCAGGAAAAGCTGTCGCAAAGCGGGGTCATACGCATGAGCTTCTGCATGAGCTTGTCGGGGTCAATGCCGCGCTTAAGATCGATGGCGAGCTTGAGTCCGCCCAGGTCAGTTTCGTCGCGCATATCATTGATTTCTTTGACTTTACCGAGCTTGACAAGCTCAGCGACCTTGTCCATTATGGCTTCGGCAGTCGTGGTGTAGGGTATCTCAAAGATTTCGATGATGTTTTCTTCCTTGATGTATCTCCATTTTGAGCGAACCTTGAAACCGCCGCGCCCCGTGCGGTATATCTCTTCCATCTCGGAAGCGTTGTATATGAGCTCGCCGCCCGTCGAAAAATCGGGTGCGAGAAGGCTCTGCATAAGGTCGCAGTCAGGGTCTTTTAAGTAGTTTATGGTCGTTTCGCATACTTCATTCAGGTTGAACCCGCAAATCTGGCTCGCCATACCGACAGCGATGCCCGTGTTCGCCGAAACGAGTACATTCGGGAAGGTGGTGGGAAGAAGCGTCGGCTCCTTTGTGCTGCCATCGTAATTGTCAATAAAATCGACCGTGTCCTTGTCTATGTCGCGGAAAAGCTCGGAGCATATCTCCGAGAGCTTTGCCTCGGTATAACGGGAGGCGGCATAGGCCATATCGCGCGAATACACCTTGCCGAAGTTGCCCTTACTGTCCACAAAGGGAGTCAAAAGCGCCTCACAGCCCTTTGAAAGACGTACCATCGTCTCATAAATCGCGGAGTCGCCGTGGGGATTTAGGCGCATCGTCTGACCGACGATGTTCGCGCTCTTGGTGCGCGAGCCCGTCAGCAGGTTCATTTTGTACATTGTGTAAAGCAGCTTGCGGTGCGAGGGCTTGAAGCCGTCGATCTCGGGTATCGCCCTCGAAACGATGACGCTCATTGCGTAGGGCATATAGTTAACTTCGAGCGTCTCCGTTATCGGCTGCTCCAGCACCTCGGCGCGAAGTCCCTCTACAGAGGCGTTCACCGCGCGCTTTTCGTTTTCCGGCTGTTTCTTCTTTGCCATAGAGCTATTTTTTCTCCTCTTTAAGAAATATCCGCGAGGTCCAGATATTTGTAGCCGTTCTCGGCGATGTAGATTTTGCGTCCGGCAAGGTTGTCGCCCAGCAGAAGGTCAAACTGTTCTGAGGTGCGCTCGGCTTCCTCGGGCATAACGCGGATGAGTCTGCGGGTGTCGGGGTTCATCGTCGTCAGCCACATCATCTCCGGGTCGTTTTCGCCGAGTCCCTTTGAGCGGCTGATCGTACACTTTTTGCCCTCGAGCTTCTCGACTATCTCAGCCTTTTCGCGGTCGGAATAGGCAAAGAATGTCTTGTCCTTCGTCTCAATCTCGTAAAGCGGTGACTCCGCGATATATACGAAGCCTTCCTTAATAAGCGTCGGCATGAGCCTGTAAATCATCGTAAGTATAAGCGTACGTATCTGGAAGCCGTCAACATCCGCGTCAGTGCAGATGATGATTTTGTTCCAGCGCAGGCTGTCGCAATCAAAGGTCGAGAGCTCCTTGCCGCGTCCCTTTTCGACCTCGACGCCGCACCCGAGAACCTTGATGAGGTCGGTGATTATCTCGCTTTTGAAAATCTTTGCGTAGTCTGCCTTAAGGCAGTTGAGTATTTTCCCGCGCACTGGCATTATGCCCTGAAACTCCGCGTCGCGTGAGAGCTTGCAAGAGCCGAGAGCCGAGTCGCCCTCGACGATGTAAATTTCGCGCCTGTCCACATCCTTGGAGCGGCAGTCGACGAACTTCTGCACGCGGTTCGAGATGTCTACCGAGCCGGAGAGCTTCTTTTTGATGTTCAGCCTCGCCTTTTCCGCCTGCTCGCGACTGCGCTTGTTAATAAGCACCTGCTCGGCTACCCTGTCAGCCTCCTGCTTGTGCTCGATGAAATAAACCTCGAGCTGCTGACGGAAAAAGTCAGTCATCGCGTCTTGAATGAACTTATTGTTGATGGCCTTTTTAGTCTGATTCTCATAGGAGGTCTGGGTGGAAAAGCAGTTTGTGACAAGAATAAGGCAGTCGGAAATGTCCTGAAAGCTGATTTTGCTCTCGTTTTTCTGGTATTTCCCGATTTTTTTGATATAAGCGTCGACCGCGTAGACAAAGGCGCTTCGCGTTGCCTTGTCCGGCGCGCCGCCGTATTCGAGCCAAGACGAGTTGTGGTAATATTCTATTGAGTTGACTTTGTTCGAAAAGCAGAACGCCGCCGTGAGCTTGACCTTATATTCGGGTTTGTCCTCGCGGTCGCGTCCGCGGCGCTCCGTTTCGATATAGACGGGAACCGAAATCGTTTCCTCTCCCGCTATCTCGGAAACGTAGTCCAGAATGCCGTTTTCGTATTTGAATTCCTCGGTCTCGAACCTGCCGTCGTCTTTCTGCCAGCGGAAGCGGAAAAGTATGCCCTTGTTGACGACCGCCTGACGGCGAAGAGTCTCCGTGAAATACTCTTTTGGCACGCTGATGTCCGTGAACACCGCAAGATCAGGCCTCCAGCGGAAAAGCGAGCCGGTTTTCTTGCGGTCCGCAGGCTCGATTCCAAGCTTGCCGACAATTTCTCCCTTTTCAAAGTGGAGGGTATATTTGTTTCCGTCACGATAGACGACCGCGTCGAAAAATTCGCTGGCGTACTGGGTGGCGCAGGAGCCGAGACCGTTCAGTCCGAGGGAATACTCGTAGTTTTCGCCCTCGTCGTTTGCGTATTTTCCGCCCGCGTAAAGCTCGCAGAACACAAGCTCCCAGTTCCAGCGGTTTTCCTTTTCGTTCCAGTCGACAGGGCAGCCGCGTCCGAAATCCTCGACCTCTATAGACTTGTCAGAATACCGCGTTACTGTTATAATATCACCGTGCCCTTCGCGGGCTTCGTCGATAGCGTTGGAAAGTATCTCAAAAACCGCATGCTGACAGCCCTCAAGCCCGTCAGAGCCGAAAATGACAGCGGGACGTTTGCGGACCCTGTCCGCTCCTTTGAGCTGCGATATGCTTGTGTTGCCGTATTCCGCCGTTGTGGTCTTCTTCATAGAACCTCCCGTGCTCTTAAAATGCCGCAATGTGAATATATTTAAAAATCACAACATCTTGTGCAAATATCAAATGTCCTTAACTCATTTAGTATATCCTATAACAACCAAAAAATCAAGCTATACAGGAAGGTCCCTGGAAACGCAGTCCTCCGGTTTTTCGGTTAATTTCCGACCGTTTCGGCGATAATAAAACAAAGCGCTTTTAGCGCGGCAGTTTATTGTCATGTGTTTCGGCGGCGGCGCATAGATTTTAACGGAAGCATATAAATGCTCTCTTCCGCCCGTCCTGCGTCCGCGCCGCAAATGAAAACGGGAGGAAAATATGTCAAATAACAAGCGAAACGAAAAAATACGCAGGGCGGAGCTGGAACGTTATAACTGCGAGATCGGTTCGATACGCGATAGCCTCAGCGACGCCTATCTGCAGTTCAACAGCACGGCCGACCCGGATACGCTGGACGCCTGTATCTTCGAAATCTCGGCGCTCCGCTCGCGCTACAACACGGCGCTCAAGCATTACCGCAACAGGTTTTATTGAGCGCTCCACTACATAACAAGGAGAAACTCCTATGCCGTTTTCATTTCTGACAGTCGGTGCCGTCGTCATTTGCATTCTTCTGGTTGTTGCGCTCTTCAAAATACTGAAAACACCTCTTAAATGGGCCTTCAAGCTGCTGCTTAACGCTGTCGGAGGCTTCATCGCGCTGGTAATATTAAATTTTTTCGGCTCGATAGTCGGACTGAGCCTCACGATTAACCTCATCAACTGTCTTGTCGCCGGCATACTCGGGCTTCCCGGCGTCGTGCTTTTACTTCTGCTGAAGTATCTGTTCTGAAAAATAAAAAAAGCGGCCTCTGACGGTCATTAGATGCGAAAGTGCCGCACGTCGGTGTATGCGATACCGCAGGGCGGCGCTGACGGAATACTATAGCCGTCAATAGGCGCGAAAAACACAACCCCCTGCACATCCAACGTGTGCAGGGGGTTACACCTGTTCAGTTTTTGACATTCGGTTTGGTTTACCTCACTTCTTCAATTATTGCCCAGAATCCGACTCCAACCTAGCTTTGCTCGCCGTATGCTGACTGTCAAGCTCCTGGCCGCCGTCAAACGGTGTTCCGCTTAAGCCGCCTGAACTTCTTTATCTCTCACGATAGTGAGAAGTGCATGGGATGTAAAGATCTCGGATATCTGCCGAATCTGTGCAAGAGAAGGAACCCTGTACGAGCCTGAACTCCACATCGGAATCACCCTTTCTCTGGTTATAAAATACAACTCATTTGGATTTTTGTCAATACGTTTTATGTATTGTTCACAATTTTCGTCGATTTACACACATCGGACAGGCTCATTTTCTCTCGAAACGTCCACTCTCGATACAGAACATGACAAACATGGTTTATTATGTAAGGAAGCATAAAAGGCGCCGCCATAAAATGGCGGCGCTTGCTGTTTAATCGGGCGGAGATTATTTTTTATCCGCTCTCTTTTTTCCCTTGAACACCTTTTTAACGATGAGCAGCTCCTCTTTGCCGAGAAACTGCGTCCCCTCAAAATCCATGCGCAGTATGTAGGGCATGAAATCGACCATCCTAAGGAAGTCCTCGCAGCCGTAGGAGGGGTCGTAATAGTTCTGTATCGTACTCAGCGCCGTCCCGTGTGTTCCGATAACGACGTTTTCCCCGTCATGGTTTTTCAGAATTTCAAGGATTGCCTCCATGTTGCGTTTCTGAACCATATTCAGTGACTCGCCGTCGTCCTCATGTAAATCAAAGTCGCCCCAGCGTCTTTGGAACATACCGTAGTTGTCGCTCAAAGGCCCGTTTTTGCGTTCCCTAAGCCGCTCGTCAGTCTCAATTTCCATGCTCTTGTCGCCCGCCGCGCCCTTAACGGTATCATAGCTTCTATGATAGGGGCTGGATATGAACGCATCCACTCTGACTCCGTGCAGATATTCCGTGACCTTTGCGGTGTCCGCCTGCCCCTCGTCCGTCAGCGGACGGGTTCTGTCGTCCTCCCAGTCGTGGTCCGGCTCCGCGTGCCTTACAAAATACAAACTCGTCATTGTCTTCATCCTCTTTTTTACTTAATCTTCGTAAAGGTCGCCGCTGTTCTCTTTGTTCAGAGTACCCTCAAGCTCGATCATAAGGAACTTTGAAAGCTCCTTGACGACAGGACGGTGTCTTGTGCCCTTCGGTACGATGACAAACTCGCCCTCGTTAACCCGGAGCAGTCCCTCCTCCGTCTCAAGCTGAAAAGACCCCTCTATGACGTAGAAAAGCTCGTCCGAGCCCTCGTGCACGTGGAAATCCAGCGTGCGGTTTTCGACCTGCACGACGCTGAGCGCATGGCTGTTGAGAAAGCCAACCTTTTTATAAAGATACAGCCCGCCTGTTGATTCGGCTTCTTCTCTTATGTTTACTTTCTTTAGCATCAAACCTTGTTTCCTCTCATATCGTCAGCTCAATACTTCCCGTATGCGCCGTTCCATTTATCGGCCTTTTCGAGAAATTCTATGTAGCCGTTGCTTTTTATATATGCTACCGCCTGTTTGTACTTACCGTATTTATAGCCCCCGTGATTGTAAAAACTTTGTATGGTCTCACACTTATCGTACTGCGTGCAATCCGAACAGGAATTTTGCTGCTTTGATACACAGCATATTTTAATCTTGCATTTGGCCTTGGAAATATCCCTCTCGCCTGATGTAAAGCCAATTTTACAGCCTTTACAAGTTGTATCGTATGCCTTGCACGTACCGCAGTAAGCGCCGCAACAGCCAATTTCCTCTATAGACATGGAAACCTCCCCCTTAAATTGCTCAGCCTCCGAGCCTTTCGACTGCCTCGTCTACCGTTCCGACAAAGAAGAAATCCTTTCCCCTGTTGCTCTCGTAGATAAAGTCTTTCAGAGGCTTGCTGGTGTACCTTGAAAAGTCCCCTACTATCGCCAGTTTCATCCGGTAGTTCACGCATTTCTGCAACATCTCTCCCGCGACGCCGCTGCTCAGCACGAAAAAGTCCTCCGTTACGGCGGTTTTTTCGATAATCAGCCTGTCACAGCCCGTCTCGTATCTGACTGTCGCTATAAGGTCGAGGACGGAACCTGCGTCGCTTATTACAAGCCCGTCGCTTATGACGCGGACAATGCTATCGTTTTCGGCGGTCCTAAACAGTTCCATTGTACTCCTCCGAAACGTCAAAGTTCAGGCAGTCTTAATCTATCCGATTTCCGGTGCCAGTTTCTTCGCCTTATCTTCAAGCTCGCGAAGGTTCTTCTCGGTAGGCAGCCCTCTGATATCGCCCATGCGTCCCTTTGTGCTCATCTCCTCCGAGCCGACAAATTCGCTGAGGATATACCATTTATCCAGAACATCGAAGCCCATATGATCGAAAAACTGACCCATGTAAAGCCCTGCCGGTATTGCTTCGTCTATACCCGTATGAGGTCCCGAATATGTGCAGAAAACCAGTGCCTTTTTGCCCGTGCGCGGGCTGTTCGGTAAAATTTTCCCGATACTTTTGTAATATGCAAATTTCTTTTTCAGAAACTCATTCATCGGCTGAGGAACGTTCCAATTATATGACGGCGAACCCACGCAAACCAGATCATAATCGAAATAGTCGATATGCTCGGCATCCTGGAACTTTAAGAGAGTTGTCTGCAATCCGCCAGCGGTTAAACCTGCCTCGATCGATTTTGCCGCTTTCTCAGTGTTTCCTGTTATGGAGCAGTATAAAACCAGAGCCTTTTTCATTGTATACTCCTTAATTAAACCTTTTCTTCACGATACCCCGCCGAGGCTGAAGGTGCAGTCGGTGTCGTCAGGCGGAAGATCCTTTGTCAGTCCATCGATGGCATACTCATACTGCGAATAGACTAACTTGCTCCACAGGTTTAGTTTGCTCTTGTCGATAGTGACCGGCTCTGCGTCGTCCTCGTTTCCATCATAATGCGCGACATAGGCAAGCGCTATGACACTCGCGATATAATCGGCATCCTTATCTGACACATAGTAGCCCTTCAATGTTTTATAGGCTTCGTTGTATATCGTCTGCTTCACGAAAGCCAACGAATTCGCGATAAATTCATCGTCGTAGTTGTTGATAAGATACTGCGACTTATAGGTTATGCTGTTATCGGAGATTGTGCAGAACCTCATAGAACAGGGCGGCGTGCTGAGTGAGCCCGTTTCGGTGTCGTAGATGAAGCCGTCCTCTCCGTTGTCCGCAAGCGAAATGTCTTGAGCGTGATAATGTCCCGTAAAGGCAAGGCGCACGCCGTAGGACGAAAAGAACTTACTGTCATATTTATAATCGCTCAGAAGATAATCGGGATGCAGCTTTGACTGCCCTTTCCAATGCTCTACGACTCCGTGGTGTTCCAAAAGTATCACGGCTTTCCCCTGCTCCTGCGCCTTGGCGAGGACTCCCTGAACCCAGTCTATCTGAGCCTGATCCAGCTCTCCCGCCCAAATTTCCTCTTTATCGGGGGTATTGTTTTCGGATTCGCAGGTGTCCAGCGCCAAAATCCAAAGCCCATCCTGAGGTTCGGTTACATAGCTGAGCGAATCCGGGTCGCGCATTACGGCTTCGCCGTAGCCGCAGTTTTTGTATATCTCCGCAAAATCGTCCTCGGAAATGTTCTCGACAGGCTCGGAGCCGTCTCCGACATATTTTACGGCGTCGGGGTTATTGACGTCGTGGTTGCCGGGTACGACATAGACCTTTATTCCGCCGTCAACGAGACGCTGCAGCTGCCCGGCCACCTTTTCGTGGTCAACAAGCTCGCCGTCCTTGGTAAGGTCACCGCTTATGAGCACGAACCTGACCTCCGAAGCCAGAATGCTGTCGACAGCGCTCGAAAGGAGCTCCGCGCTCTGCTTCAAGAGCTTTCGATCGGAGTTCATGCACTCCTCAAATGCCGCTCCCGATGTTCCGAGAGACGTATCATAGTAGTGGATATCGCTCATGACTGCAAAGCTGGTGTCAGGATAGCTGACGAGGTTTTCGGCTGAATAATCCCCGTAGGTATAAGTAAATTTGGGAAGGGTGTCTATGTAGCCTGATATGAGCTTATAGAGAATGAAACAGACTATCAGCCCTCCGATAATGATGAGAATTGTATTCCTCAAGATATGCTTCTTCTTTTCGGTCGTTTCCATAAAAGCATCCCCTCAATATTTAAATAATGGCTTTTCTCTCTTCCGTATTATACATATTGCCGCTCGGAAGCGCAAGGAAATAGCAGTAATTTGGGCTGTTGCTTTCACGTTCTTTACAAAGCAAGGCGCAGATAGGCTGCTTATTGCCGCTTTTTTTCAGTCATAGTACTCTTATGAAGCTTTCGATTTCTTTGTTTGCCTCGTCAGGATTGTCTCCGTTTGAAAAGTGAGCGGCATTTTTAATGATATGCAGAGGATATCCCTCTTTTTTTGCCCACTGCCAGCTGTATTCGGCGACTTTTCCGGTTTTGTCATGTTCTCCGAGCAGTATCAGAACGGGAAAATCAAAATGCGCGTCTCTGTTCTCCTTCAGGAAGCCGGCATAGGCTATCCCCATCTGTCGGCATATCTCGGTCTTACTGAGCGGCTCAAGCATCTTTATCATCAAATCATATGAGTACTCCGTTTCGGAAACCGACTTAGCCATGCTTTTTCTCAGCATTTTATCGGGAAAGCACTTAGCCATCGGCTCTACCAGTCCGACGCACCGGCGGTCGAATTTTGAATAGTACTCAAGCCCGTAGGGGGTCGTGTCAAGAGCAACAAAGCCCAGAACCATTTCCGGCCAGTGCAGAGCGAACTCCTGACTCGGATATCCGCCGAGAGACATTCCGACAAGCACGACCTTCGCAATTTGTTCGGCTTGAAGTATCGCCCGCAGTACCTTCGCGGTTTCCTCAAACGAAAAGTTCTTATAAGGGCGTGACTGTCCGTGCAGTGGAACGTCCCAGGTGATGACCGTGCAGTCCGCGGAAAAGTACTCGACCTGCTTTTCGAACATCGAATGGTTTGCGGTGACTCCATGTGTGAATACGATGCATTTTGCGCTTATATCTTCATTTTTGCTTATCCAGTAATGCGTTGTTCCGTTAGCAGTTTCGATTTTTCTATGCTCCATAATTTATTCACTTCTCTAATTGCATTTTTGCCTGAACAAATACATTATATCACTGCCATACTAAGCAATCCATATAAAAAAGGCCCGACATATATTTATGCGGGCCTTCTTCTTAGTTGTTTCCCCGTTTTACGCCCGCGCCGCCTTTTACGCTCCATAAGAGGAAGCACAGGAACCCGACAAGGCACAAGGCAGCTCCTAAGTAAAGCGCGGCCGAGAGATTGATGTCGGCGAGCTTTCCGAAAACCAGGTTCGTTCCGATACCCATACTGTCTATGAAGAGCGCGTATATGCTCAGTTCTGTCGCCCTGCTGCGCGTTTTCACCTGCCTGTTCTGCAGTTCCGTCTGCAAAGGCTGAAACAGACTGAAGCTAATACGCAAAAGTGCGACGGCAGCCACCGACAGCCACGCGCTTTTTACGGCTGCGAGAACGGCGCAGGCTGCCGCAGCCGTTGCGAACAGAGCCGAGGCAAAGGGAAGTACCCCCAGCCTGCGCGTAAGCCCCGCTGAAAAAGCGCCGAGGAGTCCGGCGAGCGTCACGCCGATGTAAATATAGCCTATTGCCGCTGCGGAAAGTCCGCATCTGACATACTGAAGTTGGTTCAGAAAGACCGTGACGGTCTGGTGTGTTTCGCCGAGAAGCGCAACGCCGACGAGAAGCAGAAGAAGCCGCTTGTTAGAAAGTGTTTTGCGGAGTATAAATAGAAACCCTTTCGGATCGTGCTTTGCATCGTCCTCCGCCTTGACCTCCACAAGTCCCAAAGTGAGCAGGGCGGCGGCGCCGTAGCTGATAACGGTCATCAGTCCCGCCAGCCTGTAGTCGTCTTTTATGAACACGGAATAAATCATCGCCGCGAGAAGCAGACCAGCCGTCTGAAGATTGTTATAGATTCCGAAGACCTTCTGTGAGGAGCCTTCCCCACATGAAAGGTACAGCACGCTCGTGTCGACGCCCGAAAGCCCCGCCATAACGACGCTCAGCAGTAATCTTTCCACTAGAAAAGCCCCTAAGCTTGCTGCACGCCAGAATATGAGCTTTGATATGAAATAAAGCCCATAACAGATTATCATCGTTTTTTTGTAACCGATTTTATCGGCGACGACGCCCCACGGCAGCTCAAGCAGCAGGCACAGCGCAAGCGAAGCACTCTCGATGATTCCGATTTGGAATATCGAAACACCTGCGGCCTGACGGTATAAAGTTGCAATTGGCCCATAGAACACCATTCCCTGCAAAAGGGCAACGGCGTACATGAGCCAAACATTTCGATTTGGCTTCATAAAAAGTATTGTCCTTTCCCAAAAATAGCTGCAACAAATCAGCGCCGACTTATTCAGCGCTCAAATCTGTTTTGCTAACTTTCAGGTCAGACTGCACATTTATGAAACCTCTCTATATTATTACTGTTCTGATTTTATTCCGCAGTAGGCGAATTGTCAAGCTCGCGCGGGTCAGCCTGCCGCTAAGGTCACTTGATGTATTCCATCGGCGTAAACCTGATGCCGTCGACCGTCTGCTCCCCGTCTATCGGCGCAAAGCCCAGTCTGCGGTAGATGCCGACTGCGTAAGGCGACGAATTGACGGTGATTTTTTCGCCCGTACTGTAGGGTAGGATAAATTCAAAGAGCTTCCTGCCTATACCTTTTCTGTGCTGCTCTTTCAGCACAAAAAACTGGGCAATATGATTGCCGCCGTTTCTTGTGCTTATAACTCCTACAAGCTGCCCGTCATCAAGCGCTCCGTAGAAGGTCAGTTTTTTCAGAAATTCTCTGTCGCTCAGACAGGCTTTGAAGGTTTCGACGCCCTTTTCCTCGTAATCCGGCGATTCGAATTCCACAAAAGTTCTCCAGATAAGCCCCAGCGCCCCGTTTATCTCGAAATCCTCCAGCTTCCTTATCTCCATTGTAGGTCCCCCGTTTTATTCCGTTCCCTCATTGTTTTCAGGTGCCCGATATGTATGCCTATATGCCCGATGCCTAGTATTATCACGGGCACAATCAGCCAGAGCACTTTTCCGTAAATACCCATCAGCAGAAACGCAGTTACCGGCAGACTTGCAAGGGGCACGGGCATTCCGCAGAAACTGCCGTAAAAATCCTTCTCGGTATGCTCTCCTTTAAAGTACCTGAGCCAGCAGACCTCGTAAAGCAGCATCAGAACAAAGGACGCAGCAAGCCACAGGCTCCACGCAGAAAACCGTCTGAAGTTAAAATCGCTGAAAATGAGGACAGCCGTTGTGGTTCCGACCTGCCCCGCACGCTCGAATATCAGCAATACTTTGTTTTCGTTTGAAAAGTCGTAATCCTTCGGCTGATTTCTGGTCCAGAGGATATTCGGAACGGTCAGCATCAGCAAATAAATAAGTCCCACATATGAAAAGCCCAAGTGTCCCATCTTGTTTCAAGCTTCCTCCGTTTTAGCCAGCTGCGCAGGCTTTGCAGTTTATTTCAGAAGCTCGGCAAGCTCCTCCGGCGTGTCGGCGACGGCTTTCGCTCCTTTATCCAGGAGCATCTGCCTGTCGCGGTATCCCCACGACACGCAGATGCAGTCCACACAGGAGTTTTTGGCAGTTTCCATATCGACCTCGGTGTCGCCGATATATACGGCTGAAGCCTTTTCTGCGCCGAATATCCGCAGAGCTTCGAGTACCTCGTCGGGATAAGGTTTTCTGCGCAGCCTTTCCGAATTGCCGATTGCCAAATCCATCGTATCCTTAAAAAAAAGGTTTGTAAGACTCTGTACCGCAGAGTCTGTCTTGTTCGAAACGATTGCCATACGGCAGCCACGTCGTTTAAGCTCCTCCAGCACTCTGTCGAGCCCCGCGTACGGTTTTGTTTTGTTTTGGCAGTTCTTTGCATAGTGGTGCTGGAAAAATGAAAAAATTTCCTCGAACTGCGGATTTTCTTTCCCGCCCGGCGTCGACAGCTCGACAAGGCGCATAACACCGTTACCGATGAAGCTGCGTATCTCGGTTCTCGTCCTTAAGGGCTGTCCGAACTCCGCGAGAGCCGCATTTACGCTGTCAGCCAGATCGTCGAGCGTATCGAGCAGAGTTCCGTCCATATCCCAGATTATCGTATTGTATTTGCCCATGCTTTTCCCTCAGATGCTTAATATAATAAATATACCACGGGTTACATCAATAATTCATCTCAAACTCGAGCCGCCCCGCATAAGCCCGACGCGCACAGCAGTGTCGGGCTATTTTGTGTTGAGATTTCAAATGTAAAATCGGCTTTCTTTCCGCTTTCCGCCTATGGTTTTGAAAATTGCCCCAAAGAACCCAAACCGGAATTCCGCGCGGCGCGCTTTCTGCGGACAGCCTTTTACGCAGGCATAGCATCTTAAGCAGTCTTTTTCATTGATTTCCAGCGTTGTCAAATCAATTGCGCCTATCGGACATTTTAGTACGCATACTCCGCACCGATTACATAGAGCTTTGTCCGCCACAGGCTGTTTAATCAGGAAGCGCGTTCCGGTATCGGGAAATTTCGTAATGAACTCCGGAAGCTTTGATTTGGGTACACTGATTGGTTCGGTATCGCCTCTGTCAAGTTTCTCTCTGATAAGCCTTCCGAATTCACGTGCCCGCTCCAAGTCAGCCTCATCGGGTCTTCCGCACGCAACGGGGAGTTTTTCGCAGGCATAAGTATGCTCTCCGACGAAAGTTCCGGCTCCGATCAGCTTAAAGTGATTTTCCTTTGCATACTGCGTAAACTGCTCCAGGCTTATGCCGAAGCCCATATTCCCATATACGGATATTACCACTAGCGGTTTTACTCGCCCTTCTATATTACGGAGGCAACGATAAACTAACGGGGGGATGCGTTCACCGTATATTGGAACGGCGATAACAGCCACGTCGCCTGTCAGTTGTAAAACGCTCTCTCTGTTTTCCCGCCGCGTGAAGTCAACGAACCGCACACCACAGTTTAGTCCAATCGAAAAAGCTTTCACAATTTTTTGCGTCGTCCCGGTTGCAGAAAAAAATACTATATCAGCATTCATTTCACTTCTTTGGCTTTCTCCAGCTACGCCCATTTCTCGTATCTGACAACGTCCTTCAGCTCCCGTCTCGGGCGCGGAGCGGGGCTCTCGTCACCGTAGCCTATGGTTATAACGCCCGACACATATTTATCATCGGGAATGTTCAGGATAGGTCTCATATCCTTTTGCTCGTACCAGCCCGTCCAGCAGGTCGATAAGCCGAGGCTTTCCGCCTCCAGCAGAATGTGCTCGACAGCAACGGCGGTGTCTCTGATAACCTGTTTCAGATCCGGCTCGGGACTGTTTTCATCCAGATACAGCGTCCGGCTCGAATCTTTACGGAAGCTGATATCCGCAACGCAGACGATAAATACCGGTGCCGTCATCATCCACTGCTGATTATGGTCGGCCTTCACTATCTTTTGCTTTGTTTCCTCAGATTCAACGATAATGAAATGCCATGGCTGCGTGTTGCTTCCCGAGGGAGCAAGTCTCGCGCTCTCCAGTACCTGCATCAGCTTTTCATTTTCAATTTTTTTGCCGCTGTATTTTCTGACGCTTTTTCTGTTTTCAATTTCTTTCATAATACGACCTCCGTTCTTTTTCGGAAACGGCGTTTCCGGACAGATACCCGTGATTTCCAGTATCATAATAGCACATAATGCTCATTATGCTCATAGCAGGACGCCACTAATATTCTCGCTCTACTTTTAACGTAGCAACACCAGATACATCATCTTCGCCTGTAATCAAGTTTTTCGGGGCATGAATATTAAACATAAATCCATCTTTTGAATACTTATTATCTAATCCTAATGCAAAGTCCTTATCCGCCGAAAGGTGCATTACCTTACCTATAATCAGTGCCGATATTCCCGCATCAGATAAATCTGATATACTTTGGCATTTGCATTCTAAGGATAAAAAGCTCTCCATAATTCTTGGCGCTGTCACAGTTTTTGCTTCTTCTATAGTAAATTTGCCTGCATCAAACTCATTTTCATCATCGCTATTGTTCTTTATGGTATCCATTAGTTTATCATAGTACAGAAGGGATAGGAAGTTTATGCAAAATTCACCGGTTCTTTTAATGTTCGCATAGGTATGTGTATGTTGATAGATGCCTGCTAAAATTGCAAAGAAGCCTCCCCCATCACCCTGAAAACAACTCCATGCATGAAAGTTAATATTGGGTTGTCCATTTTCTTTCAGCGTTGTTACCGCAAATAAAACATGGGGTATTCCTGTGGCATACTCTAAGTACGAAAAGGTGTCATATTGCCCCGGCCAGTATTCTATAAAATTTTCCGGTTTGTCGCTTCCAATTTCTAATTTCAAAATAAAACCTTCCTCACAAAACACTAAACAGTCAGCACAATAATGATAGCACTTTGCAAGTGATAAGTCCACTTCTCTTCTCAGTTATTTTAGTACGAAGAAGTCCCGGCGCAATACAGCGCCGGGACTTCTTCGTATGGTCTGATATCGTCCAATATCCTGTTATCTCTTGGAGAACTGGGGTGCTTTACGCGCGCCCTTGAGACCGGGTTTCTTGCGCTCTTTCATTCTCGGGTCACGGGTAAGGAAGCCCGCGGCCTTGAGAGCGGGACGATAAGCCTCGTCAACAAGAAGAAGCGCTCTTGCGACGCCGTGGCGGATTGCGCCTGCCTGACCTGTTACGCCGCCGCCTGTTACAGTTGCCTCGATATCGAACTTGTCGACATTGGAAGTGGTAACGAGGGGCTGGCGGACGATGAACTTGAGCGAGTCAAAACCGCAATATTCATCCATTTCACTGCCGTTTACCGCTATT
>Ga0074193_1001592_pt1 | contig 26269 bp, 24 predicted proteins | sample EPASupsiteHSE605_FD_64523 | JGI IMG/M metagenome (GOLD analysis project Ga0074193, IMG submission 64523) | Bioremediated contaminated groundwater from EPA Superfund site, New Mexico - Sample HSE6-05 | ecosystem: Environmental > Aquatic > Deep subsurface > Groundwater > Contaminated ... | reverse complement strand
TGCGCTCGTCCGTGATTTTTCTCGGCGCGATTCTGGCAAGAGCACACGAAGCGGCGCTGTCCTATCCGGGCGGCTGCGAGCTTGGAGCAAGACCTATAGACCTGCATCTGGAGGCGCTCAGGAGTCTGGGTGCCGAGATTACCGAGCAGGGCGGCAGCCTAAACTGCCGCGACAGCGGGCTCAAAGGCGCAAGGATTAACCTTTCCTTCCCCAGCGTCGGCGCAACTGAGAATGCGATGCTCGCGGCCTGCGGAGCCACGGGGGAAACCGTAATCACAAATGCGGCCAGGGAACCCGAAATAATCGACCTTCAGGAGTTTCTGCGCAAGCTCGGAGCCTCAATCTCCGGTGCCGGAACCCCGACAATAACTATCAGCGGCTTTGTACCGCAGGAAAAAGTCGGACACAGAGTGATGACCGACCGCATCGTTTCCGCGACCGCGCTTTGCTGCACTGCGTCCGCCGGAGGCTGCGTTACGCTCAGGGGCCTTGTTCCCGCGTATTTCGAAACGGTGACAGCCGCACTCGAGAGTATGGGCTGCGAGATTGAGCGCAGGTCAAACTCCGTAAGCATCACATCAAACGGAAAGCTGCACGCCCCGAGACCTATAGTTACCCGTCCTTACCCGGGATTTCCCACCGACGCCCAGCCGCTTCTCATGGCGGCAGCCCTGAAGGCCGGGGGGACGACGGTATTCACCGAGAACATTTTTGAAAACCGCTACCGTCACGTTCCGGAGCTGTGCAGGTTCGGCGCTGATATCAGCGTCGTCGGCAGAGTCGCCGTTGTAACCGGCGTGCATGAGCTCCTCGGCGCTCCGGTCACGGCAACAGACCTTCGCGGCGGTGCGGCGCTGGTTACTGCCGCTTTGGGAGCCAGGGGGCTGACGACAGTCTACGACTCAGGACACATTGTCCGCGGTTACGAAGATTTCGACAGGATGCTTCTTAGTCTGGGTGCGGACATCAGTTACGACCCGGAAACTTTGGCTTCCGTGGTCTGATAAAAGCTTTCCATACAGAGATATTTCGACAGAGGCGTAATCCAAAGACTTGGCAGGTTTAGGTTTACCTGAACCGAAATTCTGCTTTAGGCACGGGAGGGAAGCATGGCTACCCGACAAAAGAGAAAAAAACAAAAAAGCAGCGGAGTTCGAGGCTTTGTTTTCAGCTCGGTTTCGTTTATAGTCATCTGCGCCGCGCTGGTGTTCGGCATGAGCGTTTTTTTTCGTGTGTCGAATATCGAGGTTAGCGGCGCAGGCCGCTATACGAGCGAGGAAATCGTTTCCGCCTCCGGTATCAAAAACGGGGACAATCTCATATTCATTAACCGGGAAGCCGCTGCGCAGAAAATATACTCAAAGCTGATTTATATCGGCAAGGTGGAAGTTGCCCGCAAGCTGCCGAACACCGTTGTAATCGCGGTTTCGGAAAGCGGAACCGCAGCCGTCATGGAAACAGATTCCGGTCTGTGGCTCATCGACCAGAACTGTAGGCTCCTTGAAGAATGCGACACGCAGGACGCTGCTTCCTATATCAAAGTGAAAGGTCTTGCCGCTGTTAAACCGAAAAAGGGCGAAAGCGTTTCGGTGGCGGAGGAGGACAAACCCAAGCTCGAATTTCTTAAAGGAATACTCGGCGCGATGGCCTCGAAGGGCATGATTGCGGACGTATCCTCGCTTGATCTGAGCAACGTTATAAACGCGGAATTCGACTATCTGGACGGGCGGTTTACAGTCAAGTTGGGAACCGATGAAAACCTTGATTACAAGTTCGAATTGCTTACGGGAGTTATCGGAAAGCTTGATGCGAAGGACACGGGCGCGATTGACCTTTCGCAGGATAAAAAGGCACTGTTCAGCCCGTTTTGATAAAACAGGCTGAATTTTGAATGAAAATATAAAAAACAGTGAAATAATTTTTTAGTTCACATAACATATTTGCAAAGAATACTTGACCTAGAGCAAAATTCGTTATAAAATAAAGCGAATAATTAGAAAACTAGCCTGCGCCGCGTTTTGCGGTTCAGATTTATAAAAACATGGGAGGCTATGTGTATGTCGTTTCAGCTTGAAACCGGTCCCGAAAATGTTGTTACAATAAAGGTTGTTGGTGTTGGCGGAGCGGGAAATAACGTTGTCAACAGAATGGTCAAATCCGGGACGAAGGGTGTTGAATTCATCGCCATCAACACGGATAAACAAGCTCTTTCCGTTTCAAATGCCACACAGAAAATACAGATCGGCGAGAAGTTGACTCACGGACAGGGCGCAGGAAGCGATCCCGAAATCGGAAAACGCAGCGCCGAGGAAAGCCGCAACAATATTGCCAAGAGCTTTGAGGACGCCGATATGGTGTTCATCACGGCGGGCATGGGCGGAGGAACCGGAACGGGAGCAGCTCCCATCGTTGCGGACATAGCGCGTGAATCCGGAATACTTACGGTCGGCGTCGTCACAAAGCCGTTCAGCTTTGAAGGCAAGCGCAGAATGGATCAGGCGGTTTCGGGCATCAACGACTTGCTTGGCAAGGTCGACTCCCTGCTGATTATCCCCAATGACCGTCTTAAATTCGCCACCGATCAGCGCGTGACCTTTGCAAACGCCTTTGAAATCGCGGATGATGTTCTGCATCAGGCTGTCACGAGCATCTCCGACCTTATAAAGAACACCGGCTTTATCAACCTCGACTTCGCGGATGTCACCACTATTATGAAGGACGCGGGTTTTGCCCACATGGGCGTCGGACACGCAGTCGGCAAGGGCAAGGCGGAGGACGCGGCTCGCATGGCTGTCGCAAGTCCCCTCATGGAGACCTCGATTGACGGCGCAAGAGGAGTTCTTATCAACATCACAGGCTCGATGGACATGGGTCTCGAGGATGTCGAAGCGGCGGCGAATCTTGTTCAGGCCGCAGCGCATCCCGAAGCAAACATCATCTTCGGCGCAACTTTCGACGACACGATGGACGATGAAATTCGCGTAACAGTCATAGCGACCGGCTTTGACGACGGTCCCGTAGTCAAAAAGCCCGGAGAAGCGAAGAAAGAGCGCGAGACCTCGGCTCCGCAGGGACTTTTCTCGGCGGCATCCGAAATGGCCGGCGGTAAACCGGGCGAAGGCGCGAAGAAGGAAGAGGATCCCTTCGACAGCATCTTTAAAATTTTTAATTCCAAATAAAATTCTTTCCTTACGATACATAAACTCCCTCCGCCTATGGTGGCGGGGGGAGTTTATACATTTGAGCGGTTTGCATCCACAGTTTGCGGAATGGGGAGATAAGGCTTGAAGGAACAAAGGGAAAAAGGCCACGTTTTGGTATATGCGCGGGAGCTGTTCGAGATATATGTCAGAAACCATGTTTCCCGTTCAGCTGCTGAGCTTTCCTATTTTTTAACCCTGTCCGTTTTTCCGACGCTCATCTGTGTCCATGCCATGCTCATTAGCTTTATGCCGGGAATCTCGCTGACATTAGACGAGCTGAAAGGCATCATCCCGTCGGATACGCTGAACGTTATTTCGGATTATCTAAAATATGTCGCCGCCCATAACAACAGCGCCCTGCTGACGGCAGGTATCATAGGTATGGCGACGACTTCGGCAGCGGCGTTTCGCTCATTACACAGCATTATGGGCGATATTCAGGGAGTTTCGCGCTTTCGCGGACTGTTTGCCCTGCTCTTCAGCTTTGTGTTTTCACTGATTTTTATGGCGGCAATCTATTTTGCCGTTATCGTAATGGCAACGGGAGACTGGCTTATTGGTTTTATCGTAGACATCTTTCCGATGCTCGCCGGTCTTGCCGTGTGGAACATGCTGAAATTCCCGCTGATGCTCGTTATCTTCACTTTAATAATCTACGGTTTATACCGAATAACCGCTCCTTCCGATATGCGCGGCACCTTTTTCCCGGGCGCGGCGACAGCCGCGGTTATTCTGGTTCTCGTCAGCGTTCTGTTTTCATGGTTAATCAGCATGTCCACAAGATACCCGCTGATTTACGGGTCGCTCGCATCCATCATCATCTTTATGCTCTGGCTGTATTTCTGCGGACAGATTCTGATAATGGGCAACGCCCTGAATGTGGTGCTGCGGCGCCATAAGCCCGAGAAGCCGAAGACGGGCGGCATAAGCAACGGAAAATAACAAGAAGCCGGTCATTTGACCGGCTTCTTGTTTTGTCTCCACGCTGTTAGGTGCGAGTTTTTTATTCAACACTTATCACTGAAACCGGACAGCCTTCCAAGGCCTCGACTGCGAGAGCTTCAAGCTCTTTGGGAACCGTTTCCGTGATTACTTCCGCAAAGCCGTCGCCGGACATCCGGAAAACGTCGGGACAGGTGGCGGCGCAAAGTCCGCAGGAGATGCAGCCGCTTCGGTCGATTATAGCTTTCATTTTTGTCGGACCTTTCTTTTTGAAGTTATTATTGCCTTAGGCGAGCCAATATATGTACTCCGTTTACCCTCCGCAGCACATCGGGAAGAACCCGACCTCGGAGGAAGACAGGAGCTTGACTTTTTTGATAGCCAGAACCTTTTCGGTGTCGACCACAATCAAAGACGATTTTGCGGCTTTTTTCGCCTGATTGCCGTATCGCTTTTCGATGGCGGTCAGCAGAGCGGGAAGGCTTGCAGCCTCGATATTATCCTCGTTCTTTCCGGTCAGCGTGCGCATATCTCCGTAATATACAATGTGTGCCATTTTCGCACCTCCGTCATATTCAAACGCTTATGCCGAGCTTTTTAAGCTTTCTCGGCGTCGGAACCCCGTTTTTGTCCCAGCCGCGCACTTTATAGTAGCGCGGGAGCATTTTATCGAGGGGAACGACGGTATCCGGCTTGTTCGGATCCTGCGGCGTTTTCGTCAGCCTGTCGCAAAGCGTGTCGTCAGCCGCCGTGAGCCCTTCGCGCAGGTTGAACAGACGGTCCATATTGAACGCGCGCTCGCCTGCCTGCAGGAATTTTCCTGCGGTGAAGGGCATACCGGTCGCAAGCTTCAGCGACTGGGCATAGGGGACAAGATACATCCAGTTGAAAGGAAGTACCCAGGGCATCATCGACCACACGGCGCCGAGTATCGGGCGCACCGTAATCAGGAATTTGCTGACAAACCTCGTAATCGGATGCGCGGGACCGAGCTGGGAAAGGAAACCGGGGATTACCGCCATCATCGTGAAAAGACAAAAGCCGGAAGCGGAGGTCGCTTCTATCATGTTCTGGAAAAATATCGTCAGTTCGGCTTTGCCCTTGGGCGTTTGCGTATCGACGGCAATGACGCCGACGGTTTCAATCAAGGCCGCGTAGCCGCCGTTCAGGTGGCAGCCGCCTCTGCTAGACGTCGCGTAACCGAGACCCATGCCGACAGACCTGCGGGGCTCATAGGAAGCGAGCTCAAGCCCCTTCGCGTGGATGGCAAAATCCTTTCCGCCGTACTTTTCGGAGAGAAGTTTGGAGCCGAGCCCCAGCTCCTTTGCGGCTCCGACACCGTAGGCGATGTCATGAATAGCCTCAAGCACGCCTTCCTTGGAGCCAAAGTGCAGACCAAAATCCGCCATGCCCTTTTCCTGAAGCTCCATTGCGAAGGCTATCGTACCTCCGAGAGAGATTGCGTCCATGCCGTAGATATCGGCGACATAGTTGATTGTATCAATCCATTCAAGGTCGTTGTTTTCGATGTTTGCGCCGAACAGGCCGACAGTTTCGTATTCGGGACCCTTGACCTCCCTACCGTCCACCATGACGCGGCGCGCACATCTGATGGGGCAGCTGACACAGCCTGAGTTGCGTGTCAGCACCGTGTCGGCCAGCGCTTCGCCGGTGATCTCCGACGCGTGCTCATACTGCCCTCTGCTGAAATTCTTTGTCGGCAGAGCGTGTGAGGCGTTGGCGTTGTTCAAAAGTCCGGCCGAGCCGTACCTCGGAAGGGAATTTCCGGTCATGGGATGGGTCCTTAGGAAATTGATGAATTTTTTGTTATATGCGTCGAACTTTTCCTTGTTCTCAACATGAGCTCTCTTTGTTCCGAACGCCACAAGCGCCTTGATGTTTTTGACGCCCATGACTGCGCCCGCGCCGCAGCGTCCCGCGACACGCTCACCGGAAACGGCGGCCGCGTAATGCACTCCGGTCTCACCCGCGGGGCCGATGACAAGCTTTCCCCAGTGAGGGTTAAATTCCTCCTGCACCTTTTCGGTGTCCATGCCCCAAAGATGCGCTGCGTCCTTAATGCTTATCTCGCCGTCGACTATTTCTATGTAGGAGGGGCTTTGGGCGCCGCCCTTGAGGATAATCCCGTCGAAACCGGCAGCCTTGAGCATAACCCCAAACTGCCCTCCGCAGTTTGAGGACGCGATGCCGTTTGTCATTACGTTTTTGAAGGACACGTTAAAGCGGCTCGACGAGGGCGCTCCGGTTCCGTTCAAAGGGCCTGTGTTTACTATCATGACATTTTCCGGAGAAAGAGGGTCAACGCCCTTCGGCATCAGATCAAACAGCAGTCTTGAACCAAGCGCCTTCCCTCCGACGTATTTGAGAAAAAGCTCCTCGGAAACCGGGTAATCGCGCACCTCGCCTGTGGCAAGGTCGACAAGCGCATATTTCGGCAGTGTAAGCTTCGGATGCTTCATGCTCCTTCACCTGCTTTCATCGTGATGGCGTGTAGCGGGCAGTATGACGCGCAAAGTCCGCACCCGACGCAAGACTTTTCATTCGCAAGGTAAGCGAATACATGGATGTCGCCTTTGAACTGCGGCAGAGAAATCTCCAGACTGTCTTTCCCGCAGACGTTCACGCATATCGCGCACGCGCTGCAAAGCTGCGTGTCGATAAGGGGCTTTTTCCATTCGGCCTTCGGGAGCTTCGGCGCAACTTCGCCGGAAAAAGTCAAAACCGCCGCCTTGTTGCAGACGTTTCCGCAGACGCCGCATTCAACGCAGCGCTTGGGATTTATGACGTGCCGCTGCTTGACTGTTCCTTCAATCGCCTGTACCGGACAGCTTTTTGCGCAGAGCGTGCAGCCGATGCAGTCCTCAGATATAAAATAAGCCATTTTAATCTCCCCAATATGCTGAAGAATAAAAATCATCTCAGGAAAAAATCCGGTCGGGTTTAAAGCTTTATAGTGTTGTATTCCTGCGTAAGCAGGTCGATAACGAGGAGCCTGCTCTGCAGAGGAACCTCTCTGCCAATAAGCACCTTGACAGCCTCGGCGACCTGAATCGAGGCCGTGAGAGCGGGCGTGAACGATAAACTGGACGGCTTTTTTTCCGGAAGGTCAACCGGATAAATACTGTCTAGAGCGCCGGAATTCGGCGCAATAACCGCTACCTGAGCGCACCAGCCCGAAATTGCCCCGTGCACCAGCGTGAGCCCGAGCCTCCCGCAGCTCTCCGCAAGGATGCGGCGGCTCGAAATATTGTCCAGCGCGTCGATTACGACATCGTGTCCTTTAAGGATGCTGTCCGCATTTGCTTGCGTGAGATAGGTCGGAACCGTGAACACCGATACACCGGAGTTAATTTCCCGTACACGATCAAACGCCGCGCGGACTTTGATTTTCCCGATGAGCGCCTCGGTCGACAAGAGCTGGCGGTTGAGGTTGGAGAGCGCAAAGCTGTCTCCGTCAACAACAGTCAAAGAGCCGATTCCGAGCCTTGCGAGCAGCTCGATTATATAACCGCCCAGCCCGCCGCAGCCGATTACGCATACGCTTTTCGTGCGGAGCCTGTCAGCCTCCGTTTCGGTCAATGCGCCCAGGTTTCTGGAATACCGTTCTTCCATGATAGCTGCCCCTTCTGGATTTTATGCTTAAGGTTTTTTGAAATATCCGCAGGGCGAAGTGCTTCTCCCTGCGGATACGGAGGGCCTTTTATGCTTTTACTCCGTTGAAAAAGGTCAGTCAGCTGATTGTCGCGGTTTCCGCAGCGGGCTTGCGCAGACGGCTGATGGTTCTTGCAAACTGTTCCTTGTCCCAGATTACCGGCACGGGATAAATGGGATTGGCTTCTTTTGTCGCCCATTCGACCATCTGAGGAAGGTCGGAGTCCTTGATTTGATCGAATTTATCGACTATATTCATGTCCTTATTCATCCTGCGTATCTCAAGGATGAATGCTCTGGCCTTTTCACCGTCGTCGCGGCCTTGTATGCCGACTATATCGGCAAGCCTTGCGAGCTTCTTGTATACCGCGGGACCGAAATCTTCCATGACATAGGGAAGGATAACGGCATTGGCAAGACCGTGAGGCGTGCCGTAAAGACCGCCGAGCGTGTGCGCGATAGCGTGTACGTTGCCGACGCAGGCGCGGCTGAAGGCGGCGCCCGCATAGAAGGAGGCAAGCAGCATATTGCTCCGGGCTTCGAGGTCCTTACCGTCCGCATAGGCTTTTTCGAGGTTAGTAAATATTAGCTTAACGGCCCTTTCTGCAAGCTCGTCGGTGTACTTGGGTGCGAATTTATTGGTATAGGCTTCAACTGCGTGTGTAAGCGCGTCCATGCCCGTGGTGGAGGTTATATGGGGCGGCAGACCGACTGTCAGCTCCGCATCGAGAACTGCGTAACGGGGAAGCAGGCAGGGATCCTGCACGGCGTATTTATGATGGGTGGCGTAGTCCGTGACAACTGCCGCAACCGTGGTTTCCGAGCCCGTTCCGGCGGTGGTCGGCACAGCGAACAGAGTCGGAATCTTCTTATGTACCTTCAAAGTGCCGCCCAGCTGCGCAATGGTGCGGTTCGGTCTTGCAACTCTTGCCGCCGCTGCTTTTGCGCAGTCCATAGAGGAGCCGCCGCCGAAGGCGATGAAAGCCTGGCACTTATTTTCGCAATATGCCTTGTATGCCTTCTCAATGCATTCGATGGAGGGATTGACCTCAGCACCGTCATACAGAACATAATCGAGCTTTGCCTCGTTGCAGGCGGCGAAAAGACTGTCCAGCAGGCCAATCTTCGAAAGGATACTGTCGGTGACTATAAGAACCTTGTCTATGCCCTTCGATTTGATGAATGCCGGTAGTTTTTTGATGCTGCCGGCCCCCTGAAGAAGCTCGGGGCTGCGTCTGCATACCCAGTAAATCAAGTACTGGCATGCGTTGAATACGAATTGGAAGGTCCGGTACCACGCTTTTTTAAGAGTCCACATTTCTCTTTTCTCCTCCACAAAAAATAAAATGAAATGCTTTGAAAATGACAGGTTTAGCTCTCCTGATCAGGTCCGCGGGACGAAAATACGTGGTTATTTACAATACTCATGTATTGTAAATTATTGCACGTTTGTTGTATAATGTCAATAAAGCTACTGAAAAAAGCCTTGCTCAGTTCAGCATGTTGCTGTAATATTATGGCAAGTTTATAATTGGAGAGAAACTATGGAAAAATCCAGTGCAAAGACCGTCCTCTTCGAGAAAGCCATGGAGCTATTCCGACGAGAAGGCTACAAGAATGTAACCATCAGGCAGATATGCAAAGAATCCGGCGTTACCCGCAACGCGTTTTACTACTATTTTGAGTCAAAAGAGGCGATACTCTGCTCCTATTTCGAGAATATCCCGACTTTCACGCAGGCGCTTTTTGAGGAACTCGTGGCCATACCGAATGACTGGGAAAAGCTCTGGTACCTCATCGAGGCACATATGAAGCTGACGCAAAGCGAAGGAATCAGCATCTGCAGGGCTTTTATCAAGGCCAATATGGAAGGAAACGGAGACCTGCTTTCAAAGTATTATGTGAGCGAAACGGTAACGGTTCCGCTTGTCAGGAGCTGTCAGAACTCGGGACTGATACGAAATATGACGGAACCGAACCGGCTCATCTTCATCGCAACGCGCCTGCTGTTGGGCGTTCTGGTTACCTGGTGCAGCAAGGACGGGAATTTTGATCTTATCGCGGTTTCAAAGGAAGCTTTTTTCAGCCTTATGGAGCCAAGCCGAGACTGACTGTTAAAGCGCGCAAATATAATATTAACTTCATTCGATCTGTTTTTTCTAAAGGAAACCATGAAAACTCAGGCGTTAGGGTAAAGCCGGAAACAGCTTTGCCTCCCATTGCGGAAAGAGTGAACCAAATGGTACAGGGAAGCCTGTGCTTTGACGGTCAGTCTTTTGCTGGCTGTTTTTTCATGTCTGCTTATTTATGAAAATGCGGAGAACTGGCCGGAAAAAACCATTTTCCCGCTGCTCCCCGGCAAGCGCCGCGCAGACAGTCGGGGACAGCCCAGTATCTCAGACGTTTCGCTTTCCGTGCGTAAACTTAAAACATAACAAAAGGACTTTCCCGCGTAAACTGCGGCATTTGTACTTGCATCGCTTTCATAAACTGTACAAATAAGTGATGGGAGGACGGAAAAATGCTGGCGAGCGCTTTCATGCTGTTAGTGAGCAGTGCATTCCTGATGCTGCGTTTGGGTAAAAATTCGGGCTCCTTCCCCAAGCCTCTCAGTGCCCGAGACGAAAAAAAATATCTCGATCTGTGGGCAACTGGAGACATTGATGCGCGGAATGTGCTGATTGAGCATAATCTGCGCCTGGTCGCACACATAGTTAAAAAATACTACACGCAATGCGCGGAGCTGGACGACCTGATCTCGATAGGTACGATTGGCCTTATTAAAGGCATATCGTCCTATAAGCCGGAAAAGGGCGTCCGTCTTGCGACTTATGCCAGCCGATGCATTGAAAACGAGGTTCTGATGTACTTTCGCTCCGCGAGGAAGTCCGCGACGGACGTTTCGCTTTCAGAATCAATAGAAAGCGACGGCACGGGGAGTTCGCTGTGCCTCATGGACGTCGTTTGCTTCGAAGACGATATGCTGGAGAAAATCAGCAGGAGCGAGCTTTCGCGGACAATAGGCCGACTCGTTTCCGAAACACTTGACGAGCGTGAAAGCGAAATCATCCGCCTTCGCTACGGTCTGGACGGAGAACCGCCGAAAACCCAGCACGATGTTGCGGAGACTTGCGGCATAAGCCGCTCCTATGTATCGCACCGCGCTTAATGTAAGTGCTGCCCAAAAAGTATAAATACGTCAACCATTATCTCCGTATAAGACAAAAATCAAGAGCCTTTGAAAATGCTGAATTTTCAAGGGGGGGTTATCTAGATTTTAGACTGCTAATCATATGTAACAGCGATTTCCGCTCCATAATATGGGCGCTTGCAGTGTTCCCGTGCCATAACGCGTAATTCCTCAACGCCGGTGTAATTAAGTGAGGCGTCGATTGCGCTGTCGGCACTTACAAGAGCAAGTACGTACTAATTTCGGCGTACGTGGTGTTTCTGTTCATGCTGTCGTTTTCATTCCGGCGTATTGGCGAGAAGTGTTGGCCGGATCTGTAAACTGTTTAGTATGATTTCCTAGGCGTTAGAGAAAGCAAGCTGTGATGCTGGTATTGATATGTTTGGATTTTTGCAGAAATCTTGCTGATTCTTATTGAGCGGGCGGAAACGAAACCGTATAATAATTTGTTTATCCTCGGTCAGCTCTATCCGCTCAACGAGGCTCACCAGCAGCTCTCTGTCGGTGAATGAACTGTCCAAGAAGCGCTGTACAAGCACGCTCGCGGAAGCCTCCTGCCCTGACGTCGGGAAATCCGACTGTTCCAGTTCCGTGAGCCTCTGCTCCAGAGCGAGCCGCTCGTTTTTAACTCGGCGGTAAATGCGCTCAAAGTCCTTATCCTCCAGCACCCCGCCGAGCTTATCCATATACGCCTTATCCAGATGAGAACTCAGGCTTTCGATTTTTGATTTCAGAACGGTGATTTCACCTTCCGGGTGTTGCACCTCATGCGCCTTTTTCACAGCCTTCTCCGCCGCCTGCAGAAGCTCTTTAGCCTGCAGGCGGCTTTCACAGACCTCACGTACCTTTTTGAGAACTGTATCGGTAACCGCTTTCTCTTTGATCGAGTGGCAGGAGCAGACTCCGGCACCTGTAAAACGCTGGTAGGTGCGGCAGATGAGATACAGGCAGTCCTCGCCTTTGGCGTTCTTGCGGTTGATTACCGCCAGGGGATAACCGCATTCGTGGCAGAAAATAAGCCCTTTCAGCGGATAGTCGTAGGTTCGGGAACGGGTGTGCTTTCGGCTTTCCAGCAGCATTTGCACCTTATAAAAGCTGTCCCGTTCGATTAGTGCCTCGTGCGTGCCCTCCACCACCACCCAGTTTTCCCGTGCCTGCCGACTGCATTTTTGGGATTTGTAGTTTATCTTCACGCTTTTTCCCTGCACCATGTTGCCAATATAGGTCTCGTTTCGGAGCATCTCGGAAATCCTTTCGCTGCTCCACATTCCGGAGTAAGGTCCCGCGCGTCCTTGTCTGAGCCCGGCGTAGGTCGACGGAGTAGGGATTTTCTCCGCATTGAGCTGAAATGCAATCTTGTGGCAGGACATGCCTTCGAGCGCCATGACGAAGATACCTCGGACCAGCGGTGCGGCTTCCTCGTCAATGATGATTTTATTCTTCTTATCCGGATCCATTTCGTATCCGTAAATTGCTTTGCCGCCTATGAACAGACCCTTGCGCTGCTTATCTCGTTTGACGCTTTTGATTTTCTTTGAAATATCTTTGGCGTACATATCGTTCATTATGGCGCGGAAAGGGGTTATGTCGTTTGCCGTACTGTCTGTGCCCGTATCGATTCCATCCAGCAGCGATATATAGCGTACGCGATTTTCGGGAAAGTATCTTTCCATATAATGACCGGTCAGTATGTAATCGCGTCCCAGTCGTGAGAGGTCTTTCGTGATGACCATGTTGACCTTTTTGGCTTCGATATCGCCGATTAGCCGTTTGAAATCAGGCCTGTCAAAGCTTAAGCCAGACCAGCCGTCATCTATATAGGTGTCGTACACGGACAGGCGGTGTTCCGCCGCAAACCGGCTCAGGAGTGACTTTTGGTTGTTGACACTTTCGGATGGTCCCTCATTTTCATCCTCCTTCGACAGCCTGATATACAGGCCTGCGTTATAATCCGTGGGATTGCTTACTTCAAAATACATACCGAGCCTCCTAGAATAAGCGGCCGTTGATCATGGATCATACATGAGTGGGTCCCGACAACGCAAATTTACGGTCGTCGCGCGCTAGCTCGCGCTGAAGGAAGAATTCGAAGGAACGAAGTATTATTTGAGCGGCGGTCTCGCCTTCATCAGCAAAGAAACAGGTCACGGTTATTTCCGTCTTAATCATAAAGCATTCCCCCTTTATGTTCGGATAGTAAAAGATATGCGAAGCAGCACAGATCTTGCTTGTACATATAAATATATCTCCGACTCTAAGCTCTTGCGTATAAATGTAAAATAGGAGCAGCTTGAAACGAAAGTTTCGGGCTTTTTTTATTAACTTTCCAATCGAGTCCGAGCTGCGTTGCGGCGGCACTCATTAGCTTATAAATTTGTTAATAAAATGACGAAAAACTACAACGATGAATAAAATAATCATTAATGCGGGCAGAATGACGAATTATTAACAATAATACGGTCAAATTAGACAATTAATTGCTTGCTATTTTGAGCGCACATACAAAGATAAAATACAATCTTGAAAGATTACTACATTTGTGATAGATATATAGACGAAAGAGGCAAAGAGATAATTGCCAATAATGTTGGGAAAGAGGAGACACTATGAGGGCCGTAGTTTTGTATGGACCGAACGAATTCAAGGCCGTGACGGAATATCCTGCGCCGGAAACGGGCAGAAGCGATATGCTCTTAAAAATGGAACGGACTGCAATATGCGGGACAGACATCCGCATACTTGAAGGAAAAAAAACCAAGGGAGTTCGTTACCCGTCGGTTATCGGACACGAGATATGTGGTACAATTGCCAAGGTCGGCGAAGATGTGTCGGGCTTTTCTGTCGGTGACAGGGTGGCGGTTGCAAATGTGATTCCGTGCGGCTGCTGCAAAATGTGTCTCAGCGGACGCGAGAATATCTGCCTTAACCGCAAGGCCATCGGCTATGAGTTCGACGGCGGTTTTGCCGAGAGCGTACTGCTTCCGGAAATAGCAATCAAAAGCGGAAATATAGTTAAGCTGCCCGAAAAAGTCTCATTTGGCGCGGGAGCGCTGATTGAACCGCTTTCCTGCTGCCTGCGAGGACAGCGAAACGTGAATGTCGGTTTTAACGACACTGTCGTAATTGTCGGAGCGGGGCCGATAGGTCTTATGCACTTGCTTCTTGCAAAGGCAGCCGGGGCAAGGCGGGTGATAGTCAGCGAGTTGAATGAATACAGACGCGGCAAGGCAGCGGAGTGCGGAGCCGACAGAGTTGTCAATTCCGCCGAGGAGGATCTCAAAAAAATCGTCAATGAGGAAACAGACAGCGTTGGAGCAGATGTGGTCATCGTGGCGATAGGCGTTCCCGCACTTGTAAACCCATCGCTGGAGTTGGCACGGAAGGGAGGCAAGGTCAGTCTGTTCGCCGGATTTACGAAAGACGCCAGCGCGATGATCGACCCGAACCTGATCCACTACGGTGAATTGAATGTTACCGGATCGAGCGCATATAAACGCCAGGACTATCTTGACGCTGCGCAAATGGTGATTTCCGGGCATATCGATCTCGATAAAATAGTCACACATACCTTCAAAATTGAAGATTTTCAGGCAGCATATGAACTTAATAAAAAAGGATTGGGTTTGAAGATCGAAATTGAACCTTAATTGAAACGCATTTATAGAAAGGATAAACAACAATTATGGCAACACTTGGAAAAGAAGTTAGGTTGAGCAGGCTGGTAAACCCGAAGAGCAACAAGATGATGGCTATTACGGTTGACCACGCTATTTCAAGAGGCATTGCTCCTATGACAGGATTGCAGCCAATTCAGGCAACGATAGACAAAATTATCGCCGGTAAGCCCGACGCTATGACAATGACAAAGGGCATCGCAGAACGCTGCATGTATCAACACGCAGGGAAAACCTCCATACTGATGAAGATTTCAAACTATTCCCCCGTTGCCCCTACTAAGGACATTATCTTCGGAACAGTGGACGAAGCGATTCGCATGGGCGCTGATGCGGTTTCCATGGGAGCCATGACTCTGGGAGATTTTCAGGGCGAGCAGTTTGAAGCCATCGGAAAAATCGCCGACGAATGCAGCCAGAAGGGTATGCCGCTTATCGGTCATGTCTATCCGAAGGGAGAGAGCGTAGCACCGGAAAAACGTACCGCATGGGAGAACATTGCCTACTGCTGCCGCAGCGCCTGCGAACTCGGCATGGACATTGTCAAGACAACCTATACGGGGGATCCGGAATCAATGGCGAAGGTAATTGCCTGCGTTCCCGGCAGCTTCCGCGTTGTGATTCAGGGCGGCGATTCCTGCAAAACGCTGGACGATTATCTCATTATGACAAAAAACGCTATGGAATGCGGCGTCGGCGGCGTTACGATGGGCCGCTTCGTCTGGGACTACCACGATGTGACGGCGCTTGTCGTTGCTCTTAGATACATAATCCACGAGGGATATTCGGTGAAGGAAGCAAAAGAGCTCCTCGCACAGCTGGAAAACGACAAAAACTACGACCAGTTTTAATGTGCGTAATCTCTGAAAGTGACCGGAAGAGGGTAAAGAGTTGGAAAGGAATTTGCTTGGCGTTGATGTCGGCACAGGCAGCGTAAAAGTATCTGTTATCACCGAAACAGGAAAACAGGTCGGGCTGGCTGCCATTCCGTACGAGCTGACGGTAAGCCGTGAAGGCTGGCGTGAGGCGGATGCGGATAGAATATGGAGTGCCTTCGTGGGCTGCCTCAGAAAGCTTATTATCGACGGGACCGATCTGACCCGCGTTGCCGGCATAGGCATTTCGTGCCTGTGTCCGGGGCTGGCTGCTTTCGACAAAAACGGTAAGGTGTTACAGAATCCGATAATTTATTCCGACCAAAGGAGCGAGGCGGAGGCGGAATGGATAAACGCGACCGTCGGTGAGGAGAGGCTTTTCGAAATAACCGCAAACCGCTGTATGTCGGGAGCCATGTCCGGTGCTTCAATGCTGTGGATGAAGCGGTATCGTCCGGAGCTTTACGCCGCGACAAGGTACTTTGGACACATAAACACCCTGCTCGGGCTGCGGATGACCGGCAACTACGGAATCGACTATTCCAACGCCTCGTACACCTCGCTTTTTGAAACGACGGGAGGACTGTGCTGGTCACGGGCACTGTGTGAGCTAATTACTATCGACATTGAAAAACTACCTCCGCTTTTAGCCTCGGACGAGGTGCTCGGGGGGCTGATAAGCCGGGATATAATTGACCTCGGCATACCGGAGGGTACTCCGGTTGTAATCGGAGGCGGCGACACTGCCTGCGCGGCGCTTGCCGCGGGAACTGTCGAAGGAGGAGACGTCTGCGAGAGCGTGGGAACAACGAATGTTCTGACGGTATGCGTAGATAAACCTCAGTTTGACCGCAGCTTTATCAACCGCTGTCATGTAGTAGGAGGCAAGTGGATATATCAGGGCGCAATGAGCCACATCGGAGCTTCGATGATCTGGTTTCGGGATACATTTTGCAGGGATATAGCCGAAGAAGCGGAGAGAACGGGTGTCAGCAGCTATGACCTGCTGGATGAAATGTCCCGGCAGTCAAAGCCCGGAGCGGACGGGATAGTCTTTCTTCCGTATATGATGGGCGAGCGCAGTCCTGTCTGGGATTCAAACGCTCGGGGAGTTTTTTTCGGAATGTCTCTCGATTCAACACGGAATGATTTTGTACGCTCAATCCACGAAGCCGCAGGCTATGGTGACAGGCAGCTAAAAGAGCTTGCCGAGAAGGTTACCGGAAAAAAGATTACTTCGTTTGCGTCAATGGGCGGCGGAGCAAAAAGCGAGATATATGCCCAAATCAAGGCGGATATTATAGGCGCAGACATTGAATTGCTTGAAATGACGGACATGGCGTCCGCAGGCGCGGCACTTTTGGCGGGAATCGGAACGGGCATCTTTGAAAATGCGGCACAGGCGTCCGAAACGCTTGAACGCAGGGTGTTAAAAAGGGTCAACTCCCGCAGCACCAATCGGGAAGCGTATGAGCGCGGATATGCCGTATATACGGAGCTGTACCCGAGACTGAAGGAGCTATTCGGAAAGCTGCAGCAGCCGGAATAAGCCGGACCGAGTAATATCGATTCGGATACTTCCTGTATGGTCCGAAGATTTGAACTGTTATTCTGTTTTGTACTGGAGAGCCGAAGCATGAGCTATAAATTTGAAACCGTTTTAGGGACAATTACGGAAAGCGAATTGGGGCACACCCAGCCGCATGAGCACATATACATTGTCGGCACGGTCGATCAGCTTTACTGCAGGGAGATATGCATCAACAACCTTCCCGCGTCGGCCGAGGAATTAAAGCTCTACCGCGCGGCGGGCGGCGGCACGGTCGTTGATGCCACTCCGCTGGCAACGGGGCGGGACCCGCTGGCGCTTTTGGATATTTCGCGGCTGAGCGGAGTCAACATTATTGCGTCGACAGGGTATCATCTGCCGAAGTTCTATCCAAAAGACCACTGGATTTGGACGGAGCCTGTTGAAAAACTAGCGGATTTGTTTAGCGACGAGATAGTCAACGGAATGTATCTGGACGGCTGCTATTTTCAGCCGACGTACCAGACAAGCTGCAGAGCCGGGATTATAAAGGCTGTCATAACTCAGGAGGGGATTGACAATTCCCATACCCTGTCGCATCTGACTGCCGCGGGTATGGCCGCGAAGCAGACCGGGACGCCGATTATAATCCATACGGAAGCAGGAAAGGACGCCGTACGCGCAATCGAACTACTTGCGGGAAAGCTGGGGCTTCCGCCGGAGAAAATCCTGATTTGCCATGTTGACCGGCAGGCTGAGGATTATTCGATACATGAAACTATCGCGTCGACTGGCGTGTTTATGGAATACGATACAATCACCATGTTTAACAAGCATAATGTGGAGTCGGAACTGAGGCTTATAAGACATATGGCCGAAAAGGGCTTTCTTGACCGTATGCTTATCTCAACCGACCCTACGACCGACAGACTGAAGTTTTACGGCGGAAATGTCGGTATAGATTACATTCTGACGGAGTTTATCCCCATGATGAGGAGCACCGGGTTTTCGGAGGAAGAAATACTCCGTATCACGCGGTACAACCCGCAGCTTGCTCTTTCTAAATATTAAAATTACATTCTTTGATGTCTGCAGACAACGAAAGAATCATTTACCGCAGCTAGCAAGAGAGGTGATGACCGGCAAAAACGCACAGAAAAGCGCCAGTAAATGTTAAAACCGGCGCCAGCCTCAAGTATACCCGCAAAGATCTGACCGGAATAGCGCCGGTTGGTTGAGTCCTGTATGGCAGGTACTTAACATCAAATGAAACAAACAAATGAAGAAAGAAGGAAAAAAATGAAAAAATCACTGGTTCTTATTCTTGTAGTTGCTCTTGCACTGTCTCTGGCTGCCTGCGGTTCTTCGGCCCAGGCTCCGGCAACGAGCGATACTGCAAGCGCGGCACCCTCTTCCGAGGCTGCTTCCGGAAACTCCGGCACAGTAGAAATGTTCGCTGACGGCTGGGGAGATGCCAACACCGCATTTGATCCGCTTGCAATTGAAGATACCTGGACTTTTGAAGAGATGCGAGATAATCTCGGAGCCATCCCGACAAGTGACACAGAGCTGCTTCTTGCAGGCAACATTCGCACATACGACAACGTTTACTGGCAGGCACTTGCAGACGGCTATCAGGCCATGGTAGACAAAATTGCCGGTAACGGAAATAAGGTTTCCATCAACATACAGTCTGCTCTTAACGAAGCCGACACCGAGGGTCAGCTCTCCGTTATGAAGGACCAAATCCGCCTTGGCGTTAACGCCATTATGATTTCCCCGATTTCCTCCTCCAACTGCACCGAGGGCGTAGAGACTGCACACGAGAACGGCATTCCCTGCATCGCTGTCAACAATGAGTTCAATGGCGCCGATATGTTTGTCGGCCCCAACTCCTATGACGAGGGCAAGGTCGCCGCTGACTGGGCCGAAGCAAATGTAGGCGAAGGCAAATGCGCGATTATCATGGGTCTTGCAGGCACCGACGTCGTCAAGAACCGTACAAACGGCTTTAAAGATGAGCTCAAGACTCTGAACTCCTCCATCGAAGTTGTTGATTCTCAGAACGCCGACTGGGACCGCGCCAAGGCCAAGGACGTATGCGCAACATTCCTTAAGACCTATGACGATCTCAAGATAATTTTCTGCAACAACGACGTTATGGCTCTCGGCGCTGTCGAGGCTATCAAGGAAACAGACCTCGTCCTTAACAAGGATATCTTCGTAATCGGTATGGACGGCACCGACGAAGCTTACGCATCGATCAAGGCCGGAGAGCTGGCGGCAACTGTCGGTATGTTCCCCTACTACGAAGGCATGATGGCAGCCGAAGTCGCAACACGCGTTATGCTCGGACAGGTCACTCCGAAGGTTGTCTGGACGCCCGCAATGGTAATCGACAGCACAAACATTGAAACGGATGACGCCGAGCTGATCGGCTGGACAGACCCCACTTTTAAATAACAGAATCCCGTTCAACGGATATTAAGGTCTGGTCGAAGATCGTTTATACGGTCTTCGATCGCCTTAATCGACGGGTCAGCGAAAGGAGTGTTTTTTTTGGAGCAGGAAGTTATACGATTTGAGCATATTCAAAAAGAGTTTCCGGGTGTAGTAGCTTTAAGAGATGTCTCTTTTTCTGTTAATAAAGGAGAGGTGCACGCTCTTTTGGGAGAAAACGGCGCAGGAAAGTCGACTCTTCTGAATATCTTGCATGGTGTTTATCCTGCTACATCAGGAACAGTTTACCTAAACGGTCAGCCCGCAAACTTTTCAACGCCCTATGAAGCGATTGCGAAGGGCGTAGTCAAAGTTCACCAGGAAGTGCAGATAGTAGATAACCTCAACGTCGGTCAGAATATCGCGCTTGGCTTTGAAGTATCGAAAATGGGCCTTCTGAACTATAAGGAAATCTTTGAGAAGACAGATAAAACACTCGAAGAACTGGGCTGTACCATGCGCAGCAAAGACCCTGTCGCTGGGCTGGGGGTGGGCGACTTGCAAATGATGGCGATTGCAAAATCGCTGTATCACAATGCCAGCATCATTTCTCTGGATGAACCGACATCGGCGCTTTCCACGCCGGAGATCAACAAACTCTTTGATATAGTCCGGGAACTGAAGGCAAGGGGCATAACAATAATCTTTATCAGTCACAAGCTGGACGAAATTTTTGAAATTGCGGACAAAATAACGGTTTTACGCGACGGAGCGTATATCTGCACCAAAAAAACAAACGAAACAACGAAAGAGGAACTGATACGGCTTATGGTTGGACGCGACGTTTCGAATTACGCGGTTCGACACAATCCGTCACAGGCGGACTACAGCAAGCCGGTCTTTGAAGCTGATAAGCTGTGCGGGAAAACGTTTGATAAGATCAGCTTTACAGCGTATCAGGGTGAGATTCTCGGATTCGCCGGCTTGGTCGGCGCCCGACGTACGGAGGTTATGCGCGCAATATTCGGCGCTGACCGGCTGGAAAGAGGAGCTGTTAAAGTCGGCGGCAGCAGGATTGTAATTCGGCAGCCGGAGGATGCGCTGAAACATGGTGTCGGACTGATTTCGGAAGACAGGAAAAGGGAAGGCTTTGTCCCGTCGATGAGTAACCAGTGGAACACCAATCTGGCAGCGCTGAAGATGCTCAGAAAAAAGGGATCGGCGCTGATAAATGAGAAACGTCTTGAAGCCAACTTCCTGGAATTAGGGAAAATGGTTCATCTGAATATCATGAACCCCGGTCATTTGACGAAGGACCTTTCCGGCGGAAATCAGCAGAAGGTCATCGTTGCGAAATGGCTGGCAACCAGTGTGAATGTCCTGATTTTTGACGAGCCCACGAAGGGCGTGGATGTGGGAGCAAAAGCGGAGATATATAAGCTCATGGAAGAATTCGCGGCGAGCGGAAAGACAATAATCATGGTTTCGTCCGAGCTTCCCGAGATAATCGGCATGAGCGACCGTATCATCGTGATGAAGGAAGGCCGAATATCCGCAGTGCTGACCGATAAAAAAGACTTTACTGAAGAGATCATCCTGTCCCATGCAATGGAGGTTGGAAAATGAAACAAATCATTTCTAATTTTGCAAAGAAAAACAGCCGCGAACTGACGACTGCAATTGCGCTGCTTCTGGTTATTATGGTTTTTTCCCTGATGAGTCCGCGCTACTTTGTTTATGATAATCTGGTGGATATTGTCCAGCAGGGAGTAGTAAACGCTTTCCTGGCGATGGGCATCACGGTAGCTATTCTGACCGCGGGAATAGACCTTTCGATAGGCTCCACGATGGCGGTCGTGCTCGTAACCTGTGCGGAACTGTCGGCAAACGGAGTAAATGTATTTGTTACGATACTGGTCGGACTTTTAGTCGGCACCGTAATCGGAATAATAAACGGATTCCTTATTACAAAAATGAAGCTGCAGCCGTTCATAGCCACGCTCGGTATGATGGAGGCTCTGCGCGGTGTGGCATATGTAATCAGCGGCGGCTCTCCCGTTTTGAATGTCAGCACGGAGTTCCGTACCATATTCCAATTCCAGGTTTTCCGCGGCGTGCGTATGGGCATGGTGTATATGCTGCTACTGGCAATCATATATGAGATAATTCTCAGACGGACCAGAACGGGCGTGTATATATATGCGATAGGCTCAAATGAGGAAGCAACAAAGCTATCAGGCATAAACATCAACAAGTATAAAATGATTGCCTATATTTTGTGCGGTATCGGAGCTGCGCTTGCGGGCATGGTCACCATGGCAAGACTTGGAACCGGCGAGCCCAGTGCCGGACAGGGCTATGAAACCATGGCAATTGCGGCGGCTGCTATCGGCGGAACGAGTCTTGCGGGAGGAAAAGGCAGCATGGCGGGTACCGTGCTCGGAGCATTCACCCTGTCCGCCTTGAAAATCGGTCTGATTGTAATCGGAATGGATACGTTCTATCAGTACATTGCAATCGGTCTTATCATCCTGCTTGCCACCTACATTGAAAATATCCAGGCTTTCGTGGTAGGTATATTCCATAAACTGTTCGGAAAGAGAAGTATCACCACCGGTCAGCCCCCTGTTTCGGAGAGCTAAAAGGGTTGATTATTTCCATGATTTGTTATAGTGTATTAGCAAATGAAAGATCATGCCGATGCCTTCTGGCGGCTCAACATATTAAAGGCTGGAGCCGGGGTGACCGTCCTTAACGGAGAGAGGAAAAATTTGTGGTAAAGATTGGATGCAGGCAGAGAATCCTTGAAAAATACGAGAGCGAGAGGTCTACGCAGACTGAGCGAAAAATAGCAAAATATCTGCGGGATAATTTTGAAACCGCACTGCACAGCACCCTGCTGGATCTGGCGGAGCTTGTCGGAGTCAGCGATGCTTCCATCGTAAGATTCTGCAAGGGAATAGGGTATAAAGGCTTTCAGGAATTCAAAATCAACGCGGCTTTGGAGTTCGTTCCCGAGGAGAAGCTGTATAACCCGCGCCTGAACAGAAATGACAGTACAAAGGACATATGTAACAAAATATTCTCCTCGGAAATATCCGCCCTGACGCGTACGCTTCAGGACTTGGATATTGAAGCGCTCGAAAAGGTTGCAAATCTCCTGTCTGAGGCTCCGCGGATAATGTTTGTAGGCACCGGCGGCAGCATGGCGGTCGCAAAGGACGCGCAGCATAAGTTTTTGAAAATCGGTGTGCAGGCGTCTTCGTTGGAGGACAAGGACATACAGCTCATGGAAGCGTCTCTGCTTAAAAAGGGTGATGTGCTTTTTGCTATTTCACACTCGGGCAATAACCTTCATGTAATCAATGTCGTAGAGATTGCGCGTGAGAGCGGAACAACGGTCGTGGCTTTGGTTTCGCAGGGCAAAAATGAGCTGGCAAAGAACGCAGACTACGTTTTGAGTACAATCAGCGAGGAAACTATATTTCAGTCGGAATCGGGCAGCACAAGACTGGCACATCTTGCGGTAATTGACTGCATTGTGGCAATAATGGCTTTCAAGAATTACGACAGATCGTTAAACGCGATGCAAAGGACAAGAGAAGCAACCTCCGGCAACAAGGTGTGAGCCTGTTGCCGTTTACGGCAGAAAGGTAAAACTTAATGAAAAAAATAGTGGTGCTCGACGGCTATACGCTCAATCCGGGGGACTTGAGCTGGAGCGGGCTTGAAAAGCTGGGGAGCGTAACAATATACGACCGCACGCCGGTGAGCGATGAGGCGGAAATAATAAAGCGCATCGGGGACGCCGAAATCGTCTATACGAACAAGACCCCGTTGTCGGCTTCCGTTATCACGGCTTGCAAAAACCTTGAATTTATCGGCGTACTGGCGACGGGCTACAATCTGATTGACACAGCGGCCGCTAAGGCGAGAAACATACCCATCTGCAACGTACCTACATACGGCAGCGCCGCCGTGGGACAGTTTGCAATTGCAATGCTGCTTGAAATCTGCCATCATGTCGCGGCGCACAGTCAGGCGGTACATGAGGGGCGCTGGGAAAAGAATGATGACTGGTGCTTCTGGGATTACCCGCTTATAGAGCTTGCGGACAAGACAATCGGTATAATCGGCTTCGGCAGAATAGGCCAGAACACCGGCGTCATCGCAAAGGCAATGGGGATGCGCGTTGTCGCTTACGACGCACACGAGAACGATGCCGGACGCGCAATCGGCGAGTATATTTCGCTGGACGAGCTATTCGCTCAGTCCGATGTTATCGCGCTGCACTGCCCTCTGTTCCCCGAAACGCAGGGCATAGTGCGCAGGGAAAATATCGAAAAAATGAAGGACGGAGTAATCATACTCAACAACAGCCGCGGACCTCTGGTCGTGGAGCAGGACCTTGCCGACGCGCTTAATTCGGGTAAGGTCTACGCCGCCGGGCTTGACGTAGTTTCCTCCGAACCGATAAAGGGAGACAATCCGCTTTTGACGGCGAAAAACTGCATTATAACGCCTCACATCAGCTGGGCTCCCAAAGAGAGCCGGCAGCGGCTCATGGATATTGCCGTGAATAATCTGAAGGAATATCTTGACGGAAAGACCGTAAATGCGGTAAATTTATAAGAAACAAGGGCGTACCGAAAGGTGCGCCCTTAGTAAAAGCGAGGTGTTTAACCTGAAAAAATCCAGGAAATATGTTCTCATCCCCGACTCTTTTAAGGGGACGATGTCCTCGTCGGAGGTTTGTGAAATAATTCGTGAGCAGATACTTCGCTTTGAACCGGACGCACAGGTGGTATCCATTCCCGTTGCTGACGGCGGCGAGGGCAGCACGGACGCTTTCCTTTCGGCTATGGGCGGCAAGAAGGTGTTCGTGGATGTGTGGGGACCCTACGGCGAAACTGTGCGGGGCTTTTACGGACGCATCGGCAAGACCGCGGTCGTCGAAATGGCCGCGGCGGCGGGACTGCCTTTGGTTGGGGAAAACCGTCACGCGGAAAAAACCACGACCTACGGCGCAGGTCAGCTCATCGCGGCCGCCATCAAGGACGGGGCGCAGAGAGTCATCGTCGGTTTGGGGGGCAGCGCCACCAACGACGGAGGCTGCGGCGCCGCCGCGGCTCTCGGCGTGAAGTTCTTTGACGCGAGCGGCAAAGCATTTGTGCCTGTCGGCAAAACATTATGTGAAATTGACCGTATTGACGTGAGCGGAATCGACTTTAAAGGTGCGGAAATCATAACAATGTGTGACATCGACAACCCTCTGTGCGGACCAAACGGCGCTGCTGCCGTATTCGGACCGCAGAAGGGTGCGGACGAAAAGACCGTGAAGCTGCTCGACAAGGGGCTATCACATCTTGCTGACGTATTAGAGAGAGATGCGGGAAAGCCTGTACGGAATATCCCCGGAGCCGGCGCAGCAGGCGGTATGGGCGCGGGCATGATTGCGTTTTGCGGCAGCAGTCTGCGTATGGGCATTGATGTGGTTCTCGACACGGTGGGCTTTGACGGCATTATAGCCGATGCTGCCCTCATTATTACAGGCGAGGGAAGAATAGACTCCCAAAGCCTGCGGGGCAAGGTCGTTATTGGTGTGGCAAGAAGGGCTAAGCGGCTTAATAAGTCGGTTATCGCAATCGTGGGAGACATAGAGGATCCGATTGACGCGGTGTATTGCGAGGGCGTAAGCTGTGTACTCAGTACAAACCGCGTTGCGGCACCTTTTTCCGAATCAAAGCAGTATGCAAAGCGCAATATGGCGCTTACGGCAGAGCAGCTCATGCGTATTTTTGCGTTAGAGGAGTCGCTTTAGCATTTGGCGAAAATCGGATTCGGGCGCATTAGAATGCGCTTTCCGCCGAAAGCGTCATCAGTTACGAAGCAAAGAGCGCAGCATATTGTCTTCGCTTACATTAGCCGCGCTCCTATGTATCGCGCATCGAAAAAAAGGCGCTGGAAAAACTCCGGAAAGCGCTTGAGGACGCGGGCGCCTAAAACAGGGTTTCTGCCCGCCGAAAGCATAAATACCGTTAGTGCTTTTGAAAATGTAAATTATCTGCTTGATTATTTTCACAGTATCTGATATTATGCTTAAAATATAAAGGAAACAGAAGAAAAAATATGTGCTATTTGCATTAAATTATACAATTGGCTAGCTGAGTGGCAAAAAAACACGGGAGTATCGATATGAAAGCGAATGACGCGGCAATCAGCCTTTATCTGAACGGTAAAGGACTAAATCAATCAAATAAAGGTTACTGTTTTCTTGCGGAAGCGATAAGAACGGCGCTTGGAGCAGGGGATACTCTCTCAAAGGTCACAGAGATTTATGCCGCAGTTGCGCAGAAATACGTGACGCAGCCGCAAAACGTCGAGAGAGCAATCAGATATACGATTTCAGCTCAAGGCCTTACCAACAAGGAATTCATTTCGCGAGCCGCCGAGGAAATAACGGAAAGATACGCGGTGTCTGGCGCTCAAAGGAAAATGGTCTGCAGAAGACCGTGATAAAATAACAGGAAAGGCAAAGAGAAGTGCCTGTTCAGAAGCTGGTTAAATCACCTCCGCATGATTTTGCGGGGGTGATTTTTTTGCTCGGTTTTTCGTTTGCAAGCCGGAAACGATACCCATGGCAACATTTACAGGTTGATAATAGTTACAAAAGTGTTACAATTTTTATCAAGGAGGTGGCTATATGAAATACTTTAGGAAAAAAATAGCGACTGTAATGACAGCGG
>Ga0074193_1001590_pt1 | contig 26287 bp, 20 predicted proteins | sample EPASupsiteHSE605_FD_64523 | JGI IMG/M metagenome (GOLD analysis project Ga0074193, IMG submission 64523) | Bioremediated contaminated groundwater from EPA Superfund site, New Mexico - Sample HSE6-05 | ecosystem: Environmental > Aquatic > Deep subsurface > Groundwater > Contaminated ... | reverse complement strand
GGAGCAACTTCTCTTGGCGAAACAGGGAGGTAAACAATCCGTAACCGTCTCCTTTGATATAAAATACCCCATTCGGATTCAGCATCTTGTAGATTAATCCGATCAGTCCGGTCTGAACCGAAAAATGGAACCGCATCAGCACATCCGTTTCCCGGGCATACCTCAAAATATAGTAGAGAAAATACCACTCACCCTTAAAGGAAAAGGAAGAGTAATTGCTTTTGAATGGTAAAGGAATCAGTTTTACGCCTCTGTACTCCGCCGGTAGATGTTTGTTATTTTCGGATAAGGGATACACAATCTGGACTTCCAGATTATGCTTTTTCCCCAGATAATAAGGCGTGAGAAATACATCTTTCCCCAAATTAATCTCCTGAAAATCGACAATCGGAAATAACAGCGTTCGTTTACGTTCCATACAGACGTTACTTGGATGCACCAGCCGGTAAAGGCTTTCCGCAGACGGTGAATAGATAGTTGAGCCAATATACCTTGCGCCGTTGGTTCTTCTTAAGCGAGTAGACCGAATAGGCTAAAGCCGACTTCCCGAAGTGAATGGCCCATAGAACCGGATAAAGAAGCTTCAGATGCAGCTTCGAATAGGCAAGCTGACTGCTTATAAAAAAGTATTTAGATGGTTTGTCGAATACCGTGTTCAGGTGGGTTGCCCCTCCTTCAAAGTGAATTATTCTGGCTTCAGGAACCGAATGAACCGCAAAACCGGCCTTCTTGATCCGGCTGCACAGATCGGGTTCCTCGTAGTACATGAAAAAGATTTCATTAAATCGCCCTACTTTCTCAAACACCGTTCTCTTTATCATCATATCAGCCCCACAGATGGTCCCTACCGGTTTACTGTGTCCGGTATTGAAATGTTCTCCTTTATTGGAATAAGGTATATTGAGTGCAATACAGATTTCCCTTAGCACCGAATGGGTGAACAGACTATAGGATCCGTTGGGGTGCTCGTCGGGCGTATACAGGTTTCCTCCACAAAGAGCGACCGATGGTGTTGTATCGAGGTAGGTGGCCAAAATGGAAACCGCATCATTCAACAGCACCGTATCCGGATTCAGGAAAAATATATACTTCCCCTTTGCTTCATCAAAGGCCCGGTTATTGGCTGCCCCAAATCCCAGGTTACGGTCCGACTCGATTACTGTGACCGATGGATAGGAATCTTTTACCATCCGTACTGAATCGTCGGATGAGGCATTGTCTATTACGATCACCTCGAATGAGACCCCTTTCGTACGGGCAAAAAGACTTCGCAGGCAATTGTCAAGGTAATCACGTGTATTGTAGTTCACAATAATTACCGAAACCGTGTAAAGTAAGGATGAGCAGGTGTTGTTCATTGTTTTTTGTTAAGAGCTTCTTTCAGTGCTTCCAGATACCCTCTACCGTGCTTCAGGTCGGGTTCCATATAATTACCTTCCGCCCATTCGTTCCACGATTTGAGTATGACCACCTTGTGTTCATCGGCTTTATGACCTACGCTATCCAATACCTTCTCCACATGCTTACGAAACAATCCGGGAGAAGAATTTTTTAAAATGACACCGAATTTGCCGGTACGGGGAGAATGGTCCCAGTTGGGAACAACCGTGGGGTATACATTCTCCTGCACATCTTCCTTGCCGGAGAAGAACTTCATGGCATCCTTGTACTCGCACCAGAATCCATGTTTAAAAAACTCACGCTTTATTTTATTGACCGCCATTTTAAACACGGAAAGTCCGTGTCGCTGGTAATCAAACAGACGAACAACGTTAACCGCATCAAATCCACGGGAGAGCAATAGGTCGATATTCTCCGCTTTATAGGTATGCGCTACGAAATGAATCCCTTTAAGTCCGTTCCGGATTGCCAGCTGCTGCCAGCAATCTATAAATTCTTTGGGATCGGGAATCTCCAACGGAGAGAAGACAAGGAAAAAAGGCTTTCCATCCACTGTTATGTAGCGCTTGTCTTTGAATGCAGGCAACACATCGTAAAAATGATGTTCGTAATCGGACAAGCCATTATAAGTCTGTTCAATTAAAGGCTCTTTACTCTTTACACCGCAATAGATTCCATGCCAGCTATGGTTGGCCCAAGCCAGACAAAAAGGAAAATCGGGGTTGCCGGACTCCAGCACCTCCGTAAAAGGTCTGTCCAATAAACGGCGGCCGTTACCGAACCAATAATGCCAGTAACAGAATCCCTCTACACCATATTCACGGGCCATATCGGCCTGAGCAACACGGGTTTCGGGCACTCTCAGGTCGTAATAGCCCAGATCTGCCGGTACCTGAGGTTGGTAATGTCCTCTGAACAGGGGCTTTGCTTTACCCACATTGGTCCATTCCGTAAACCCTTTTCCCCACCACGCATCGTTTTCGGGTGTTGGATGGAACTGTGGCAGATAAAAGGCCAGTACCCTTGCTTTATTTTGTTTCATCGTTTTTCTTTTGTACTGCAAATTTACGCTTCATACCGCTAAAATAACCAAGAATCTCCTCCAGAATTACCACGCGAAGCAATTTCATCACTCCCACATACAACAATGCAGAAAGCAGAATCTTGAGAATCAGCAACAAATATATATTATCCACTGGTTTTAACAATAAGGAAACCACCAGGAAAACCGCAACAGTGATAAATCCGAAGGGAAGCACATCCCTCATAAAATCGGTCAGTCCGAAACGGAGCAATCTCCACGCTACTACAAAGTAGGCCCCCAATGTAAGTAAATTGATCGCCGTAGTGAATAACAACAGCTTAACAACTCCCAGATGCACCGTCGCCACTATGGTTGCCAGGAGTAAACACCCGTTCACAAGGCTGAATATCAGGTTTACACCCGGATGACCACGGGATATCATAACATTTACATACAGGCTGTACATCGGGACAAATGCTCCCCAGATACAAAGAATCTGAAGAATTACCACCGCACCCAGCCATTTGGCCGTAACCATCACCAAAATAAACTCTTTGGCGATGAAGGCAAGTCCCAGAATCATAGGAAAAGAGATAAAAGCTGTAAACCGCATCATTTTGCGAAATACAGCCCGCTGCCGTTCGGTTTCATTGCTTATCTCGGACAATACAGGTAAAGCCAATGTGTTGATAATCCCATACACAATGGAATAGGGAATGGTATACCATTTATTTGCCTGGGTATAGTACCCAACCTGTTCCGCATCGTAATACTTACCAAGGAACAAAGAATAGGCCCCTCCGGCCAGCTGGGTGATTACACCCGAGAAAAGAAGCTTTACGCTAAACGGGAACATCCGCTTAAGAGCAGGCAGATGGAACGAAGCTTCCGGTCGCCAGTCGCTCATCATCCAGAGCAACAGGGTACGGAAAAATGAAAGTGACACCGCCTGTATGGCGATGGCCCAATGCGCAAAATCGAGCAACGCAAATGTAAGTCCCAAGACACACGACAACAGAATGGATCCCAGATTTACCATGGCCAGCTGCTTCTGCGCAATCTGCTTGGTAAGAATGGCGTTTTGAATGATACCCAATGCGTTGAAGACAAATGACAGGAACACCACGCGGGAATAATCCACCAGAACCGGTTGGTCGAAGAAACCAGCTATTGCCGGAGCCGACACAAAAAGAATGAGGTAGATGACCAGACTGATAAAAACGTTGAACCAGAAGACCGACGCATAGTCCTCTTTGGTGGGTGCCTGCATTTTAATTAGTGTGGACGAGAAACCACTTTCCTGCAGCGTGTTGGCAACCAGGGTGAAGACCGAGATCATCCCGATTAAACCATAATCGTCGGGCATCAGGATTCGGGCCATCACAATCCCGAATACCAGCTGGACGAGCTGTTGTGAAAAGGTATTAAGTCCCCCCCAGAAAATGCCTGTGGCGGTACGTTCTTTCAATGATTTCATTCAGAATCTTTTTTCCTAAAAATTTTGGTCAGGCTCCCCCCTGTTCCAAGCTTTACGCCCAGGTACTCGTTCATGTCGTCCATCAATGCCCGGATTGCACTACCCCAGCTTAAACGGATACCCTCTGACTTCTGGTGTACGACCGGTCCTCCATCGGACAATTGCCATTTATTAATAAACTGATAAACATGGGCATCGGGGCGACGCACCATGAAGGCTGCTAAAAAACGGAATGCATAATACTGTTTAAGTTCCGTAGCATCGGGACGCATCAGGTTAGATTCCTCAGCCACACTAAGCAATCCGCAGCTATTGAACAATTCAAACATACTTTTCCGGGTAAAGAAATGTACATGGGTATCGTCAAGCAGACCAAAGGACTGGTATGGAAATTCACCTTTAAGCAGGCTCATCACTACTGCATTATGAGAAATATTGGGAACAGATGACAAAATAAATCCTCCGGGCTTCAGAAGGGAGACTGCTTTTTCGAGGGTCTTCCGTGGATTACGCAGATGTTCTAACACATCTCCCATCACCACATAGTCGAAAGGACCTTCTATTGTTTCAAACCAGGGATCAGTATCCAGATTACCTACCACCATCTGTTCGGCATAAAGAGCTGCATGGCGGGCCATTTCGGCGCTTATTTCGACTCCGGTAACCCGGCAATCCAACTCTTCTTTCATATAGCGAGTCATATATCCCATGGCAGCGCCCAGCTCCAATACCCTGGATCCGGGTGTAACCCATTGCAATAAAGGCGAGGGGGTATATGCCTCTTCTGTTAATCCGTATATTTTTCCCATCTGGTTTTCTATAACCTCCCGTGAGCACATTCTCGGGGCAGTATCCCCTTTACGTCGAACAGGATGGTTTTTTGATTTTTTATAAATTGAAAGTCGACCGACCGGAAGCAATCGTGCCCTACAGCAAGCACAATGGCATCGTAGGTGGTAAGGTCGGGCAGATCGGGTAGCAGGCTGATGCCGTATTCCTCCTCCACCTTGCTTCGCAACACCCAGGGATCGTACACTTCCACCGTTACTCCGAAATCGGACAACTCCGTATAGATATCAATGATCCTTGTGTTGCGAGTATCGGGGCAATTCTCCTTAAATGAGAAGCCCAGAATCAGGGCCTTACTCTGACCGATACAGATTCCCTTTTTACTCATCAGCTTCACCACTTTTGATGCCACAAAATTCCCCATGGAATCATTCACATTCCGTCCCGATAATATCACCTGGGGGTGATAACCCAGGCATTGAGCCTTATGAAGCAGGTAGTAGGGATCCACACCGATACAATGACCTCCAACCAGACCGGGACTAAAATTCAGGAAATTCCATTTGGTTGAGGCGGCCTCCAGCACTTCGCGGGTGTCTATCTCCATGCGGTCGAATATCAGTGCGAGTTCATTTACAAAAGAGATATTTACATCCCGCTGGGCATTCTCGATGGCCTTGCTGGCTTCGGCAACCTTCATGGAAGAGGCTGTAAACACACCCGCTTCAATGATTGAAGCATATAAACCGGTCAGCATCCCGGCAACCTCGGGGGTTGAACCGGATACCACCTTACGAATGGTCTCCAGGCGGTTTTTCTTATCACCGGGGTTGACCCGTTCCGGAGAATAGCCACAAAAGAAATCCAGGTTATATCTTAATCCGGATGTTTGCTCGAGCACAGGAACACAATCCTCCTCCGTGCATCCGGGATAGACAGTCGATTCGTACACAACCACGTCGCCTTTCTTAAGCATACCGCCAATCATGGCTGTTGCCGAGAGTAACGGAGACAGGTCGGGCGATTTAAACCGGGTGATGGGAGTAGGAACCGTAACAATATAAACCGAGCAGGATTGGATGGATGCCGGATTAGAGCTAACTGTAAGTCCACCGGAGTTATCAACAGAGGTTTTCAACACCTTAATAAGCTCATTCTCATCCACCTCAAGTGTGTTATCAACACCCTGTTGCAAATCGGCTATCCGGGACGAATCTATATCGAAACCTCTTACCCGGTACTTTTTGGCAAAAGCAACCGCAAGGGGTAAGCCTACATAACCGAGACCAATAATTGCTATTTCCATTTCTTAGATTGCTTAACGTCCGGATACACCACAGGTTCGTCACTCCCGTCCCCGAAAGCAACCTGCGGGGACAAAGATAATAAATTGGGAGAATAGTTATTCCTTATTTATCCTTTAAGGCATAAATACGTTGAATAATATCCACAACCTTTAACCCTTCCAGCACATTGGTGGTTATACATGCGTTTCCTGAGAGAACCCGGACTACATTTTGAATTACATAATTATGATTTTGTGCGGAACCCTTATAGGCTCCATAGTCGTTGCCGGGATTGGTGGGAGCCAATTGGGGCAACTGATAATCCTTTACATGGCAATATTCTACTTCGTTCATATACTGCCCTCCTATCTTCACACTTCCGTTTTGAGCTACGATAAGAATGCTGCTCTCCATATTCTTATCCCATACTGAGGTCGAATAATTGAGAGTACCCACACCTCCGTTCACAAAATCGAAACTCACGAATCCCGAATCTTCAAAGTCGGTGAGTCTGCTGTGGTTAAAGTCGCGGAAACGAGCCTGAATATTGGTGATATCTCCAAACAGCCAGTACATGATATCAATAAAATGGGAGAATTGGGTAAACAGAGTTCCTCCGTCCAGCAGAGCCGTGCCATGCCAGCCTTCCGGCTTATAATACCGGTCGTCACGGTTCCAGTAACAATTTAGCTGCACCATGTATAAATCGCCCAGTTTTTTGGAATCAATCAGCTCTTTTATCCATACGGAAGGAGGCGAATACCGGTTTTGCATCACACAAAACACCTGCTTCCGATATTTCAGAGAGGTAAATACCACCCGCTCTGCCTCGGAAACGGTAAGCGCCAGAGGTTTCTCCACAACAATATGATATCCTGCCTCAATTGATTTAATGGCCATGGAGGCATGCATCCCGTTGGGAGTACAAATACTGATTACATCTATGGGGAGGTTCGCCGACAAAAGTGTGGACAAATCCTTAAAAAACAGAATTACGTCGGCCGGTTCATTTCCGGCCTGCCTGTTTTCATTGAGAGCTCCGGCAGGAACAACCAACTGATCTCCCGTGTCCAGCTTTAGCAACTCCAGAGGCAGCACATCGCATATGGCTACTAATTGCGCTCCCGGTTCTCTGCGAACCATCTCAATGTGGCGCTTTCCGATGTGTCCACAGCCAACAACGGCAAAGCGTATTTTTTTATCTTGTTCCATAAACGGTATCAATTTCAAGGCTCTTCGTTACGTATCGGCATGTAGGTATTATTACTCGCATCCGGCTTCTAATCCGTCCGATTCGAAAAAAGCATTTACCTGTTGAATAATATATTGAATTTCATCTTCACGCATCTCGGTATGGATGGGCAAAGACAGCACTGTTTTACATAATCGGGAGGCGACTTCCGGTTTTTCAACCGGACGGACTGCCTGACGAAAGGCATGCTGGTCATTAAGCGGTAAAGGATAATACACCATGGACGGTATATTTCTTCTTTTCAGAAATTGCTGCAAAGCATCGCGTTTCCCATTGTTTACCTGCAACGTATACTGATGAAAAACATGGGTGGATGAAGCGGTGCGCTGGGGTACTTTTATACCCTTGCAGCGTTTAAATCCTTCGTCATATCTATCGGCAACTTTTTGCCGGGCTTTGTTGAATTCATCCAGATGTGATAGTTTGACTTCCAGAACAGCCGCCTGGATACTGTCCAGCCGGGAATTGCAGCCCACGCGCTGGTGATGGTATTTGGACTGCTGACCGTGATTTGCAATCATACGTAAAGTATTTGCCAATTGCTGATCGTGGGTAAACATCGCTCCTCCGTCGCCATAACAAGCCAGGGGCTTGGATGGGAAAAACGAAGTGGTGCCAATCACCCCCATAGTACCGGCCATCCGCGTCTGCCCCCCCGGGAAGCGGTAGACCGCCCCCATCGACTGGGCGTTATCTTCAATTACATATAGATTTTGTTTGGATGCAAAAGAGAGGATAGAATCCATATCGCAGCACTGCCCAAATAAATGGGCCACTACAATAGCTTTGGTTCTGGAAGAGCAGGCTTTTGCCAGCGTATCTGCGGTAACCATAAACGTATCCGGATCCACATCCGCCCATACGGGGGTCAAGCCCAGTAAAGCCACAACCTCTGCCGCAGCCACATAGCAGAAGGCAGGTACTATAACCTCGTCGCCCGGTTTTAAAGTCAGAGCCATTAGCGCAATCTGCAAGGCGTCCGTACCATTGGCACAAGGAATCACGTAGGGAACATCCAGGTAATCCGCCAGCTTTCCGGCAAACGATTTGACCTCCGGACCATTTATAAACTGTCCCTTCTCCACCGTTGCCAACAAGGCAGCATCAATCTCATTCTGAAGCCGCTGATACTGCCTTTGCAAATCTACCATCTGAATATTAACCTGAAGTTCCGACACGCTGTTTCCCATTATTCATTATACATCGCTAACTTCCATAAAAACATAAAAAAGGCCTATTTATTATACATGCCATCCGATTATTTATTTTCGTCGAAGCCATCCATTTCAACGGGGGCTTCGTAATAAGAATTTCCGGCAGCTTTTGTAATAGGAATTCCGGATTCATCAGCCTTAGCGATTTATCTGTTCCTGACGTATTTCAGAATACTTTTCTTCCTTATAAGATTGACATGCAGAAGATATATGTTTGAGGATTCAAAGATATAAGGATGGTTTTCAAAACATATATCTTTGAATGTGAAAAGTATATACTTTTTGGGAAATAAGTATATACTTTTTAGGGAAAAAGTACTGACAAATTTATAGCAAGTCGGACTGCTGTGACTCGTACTTAATTTGGGTTACAGTTTAGTGTCTAATCTCTAAAACAGGTTTACATAAAAACCGTTCGGCATCCTTTCTGCAAATACAGAACTGTAATAATACTTTCAGTCTTTATGCTTTAACATTTTTTTAAATAGATATTCACCCTTGTTTTCAAAAAAACAGTTATTTTGGGATCGACTCTGAATTTAAAACCTTTGAACATTTATATATTATGAAAACAATTCTTTTCACACTTTTATTTTTCAGTTTGACACTTTTTAGTTGTCAACAAAATGAAACCGACTTGCAAAATAAAAATGAAGTAAAATTAATCGAAGTTGAAAAAGATGGCTTCAACTATGTTTTTAAAACAAAAGACTCACCATATTTAACAAAATCTAATAGTGATTTTAATTCAGAATCTACACAACAATATTACCTTTCCGTTTCGAAAGATGACAAAAAAACAGAAAGTATCATTGTAAGAGAAGATATAGACGACAGAAGTTATGTTGTATATCATTATACCATTGAAGAGGTTCTATTTGCCACAATATTTATTACAGATGAGCAGATTGCTGACATAAAATTGGAATTTGATAATGCTATCCAAACAAAAGAATTCTCATCTTGGTATGATTGCGCAAACAGGGAATATAAAAAATACAAGGTTTGGTATGAGGAAAACCATCCTATTTTATGTGATGTTGCCGATTTGTTTTTTGGAGCTTGCACTGTAGTTGGCGCGACTCAGGCTGGCACCCGTTGTTTGTTTTAATCCAATAAAAAATTCATAGAAACTACTCTATTTTTTAAATACGACAATCAACAGACCCGTTAGTTAATTAAAATCTCGGTACAGTTTCTTGAAAATAATATTTTTTGTCAAAAAACTATTTACGTATATGAATCACAAAAAAACAAGTGCTTACTTATTGTTATCGGTCATAGCTTTTATAGTATGCCCCTTTTTGGGAATATTCTCGTTACATCATGCGATAAAAGCAAAGAATTGGGAAAAGACAAACGACGAGCAATATGAATCCGAATTAGAAAAATCTTACATATGGGCAAGAAATACAATTATCGCGTTTCTTTGCATAGGTGTCGTATTCGCTATATTGCTTATTGTCCTATACGAAACAGGACAATAGATATTCCCTTCGCATCGATGTAGTTGGCGATATAAGAGAAGATCTTCTACTGTCTCTGTGTCATGGCTTCAATTTTTGAATAAATAGCCTGCTGGTTCTGCGTGATCTTGCCCCTGGATTGACCTCAAAGCACGTGGCATGAAAGATGTTCTGATCGCTTGCATAGACAATCTCACGGACTTTGCCGAAGCAATCAGCACTATCTTTCCCGAGGCTATTATCCAGAATAGTGTCATCCAAGAAATGGACGCAACCGCTCCAGAATTGGGCGTTACTACCGGGCAGCTACGAATCAAGTTTGGAGAGAGAATGCCTCTGGCGAGATAAAACCCATTTTTCTCTCTTTCGTTTTTCAAACGCAGAGAAAAGGTAGTTTCCGGAGGAATACTGCATTATATAAACACGCGATGACCTGCCATATTATAAAAGACGGTACAGGAAAGGTCTTGCTTAAGGGTAAAATATTTTTCAATACCGGTACAATGACATACACCTATTCGTGTGGGGTTTATTTTATTCAGGCTTGCAACGACCTCTTCATACTGCCGGGAAGTACAGTTCTTGAGATGGAAACCTCCCAGGATCAGGTCGACCGGCAAGCTGAATGTTCTTACGGCTTCATACACCATATTGCTTATCCCCCTATGCGAACAACTGCTTATTATGGAAAGCTTTCCATTTCGCTCAATGGTTAAAAACAGCTCGTCCTGAAAGGTATCGTCCTTTATCTGCTGACCTTCTTTTATCTGAAAGCCGTGCATAGCGGTATCATCTGCATTTACAAGAGGTGTATGGGGCATAATGAATATTCCCTTGTCTATTTCAGTCCGCTCATAAACCAAACTGAGGCGATCCTTTAGTAGTTGGGGATCGATGGTTGTTCCGATAAAACGATCCTTTCCGTGATACTTGGCATCAATGGCTCCGGGTTTCATGTAAATTATGGCTTTGGTGTTAATCTTCAGAAAAGCCTCTAATCCGCCAGTGTGGTCGTAATGTCCGTGACTAACAATCAGTGCATCTACATCGCCAAGGTCTACTCCCAAAGCTTTGGCATTATCTATGAAACGATCGCTCTGACCGGTATCGAAAAGAATTTTCTTGTGATATCCTTCCATATAAAAGGATAATCCGTGTTCGGCAACCAGTCCGGCTTGATATACCAGGTTTTCAATCAACGTTGTAATTTCCATAGTAGCGAGATGGAATTATTTCCTTTATTAAGAGATTAATGATCCAGTAGGTTGATTATCTGCCGGATGGTGAGCTTAGAATCGTTTACCAGAATCAGTTGAATTCGGCTTTCATCAAGAAGGGGTTTGATCTTCATTCCAAACTGTCCGGAAACAATTTTAGAGCACGAAAAGGAGGCAATCCATTCTACAACGTCAACCCCAACTCCTTCGTCATTGTCTTTAAACGGATTGGGTTGAAAAACGGATTCTTTAGTCTCCGTATTATAAAAGACAAAATAGGAACAGCGACCAAAGCGCGGATCGATAAAGCTTTCCAGCGAGTTCCCGGTACTTGTAATGGCAACTATCATAATAAACAGGGTTATCTTAGTGGGGGTTCTGTATTTGAATTATCCATAGAGCTGTCATTTTCAGGATCATCACAATTCAGGATGTTGCGACTTCCGCATAAAGCGCATTCCCTGGCCAGTCCATCATCAAACGGGTAGTTAAAATAACAATTGCAAGACTTACAGGTATACCAATCGTTATTAAAAACAACTTTTCCCCCTTCAATGATCAGCCGCTTCCCTTCTACAAACGCTTGAGCGATTTTATCCCTTGCAGAGGTGTAGATTCTACTCAGCGTAGGGCGCGAAACGTTCATATAAACAGAGGCCTCCTGTTGAGAAAGTTTCTCGTAATCGCACAACCGGATGGATTCATATTCTTCATAATGCAGAAAAACAGAGCCGGATACCTTCTTGTCGGGTAAAAAACCATACGGTTTAAAACCGGACACAACCGGGTGGTGGTTGATTTTTCGGATTAATTTGGGACGGGGAGACATGGTGAATAGTTTTATTGGCAAATATAATGAACATTTGTTCACTACACAAATAGGTATACATAATTTGGCGCATAAAAAAAGAGCAATATAAATTGCTCTTTTTTAGTTACCTGCTGGCCCTATCGGGACCAGGATTGAGGTATGTCAGTATTTGTCCGCTAAGTTGAAGGAGAGATATTTCACATAATTTTGTTGCGTATTCTGCTATGGATTGCCTTTCTTCTGCTTCAAGCAGGCTGTTCTGGGCCTCGCGAAGTTCTATTCCGGAAAGATCTCCCAATTTATACCGGTCGATGGCAATACTATAGTTCTCTTGTGCCACAGCCTGGTTTTCTTTTTCCAGCTTCCATAGTTCCAGGTTATTCTTATAGGCCATCCATAAGTTGCTTAGATCAGCCCGAAGAGATAATTCGAGTTCCTGCATGCGTAGTTCTTTGTTTTGAATCTCTAGTCTGGCATTGCGCTGTTCCCGTCGTTTATTAAATCCGTCAAACAAGTTTATTCCGATGGTAACCCCGTAATTTAATCCCAATCGCTGCTGCAAGTCGGTTGTCCCAACTTCGTACCAATTGGCGGTATATCCGTAACCGGCATTCAGTTTTACGTAGGGATAGTTCCGGCTTTTAACCTTCTTGTAATCCAGCTCCGAAAGCGTACGGTTCTTCTGGGCGGCCAATAAGGATGTATTAGCTTCCAGTGTAAGCTTCCACAGTTCGGCTTCCTCTAAGAATGGATTGGGATAGATAACCGAATCTTGCAATTGGATTTCACTTCCCACATTTTCGAGAGCCATTAACTCGTTCAGTCGGATGTTCGACGTGTTTACTGCTTCAAACTGGGTAAGTAGCTTAGAACTATCCGCGTTAAAGTCGACCTGCGCCTGCTGCAGATCCAGGCGTGACATGGAACCCAACGAATAGCGCTCGGCCACAATGCGAAGGCGCTCTTTGGAGAGATCGACCGACGAGCGTAAATTCTTCAAGCGTATCTTCTGGCGAATCAGGTTGTAATATTCGCTGGTAAGGTTTGCCACAAAATCTTCGATGGTCATACGCGTATTCAACTCCCCCATTTGCTGCAACTCTTTCAGCTTAGTATATGTTGCCTGAATACCGAAACCATCAAACACCGTCCAGTTCAAACTTAAACCGGCATTAGCCGTTTCGGTGGATACTCCGTTACTTTTCTCGATAGTACCATCTGTAAGGGTAGAGCGCGTATTGTTGTTAACTCCGCTGTAGCCGCCTGTCAGATCGAGGGTAGGCAGATAACCGGCATTGCCCGGAGTGGCATTATTGGCACTTTGCTGTTGTTCGTTCTTAACAATGCGGATGGCATAATTCTTTTCAAGTCCGGTTTCTATGCATTTCTTAAGACTGAAAACTTCCTGCCCTTTGCCAGTCATTGCAAAGGAACAGACTATCAGGGAAGCAAATATATATTTTCTCATCATTGTTCAGTTGTAGTATGTTTTCTTTTGGTTGAGACATAACTGTACACGGTAGGCACAATGTACAATGTAAGCAGCGTGGAGATAAGCATACCTCCCACAACAGAGATACCCATGGCAATACGGCTGTTGGCCCCTTCGCCGGAAGCAAAAACCAATGGAACCAGACCAAGAATAGTCGAGATACTTGTCATCAGAATAGGACGTAACCGCTGTTCGGCAGCAGATTGAATAGCCTCCATCATAGGCAATCCGGATTCCTGCCGCTGATTTGCAAACTCCACAATCAGAATACCATTTTTAGCCACCAGTCCAATAAGCATAATCATCCCGATCTGACTGAAAATATTCATGGTCACCCCACTGAGCATCATAAATAGAAGTCCCCCCGCCAATGCCAGCGGAACCGTTATCATTACAATAAAGGGATCCTTGAAACTTTCAAACTGTGCCGCCAAAACAAGGAAGATCATAAGTAGAGCAAGTATCATGGCGAACATAAGGCTGTCCGAGCTTTCGCGGAACTCCTTAGACTCACCCGACAAAGCTGTTCGGAAACTTCCCGAAAGTGTTTCGGATGCAATCCGGTCCATTTCATCCAGTCCGTCGCCAATAGTATATCCCTTGGCAAGTCCCGACGAAATTGTAGCTGCAACAAAACGGTTGTACCGGTAAAGTTGAGGTGGAGCCACGTCCTCGTCTAATGTTACCAGGTTATCAAGCTGAATCATCTCGCCGCTGTTGCTTCTTACATAAATCGATTTCAAATCGACAGGCTTATTTCTCTGCTGCCTGTTAATTTCGCCCAAAATCTGATATTGTTTTCCGTTCAGATAAAAATACCCCATTCGCTGACCACTCAAGGCATATTGCAAAGTCTGTGCAATATTGCGGGTACTCACTCCCAACAAGGTAGCCTTATCTCGGTTGATGGATATGCGAGTCTCCGGTTTTGTAAACTTTAGGTTTACATCTGCCATTTCAAATACGGGGCTGGCATTCACCTTATCCATAAATACAGGTAAAGCCTCTTGTAGTTCGGCCAGGTTAGGAGCCTGCAATACATACTGAATCGGCATACCTCCGCGCCGTCCGCCAAAAGTGGATTGCTGCTGCACAAAACTTCTGGCTTTAGTCTCTTTGCGCACAACAGCACTCAGACTGTCTGCTATTTCCATCTGTGTACGGGGACGTTCCGAAATATCCGGTAGAATTATATTGATAAAACCACCCCCACTCCACGACCGTACAATATTTGCCTTACGTTCGTAAGCCACAGAATCTGCCAGAAATTCGATCCGATCCGCATAATCTCTGATAAATTCGAAGGTTGCGCCTTCGGGTCCGCGTAAATTAACAGTTACCATCGAACGGTCTTCCATGGGCGAAAGCTCCGTAGGGATGCTCTTCCATAAGAATCCGATGGAGATAAATAAAATGGCCACAACAGGCAACGACCATACGCGATGTTTTAACACCCAACTCAAGCTATTGGAATAAATCCGGTTCATCCCTTCAAAGAAGGGTTCCGTCTTTTGATAAAATAGATTCTTCTTTTCACGATGTTTCAAAAGTTTAGTCGCAAGCATCGGCGTGAAGGTAAGTGCCACAATGGACGAAATACCCACCGATCCGGCAATTACGATACTAAACTCCTTGAAAAGACGACCCGTCATCCCCTCCATAAATACGATGGGAAGAAATACCGAGATCAGCGTAATAGTGGTGGATACAACTGCAAAGAAAATCTCCTTGGATCCTTCTATACCTGCCTCGATGGGCTTCATCCCTTTTTCTATACGTACATAAATATTCTCGGCCACCACAATCGCATCATCCACCACAAGTCCCACCGACAATACAACGGCAAGCATGGTGAGTACGTTTACGGAGAAACCCGACAAATACATTACAAAGAATGCCCCCACAAGCGATACAGGTATAACCACAACCGGAACCAGCGTAACACGCCAGTCGCGCAGGAACAGGAAAATAATGATGACCACCAATAGGAAAGCAACATAAATCGTCTCTTCCACCTCAAAGATGGAGGCACGGATAAAACGGGTATTGTCGTATACCATCTCAATAGTCACATCTTCGGGTAAGTCTTTCTTTAGCTGCTCAATACGTTTGTAGGCCTCGTCGGCAATTTCAATGTGATTGGCCCCGGGCTGAGGAATCAACACATTTATAACCGTGGGTTCTCCGTTCTTTTTCAACAGACTTCGGATATCTTCGGGTGCCAATTCGGCCATTCCCACATCGCTGAAACGAACAATATTACTACCGTCGTCTTTAATAATCAAGTCATTGAACTCCTTGGCCGTATGCATCAAACCCAGGGTACGGATGGACAACTCCATGGTATTCCCTTCAATACTTCCGGAGGGAAGTTCAACATTCTCACGGTCTACCGCACTTTTGATATCCATGGGAGTAACTCCATAACCCGCCATTTTAATAGGATCCAGCCACAAGCGCATGGAATAACGCTTTTCGCCCCAGATATTGACTGCGCTAACATTCGGAATGGTTTGCAAACGTTCCTTTACTGTAAGATCGGCTATTTCGCTAAGCTCCATCAAAGAACGGGTTTTGCTTTGAACCGCAATCTGCATAATCGGATTGGCATCGGCATCTGCCTTAGACACGGTTGGAGGGTCGCAATCGTTGGGCAGAAAACGTTGAGCCCTCGAAACCTTGTCGCGCACATCGTTAGCTGCCGTTTCCATATCGACGCTCAATTCAAATTCGACTGTAATGCGGCTGCTGCCCTGACTACTCACACTCGACAACGAACGAATACCGGGAATTCCGTTGATATTCTGCTCCAATGGCTCCGTAATCTGATTCATGATCACGTCGGCATTAGCTCCCGGATAGGAAACGTTGACAGATATGATAGGCTGGTCTACACTGGGATACTCACGTACACCCAGGAAGTTGTAGCCAATCATACCAAACAAGACAATAACCAGCACAATTACTGTAGCCAGTACAGGTCTTTTTATACTTAGTTCGGATATATTCATGGTTGAAATTTTACAGATTTAATTAAGCACATCAATACTAACCTTCATTCCGGTACGCAGCTGCATAACTCCCGTAATAAGAAGTGTATCTCCGGGTTGTAAACCCTCCAATACCTGCACACGGCTTTCTGTTCGTAATCCTGTTATTATCTCTGTTGGCTTGGCCTCTCCCGACTTATACAGATACACCATATTTTTACCCATCTCGGGGATGATGGCCTCACTTGGGATGGCAAGAGCGTCTTTAATCTCATTCATATTGATTTCGACCGAGACAAACCGTCCGGGCAGTATCGTTTCGCGAACATTGGGATAGGTGGCACGCACATTTAATGTTCGTGTTTCCATATTTACTTTGGATTCCACAGCATATACTTTGGCATGAAGATCCTCCAAAGCTCCGTCCATACGGAAAGAGATGGGAGTTCCGGCTACAATCTGACTGGCATACCGTTCTGGAATGGAGAAATCAATCTTTAAGGGAGATATTTTGGTTAGTTTAGCAATCACGGTGGAGGGAGAAGTAAAGGCACCTTCACTTACAGAACGAAGTCCGATAATACCGTCGAAGGGAGCGCGAAGCTCTGTCTGCGCAATATTAGCCTTCACTAAATCAATGTCTGCCATCAATTTATCGTATTCTGTCTGCACTTGCTCAAAGGCCTCCTGACTAACAGCATCTCTCTCAAGCAGTGTGCGCTGGCGGAAAACCCGGTCTTTTGCGAGAGGGATCTGAGCCTCCAGCTTTTTTAATTGTGCCTGTAGCGGCTGATCATTAATCTTTGCGAGCAAAGTTCCCTTGCTTACATGCGAACCTTCTTTAAAGTATATGGAGGTAATCTTTCCGGATGATTCAAAAGAGAGGTTCACCTCTTCATCAGGAATAACACTTCCCGTACTCATTATCTTATCCGTAAGTGTTTGGAATTTAACCACTTCTGCGTTAACATTGAGTACTTGGTTTCTTCCTCCTCCTTTGGAAGGCGACATGGGAACTTCGTCTTTGCTTCCCTGAAATTTTCTTTTTATATCCGGATAAAAAGCAAGTGCTGCAATAAACACAACAATAGCCGCTGTAAGGCTCCATTTTACACTCTTGGTCATCTTCTCTCTATTTTAATGATTTGTCATAAAAGTAATGCTTTTGCTTAAGCATTAGAGATTATGACGTATGTTTTACAATAAGGTTTAATTACCTTCAGAAAAAAATTACAGTCTTGGTCGCATCCGGTTTAAAATTCTTATCTTTATCCTCCCAAAAGAAATTATAAATACATGAAACCTTTTGTTCATTTACATGTACATACCCAGTATTCGATGCTGGACGGACAGGCATCTATCGACTCCTTGATTGAAAAGGCTCAAAAAGATGGAATGCCTGCTATTGCCATCACCGATCATGGAAATATGTTTGGTGTTAAAGAGTTTTTCAATAAAGTAAACAAGAAAAACAGCAAATTCACCGGAACAATCAAAGATTGTGAGAAAGAGCTGAATATACTTAAAGATAAAGAGATCCTTACACCGGAAGACGAAGAACGGATAACAAAACTAACGGAGAAAATTGCAGAATGCAAAGCCGCTTTGTTTAAACCGATTATCGGCTGCGAATGTTATTGCGCCCGTACCAATCGGTTCGACAAGGATGGAAAGGAGCACTTAAGCGGCTATCACCTGATTGTTCTTGCCAAGAATTTTCAAGGATATAAAAACCTGATCAAGATGATTTCTTTATCGTGGACAGAAGGTTTTTACGGCCGGCCGCGTATCGATAAAGAGTTATTGGAAAAATATCATGAAGGTTTGATCGTAAGCTCTGCCTGCCTGGGGGGAGAAATTCCTCAACACATCATGAAGGGCCGGTTGGAGGAGGCCGATAAATCCATTCAATGGTTTAAGAATCTGTTTGGTGATGACTATTACCTGGAGATGCAACGCCACGAGACACATGATCCGTTGGCCGATCAAACTACTTTCCCCAAACAACAGGAGGTAAATAAGGTATTGATCGAGCTTGCCAGGAAACATGGGGTAAAACTTATTGCTACCAACGATGTGCACTTTGCCAACGAGGAAGATGCTGAGGCTCACGACCGGTTGATTTGCCTGAGTACCGGTAAAGACCTTGACGATCCGGATCGTATGCGTTATTCCAAGCAGGAGTGGATGAAGACAACGGCTCAGATGAATCAGATTTTCGCTGATATTCCCGAGGCTCTTGAAAATACGTTGGAGATCGCCAATAAAGTCGAGTTCTATTCCATCGACCACAAGGCGCTTATGCCCGACTTCCCCATTCCTCCCGAATTTCAGGACGATGATGATTATCTACGGCACCTTACATACGTTGGAGCCGAAAAAAAATACGGAGAAAACCTGAATGATGAGGTTCGAGAGCGTATCGACTTTGAATTAGGTGTGATAAAAGGGATGGGTTTTCCCGGTTACTTTCTCATCGTACAGGATTTCATTGCTGCGGCACGTACGATGGGCGTAGCCGTTGGTCCGGGCCGCGGATCGGCTGCCGGATCGGCTGTTGCCTATTGTTTGGGAATTACGGATATCGACCCGATTAAATATGACTTGCTTTTTGAGCGTTTCCTGAATCCGGACCGTATCTCAATGCCCGATATCGATGTGGATTTTGATGATGACGGACGTGGAGAGGTTTTACGTTGGGTTACAGAAAAATATGGGAAAGACAGGGTTGCGCACATCATCACGTATGGAACGATGGCTACCAAGTCGGCCATTAAGGATGTGGCTCGTGTGCAGAAACTGCCTTTAAGCGAATCCAACCGGTTGGCCAAATTAGTGCCCGACAAGATTCCGGACATGAAGAAATTCAAATTAAAGGATGCCATCGAATATGTTCCGGAACTGAAGGAGGCAGCCCGCTCGTCGGATCCGGCCATGCGCGACACCCTCAAATATGCTCAGATGCTGGAAGGCAACGTGCGTAATACCGGGGTCCATGCCTGTGGTATTATTATTGGGAAATACGATATCTCCGATATTGTGCCCGTAAGTACTGCAAAAGATAAGGATACAGGCGAGGAGATGCTCGTAACCCAATACGAAGGATCTGTAATTGAAGATACGGGACTGATTAAGATGGACTTTTTGGGTCTGAAGACCCTCTCAATTATCAAAGAAGCCATCGAGAATGTTCAGTTGACTACCGGAAAACGTATTGACATTGATACGATCGACATAGAAGACGAGAAAACATACGACTTATACAGTAAAGGAAAAACAACCGGAACCTTCCAGTTTGAGTCGGCCGGTATGCAGAAATACCTGAAAGAACTGCAGCCCACAAAATTTGAGGATCTGATAGCCATGAATGCCCTTTACAGACCGGGGCCCATGGATTATATCCCCTCTTTCATCGCCCGTAAAAATGGTTCCGAACCTATCACGTACGATATTCCGGTAATGGAACGTTACCTGAAGGATACCTACGGGATTACCGTGTATCAGGAACAGGTGATGCTTTTATCCCGTTTGCTGGCTAATTTTACCCGTGGTCAATCGGATGAGTTACGTAAAGCAATGGGTAAGAAGCTCATTGAGAAGATGAACAGTCTGAAGGTAAAGTTCCTGGAAGGTGGAAAATCCAACGGACATAAAGAAGATGTGCTGCTTAAAATATGGGCGGATTGGGAAAAATTTGCTTCATATGCTTTCAATAAAAGTCATGCAACCTGCTATTCGTGGGTCGCTTATCAAACGGCTTTTCTGAAGGCTAACTATCCATCCGAATATATGGCGGCGGTGTTGAGCCGGAATATCTCGAATATCACCGAAATCACCAAGTTCATGGATGAGTGTAAGGCCATGGGAATACAGGTGCTCGGTCCGGATGTAAACGAATCTCAGCTCAAATTCTCTGTGAACGCGAATGGCGATATCCGGTTTGGAATGGGAGCGATCAAAGGCGTGGGAGAGTCGGCTGTACAGAACATCATTGAAGAACGAAAGAATGGTCCTTTCAAAAGTGTTTTCGACTTTGTAGAACGGGTAAATCTTTCTTCCTGTAACAAGAAGAACATCGAAGCTTTGGCTATGGCCGGAGCATTTGATAATTTCCCCGAGATCAGACGCGAACAATTTGTGGCCGAAGCAGGCAAAGGCGAAACATTTTTAGATGTACTTGTACGCTACGGCAATAAATTCCAGGTAGATAAGAATACGGCCACTAATTCGTTGTTCGGCGGAGATGATTTTGTAGCCATTGCCCGTCCCGAAATTCCTCAGGGGGACAGATGGAGCGATTTAGAGCGCCTCAACAAAGAAAAAGATCTGGTAGGAATCTATCTGTCTGCCCACCCATTAGACGAATACTGGATTGTGCTCAACTATGTTTGCAACACGGGTGTAGTCGAACTGGCCGACCGGGATGAGCTAAAAGGAAGGGAAATTCTTATGGGGGGAATTGTTACCGGATTCAGAGAGGGTATGACTAAAATGGGAAAACCTTATGGAATCCTGAAACTGGAAGATTTTACCGGAAGTGGAGAGATACCTCTGTTCGGAAATGATTATATCGAGTTCAGTAAATATTGCAAAGTTGGTTTCACGCTGTTGATTAATGCGTCTGTTCAACCCCGCAGGTGGAATGAAAATGAGTTGGACTTCAAGATTGGCATGATGCGGATGTTGGACAAAAATGAGAATGACACCCTGGTAGAAAAGATCCGTATCACATTGCCTATCCATGATTTAGATGAGCCCCTGATCAATGAACTATCTGTATTGATTAAGAACAATCCGGGAAACAGCTTGTTATATTTCAAAGTCATGGACGGAGAACATAATGTATCATTAGATCTTTTTTCTCAAAACGTGCGTTTTCGTATCACCCGCGAACTGGTTGATTTTCTTAGGGAAAATGAGAACGTTGATTTTAAAATTAATTGAAACTTTGTCCGGCAGCAAAGAATTCGTATTTTTGATGCCACTTAGACAAACATAAACGAAAGAAAATAAAGTTATGGCACTACAAGTTACAGATGCAAATTTTGACGAGTTGGTAAACTCTGGTAAGCCCATGGTTCTGGACTTTTGGGCAGAATGGTGTGGCCCTTGCCGCATGGTTGGTCCAATTGTTGACGAACTGGCTACAGAATATGAAGGTAAAGTGATAATTGGCAAGATCGATGTGGATAACAACGACGATGTAGTATCGCAATTTGGTATCCGCAACATTCCTACAATTCTTTTCTTTAAAGATGGCGTAGTGGTTGACAAGCAAGTTGGAGCAGCGCCAAAAGCAACTTTTGTTGCCAAAATTGACGCGCTGCTGTAAACCAAAGATATTACAATTTTGTAGCGCGAAGCATTTCACGCTTCCCAGGGGGTCCGGGTATTCTTTCAACAGAAAATCCGGACTCTTTCATTGTACGGCGCACCGCTCCTTTGGCACAATAGGTTGTTAGTATACCTCCCGCATTCATGCGGAAATACAATTTATTGAATAGTTCCTGATTCCACATTTCGGGTTGTTTATCCGGAGCGAAAGCATCAAAATAAACAAGATCTATTTCGTTGGGAAGCTCTGCCTGGTTGCAGTCTCCTTTCATTTTGTGCAGCGTAAAATTGGGCGTGATCGATGCCGACTGGTTCCAGGGAGCTTCATGAAGTGCCATAAATAAATCTTCTTCCCCGGCGCACAATACTTTTCCGTAATTAAGATTTTGGACCAATGCGGTATCCAGTGGATAAAGCTCCATCGAATAATAGGTAATATTTACATCGGTTTGCATACTATCCAGAAGCGTTAGGAAGGCATTAAGGCCTGTTCCGAACCCAATTTCCAATACCCTGATCTCCTTTTTGGATAACCGGTGGAGGCCGGCTTCAATAAATACATGTTCCGACTCTTGAATAGCTCCGTTCACCGAATGATAATGCTCGTCCATATCGGGCATGTACAACGTATGACTGCCATCTGATGTAACTTGTAACTCCCTTTTCAACCCGTCAGAAACCGGTTCTACGTTTACGGAATCGCTCAAATGCTGAAATGTATTCTTTTCTTTCAAAATATATTGAAAATTATTCTGTTTCTTTGGACAAAAGTACATCTTTCTTTGTTACATAAGGTATATTACAGTTATGAATAGATTCCAAAAAATAAAACTATGAAATACCAGGGCATGAATCTGAGGACTTACGCACTTCTTATTCTGTTTTTTCTGATTTCCGTTACTCAGTTAACGGCGCAGCAAACCTATTCGATCAAGGGTGTTGTGAAAGATAATTTAAGCGGAGAACCATTGCCTTTTGTGAACGTAATTATCTGGAATTCATTAAATGGATCGGTCACCGCAGAAGACGGATCCTTTACCATACAGGGAGTTTCGCCGGGAAGTTACCGGCTTCAGGCCTCGTTTATCGGATATAAACCTTTTGTAACGGCCGAATTCCGCGTAGTAAAATCGGATGTCTTTGTGGGCATCGAAATGGAAGAATCGAGTCAGAATCTGCAAGAGGTCAACGTCGTGGCTACCCCCTTTAGAAAAACAGCCGAGAGTCCTCTTGGATTGCGAGTGATAGGATTTAAGGAGATTGAAAAGAGTGCCGGAGGAAACCGGGATATTTCAAGGGTGGTTCAATCTTTTCCCGGAGTGGCGTCGACAGCTGCTTTTCGTAATGACATCATTGTTCGCGGAGGTGGTCCTTCTGAGAACCGTTTTTTTCTCGACGGGGTGGAGATACCTAATATAAATCACTTCTCTACCCAGGGAGCATCGGGCGGACCGGTTGGGATAATCAACCCCGATTTTATCAGGGAGGTCAATTTTTACGCAGCGGCCTTTCCTGCTGCTCGCGGGAATGCGCTAAGCTCGGTCCTCGATTTTAAATTGCAGGACGGCAATCAGGAGAAATCATCCGCAAGGGCTGTGGTTGGAGCTTCCGAAGTAGCTTTTTCGTCCAACGGTCCTTTAGGGAAAAAAACCACCTACCTTGTTTCCGTTAGACGTTCGTATCTGCAATTTCTGTTTAAGGCGATCGGATTACCGTTTCTTCCTACGTACACAGATGCTCAGTTTAAGATTAAGCATCAGATAGATAAACAAAACGAAATCTCCTTTATCGGACTGGGGGCGTTAGATGATATGAAATTGAATACAGGGATGAAGGATATGTCTGACGAAAACAAATATATTCTTGAATACCTACCCGTTGTAAAACAAAAGACATACACCCTGGGTGCTGTATACAAACATTTTGCCGGACATAACATGTATTCGCTCATTGCCAGCAGCAGCTACATGAATAATAAGAATTTAAAATATAAAGACAATATTGAAGAACCGGAAAGGCTGTCATTAGACTATAACTCGGGAGAATCCGAGTTCAAATTACGTTCGGAGAATCTTTTTCGGTTGCCCTATATACAACTTGCTGTAGGCGGAAATGTTGAATATATAAAATACACCAATGAGTCGTATCAGAAAATATTTACCGACCGGCCATTTATTCAGGAATACAATACTTCGCTGGGGCTGACGAAATGGGGGGTATTTGCAACCGCAACGTACGAAAGTTACAACGAACGGTTTACGGCATCTGTAGGATTGCGTACAGACGCAAACAACTACAGTGCCCAAATGAATAATATGGTTGATCAGCTGTCGCCCCGCTTATCCCTATCCTATCGGTTTTACAAAGATTTTTACGTGAATGGAAACATAGGCCGTTTTTTTGAACTGCCAGCCTATACCTCTATGGGATTCAAAGATAATCAGGGAGAGTACATCAATAAAGTCAACGGACTGCAATATATAAGAAGCGACCAGGCCGGAATTGGCTTGGAGTTCAGGCCAAAATCGTACCTTAAATTTACGGCAGAAGGTTTTTATAAGCATTACGATCGTTACCCGATGTCGCTTACAGACTCTATTCCGCTGGCATCCAAAGGAGCCGACTATGGTGTATTGGGTAATGAAGCGGTTCAATCTATCGCTACGGGAAGGGCCTATGGTCTTGAACTGATGGGACGCTGGTATAATTACAAAGGGTTGACTTTTATTGCCTCCTACACATTGGTTCGCAGTGAGTTTAAGGACGGGCGGAATACGAACAGATACCTTCCTTCCAGCTGGGATAATAAGCATCTGTTTACATTTAGCGGAACCTATTCGCTGCCTCGAAACTGGGATATAGGTGCCAAGTTCCGTTATGTAGGCGGTGCACCGTATACCCCTTACGATCTGGAAAAAAGCAGCTTAGTTGAAGCCTGGGATGCCAAAGGCAACCTGTATTACGACTACAGCCGCTTTAATAGCGGGCGACTCAAGTCGTTCACACAGCTGGACATCCGCATTGATAAATCGTATTCATTCAAGAAATGGATGCTGGGTTTATACCTTGATATACAAAATGCCTTGAACAGCACCTATAATCAGCCGGACGTATATATTAAGACCGGGAAAATAATGAATCCGGAAGCTCCGATTTCCCAACAACGTTATGAACTTAAACCCGTAAAGAGGACATCAGGTACATTGTTGCCCAGTATTGGTATTATGATTGATTTCTAAGAGATTCTATCATTGTATACCCAGGGCATTCTTAATGCTATCTGCATATTCGGTATCGGTTCCACCTATATGGATTAACAACCATTTTCTCATAAACGATATCATTTCATTCAGAAGTTCCACATTGTTATTATAATAACTATGATGGAACTCTTCCACTTTCTTCTTAAACAACTCATGTTCCATAACATGTAAGTCTATATTGGGAGATTGAGATTTTACCATGAGATCTTCTTCTGTCTGAAAATGATAGATAACATATTTATGGAGCTCATTTATTAAAGAATGAATTTCAGATTTTTCCTGCTTTTGATTAAGAATCATCAAGTTGTCTAAAATTACAAAAAACTTTTTATGCTGATTATCTATAATTGGTATACCAAGTAAATAACTGTCGTTCCAATTGGCATTGTCGGGATTGTATTTTGTTTTCGTCATGTTTTTTACTATATTAAATTAATAACAAATAGCCTTTCAATAACAAGGCGTAAAAGTATTGTCAAAGATAGTTTAAATATTTATTTACCTTTTGAAATTGTATCAGTTAATAGGATTTTGTTTCTTTGTACAAACTTAAAAAAATAAACCCATTGGCCGGTATATATAGACATCGAACGAATCGACTCATTATAGTATTGCTTTGCTTTACATTATGCATTGTTTCATCATCGCATGCGCAAGTCTATGAAAAGAAACCAAAGACCGATTCTTTGTCCCTCAATGATTCATTGCCCGTTACAAAAACAAAGTATAGTAAAGTTCCCCTAAAGCAGTTTATTTTACCAGCAACCCTGATTGCAGTTGGTGCTTTTGGCACTTCTGTAGACGGAATGCGGGACTTTCATTTAATCTCCAGGAAAGATTCCGTTTCTCAAATACGCATTGATGATTATCTTGAATGGGGAATGTTAGGTTGGGTATTTATGTGTGATATGGTAGGTAAGGAAAAACATAGTCTGGCTGATCAATTTATTTTGCTTGCAATGGCAGAGGGAATAAATGCAGCGGCTGTTCACGGCTTAAAAAACAACATTGATACAACCCGTCCCGACGGGCGTCCCTACTCTTTCCCATCCGGCCATACAGCAAATGCGTTTTTGGGTGCACATATGGCCTATAAAGAATTTAAAGACAGCTCTCCGGTATTGGCCTATTCCGGTTATGCCATTGCGGGATTTGTAGCTGCATCGAGGGTGTACAATAACCGTCATTGGTTGGCCGATGTGGCTGCAGGTGCAGGAATCGGCATATTGTCTGTCGAATTATCTTACTTGATCTACTTCCCAATAAAGAAC
>Ga0074193_1001589_pt1 | contig 26294 bp, 27 predicted proteins | sample EPASupsiteHSE605_FD_64523 | JGI IMG/M metagenome (GOLD analysis project Ga0074193, IMG submission 64523) | Bioremediated contaminated groundwater from EPA Superfund site, New Mexico - Sample HSE6-05 | ecosystem: Environmental > Aquatic > Deep subsurface > Groundwater > Contaminated ... | reverse complement strand
ATAAATCCTATCGTCAGTTGGTCAGAGAATACTTATGGGAAAAGCCGTTAGATAGGGAAGTAGTGGTTCTGCATGGCTTGACTGGGGTCGGAAAGACTGAAGTTCTGGAAATTTTAGCTAAACGTGGATTGGCGGTAATAGACCTTGAAGCTTTGGCTAGTAATCGCGGATCGGTTTTTGGAGGAATTGGGTTACCCCCGGGACCCAGCCAAAAGATGTTTGAATCTTTATTAACTGAAAAATTATGGGCTTTTTCTGGTTGCCCTTATGTATTGTTAGAATGTGAAAGTCGAAGAATTGGCAGTAATTCTTTACCTACCCCTTTTATAGAAGGGATGCAAAGCGGACGCCATCTTTTACTTTATGATACTATTGAGAACCGGGTACAACGTTTGGTTCGCGAATATACTAATTTAGGTTCTGCAGATTTGGATAGTTTAAGCCAGGCTTTAAATGCCCTGAAGGGCCGATTAGGTGGGGTGAAAACAGCCGAACTTCTTGAACTGCTTTATCAGAGAAATTTTACTGAAGTTACCCGAGAACTATTAATTAATTATTATGATCCCTTGTATAAGTATCCCAGCGGACCTAGTTTAGAATACGATTTAAGCTTGAATATGGGGGATGTCCGCAAAGCCGCAGATCAAATTGAAGATTTTATAAAAAATAGGTATTTATAATTAATTTTTTATCTTTTATAAAGGGGGCACTAGGGTAGTGGTTGAGATTGGAACTACTTTAAGAGAGGCTAGGGAGAAAAAAAATATTTCTCTGCTTCAAGTTGAAGAGGCTACGAAGATCAATAGGCGCTACCTTGAGGCTATAGAAGCGAATGAATTCCAAGAGTTGCCTGGCATCGTATATGCGGTTGGATTTCTGAAGAATTACGCCCGCTTTTTGGGCTTGCCCGGCGATGAGATCACTGAGTTGACCGAGACCATGAAGCAGAATATGGGAGTAGCTAAACCGATAGTTAAGACGGGGAACGGAAAGCGGAGAAATAATCTACCCGGACGTTCTTTTTTTGAGATGCCGGACCGGAAGATATTATTAGGTGGATTAGGATTAATTATAGGTTTGCTGATACTGATAACTGTCTATGGGGCTTTTAGGGATAGACTTAATCTAAATTCGGATACTCCCACAGATGTTTCGAATGGGATAGGAACTTTAGATGCAGGGAATAACAGGGATAATGGTGGTTCTAACTTGGAAAACTCGAGTAATACGCCGCCAGTATTACCAGATACTAATGGGGTAACCTCTGCTCCTTTAAATATTAAATTGGTGGTACAGAAAGATAAATGTTGGATACGGATTGTAGCGGACGCTAAGGAAGTATTTAACGGAATTCTGGTAGCCGGGGATAGCCGCGAGTTTATTGCCGAAAAAAGTATGCTGGTTCATTTAGGTAATGCGGGAAACGTAGAGGTATTCCAGAATGGTCAATCTTTAGGTTATCTAGGCGCGTGGGGACAGGTTGTTAAGCGGGAGTTTTACTAAATTGGTTAAGGTTAGGTATTTAAATTATGTCCATAAATATAAATGATGAGCAATTAGATGAGGTTACAGCCAAAGCAAATTTAGTTGGAATAAGGGTAGGATTAGTCAGTCTGGGTTGTCCCAAGAATTTGGTAGATTCTGAGATAATGTTAGGCCTCTTAGAGGAAGCCGGTTGTTTATTAACTGCCAATGAGGCCGAAGCGGAGATCTTGATTGTCAATACCTGTGGTTTTATAGGGGAGGCTCAACAAGAGGCGGTCAATACCATTCTGGAGTTGAGTCAATATAAGCTAAGCGGACCCTGTCGGGGCTTGATTGTAACCGGATGCCTTGTGCAAAGGTTTGCTAAAGAATTGGCTGGGGAGCTTCCAGAAGTAGATGCTTTATTGGGGACCGGGGAGTTTACCCAAATCGTGCCAGTGATCCAAAGAGTACTGAAGGGCGAAAAAGTACAGGAAGTAGGGACTCCTCTTTTTTTATACAGTGAGGTTTGGCCTCGTAAATTGTCTACTCCAAGTCATTATGCCTATATTAAAGTTGCGGAAGGTTGCGATAACTGTTGTTCTTATTGTACTATTCCTGAGATTAGGGGTGGATTTCGCAGCCGTTCAATAGCCTCTATACACAGTGAGGTCGATGCCTTGGTGCATAATAATGGAGTTAAGGAGATAATTTTAATTGCTCAAGATACCACTCGTTATGGTGAAGACCTATATGGAACTCCGAAGTTAGCCGAATTACTGCGGCATTTAGCTGCGATTCCAGACATTTACTGGATTAGATGGATGTATGGTTATCCTACCCGAATAAGTCCAGAATTAATTGAGATAATGGCAGATAATCCCAAGATCTGTTCCTATGTTGATCTACCATTACAGCATATAGATATAGAAGTTTTAACACGGATGAATCGTCCAGATGATCCAGAGCATATCCGGAGGGTTATCTCTCAGCTGAGAACTAAGTTGCCGGATTTATCCTTACGTACTTCATTTATCGTAGGATTCCCTGGTGAAACGGAAGAGGCATTTCTACGTTTATTGGATTTTATGGAAGAAATTCGTTTTGATCGAGTCGGTGCTTTTATTTATTCGTCGGAAGAAGGAACTGTGGCTGCCGGTTTACCCGGAATGGTGCCTGAGGAAATAAAGTCTGAACGATATCAACGATTAATGGAATGTCAGCAAAGGATTTCTTTGGAGAATAACCAAGTTTGGGTGGGTCGATCTGTAAAGATTTTAGTGGAGGGTATCAAGGAGTGCCAAATTTTTGCCAGAGAGCTTAGTTCCGAGTTGCTAGGTTACGGACGTACCTGCCGGGAAGCACCAGAAATTGATGGATTGGTCTATTTTCGAGACCCTTTAAAGCTGGATGTATCTGTTGGAGATTTTGTTGAGGTAACGATTGTTCAGGCTGACCACTATGACCTGATTGGGGTGGTTAAATGTGAATCTACCGAATAAGCTGACTTTAGGCCGGGTTTTTTTGATACCTATTTTCTTAATCCTATTATTTCTAAAGATACCCAATGGAAAGTACTTAGCCGCAGCTATATTTATTATTGCGGCTATGACCGATGGTTTAGACGGTTACCTGGCTCGGAGTCGGAAACAAGTGTCCCGCTTCGGGAAATTAATGGACCCGGTAGCGGATAAGTTGCTGATCACGGCGGCTTTGGTATCTCTAGTTGCTTTACATGAGATACTAGCCATTCCCGCAATTATTATTATTGGCAGAGAGTTTGCGGTTAGTGGGCTGCGTTCTTTAGCTGCTTCTGAAGGATTAATTATCTCCGCCAGTAAATTAGGAAAAATTAAAACCATAACCCAAATAGTGGCCATTTCGGCGATTCTTTTGGAGAACTACCCCTTTAGTCTGATAAATTTTCCTTTTGACAAGTTGGCATTGGGAACTGCTATTTTCTTTACTTTATATTCTGGAATTGACTATTTTCTTCGCTTTAGAAAAGTTCTCCGTCTGGACAATGAATCCGAAGCCTTATAGGCAGTCTGCCGGTCTCTGGACTTCCAGTGGAATCCTAGAGAAAACCGGTGAGGATTGTTGTATAATGGTTTAAGGTTGTTGTCTAGGGGGTGTTTTTTTTGTCTTTAAAGGAATTACGCTGGACTTCTGTAGTTATTGGAATGTTACTAAGTTTTGGAACCTTAATTGCGGGAAATTTGTTGTACCAGCAGTACCTAGTCAAGGCTCCTCTGGAAGATGCATTGAGCCAGAGGACTGAGATTATGGACTGGTCATTACAAAAAGAAACAAATAAGACGGTATTAATAATTGAATTGGGACCAGTATCTAATCTTAAAGAAAGCTGCAGTTTTATTCAGGAAATAACCAGCCGATATTTAGGAGATGATGGTGTTGAGATTCTGATTGCGGACCATCGTACTCCAGAATTAGAAGAAGTCAAATACGCCCTGCAGTTTTCTTTATATGAAGCATTAGCCCAGGGTAATTTTACGAAAATGTCAGAAATGGTTAATACGGAAGTGGAAAAGGCGAAACTTAGCAAACATCAGGTTTTTGTTGATGAGAATTATCTATATATACAGCTGTTTCGTGATGAGGATTACTTATATGAAGTGATTCCACGGGCCTCTGGCCAGCAGACTAATATCATAATTAAAGGGATAAGTGAGCTTGAGAAAGATCCGGACACCAACCGATTGAGTGGCCAGTTGGTGCCAGAGCAGTAGCGCAATCAAACCTGATTAATAAAGCGCAATTGGAAGCACCGACTTTATTTGGGGTAGCAAAATGGACAGAAGGGGAGAGGGTAGCCTATGCATAAAAATACCCTAATTGGGGCCGCGATTGGAGCCGGATTGGGAATCCTAGGATTCTTGTTTATAATTGGGTATAATGTAACCCCCATAATTGTTTTGATGGGGATGGCCATTTTCCTTTTCTTTTTTTTAGATCAGAAAGGGATTTTACGGCAATCGGCTATGGGGCAGACTGTTTTACGAAAGGAATTGCCTTTTGAGGATATTGGGGGACAAGCAACAGCCAAGCAGGAACTAAAAGAAGCCCTAGAGTTCATCTTGCAGGCCGATAAAGTACAGAAGATGGGGATTCGTCCGTTGCGAGGCATTTTATTAACTGGACCACCAGGAACTGGTAAGACTTTGCTAGCTAAAGCGGCGGCTTCTTATACCAAGTCGGCGTATTCAGCAGTGAGCGGAAGTGAATTTATTGAGGTATATGCTGGAGTAGGTGCTCAAAGGGTACGCGGCCTTTTTAAGTCCGCAAGAGATACTGCCCAAAAAATGGGCAAAAAAAGTGCCATAATTTTTATTGACGAGATTGAGGTTCTGGGTGGAAAAAGAGGTAGTCATAGTGGTCATCTGGAATATGATCAGACTTTAAACCAGTTATTGGTAGAGATGGACGGTATTTCAACTGAAGATCAGATTCGAGTAATGGTTATTGGCGCCACTAATCGGATGGATTTATTGGACTCAGCCATACTCCGACCAGGTCGTTTTGACCGACAAGTCCGGGTGGATTTGCCGGATCGGGATGGCCGGTTAGAAATATTAAAGCTCCATTCCCGTAATAAACCAATGGAGGAGAATGTTGATCTAGATCAAATTGCCAAAGAAACGTTTAGTTTTTCCGGGGCTCATCTGGAAAGTGTAGTCAACGAGGCGGCTGTTTTGGCTCTGCGGGAGCAAGCAGAATTAATAAATCAGAGGCATCTTCGTGAGGCTATTGATAAGGTGATTATGGGGGAGAAACTGGATCGACATCCATCAGAGGAGGAACTGAGGAGAGTCGCCATCCATGAAGCCGGTCATGCGGTAATTAGTGAACTGGTACGTCCGAATTCAGTGGCTCAAGTCACTATTACTCCCCGAGGAGCAGCTTTAGGATATGTAAGGAGAACTCCTGAACAGGATCAATACCTTTATACTCGGTCCTTTTTAGATAAACAAATTATGATTTGTCTTGGGGGTGCTTTGGCCGAGGAAATCCTGTTGGGGGAACGCAGTACCGGTTCTACTAGTGACTTTGAAGAAGCAATGCGTATGGCTAGGCAAATTGTAATATCCGGCTTATCGCATTTAGGAGTGGTATGTAAGGAAACCCTTTCTCAGGAGATTCTTGGTCAAGCACTTAGGGATATTATTGTGGCACAAGAACGTTGGGTACATCAGGCTATCAGTACTTACCGTTATTGTACCCAGATGATCGCGGACCTGTTGGTAGAAAATGAATCAATTTCTGGGGAAGATCTGAGAAAATATCTGCAACAAGCACCATACCCAGCAAATAAGGCTATCGTCTAAATTAGAATAATAATTTATAAAAAGAACCAGGATTAGACCATAAACACCCTACTGAATTGCTCAGGCGGGTGGTTTTTCTTTATTTAAATATCCTTTAATCATAACCTAAATTTCCTTAAGATTTTTTATTTTATAGGCAGGAATTATTATCTTGTTGTGGAAGTTTTAGGCTTATATAAGCGGATAAAGTGAGGGAAGCTATTGAGAGATGAGATAGGTTTTTTAGTCGCTCAGGTAGGGGTTAGTTTACAAAAAAAGAGCTGGCAGATAGCAGTAGCAGAATCATGTACCGGCGGTTTGTTAGGAACGGCCTTGACTGCTGTGGCTGGAAGTTCAGCCTACTTTTATGGTGGAGTAATTAGCTACAGTAATCAGGCCAAAGTAGATCTCCTGGGAGTAAACCCGGTAACTCTATCTAAGTGGGGTGCAGTAAGTGAAGCCATAGCCAGGGAAATGGCCTTTGGAATTAGGAAAAGATGTGGGGTTCAATTGGGAGTAGCGATTACTGGTATTGCCGGACCTGAGGGAGGCAGCGGTCAAAAGCCGGTAGGACTGGTCTGGATAGCCCTAGATAGTGAAGAGGGGACTCTGGTAACAAAAGAGCAATTTACTGGTGATCGTACTCAGATAAGAGAGGCATCGGTTTTAACAGCTCTTAGTTTAATTCAGAATTTTATAGGGGGAAGGGCTTAATCTTTGTAAATATTGTTTGTTAATAAGGAGTATTGAATTAGATTATGGCGAGTTTGCGTTTATTTATTGCGATTAACTTACCGGTTGAAGTACGTGAAGCCCTTGAGAAAGTTCAGCAAACACTAAAAGCAATAACCTTTCCAATTAAATGGGTTGAACCGAAAAATATGCATTTGACCCTAGATTTTTTGGGGGAAGTTGAAGAGCAAAGGATAACTCTGATTAAGGAATCCCTTCAACAGACGGCAGGCAACTTTGTACCTTTCAATCTTTGCCTAGAAAGAGTAGGGGCTTTTCCTAACTTGCGTAATCCCCGAATTATCTGGGTTGGTCTGGGCGGGGATACAGCCAAGGTTTATGGTTTGCAGGCACAAATTCATAGGGCTTTATTAGAACAAGGTTTTGTTTTGGATAATAAGCCGTTTAACCCTCATCTTACCTTAGGACGGGTTAAACAATCAGGGTCTCGTTTTAGGCCAGGATTAGAAAACCAGAAAAATAGTGACCTGGAGAGACTGGCTGGTAATGTCCATATTTTTGAATCGGATGCCTTTGAAATTAAAGGGGTAGAATTGATGCAAAGCGTGCTGACTAGTAAGGGTCCAATCTACTCGGAACTTGAGAGCATATCTTTTGCTTCTAAGATAAGTTATTGACAATCTTTAGGGAGATAAGCTACAATGCCATTAAGAACAAATGTTCCAGGGGGAAGGGGGTTTGATTAATGTCTGATAAAAATAAAGCCCTTGAGGCGGCACTTAGTGCAATTGAGAAGCAATTTGGTAAAGGTTCAATTATGAAGTTAGGCGAGTCGACCAAGTTTAATGTGGAGATTATTCCTACCGGGGCGCTTTCATTGGATATAGCCTTAGGAGTAGGCGGGATTCCTCGGGGTAGAGTAGTTGAAATTTTTGGACCTGAGTCTTCCGGCAAAACTACCGTAGCCCTACATATTGTTGCTGAAGCTCAAAAGGCAGGAGGACTGGGGGCGTTCATTGACGTAGAACACGCTTTGGATCCAAGTTATGCTAAGAAAATTGGTGTGGATATTGAGAATCTTCTGGTGTCGCAGCCGGATACGGGTGAACAAGCTCTGGAGATTGCGGATGCTTTAGTACGCAGTGGGGCTATTGATGTGGTAGTTGTTGATTCAGTGGCGGCTTTGGTACCCCGTTCGGAATTAGATGGGGATATGGGGGATGTCCACGTTGGTCTGCAGGCTAGATTGATGTCTCAAGCCTTAAGAAAGCTAACCGGGTCCATATCTAAATCACGCACCTGTGTTATTTTTATCAATCAGTTGAGGGAAAAGGTTGGGGTTATGTTCGGTTCACCAGAGACGACTCCAGGCGGCAGAGCCCTAAAGTTTTATGCCTCGGTCCGTTTAGAGGTTAAAAGAGTAGAACAGATTAAACAGGGAACCGATATATTAGGAAATAGGACTCGAGTTAAGGTGGTTAAGAATAAGGTAGCCCCACCTTTTAAACAGGCAGAATTTGATATCATGTATGGGGAAGGTATTTCCCGAATCGGGGATTTAGTTGATATTGGGGTTAATCTCAACCAAATCAATAAAAGTGGGGCTTGGTATTCATATAATGGGGATCGTCTGGGGCAGGGACGGGAAAATGTTAAAGATTATTTAAAGGAACACCCCGAATTAATTAAAGAAATTGAGGGTAAAATCCGAGAAATACTGGGCAATGGGAAAAAACGGGAAGAAGTTAACGATGCCGAGGAAATTGAGAGTGAATAGACGGTTGCCTTAGGTTGAGCTTGACATAAATTACAAAACGGTCTAAAATATGTTCGAGATAACGGAGGTTGGAATACTATTACCGCTTTGTCGGTTTCTTATATATTTTTTAATAAAAAACAGTGTGGGTTTTTTATTTGTGATATTAAGAACGCAAGGGGTAACTGTGCCTATCTGAGAAGCCTGGAAACGGTGGAAAGATAGGTTTTCTGACGACCGAGTTTGATACTCGGTTTTCCTTTTTCTTGTTACTTTTATGAACTTTGATAGTAGTATTTGAAGGGGGAGGTGAAAGAAATTTTTCAAACGGTATATTTTATAATTGGGCTGGTAGCCTTGGTAATCGGCGGAGCCTTAGGTTATATGGTTCGGAAGATGATGGCTGAGTCCAAGATCGGGTCAGCTGAACACGAGGCCAAAAGAATTCTGGAAGAGGCGGATAGGGATTCTGAAGCTAAAAAACGTGAAGCACTTCTGGAAGCCAAAGAGGAGGTTCATCAGCTCCGATCAGAGGTGGAAAAGGAAAATCGAGACCGACGCAACGAGTTGCAGCGTATGGAACGAAGGTTGCTTCAAAAAGAAGAAACGCTAGACCGTAAAACCGATAGCATAGAACGGAAAGAAGAGACCCTACAAAAAAAAGAGAATGAACTAGAAAAAGTCCGCGAGGAAGTTGAAGAAATACAGCATAAAAAACTTGTTGAGTTAGAACGACTTTCGGGTTTGACTTGGGATGAGGCTAGACAATTACTCCTGGATACGGTCCAAGAGGAAATCCGGGTAGAAACCGCGATGATGGTTAAAGAGTTAGAGGCCCAAGCCAAGGAAACTGCGGATAAAAAGGCGCGAGAAATTGTTAGTTTGGCTATTCAACGTTGTGCCGCTGAGGTGGTAGCGGAGACAACTGTTTCAGTAGTAGCATTGCCAAATGATGAAATGAAAGGGCGGATCATCGGTCGAGAAGGCCGGAATATTCGTACTTTAGAGACGTTAACTGGCGTAGATTTGATTATCGACGACACTCCTGAGGCCGTAATCCTCTCTGGGTTTGATCCTATTAGACGTGAAGTTGCTAGGATTGCTTTGGAAAAATTAATCCTTGATGGCCGGATACACCCGGCTCGAATTGAGGAAATGGTTGAAAAGGCCCAGAAAGAAGTGGAACAGAAGATATGGGATGAAGGGGAACAGGCTACCTTTGAGGTAGGAGTTCATAACCTACACCCCGAGTTGATAAAGTTACTAGGACGGCTTAAGTATCGAACTAGCTATGGACAGAATGTATTTAAACATTCGATCGAAGTAGCTCAATTGGCTGCTTCCATGGCTGCAGAGCTTGGGGCCGATGTACAACTGGCCAAGAGGGGCGGTCTGCTGCACGATATTGGCAAAGCAGTAGATCATGAGGTATCGGGTCCCCACGTTAATCTTGGGGCAGATCTGGCTAAAAAATATCGAGAAGGCCCAGAAGTTATTCATTGCATTATGGCTCACCATGGAGATGTTGATGCCCAAACCATTGAGGCGGTTCTGGTGCAGGCGGCAGATGCAATTTCAGCAGCCAGACCAGGAGCGAGACGAGAGACTTTAGAAGCATATATCAAGCGGCTTGAGAAGCTCGAACAGATTGCCGATTCCATCGAAGGGGTAGAGAAGTCATTTGCCATTCAGGCGGGTCGTGAGATCCGAATTATGGTTAAACCGGACAAGGTTGATGATATTAAATCAGCCATGGTAGCCCGAGATATTGTTAAACGAATAGAGAATGAACTGGAATATCCGGGACAGATCAAGGTTGTAGTTATCCGGGAAACTCGATCGGTTGAATACGCCAAATAGGGATAAATGGATAACTGTTGCCTTACCAACCATTAAATAAATTAATATAATTAAAAATTATGTAATAGCAAGAAAAATCGAGTAGACTAGGAAACTGGTCTACTCGATTGACATTCATGGGGTCTGTTCAGGAAATAAAGGTTTTATTTAAGCGCTTCTTTAGTCTGAACCCTCCAAATACTACCCCAATGGCACATAACACACCAATCAGTTTACCATCCAGGAGTAGGGGCAGATTAGAAAATCTGGTCAGATATTCTTGAACTCCTGGGTCATGAATCAGCATTTGGCCGGCAATCCAACCAATGACAGCGGCCCCCAAAATATTTAGCCAGGGGATTTTATCCATTATCAGTAGCAGGATTTTACTTCCGTAAACCACTAGGGGAATACTAATCACTAGACCAAACCATAATAGACCGGGTTTTCCATGGGAGGCACCGGCCAGGGCTAGGATATTATCCAGAGACATTACAGCGTCAGCAATTACGATGGTTTTCACCGCGGTCCATAAACGTTGGGGAGCATTCACTTCCACACAGGATTCTTTTTCTTGACTGACTAGTTTGATGGCTACCCAAAGAAGAACCAGCCCCCCTGTAGCCTCTAATAGGGGTATCTTAAGCAAATATATAGCAGTGCTAGCGAATATTATACGCAGAAATACAGCGGCGCCACTACCCCAAAGTATTCCTTTAGTCTGTTGGTTAGGATGTAAGTTTTTACAGGCTAAAGCAATGATAATGGCGTTGTCGCCACTAAGGACCAGATCGATTAAAATTATGGATAGAATCGACATCCAGAAGACCGGCTGACTTAGGTCATTAAGGCCGATGCCGCTAATTTGGTGGATTAGATTAAACAATAAACTAACTCCCTTCGATATCCAAACTCGTTTTGGTAAAGCAGCAATTTTTCATTCGTCACTACTTAATCTTGATTATCCCATTATTCCTTATATTTAGATTAATAGTTTAAGGTTGGCTTTAAAATATTATCCCCTAAATGTTGTTGAAAAAAAGGAATTTGGCCAGAAAGCGCGAACTAAAATAAATAATTAAGTATGACTCTATTTCTGTTTATCTGGGTTAATTTTCCCTAATAAATTATAATACATAATTAAAACAATTCTATAATTATTGCATAGTAAAGATTCTAAAAATAATTGAGATTAGTATTAAAACATTTATCCGAAAGGAAGGAGAACATAATTGGTAAGGCGTAAGGAATCTTCAGTTTCTCCTGACAGTATTGATTTTTTCATTTCTATTATGTTACGTTACCCGGAAATTGCTACTGTAAAATATGATCCCGATCGTTGCAAAGTAAAATTTACTTTTATATTATCAGAAATTGTTAACAGTTTGGAGCAAAATAAATTCAAAGATATTCTAGTCAAATCTCTCGAGACCTATTATCAGCTCGAAGGTAAGAGATTTCATGAGATTGATTTGGCTATCACTAATTGTGATCAGATTACGCTTATAGAAATAAGTCGTGATATACAGAGTTTATATCCCAATGAAATTGGGATTATGGTAGCACTGTTTAGAGAAAGTTTTGGTAAAATAGCCGTAGTAGATTCATTTGCAGTAGTGGAGGACGATCTTCCCTACCGGGAAGAGATTATCAGGCATACTCTGGAGAGCTTAAAGAAAGACCAATTGGAAAATAGGTTGATTGCCCTTCGCGAGGAAGGCAGAGTTTTGGTATTCAACAAATAGGCTGGAGGAAAACGGGTTGAATATAATTATAATTGGTGATATTGTAGGTCGACCCGGAAGACGAGTAGTTAAAGAACTGCTCCCTAACCTGGTGCGAGAATTTCAGATAGACTTAGTTATTGCTAACGGTGAAAATGCAGCTGGAGGTAACGGTATAACTCCGGACATGGCAGAAGAACTATATGATTCTGGGGTTGATATCCTTACCATGGGAAATCATGTCTGGGATAAAAAAGAGATAATTCCCTACTTCGAGGTGGAAAAAAGAATTATTCGGCCGGCTAACTATCCTCCAGGAACACCAGGAAAGGGATATTTAATTTTTTCAGTGACGCGGAATGTCAAAGTAGGTGTGCTTAATCTTTCCGGTCGCGTTTTTTTAGGCAATCTGGATTGCCCTTTTCGAAGTGCAGATGTTTTGATAGAAGAAATTTCACAGCAGACACCGGTGATTATTGTTGATTTTCATGCAGAGGCTACTTCAGAGAAGCAAGCCATGGGTTGGTATCTTGATGGTCGGACTACCGCCGTTTTGGGGACCCATACTCATATTCAGACTGCAGATGAAAGACTGCTTCCTAATGGAACTGCATATATAACCGATATAGGAATGTCGGGGCCTCGAGATTCTGTGTTAGGGGTTAAAACTGAGATTATACTCAAGAAATTTATAACCCAGATGCCAGCCCGGTTTGAGATTGCCGACGGTGTAGCTCAACTTAATGCTGTTGTTTTAGGTGTAAATCCGGCTAATGGTAAAGCGCATTCTATTCGGAGGGTGCAACGGTATTTAGAATAAATACCGGTCTTATTATTTAAATTTAGATTAATTAATTTTTTTTATTAAAAATTGTGTAAATTTTTTAAAATTATTGTAAAAGTGAATCAAGTTAGAGAAGGAATTCAGAGTTTAAGATAGAATAGTCATAATATAAATAAAATAGTTAGCTTTATAAGACGTATTCTAAGGTCCAAGGAGGTTAAATATGATGGATGTACTTAAGGTTTCAGCCAAATCCAGTCCAAATTCAGTTGCTGGAGCTTTGGCCGGTGTGCTTAGGGAACGTGGAACTGCAGAAATTCAAGCGGTAGGTGCCGGTGCCTTGAATCAGGCTGTCAAAGCAGTAGCTATTGCAAGGGGTTTTGTAGCACCTAGTGGTATGGACCTGATTTGTATACCCGCCTTTACTGATATCCAAATCGATGGGCAAGAAAGGACGGCGATTAAATTAATTGTAGAACCTAGGTAAGGGTAGGGCTTGATTTATGGTTATTCTAATTTCTATTAATATAGACTAAGATTGTTCCAGGGGATAACTCCCCTGGGATTTTTATTTATAGGAGGTTTCAATTATGCCGGAAAGTTTAAAGGATAAAAGCCGTAGTGGCTATTATATAGTTGATTCTCATTGTGATACCCTTAGCAGGGCCTGGAAAATGCACCGTGATCTTGATATTTTACCACCCCCGGCCCAATCTGATCTAGGTCGTATGAGAACAGCCGGGGTGAATCTGCAATTTTTATCCGTTTTTGTTGACTTGAATTCTAGGCCACCTTCTCTTAGGGAATATCTACAGCAAATAGAATTTTTTCACCAACAGATGGAGAAGTATGCAAAAATAGTTAGACCGGTTTGTATCGTTTCAGATATAGATCAGGCTAAAAAGAAAGGCCAACTAGCCGCTCTGCTCTGCATTGAGGGAGGGGAGGCTTTGCAAGGTGATCTCGTTTTACTGCAGGCTTTCTACCGATTAGGGGTGCGTTCTTTAGGTCTAACCTGGAATTGTCGTAATGCTTTGGCCGATGGGGTAGGGGAAAGGAATACTAGAGGTGGTCTTACTTCGTTTGGAAGATCCGTGGTTAGGGAGATGAATAGGCTAGGGATGTTAATTGATGTTTCTCACTTGTCTGAGGCCGGTTTTTGGGATGTCCTAGAAATTAGTAGTAGCCCGGTAATTGCCTCTCATTCTAATTGTCAGAGTGTTCACGATCACCCGCGTAACCTTACGGATGAACAATTAAAAGGGTTAGCGAAAAACGGGGGAGCAGTAGGAATAACCTTAGTTAATCAATTTTTAGGCCCAGAAAGACCCAGACCCAGCCTGCAAGCCGTATTAGAGCATTTGGAGCATGCGGCTAGTATTATGGGATTGGAACATGTTGGTATCGGAACGGATTTTGATGGGGTAGACGAACCGGTTCAAGAATTAGAAGAGGTTACTAAACTGCCTCTTCTAATCGAAGGTATGCTGAATCAAGGATTTACTGAAGGCATGATCCGTAAAATTATGGGGGAAAATTATTTGCAAATAATAAACCAAGTACTAAAGTAAAGGCGGGAATTAATATTCACCACAATTTTAAAAATGAGGGATTACTTTGCTTTTAGTATATAATACTATTATAGTAATTTTTATATTTTAGGATCTAAAATGATAGAGGTGTTTTTTTGAAAGTAGATTTGCATGTTCACACCACGGCATCAGATGGAACCAATACCCCTCAGCAGGTAGTGCAAATTGCGGCTAGTCGTAACTTAAAAGCGATATCGATTACGGATCATGATACGGTTGGAGGAATTGAGGAAGCGATTACCGCGGGTCTTCGATTAGGAGTGGAAATAATACCCGGGGTAGAGATTAACACTGATTATAACCATCAGGAAGTGCATATACTAGGATATTTTATAAAATATAACGATGATCAATTTCAATCCCGATTAAAAGAGCTGCAAAACGCCCGTATTATCAGGATCAAAAAGATTGTTAACCAATTACAGGCCTTGGGATTGCCGGTTGAACTTAAACGGGTTATGGAACTAGCTGGCCCCGGATCTGTAGGACGACCGCATATTGGAATGGTCATGGTGGAAAAAGGGTATGTAAATTCTATTCAAGAGGCATTTCATCGGTATTTAGGGTATGGTCGTCCCGCTTTCATTCCCCGTTATGCGCTTGATCCGGCGGAAGCAGTGGGTATTATCCGCCAGGCCGGTGGGGTAGCGGTATGGGCACATCCAGGTTTAGCGAATCGAGATGACCTAATTTTGAAACTAGTTGAGGCAGGTTTACAGGGATTAGAAGTTTATTATCCTGAGCATAGTTCGGAGATGCGTAGTCACTATCTCGCTTTAGCTCTGCAGTATGGGTTAGTAGCTACCGGCGGATCTGATTATCACGGGTCAAGTGCGGATTACCGAGCTGATCTTGGGGAAGTTACCGTAGACTATGCAGTAGTCGATCAGTTGTGTAAGTGTCAAAAGACTAACTCAAAATGATTAAGAAGACCCGGTGTGGTTTAAGTGACAAATTACCTTCATATAATAGATAGGAGTACGTGGAGTACTTACGCCTACTATTGGTACGGAATAAACAATATATGAAGGTGGTGGCGGTCCTTGCAGGAGGATAATCGGTACGAATTGTTATTGCTGCGGGTGGATGAACTGGAAAAGAAAGTCGAACATTTACGAGTTAGTCGCCGGGTTTTAATGAATCTGGTGGCGCGTATAGAACGGGATAAGGCTAGCCAGGTATTGGAGTTGCTGGAAGAAAACCGTCGCTTAAAAAAGGCTAATAATCGATATGCCCAAACTTTATGGTTAAAGAATCAGCAAATAGTGGAATTAACTTTATCGGAAAGCCCGTTAAGAATATAAAATATGATTAAATACAGTACTAATTTGGGGAAAAAGACCAATAAATAAATACTAGTAAATCAGGACCATTTTCCTTATTAAAAGAGACAACTTGGGGAGGATTTCGGCATTGTATGTCGAAATACATTTCTAATCAACTAAAATGTTGACAGATTCCCCTGATAATGGCACCGTTTGCGTGTGAAAGGAATGCAGTTAATGAGGAAAGTGGGTTCAGTTTTATTAGTGACCATAGCTTTAACCCTTTTGGGAGGTACCTTAGATACTGGAAGTTTATCATCAGGCAATAAATTTATCCTCGCAAATTCACTACTTAAGCCAAAGATTGCATCCGCAGCTTCAACCTTAACCAATAAAGGAAAACAGTATGTAGTAAAGCCGGGAGATTCTTTATGGACCATAGCTCGGCGTAATTCAACAACAGTAGCCAAGTTAAAGAGTCTTAACCATCTTACTTCAGATTTACTACAGATTGGACAAGTTTTATCTATCGAGAACAATGCTAAAAATCAGACTCAGACAAATCAAAAACCAGCGATTAAGAGTTCAACCATTGAAAATAAATCAGTTGTTTCCGAAAAGAAAGATATTTCACCCAGCCGTGGGGCCGTGGACCAAATAGAAAATCTTTTATTTACAGCCAAAAAATATTTAGGAGTGCCTTATGTCTATGGAGGCGAGAGTCCCAAGGGGTTTGACTGCTCCGGGTTCGCACAGTATGTTTTTAATAAATTTGGAATTGACTTGCCTAGATCTTCCAGTCAACAAGCTACCATAGGGGTTAAGGTAACTGAAAATCAGGCTCTTCCCGGCGATCTGGTCTTCTTCAATACTGGCGGCGGAAAGCAAATTAGTCATGTGGGGATTTACTTAGGTGGTGGAAAATTTATCCACGCGAGTCAGAACGATGGAATTTCCATTACTCCTTTAAATAGCAGTTATTATGCGGATCGACTGGTTACAATTAAAAGAGTAATTCGTTAGTTAAACTGAATAGTTAATTAATTACAGTTGTTAATGGGGAGTAATCATAAAAATGGTTACTCCTTAATTAATTTACCCTCCAAAGTTTTAGGCTGTTTTAAGAGAAGATGACCGGTTAACTTGTTCGTGGTATAATACTTCAAAAATAAATAGGCCAAGAGAGGAGAGGTTAGCATATGCGTGAGGAACGATTTGCTAAAGAAGGGTTAACTTTTGATGATGTTCTGTTAATGCCGGGCAAATCTGAAGTATTACCTCGGGAAGTTGATGTTTCAACTTTTCTTACCAAAACCATTAGACTGAACACCCCTATTATAAGTGCCGGGATGGATACCGTAACTACTTCGCGAATGGCTATCGCCATGGCTAGAGAAGGCGGCATTGGGGTCATTCATAAAAATATGTCTATTGAAAAACAGATTTTAGAGGTTGATCGGGTTAAACGGTCAGAACATGGGATTATTACAGACCCTATTTTTCTTAGTCCAGAGCATCTGATCCGAGATGCACTTAATTTAATGGAGACCTACCACATTTCTGGGGTGCCGATTACGGTTAATGGGCTTCTAGTAGGTATTATTACTAATCGAGATCTGCGGTTTGAAAGAGATTATGACCGTCCAATTAATGAAGCCATGACCAAGGACAATCTAATTACTGCACCAGCCGGTACCACCTTGGAGCAGGCTAAGCAGATCTTACAGAAACATAAAATAGAAAAGCTGCCTATTGTTGATGATAATTTTATGCTCAAAGGACTTATTACCATTAAAGACATAGAGAAGGCTCGACAGTATCCTTTTTCAGCTAAGGACGCACGGGGTCGGCTTAGAGTGGCAGCTGCAGTAGGAGTTTCTGTTGATACCATGGAGAGAGTCGAGGCCTTATATAAATCTGGGGTAGACCTAATCGTGGTAGATACCGCCCATGGACATTCTATTGGGGTGATTGAGACCGTAAAACGGATCAAGGGTCGTTTCCCGGAACTGGATCTGGTGGCCGGTAATGTAGCTACTGCTGAGGCTACCCGGGATTTGATTGCCGCTGGGGCTGATAGTATAAAAGTAGGCATTGGTCCGGGATCAATCTGTACCACCCGTATCGTAGCTGGAATTGGCGTTCCCCAGATTACTGCGGTGTATGATTGTGCCACTGAAGCCGCTAAAACCGGAACCCCGATAATCGCTGACGGAGGGATTAAATATTCTGGTGATATAACCAAGGCTTTGGCTGCGGGGGCGTCGGTGGTTATGGTCGGCAGCTTACTAGCGGGTACCGAGGAGAGTCCTGGAGATGTGGAAATTTTTCAGGGACGAAGTTTCAAAGTATATCGGGGAATGGGATCACTAGCCGCTATGAAAGATGGCAGCGCGGATCGTTATTTTCAAGAGGATAGTCTTAAATTGGTACCAGAAGGAATTGAAGGACGTATCCCCTATAAAGGTTCTGTGGCAGATACTATCTTCCAGATGGTAGGCGGAATACGAGCGGGTATGGGATATTGCGGGGTCCGTAATATTGTGGAATTACAAAACAAGACTAATTTTATTCGGATTACTGGTGCTGGTCTAAAGGAAAGCCATCCTCATGATGTGATGATTACTAAAGAAGCACCGAATTATAGTCTTCAATAGAGTAAATCGCTGACCGCCTTGTTTCCTTAGGTATATTTTTAACTTAAAGTGGAAAACTAAGGAAATGAGGAGGGGATTTAATGAAAATAATATTTAAGTTGTTTCGTCAATATTGGCATAAGATCCAGAAAAATATTTTGAGTTATATCCATGAAGTTCCGCGCTGGTTACTGCAGTATGAACCCCGTATGGTTCCGGATAAACCGGGTACACTGGCCCACCATATGGACCGATACGGATTTAGAATTCTTTGCTTTGCATTGATGTTACTATTATTGCAGCAGTTTGGATTAAGGCTATTAGTCGCTTTTTTTGGCGCCATAGTCTTGACCTTAGGGTTGCATTTTGGCTTAAAAATGGGTAAACCAAGAATGATTTTAAGAAGAGCTCGAGTTCAAAAAGCTATTCAAGAAAATAACTCTGATAGTTCTTTGGATTCACAATTGATATCATCCGGACCCAAAAGAATCAAAAGACGTTACTTTAGCCAGGTGCTTACTGGTGTGGGTTTAATCGGATTAGGGTGGCTTTGGGATGGTGGATGGGGCCTTTATTTTATAAGCATCGGTTTAATAAATTTATGCTTGGCCGGGGTTTTAGTATTAGGTGAAAAAAGGATTAAACTTGAAGTTAATCAAAAAATAGAAAACTAAACGTAAAACTAACGATAAAGATAATAAAAAAGTGGAACAGGTTAAACCTGTTCCACTTTTTTATTATCTTCTATTTTTTTCAAATCTTCCATAAGGTTATCGATATTAACTCCATGAACTTGAGCGCCCTGCTCAATGCTCTCAAAGAGCGCTCCGCCTCAACCGATACAGCGGAGACCATGTTTCGCAAATACCCTTAATGATTCCGGGTATTCTTCCACTATATCTTTAATGATCGTACTTTTGGTGATCAAAAACTTTCACCTCCTTTTAGTATATAAAATTGTTATAAAGTAGTCTTTTTTGGATTATAATTTATTATACGTTAGACATGTTAAAAATACCAGGGGAGGAACCCCCTGGTTGGGTGCAAAGTTACTTTCCCTGAGCAGGATAAGCAGTTCCAAGATCTCGCTGAGCTCTTTCAATGGCCATAGTAACCAAATTGCCACAGTTTCGGGACGATACTTCGCCCCATCCCTCACGGCTAACAATCTGGTCCACTCCGAGTTCTTTGGCTAGTTCATATTTAAGAGCCTCGGACATAACACCGCGCCTTTTCGTCATAACCCAGCCTCCTCTTTAGTTTGCACCCTTAATTATTGTTAACCAAATCTAAAAATATATGTCTGGGGAACACAGGAGAGATTGGAAGCTTGGGAGTTGAAAGGCCGGAAGAATTGTGCCAAACTATCACCAGAGAGGAAATTTTTAATATGCGTTATGAAGGAAATGTTTTCCGTCCGCCAAGTGAAGCCAATAGTTTTATTTTACAAGTTACGATTGGTTGTTCTCACAATAAATGTACTTTCTGCAGTATGTACAAAAAAAAGAAATATCGAATTCGGGAATTAGCCGAAATAGAAACCGATATTAATATGGCTAAAATCATCTATGGGGATACGGAAAAAGTTTTTCTAGCCGATGGCGATGCTTTAGCTCTGGAAACTGGACAGCTTATTCAAGTACTTACAAGTCTGCGCAGGAACTTTCCCGGTCTAAAACATATTGGAATTTATGCTAGTCCCAGTAGTATTTTACAAAAGAAACCTTTAGAATTAACAGTGCTTAAACAAAATGGTCTTAGCATGGCTTATTTGGGTGTTGAAACCGGGGACCCTGAATTATTACAAGATATTCAAAAAGGGGTTTCTATAGAAGAAATGGCTGAAGCCGGCAAAGCAGTGGTTAATTCCGGGATTGAATTGTCATGTACGATTATTTTAGGATTGGCTGGTAAGGAACGAAAAAAAGCCCGACAGCATGCCTGTAAAACTGCGGCCCTAATTAGTCGGATAAGTCCCGACTATTTGGGGGCGCTTACTTTGATGTTGGAACCGGAGACAGCTCTTTTTCGAAAAATGCAACGAGGAGAATTTCAAGTTGCTGATCCCTATGAGATAATGGAAGAACTTCTAATCCTGGTTCAAAATTTAAGGGTGCAACGAGATTGTATCTTTCGTAGTAATCATGCTTCTAACTACCTTCCGATTAGAGGTACGCTACCGCGTGATCAGCAGGCTATTTTAGAGGTTTTGGAAAAAGTTCTCCGAATTAAAGATGAACACTATCTGCGTCCCGATTTTATGCGAGGTTTATAACTGAGAATTAATAAATTAAGAAATACTTTTGCTTTATAGGTAAATTTGGAGGTATATTATGACCAAGGTCAAGGTGATTACTGATAGCACCGCTGATCTACCCAAGGAGATAGCGGAACGGTATGGTATTACTATTTTACCAATGACTACTAGTTTTTCTGGGGTTGGTTATAGAGATGGAGTGGACCTTACTGCACCTGAGTTTTATAATCGTTTGGCCAGTGATGTCGAGTTGCCCCATACTTCCCAGCATTCACCTCAATTTTTGGTGGATGCTTATCTTGAGGCAATGGCAGACAGCTCTAAGGTTATTGCAATTCATCTTTCTTCCGGTCTTAGTGGAACCACGCAGAATGCTTATCTAGCCCAAGAGATTTTAGGTGATCAGAAGAGTTTGGTGGTGGTTGATTCCCTGAGTGCTTCACTCGGCCAAGGCTTATTAGCGGTGCGGGCTGCGCAATTGGCCCAATTAGATTTAGACCAAGATAAGATCGTAGCGGATTTGATAGCTATGCGCGGTAGATTACGTTGCATTTTTATTGTGAATACGCTTAAATATTTATTAAAAGGTGGTCGTATAAACCGACTTCAGGCCACCGTAGGATCTTTATTGGATATCAAACCGATACTGCATTTTAACTCCGAAGGGAAAATTGATCAAATTGATAAAATTCGGGGTCGAAAGGCAGCCTTGCGGCAACTGATTTCCATGGTTATAGAACAGGGAGTTGGTTTAACCGGTCAAACTGTGGGGGTTAGTCATGCGGTCTGCCCGGATGACGCTGAACAGATTAAGGGAATTTTGTTACAGCAGTGTGGGGTCAAAAATGTTATTATTGGGGAAATCGGGGCCGTGATTGGTACCCACGTTGGGCCAGGAACAGTAGCTGTTTTTTTTCAGGGAGAACCAAGATCAACGCTATAAGAATAACTTAACTAATAATGAATATAGTTTGGATATGGTAGGAAAAGGAGGCAGAAGACATGTGGCTGTTTGGCAGAAAGGACTACAAGCTTTTTGATTTGTTTGGTGCAAGTTCAAATGTGGTAGTCAGAGCTGGAGCCATTGTTAAGGATGTAGTAGAAAACTATGATAATCTGGATGCACGGATGAACCAGTTAACAGCTTTAGAGGATGAGGGTGATCAGATTATTGAAGCACTTATGCAAAAGCTTAACCAGAGTTTTGTATTACCCTTTGACCGGGAGGATGCTTATGCATTAGTGCAAAAAATTGATTCTATTTTAGATTATATTGCTGGAATTGTAGATCGAATTATTCTCTACAAGGTAACCCTGCCTAATCCGGTGGTTAGTAATATGATAGAGGTTTTAGAAAAGTCGATCAAGCTGATGGAAAAGGCTTTTAATATGTTATCAAACCTAGAGAATAAACGTAAGGATATCATGGAATGCTGTGATCAGATTATGCAGCTTGAGAAACAATGTGATACTTTATATCGTCAGGCCGTAGCGGATCTGTTTCATGGGGAATATGATGCCATGACCATAATTAAATGGAAAGAAATCTTTGAACATATTGAAACAACCTTGGACCGCTGTGAGGATGTTAGCAATCTTATCAGCGGTATCTGTATTAAATATTCGTAATTTTAAATTGGTCAACTAGTAACTGGTAACATAACTGCTCCTCGTTTTGGGAAAACTATTTCTTAGAAAGGAGGAGACAAATGAACAATAAAAATAGTAAAAAAGAAAACCAAGCAAATTTAACTAATGATAGTAAGAAGTATCGGATAAGCGGCCTCGATTCTAGTTGTTCTTCAGAAGAATCTTCCAGTAGCTGCGGCTTATCAGATAGCTGTTCTAGCCCTGATGCGGAAGAGTATATTTCAGAAAGCCGTGCTGGATCCAAGGCTAAAGACAGCTGTTCGGAGGATTCCCAAGATTTATCCGATTAGTTAGGTTCAAACTGTAATATGAAATTATAATTATAAAAAAGCCGTCGTTGGGATTTATTCCTAAACGACGGCTTTTTTAAATAAAAAAATCCCCCCAAAATAATGGGAGGAGAGTATGTGGAGGTTGGAAATTCACAGATAGTGGTTGGGGGAGAAAACAGTATAATTGGTAATTAATAGGCTCTGCTTTATAGTATGTTTCAATAAGAGAAGCATTATTCATGATTTATTTAATCCAAATATTAATCAACATTGTGATTATTTTTAGAAAATCAAAATATATATAATTATAGGCTTGTCCTTTATGGAAAACTTGGTTATATCTAACTTGCTTACCGGCATTTCCATAGTGAAGAAGAGGTTGTTGTCAGATATAATTATGGGTAAGCAGAAATAGCTGGTCAAAAAGGAAAGGGGAGGATTCAGATCCGGGGAATTCTGATTTCAAAAAAAGTAAGATTTTTGGTGTCGGTAATAATAGTAACCTGCCTTCTAGCAGTAGGTGTCGTGGCCCCAGCTTCAGCACAAGTTTCCTATACTGTTAAATCTGGTGATAGTCTTTACAAAATTGGTCAAAAGTATGGGTTTAGTGATCAACAGCTTAAGAATATAAATGGACTCGATTCTTCGCTTATAGTACCGGGTCAGGTAATTATGATACCAACTGTTTATCAGGTTAAAAGTGGAGATAGTTGGTACCGGATTGGTCAGAAGTTTGGGGTAACGGTTAACCAGCTTAAAAATGTAAATAATCTTTGGGGTGATTTACTAACTGTCGGGGAGAAAGTAATAATTCCAGTCGTTGCTACCAACTCAAAATCTGCATCGGTTACTCCTAGTCGTAGTTTAACCGGCTATACTCGTGAAGATATAATTAATTTGGCAAGAGTGATCCACGCTGAAGCCGGCGGTGAATCTTACATAGGACAAGTTGCCGTGGGGGGAGTCGTAATAAATAGAACCAGAAATTCTGGGTTCCCTCAAACTATCTCTGGAGTAATTTTTCAGAAAAATGCTTTTTCTTCTGTAACCGAAGGGACAATTTGGGAGGAACCAGGCACCGATTGTATTAATGCAGCTAATGATGCCCTAAAAGGATGGGATCCTAGTGATGGAGCCATATATTTTTATAATCCATCTAAACCCTGTGCCCCTTGGATTTTCACTCGTACCGTTATTAAGCGAATTGGTAACCATGTTTTTGCCAAGTAGTTTAATTGTTTATATTTCAACTAAATACTCAGCTTATTAATTAAGATAATAAAACCAAAGAAATAACCTGTTATACGCGGGTTATTTCTTTGGTTTTAAATTGAAATCGAGAGTATCATTTCTTGCCGGAATAGACCATACAGGATATAATCACTAAGGATACTGTCTTTAAAAAGGTGGTTATTATTATGTTAGGAAACGGGTCGAGGTTATATAAAATCTTGACCTATGGCTGTCAGGCCAATGAACGTGATTCCGAAACACTGACCGGTCTATTAGAGAGTCAGGGTTATGAACCAGCAGCAGATATTAGTGAAGCAGATGTTATTTTAATTAATACCTGTTGTATCCGTCAATCCGCAGAAAATAAGGTTTATGGAAAACTTGGAGAACTAAAAATATTAAAAAGGCAGAATCCAAATTTAATCATTGGTGTTGGTGGTTGTATGGCTCAGCAGAAGGAAGCTGCTGAAAAATTATATCGCCGGGCACCACATATTGATATTCTTTTTGGGACCCATAACCTTCACCGTTTACCGGAGTTGTTGAATCGGACACTGGATACCGGCAAGTCGGTTATTGACATCTGGGAGCGTGAGGGTGAAGTAGTAGAAGACCTTCCTGTACTTAGGACTAAGGGTATCCGTGCCTATATTAATATCATGTACGGCTGCGATAATTTTTGTAGCTATTGTATTGTACCATTTGTACGGGGCCGAGAACGGAGCCGCCAGCCTAAGGAGATTTTAAAGGAGGTAGAGGCAGCAGTCAGTCAAGGCTATGGAGAAGTCATGCTCTTAGGCCAAAATGTTAATTCTTATGGGAAGGGATTAGAACCGGGAATTGATTTTGCGAGCTTATTGACCGAAATGGACCAGATTCCTGGGATTCAACGTATTCGATACCTTACTTCTCATCCTAAGAACTTCTCCGATAAGATCATCCGGGCAATTGCGGATTCTAAACATGTTTGTGAGCATTTTCATTTACCGGTACAAGCTGGTGGGAACCATGTTCTGCGCTGGATGAACCGGGGATACTCTAGAGAACAGTATATGGAATTGATTGAACGGGTTCGAGCAGCGTCACCAGCCTGCAGTATCACTACCGATATAATCGTTGGTTTTCCTCAGGAGACTGAAACGTGTTTTGGACATACCCTGAATTTGATGGAATGGGCTAAATTTGATGCCGCCTTTACTTTTTTATATTCACCCCGTTCAGGGACCCCAGCAGCAAAAATGCCGGATACCGTCCCCTTAGAGGTTAAGAAAAGTCGGCTCCAAGAATTAATGGCTCTGCAAAATCAGATCAGTCTAGAGATTAATCTCAAATTAATTGGACAGACAGTGGAAGTGATGGTTGAGGGGCCTAGTAAAAATAATGTTTCCCGGCTTTCTGGGCGTACTCGAACCAACAAAATAGTGGTATTTGAGGGTCCTTTGGATTTAACCGGCAAACTGGTCGAGGTAAAGATAACGGAGGGTCAGACCTGGAATCTGATGGGGAAAATAGTCAGCCCCGAACTTGGAAATTAAATTTGTGGTGTGGAGAATCGTGGTCCGGATAAATTTGATCTGGATAGACGGTTCTTTTTATTTTGTAATAATTCCAGGTCATAATTAGCCTCGTGTTGCTAAGGTAGGCGCTAATTACAACTATCTTCTTTTTCAGAAGCTAAGGAGTCAGTTTTCAGTAGAAATAGTAATCCTATTCCCCCTAGAAAACCGCCGATGTGGGCCCACCAGGCTATTTGGCTTAACCCTCCGGCCAGGGAGGCTACCCCGTTTAATAGTTGTAAAGCAAACCAGAACAGGATAAAAACTACTGCGCGTATTTTGACTATCGTTACAAAAAAGAGCAGGATAATCAAAGTCTCTACTCGGGCGCGAGGATAAGAAACCACATAAGCACCTAATACGCCGGCAATTGCTCCACTGGCTCCTAGAACAGGCACAGTAAAATAAGGGTCAGAAATAACTTGAGCTAAACCACCGATAATTCCAGCTCCCAGATAAAAAAGCAGATATCGCCAATGACCTAGTCGGTCTTCAACATTATCTCCAAATACCCATAGGTAGAGCATATTTCCCAGCACGTGCAGCCAGCCGCTATGTAAAAAAATACTAGTTATGAGTGGTGACCATGCTACCATTGAACTAATAGAGTTAGGGATATTCTGACTAATATGAATCGGAATTACTCCATAGGTATTAGCCATCCTCATGAGCTCAGTCTGGGAGAGGGTGGCTTCCCATAGATAAATAAGCAGGGTAATCACGATTATAGAGACGTTTACATACGGGTAACGTTTGGGACGGAGGCAATCCCGAATAGGAATCATACGTAAAGGTTCCTTTCACCAGTCTTTTATTATTATAGCACACAGTGTATTTTTGCACTAAAAAGCAAAAAACAAACAAAGATTTGGGGTAATCAGTGAAACTATCTCCTCAAAAAAGTTAAAAATTTTTAACATACTTATAGCCATCTCTTCGCTACGCTTTAGGCACAAAACGCTATGCAATGGGTTTTTCAGATTTTCTTCATTTGTCAAAGAAACAAAAGAAACAGAGGGAGAAAGTATGTTAAAATCAAGAGAATCTGGTATGAGGTTAAAGTTAAAGTGAAGATTTTCAGATATAAGTTGTTGTCTTTCCTAGTTCTGTTAGCTTTCTTACTGTCCGGCTGTTCCACGGTTTCTGCATCCAATAATCCTGAGGCAGAAAAAGGATTGTTAAACTTGTCACAATGGGATTTCAATGCTAATGGCAAAATCAAGCTGGATGGTGAATGGGAATTTTATT
>Ga0074193_1001588_pt1 | contig 26300 bp, 20 predicted proteins | sample EPASupsiteHSE605_FD_64523 | JGI IMG/M metagenome (GOLD analysis project Ga0074193, IMG submission 64523) | Bioremediated contaminated groundwater from EPA Superfund site, New Mexico - Sample HSE6-05 | ecosystem: Environmental > Aquatic > Deep subsurface > Groundwater > Contaminated ... | reverse complement strand
CTAATGATGGCAGTGAGCTTTGGTCGATGTATACCTATATTCTCATGAGGGACTGGTTTGAAGATTATTTATATACCTATCCTAGAGATAATATTTATAATGGGACATTAAAGGGTGCTAAGATCAAAGGAACAACTGTAATAGAGTTCGGAGAATTTATCGACAAATATTGTCAAAAAGAACGAAATATAAAGCAGGAAATGGATGATATTCTAGAGGGATGGAATAAGTCGAGAACAGAGAGAATCCCTAATATAAAGGAGTTAGGCAAGCATATGCTATGCTGCTTAGAGCAGTTAATCGAACTCGCGAATAAGTCTCTTGCATTAGCGAAAAAACTTTTAAATAAGGTCAAAAATGATGATTTTACAAATATTAATCTAATTTTAGATAAAATGGCAGTATTAGATGGAAAAATAAAAGCGCTAGAAAATACAGAGGGTATCTTATATTTTATTATGCAGCCTTTAAATGATAAAATGAATTCGCAAATTCAAGAGGAAAAAGAGCCTCTTAAAAAAGCTTTGCAATTTGCACAGCGCAACTATTTTTTTTATAGCGAACTGTTTAAAATAGCACAAGAAACCAAGAAAATAATGCTTACGACCAGCCTTGCCAGTAGGTGATAAGTGAAAAATGTCGAATCATATAGAATAGAGTATATATTGGAGGTTGCTATGAATAAACAAATAATGGATTTGATTGCATCAATACAAGAGTGTGTGCAGATATTAATGGTAAGCTCAGATGAAATAACGAAAACCTTACATGCAGGAAATGAACGAAAGGCCATACAGCAGCTGGTACAGTATCTGGAGACATTTATGTGCTTGATGGAAGCAATTGCAGCAATCAAGGCATCAGGCAGTGAATATTTTAATACTGTTGATGTAGCAGATCTGCGGGACAAGCTAGCAGAGATGGAACAAGCTGTTATTACGAAAGATTACATCCTCTTAGCAGATATTATTGAATATGAAATTAAAGAATTCTTAAGCGCTTTAGAAAGCCAATGTCATCACTGAGGGTGTTAAAAGGAGTGACTGGATCATGTTTAATGATAAATCCATATTAATCACCGGTGGCACAGGGTCTTTCGGTAAATGCTGCATTAAAACCATCTTGGAGAGGTATCAGCCTAAACGGCTCATTGTTTTCTCCCGTGATGAATTGAAACAATATGATATGCAGCAAGAATTTAATGCATCTTGCATGAGATATTTTCTAGGTGATGTGAGAGATGCAGAGCGTTTAAGACAAGCCATGCGCGGCGTAAATTATGTCATTCATGCTGCGGCGCTAAAACAAGTTCCTGCTGCTGAATATAATCCGATGGAATGTATTAAAACCAATATTAATGGTGCGGAAAACGTTGTCCGGGCAGCTCTTGATAATGGTGTAGAAAAGGTAATTGCCTTGTCGACAGATAAAGCAGCCAATCCAATCAGTCTGTATGGCGCGACGAAGTTGGTTTCAGATAAGCTGTTTGTAGCAGGTAACAATATTGCAGGCGGCCATGAGACTCGTTTTTCGGTTGTTCGCTATGGTAATGTTGTAGGATCTCGGGGCTCGGTGGTGCCTCTCTTTAAAAAGCTGGTGGCAGAAGGAGCTACAGAGATGCCTGTTACCGATTTGCGCATGACAAGATTTTGGATTACATTACCACAGGGCGTAGAATTCGTACTAAAATCCTTTGCTCGGATGTATGGCGGGGAAATTTTTGTACCAAAGATTCCTTCCAGTCATATTTCTGATTTGGCCAAAGCCATTGGCGCAGATTTGCCAATCAAAGAGATTGGTATTCGTCCAGGAGAAAAATTGCATGAAATTATGTGTCCTATTGATGATTCCCATTCTACATTAGAGTTTAAAGATCATTATGTCATTCGTCCATCGATTACCTTTGTCACACCTGTTGATTATACAATCAATGCTGTAGGGGAAAAAGGTCAGTGTGTGGAACAAGGATTTGAATATAATTCAGGAACCAACCCTCAAGTGCTGAGTGTAAAAGATCTGCAGGAGTTGATCTAAGGTGAAACGCATTCCATATGGCACGCAGGATATTAATCAAGCTGACATTCAGGCTGTCGTTACTGTACTTCAGTCAATTTGGCTGACACAAGGGCCTACTATTGAGCAGTTCGAGAAAAAAGTAGCTGAATATTGCGGTGCTAAGTACGCGGTAGCCGTAAACAGTGCTACTTCTGCTTTGCATATCGCCTGTATGACAGCTAAACTTGGGCCCAATGATATTTTATGGACAACGCCAAATACCTTTGTTGCCTCTGCAAATTGCGGGCGCTACTGTGGTGCGACAGTTGACTTTGTGGATATTGATTCGCGCACTTATAATATGAGTGCAGAGAAACTGGAAGAAAAACTAGTAGCAGCCAAACAACAAGGGAAACTGCCTAAAGTGGTTGTACCAGTGGATTTTTCAGGACAGTCATGTGATATGGATAAGATTTCAGCCCTAGCTAAAGAGTATGGTTTTACTGTCATTGAGGATGCTGCCCACGCTATTGGCGGTAAGTATAAAGGGCACAAAGTGGGTTCTTGTGAATATTCAGATATGACAGTGTTTAGCTTTCACCCGGTAAAGATTGTGACAACTGCAGAAGGCGGAATGGTCTTAACAAATAAGCTGGAGCTTTATCAGAAACTCATACAATTTCGGAGTCACGGCATTACCAGAAATCCAGAGCTGATGACAGAAGAATCCCATGGCTCATGGTATTATCAACAAATCGAATTAGGTTACAACTACCGCATGACAGATTTGCAGGCCGCTCTGGGAAGCAGCCAAATGGATCGCATAGATGAATTTGTGAGCAGGCGTCAGGCGATAGCTGAAAAATATAATCGTGAGCTGCAAGGTTTGCCAATCATATTGCCATATCAGCATCCAGAGGTGTATTCAGCATATCATTTATATGTAATCTGTTTGGAGAAGGATAATATAGTAAAAACTCACAAACAGATATTCGAGGAATTGCGTAAAATTGGAATTATTGTGAATTTGCACTATATTCCCGTTCATACCCAGCCGTATTACCAGCAGTTCGGTTTTAAGTGGGGGGATTTTCCCCTAAGTGAAAAATATTATGCTGCTGCAATTAGCATCCCGATGTATCCTGCGCTGACAGAGGCTGATCAAGATTATGTCATTAGTGTTCTTAAAGAGGTCATCGTATGAAAACCGTGATTATCGTTCAGGCAAGAATGACCTCCACTCGTCTTCCTGGGAAAGTACTAAAAACTGTTTTAGGTAAACCGTTGCTGGAATACCAAATAGAACGACTAAAGAGGATAAAATTAGCGGATGAGATCGTCATTGCGACTACCACAAATGATACAGATCAGCCGATTGTGGATTTGTGTGAGCGGCTTTCTGTAGCCTATTTTCGTGGATCAGAAGAGGATGTACTGGCAAGGTATTATGGAGCGGCTGTAGCCTATAAGGCTGATGTGGTAGTAAGAATAACTGCTGACTGTCCAGTGATTGATCCCAAAGTTTGTGATGAAATAATTGGTTATTTTCTAAAACATTATAATGAGTATGATTATGTGCGTTTAGAAAAGTGTCCGCGCGGACTAGATACAGAGGTTTTTTCCTTTAAAGCGTTGGCTGAATGTTTCAAGGAGGCTGCTGAGCAGCCCGAACGGGAGCATGTGACAACATTTATTTATAAAAGCCACGCTGGACGGTACAGGATAAAGTATATGGATTTTCCAGAAGATTTAAGTAATCATCGTTGGACAGTGGATACACTGGAAGATTTTACATTGATAAGAAATATTATTGTAGAACTATACCCACTTAAGTCGAAGTTTGATTATATCGATATATTAGATGTCATGCAGAAACATGACGACTGGTATTTTATTAATGCTGCTGTACGGCAGAAGAAGTATGGAGGAGTATAATTGGGAGTAGTATATTGGATTACTGGACTATCGGGAGCAGGAAAGACAACAATAGGAAGGTTGTTTTATGAGAAATTGCATGAATCAAAATCCAATGTAGTCTTTTTAGATGGTGATGTATTACGGGAGGTTTTTGGGAATGATCTTGGACATTCTCTTGCGGACCGGAAAAAAAGCGGGATGCGCAATGCTAAACTGTGCAAATTGTTATCAGATCAAGGCATTGACGTAGTATGCGCAACAATATCTATGTTTCATGATTGTCATAAATGGAATAGAGAAAACATTACTAATTATAAAGAAATTTATATAAAAGTGCCTTTTGAAATTTTGCAGCAAAGGGATCAAAAAGGCTTGTACAGTGGAGCATTGAGTAAAGATGCTTGTAATGTTATGGGGATTGATTTGCAATTTGAAGAACCCTGTAGCCCAGATATTACAATCTTAAATGATGGAAAATTATCACCAGAAATTATCTTACAACAAATAATTAATAAAATTTAGTAAAAATGGAGTGTGCTAATTATGAAAACAGAATGGGATTATACCTCCTTAGCGGATGCATATTTAAAGAGACCGGATTACTCTGATGCGGCAATAAATAAAATGTTATCTATTGCGGGAATTGTAAAAGGAGATAAAGTGTGTGATGTAGGGGCTGGTGTTGCGCATCTAACTTTGAAATTATTGGACCAGGGCTTAGATGTGGTAGCAATAGAGCCTAATAATGCAATGCGTGCAAATGGCATAAAAAGAACAAGTGGTTATAGTAATATCAAATGGCTGGAGGGAACAGGAGAAGAAACGGATCAACCAGATGATTCCTTTTCTTTGGTAACGTTTGGATCGTCGTTTAATGTGACAGATCGACAGGTAACTCTTGCTGAGACGAACCGTATTGTAAAGCCTCAAGGATGGTTTGCTTGTATGTGGAATCACCGAGATTTAAATGATGCCATACAAATCGAAATTGAAAATATTATAAAACATAATATTAATGATTATAATTATGGCTCAAGGCGTGAAGAGCAGACAGAGGTAATTAATAACTCAGGACTGTTTAAAGAAGTACTATTTATGGATGGCATGGTCATGCATAAACAAAAGATAACAGATTGTGTAGAGGCTTGGCGTTCACATGCCACACTGCAGCGGCAGGCACAAGATAAGTTTTCTTTAGTAATTGATAAGATTGAGCAATATTTGAGTAGTTTGGGACAAGATGAAATTACAATTCCATATATGACACGTATATGGATGGCACAAGTAAAAAAATAAAATGGCAGGAGCCAGTAAATTATGGGATTGGTTTTCGGAACAAAGGCTGAGACGCTAGAAACATTAGTATCTTATGTACACAGGGCAAAGATTTTACCACAAATACGTTTTGTTGCAAATGAATGGATACAAAAACCGGATGAAATAGTGAAGAAAATCATTGACATGAATTGGGATGCATTGTCGCTCGTAGTGCGGAGCAGTGCTATTAGTGAAGACCTTAGTGGTAATTCCCTAGCGGGACATTATACTTCAATATTAAATGTTAGCGGGTTGTCTGAAATTAAGATCGCTGTGGATGAAGTAATTGCATCCATGTCAGATTTTCAGCTTGATCAAGTTTTTGTGCAACCAATGTTGAAGAATGTCTTAGTTAGCGGTGTTGTATTTACTCGTGATCCGAATATCAGTGGGTATTATTATGTGATTAATTATGACGATGCTTCGGGTTCTACAACTACTATAACGAGTGGAAATGGTACTTCTAGCAAAGTATTTTATGCTGTAAAGCAAGGTAATGTTCAAGCACCGGATCAACTAAGACCAATCATTGAAATGACTCAGGAATTAGAAACAATTTTTCCGAACAAAGCACTTGATATCGAGTTTGCAATAACAGATGAGGGGATTTACTTGTTGCAAGTTCGACCATTAATTTGTAATGAAACTACCATTCAGAATGAAGAGTATTTCTGCCGAGTTATTAAGGATATTTATAATAAAGTAAACCGCTTAAACCAGGAGCATCCCTATCTTTATGGTAAGAGGACTATTTTGGGAGTCATGCCGGATTGGAATCCTGCTGAAATGATTGGTATTCGTCCGCGTCCATTAGCACTCTCTTTATATAAGGATCTTATTACCGATAGTATTTGGGCTTTTCAGCGTAGCAATTACGGTTATCGAAATATGCGCAGTTTTCCATTATTAATTAATCTTTACGGAATTCCGTTCATAGATGTCCGAACAGATTTTAATTCATTTGTTCCGGCATCCCTTGAACAGGAGATTGCTGAACGGCTAGTAAACTACTATCTCGACCGCCTGGAAGAAAATCCCCATTTCCATGATAAAGTTGAATTTGAAATTGTTTATACTTGTTATACTTTTGATTTACCGCAAAGAATACAGAAACTAAGAGAGTATGGTTTTACAGGCGCAGAATGTGAACGCATAGTGGAATGCTTGCGTACGATTACGAACGAAATAATAAATGACACCAATGGTCATTGGCGCCAAGATATACAAAAGATTGAAAAACTAGCCGAACGACATAAAGTAATTATGGAAAGTTCGTTAGATACGGTGTCGAAAATATACTGGCTTTTGGAAGATTGTAAGCGTTATGGAACGTTGCCATTTGCTGGGTTAGCGCGGGCAGCATTTATTGCTACTCAGATAATGCAGTCTATGGTTAGTGTAGGATTATTTGATCGTGAGGAATATCAAAATTTTATGTCTGAATTAGATGGAGTTGGAACAAAAATGAATTCAGATTTCTTCCAATTAAATCGGAACGACTTTTTGGAGAAATACGGACATTTACGTCCGGGAACGTATGATATTCTGTCACCTCGCTATGATGAAGAACCTGACCGCTATTTTCAATGGGAACAGGTACATGAGGCGGCTGCTACGAAGCAGTGCAATTCATTTATGCTGTCGATAGAACAAATTCGTAAAATGCAGCACTTATTATCAGAGCATCTGTTAGAACATAATTTACTTGGACTACTCGATTTCATTAAAACAGCGATTGAAAGCAGAGAACATGCCAAATATGTATTTACACGCAGTTTGAGTGATGCGTTATCCTTATTCAAACAGGTTGGACAGGAGCACGGATTTACTGTTGATGAGTGTTCTTTTGCTAAAATTGACTGCATTAAAACAATGTATGATTCTTGCTGTAATGCTTATGAGGTCTTAGAAAAAAGCATCCAAGAGGGTAAAATGGAATACGAGGTAACCAAACATATTAATCTTCCGCCAGTGATTTTACGACCAGAAGAGGTATGGTCGTTTGAGATGCCGGAGATGGAACCCAATTATATTACACTGATGCAGGCAAGCGGAGCTGTAGTTTTTGCAGATGATAACCCGGAAAAATTCAATAATGCCATTCTCATGATTCCTTGTGCTGATCCTGGATTTGATTGGGTATTTTCTCATGGTATAGCCGGCTTTATAACGATGTACGGCGGGGCAAATTCTCATATGGCAGTACGGGCTGGCGAAATGGGTATCCCGGCAGTCATTGGGGCAGGGGAATTATTGTATAACAAATGGTCAACGGCTAATGATTTGGAGATTAATTGTGTCAATCGGCAGGTGAAGATTATTAAATGAAGCTAGTAGCTGTTACTCAGAGGGTTACTGTTGTTGAAAGTTATAATGAACGCCGTGATTGCTTGGATCAACAATGGGTAACATTCCTTCGGGAATGCCGAATCGTTCCAATCTTATTACCTAATTCCTCTTCTGTCGTTTCTGATCTTTTAAGAAGAATTCCAATTGATGGAATTCTTCTTACGGGGGGGAATGATTTAGCTGACTATGGCGGAAATGCTCCAGAACGAGATGAAACTGAATTTATGATGCTGGACTATGCTATAGCACATTCACTGCCGTTATTTGGAGTTTGCAGAGGTATGCAGGTTATTCAGCATTATTTTGGTGTACCCTTGTCTAAAGTAGAGGGTCACGTCACAAAAAAACAAGAAATTGTTGTGGATGGCAATGCTTATCAGACGAATAGCTATCATTCTTGGGGATCCTTAGATACAATTGAGGATTTGCCGGTTTGGGCCAAAGCTGATGATGGCGTGGTTAAGGGGATAAAACATAGAACATTACCGATATTAGGCGTTATGTGGCATCCAGAGCGAAATACCCCTTTCCACTCTTATGATCTCAATTTATTTAGGAAGTTTTTTCATTCATAATATTAATAGGGAGGTATTTTTATGCGAGCGATAATATTAGCTGCAGGGCGGGGAAGTAGGTTAAAGGCAATGACGGCAGAGCGCCCGAAGTGTCTTGTGGAAATTGATGGTCAAACCTTATTAGAGCGGCAACTGAAATCCTTATATCAAGCGGGAATTAGTGAGATTGGCATTGTGCGCGGATATATGGCTGAAAAAATAGCTGTTGATGGAGCTCAATATTTTGAAAATCTACGGTGGGAGGATACACAAATGGTTCGCTCACTCATGTGTGCCCAGGAGTGGTTGGAAAACGACGAGTGTATCGTATGTTATTCCGATATTATGTATAATTCTGAAGCTATTCAATTTTTACAGAATACGAAAGAGGATATCGTTATTCCGTATAATGTTGAATGGTTAAAAGTATGGGAAGCACGTTTTGAAGATCCTTTGTCTGATGCTGAGAGCTTTCAAATAGACGAGCAAGGACGCTTAACTGAAATTGGAAGTAAAGTTAACAATATTCATGATATTCAAGGGCAGTATATGGGGATATTGAAGTTTACCCCTCAGGGCTGGAGGCAAATAGCAAAGGTCTTAGGGGAAATGGATGATACGAAATTGGATAAAATGGATATGACAAGTATACTCAATCTGCTAATAAAACAGAAAATAGCGATATACACAATGGCTATTAATGGAAATTGGTTTGAGATTGATAGTGAACAGGATATAGAAGCTTATAGAGAGTGGCTGAATGGTGAGAAGTAGATTGCTCTGGGAGGTTTTTAGGTGCACGGCGATAAAAAAATAATCGTTTACAATCATATAGGGGCAACAGGCGGGGCAACTTTATGGGGGATGTTGTTAAACAGATATGATTCGATGTTTTGTAAACTTGGAGCGTTAGAATTCAATGCTAAATGTTTCCGTTTAGCCATACAAAAGAAGTTTGAAAATAGCGATACTGTTATAGTACCCCAACTCGGATTTGACAATAATTATTTAGAATTATTACATTGTGATAACGTTATTAATTTTACAATGCTGAGAGAACCTGTTAAACATTTATTAAGTTTGTATTTTTGGCATTACTGTAATATGCATGGGATAGGTTCTTACTTATTACGAAAAACAAAAATGCCCACTTTTAAAGAATACTGTCAAGAAACGAGTAATGTGCAAATCCGTTCTATCCTAAATAAATGGGGAGAACCCATTACCTTAGCTGATTATGAAGAAGCTAAAAGCAAATTAGAGGATTATCTAGTAGTAGGCTTAACTGAACAATACGATGAAACACTATATTTGTTATATAGAAAACTTGGCTGGCCCAAGCTTCCGTACTATTACTATGCTGCTGAAGTAAAAAGCACTGTTCCAGAAGAGCTGGCCAGGCAATCAGCAGAAGATATGAATTATATCAATGAATTAAGTAAATATGATATAAAATTATATAATTATTTTAAACAAAAGTTAGAAGAGTCTATACAAAATTTTTCGTTAGCAGAAACAGCCGAAATGGAATCATATATAGACAACCAAGAGAAGGTAAGTGAAGGTAGTATAACTATTGAACAGCTAGATTTGCTAAAAATTGTAGAAAACACCAAAAGTATATACATTTTTGGTTCAGGGCAAGGCGGGAAAAAAGTATATAATTTTCTTAAAAATCATCAAGATTGCTGTAGGGCAATAGTGAAAGGCTTTATAGATTATAACGAAGAAAAACAGGGTGCATTTATTGATGGAGTAAAGATAATATCTCTAACCGAGTGCTCTTTTAAGGATGACGATTACATAATTGTTTCTACACTAGATTGCTACAAAGAGATGAACAAAGTATTGTTAGCCAGAGGTATTATCGAAGAGCACATTATATTTCCAGAAAGTCTATTAAAGGAAGAATTAGATCTAGTACCTAAAGGAATAATTAAAAACGATAAACGCAGAGAAGCATCTTTTCATGCTACTGTGGAAGAAATGATACCTGTGCTAATAAATATTTATCAAGTGGAGTTAATTAGCAAGATAGAAAAATTACATCTAATCGATAATATTAAGTTGTATTTTTACGTTTGTGGTGAACAACAACAGTTTTTCTTAGAAGCATTAGCTAGAGTATCTGAAAAATATCCAATACATACTGTTTATTATTATTGGCAGAAGAAAATAAATCAATATACTGAATGGGCTCTACTTTTAAACAAACTTAAGAATAACAGTCAAGGCGGAATTTACATTGCTGGCACTGGACGGGGTGGCCAAATACTCTTTGATATTATACAAAATAGTCCAGCGATACATGAATTAGGATTTAAAGTGCAAGGGTTTTTTGATAATGACCCAATTAAACAGAATACGATGTTTAATGGTATGCCAGTCATGGCATCCTCTAATACGCATTTGAGTGATAATGATTATTGTATCATAGCATCTCTTAGTCATTATGAAGAAATAAAAAAACATATGTTAGGGTTAGGCATAAGAGAAGAAAAGATTATTACACTAAACCTTTTATTATCAGAAAAGTTAGAAGAAATGCATAGTGAAGCTAAAGAAATACAAATATGGAATTTGAAGATAGAAAATTATGAGCAATTAGTTGCCAAAAAATATGCGCAGGATTTAACAGAGTTAATAAAACCAATATGTGAGGTATCAACTATTAAAAAAGTTCATATTGATGTTCGAGAACTGGATAGCGAAACGAGAGCATTTTTAATTGAAGCAAAAGAAAAAATTGCCGAGAAATATCCGAAAGTAGATATTTTATTGTATTCTAATGAAAATCAAACAGATGAAGCAGACATACATGTGGTTGGGTCTGTAATGATGGATACTAATAAAATTATTGATGAGTTGTTAGATAGTGGTGTAAATGTGAGAAAAATTTTACAATTATGGTGAAATTTGAAAAAAATAATTACTTAGCAATTACGGTAATTATAGGATAGTGAAGCAATTTAAGAGGTGGAATATGTATATGCAAGAAGAAAAGGAGCTAATTGTAAATAATTGTGTGGGATCGACTGGTGGTGTAAGTCTTACATATTTGTTAGCGACAATATATGATAATTTTTATTGGCATGGATTGGGTACAAATGAAGATTATTACCGATTACAAGTAAAAAAGCATTTCGAAAAGAGTAGTTGTTGTATAATAAGTGGCCATATATTTTATGATTATACTAAGATTAGAACCTGGGGTTATGATAAAGTTACTTTTTTTACAATGCTACGAGAGCCAATTAAGCGAATAATTAGCGCATACTTTTGGTCTGTTTTTAGTACTAGTGAAATGATGACATATTTATTCAGAAAAAATAAGACACCTAATTTTAGGGAATGGTGTCAGGGGTTCGATAACACTCAAATTCGCTATATAATAACAAAATGGGATGGCGTTATTACAGAAGATGATTATAAAGAAGCTAAAGAAAGACTGGAAAGAGATTATTTAATAGTAGGCTTAACAGAGCAATATGATGAATCATTATATATGATGTATAAAAAATTAAACTGGCCGAGACTTCCGTATTATGGTTATGCTGCAGGAGTCAAAACCAATGTTCCTGAAACGATATCCAGACCAACGGCAGCAGATATAGACTATATTACTGAACTAAATAAATATGATATTAAATTATACAATCATTTTAAAGAGAAATTTGTACAATCTTTGCAAACGTTGACTACTGCTGAAAAGGTGGAAATGGAGTTATATAAAAATAATCAGTACAAAGTCGATGAAGGTCTTGTAACTTTGGGAGAATTGCATATTGAACAAGACAAATCTATTGAAGGCAGTACAATTATTGAAAATTTAGTAGGTAGTAAAAAAAATATTTATATCTTTAGTGCTAGCCAAGGGGGGCAAAAAATTTATGAATTTATAAAAAAACATTCAAGTTTTACCTGCAGCAATGTAACGGTTAAGGGGTTTATTGATAATAATAAAGAAAAGCATAATACCGTGATTGATGGTATAAGAGTAATATCTCCAACAGAATGTATTTTACATGCCGATGACTGTATCGTGATAGCATCCTTAAGTTATCATACAGCAATGAGGGCAATGTTGTTGGATTTAGGAATAGAAGAAGAACAAATTGTTTTTCCTAAAACTTTATTAGGAAAACTACTTCATAATGGATTAACTAAAAATGATGAAAGGAGAAATGCTCCTTTTTATGCTACTGCAGAGGAAATAATACCTGATATTACGAACCGATATTATAATCAAATCATTGGAAAGATCATACAGCAATTACAATGTATTAAAGATCTAAACAATATTACCGTATATCTTTACATACAGGGAGAACAACTAGAATTTTTTTTACAAGCTTTAGCTAAAGTCGTGAAATCATATCCAGTTAAAAATGTTCATTGGAATATCACTGAAATTAAAATAGAAGATTATGAAGAAGAATTAATAAAAACCATTAATCAATTGGAGCATGTTCCTAATGTTGAGCGGCTTTATCTGGATAGTGGTGAAATTACTTCGATAAAATATATTGATTTTATACGAGATCCAGAGAAAAAAACGATGAAGTTCTCCCCCAAGAATATTTATCAGATGGAGAAGATAAACAAAGTTGCGGAAGTTGATTTTTATGTAGTTGGTAATATAATGGTTGATTCTAAAAAAAACATTAACCAATTACTAGATAGTGGGATAGATTTAGATAAGATACTGGAATTATACTAAACTTGAAGTTGCGAATTCAAAAAATGCTACTTTGATCAATAGGCTGAAGCTGTGAGATGTTCTTATATCTGACATAACAAAGATTAAACTTTAAGCCGTAAGCATTGCTAAATAAAAATGGCGTGGGGGAAGAATATGATAATAGCGGATGAAAAATGTTACGTATGTGGTAAAATTACTAAATTTACGATTGATGATAGGGCAGTATTATATCGGGAAGCTATGTGCGAAAACTGCGGAGCAAACATTCGTAATTCAGATACGGCAAAAACGATCGTCTCAAAATTGTTAAAAAAGGATATTTGTTTACAAGAAGCAATTTGCGATTTGAAAAGCTTCAAAATTCTCGGAACTTGTTCAAGCGGTTCGATTCATTCGGTATTGAAACAATTGCCTGGATACATATGCGGAGAATATTTTGATGATATTAAGTCAGGTGAATCTAAAGATGAAATACTATGCATTGATTTGAAAAAGAGTCACTTTGAAGCTGAGTATTTTGATATGGTCATTACTGAAGATGTGTTAGAGCATATCGATGATATCAATAGAGCACTTAGAGAGATAAATCGAATCTTGAAAATGAATGGACTTCATATTTTTACTGTCCCATTTCATCAAAAGCGCAGAACATTAGATAGAAGCTGCTTGCAAAACAAAGTGTATCATGGTGATCCCATTCGCCCGGAAGGAGCACTGGTTTATACAGATTTCGGACAAGATATTGAAAGTATCTTAGAAGGCTTTGGCATGAAAACCGAGCGATTTATGCTGCATGAATTTCACAGTGATGATGAGATAACAAATGTGGATGTAGATTATGATAAATATTGTGTGCTGAAAGATCAATCAATACGATTTTTTAAGTATAATTCGGTTGTATTTTGTTCAACTAAGTATAAGAGTGTCTGGAATGTGTTTGATAGCGTAAAAGGCGGAGAACGTGAATTTACAGGAGAACGATTTATTCCTGGAGTACATGCAGAAATTACAGGTGAGCATCTTCATAGATATTATGCTATTTTAGACCTGCTGAAAGATAAAGTTGTTGTTGATGCCGCCTGTGGTGAGGGGTATGGCAGTTTTATTTTGTCGCAGCAAGCTAAACAAGTATATGGCATTGATATTGATAAAACTTCAATACTGCGAGCTCAAGATAAGTACGATGGAAAGAATGTTAGTTATGCAAATGCTTCGATTGAGAAACTGCCTTTTGAAGATCAATCAATTGATGTTGTTGTCAGTTTCGAAACTATTGAACATGTTAATGAAAAGATTCAACAGCAATTTTTAAAAGAAGCCAAAAGAGTATTAAAGAAAGATGGGATTTTAATTATTTCAACTCCTGATAAAGCACACTATTCTGATAAACTTAATTACCAAAATGAATTTCATATTAAAGAGTTTTATTTTGATGAGTTTCAAGGTTTCTTAAGTCAATGGTTTAGTAATGTCTATTTATATAATCAAGGATTTGAGAGTTTAAGTATAATAAGCTCTCAAAATCAGAGTAATAATGGGTACCATCTTCTCAATCAGCAAGCAAGTTGGAAGATGAATAATAAAAGATACATTATTGCAATATGCAGCAATATTGAATTAGCGGAAAAGGATACTATTTTATCTCTAATGCATCAAGATGGTGTTAGCCATGAATGTAACTCAATGAAAATTTTGGAACTCTATCATGCGATACAGTATCAGTCTGAAAAAATTAGAAGGCAGCAAGATATTATTTTTGAACAATGTAAGACTATTGTATTTCAACAAGTAGTCGGGAAAAAAATTATATTTTTTGGTACAGGATCAGCAGTAAAAAAAATATGTGCCCATTTTCCGGCAAAAGTTGATTATTATGTAGATAATAACCAACAAAAATGGGGAAGCACTTTTGAAGGGGCAACGGTATATCCTCCTCAACAAATACTGGAAGAAGATAAAAATGAAATTGCAGTTATTGTAGCGAGTCAGTACTTTACAGAAATATCAAACCAACTACAGGCAATGGGGTTTAAAGAAAACGTGAATTTCTGGAATGGTTATGAGTTGTTTGCTTTTGAATAAGATTAATAGTTATGGTCTGTAGAGCAATAGGAGGGGAAATATGGATAGATTAGATAGTGCATTGTGTATATTGCAAGCAACAGATTTGAGCATGGGGGAAAACTCAGCCCTATTATTTTTATTAATGTCGGTTCAACCTGATATTAGTTTTTGCATTGGCACCGAGAAGGCAGAATTTGTATTGCCTTTTTCTAGATATTCGAAGAATGTTTATTTATTTGGTATGAATAACGAAGTTAATGATCTGGAAAAATTTAGTAATGTATCAATAATTGCAGGAACTTCAAATGATGCATTGCCTAATATGATCCATAAGTTAAATGCAGATAGCGACGAATGTCCCCAATTTGTATTTATTAGTAGCGAAGGAAGTAAGGTCAAGAATGATATTAATAGCATTTTAAAAATACAACCACAAAAACCGATGTACGTCCTTATTTATAATAGTTTTAATCCATATTGCAGAAGTGAAATTATGAATGCAGCCTGGAATGATTGTCCATATGTTCATAATGTAGAACTTGACTATATACCAGGAGTATTTCATGATGATGACGATCTCAAGAAACAAATGTGGGGAGGCTTTTCTTTGGCTATTTTGCGGCCGGAGCAAAGAAAAGACTCATTATCAATTAATCAAAGTAATAAGCAATTATTTGATATTACTTATAAGAAATCAGTACATGCAGAACCATTTAATCCAGCTAAAATTCTTATGGATGTCAGCCAAGACAAATTAATAAGCTTGATTAAAGGCAAGAAAATTATTTTCTTTGGAACTGGTTCAGCAAGTCAGAAGATTTTTGAAGAATTTCCTTTAAGTGTAGCATATTTTGTGGATAATGATTCAAAAAGATGGGGTAATGAGCTTCGAGGATTAACAATTCAAAGTCCTCTAGAATTGCTAAAGGAGGACAAGGAGAATCTAGCAATTGTTATTGCAAGTCAGTATGTAAATGAAATATCCATTCAATTGACGAGAATGGGCTTTGAGGAAAACGTTCACTACTGGAATGGTTTTTGGACGTTTACAATGAATCGATCGTTAGTGAAGAGATATTTTTATAATAAATATCTCAAGAATGATTTTTTATTAGACACTCCTCTCAAAGTTTCTGTTATTATACCAAACTATAATTATTCTGCTTATTTAAGAGAACGGATCTATTCAATTGTGAATCAGACTTATCGCCCATCTGAAATAATTTTCTTGGATGATGCATCTACAGATGACAGTATAACGATTGCAGAAAAGTTATTAAGAAATACTAATATCCCATATCGAATCATTGTTAACGAAAAGAATAACGGATGTTTTAAGCAGTGGATCAAAGGCATTGAATTAGCTCAAAGTGATATTTTATGGATTGCTGAGGCCGATGATTCATGCCGCATGGATTTTTTACAAGAAGTGTTGGCGCCTTTTGCTGATCTCGAGGTAAATGTTTCTTATGCACAATCAAAAATTATAGACAGCACGTCTAATATTGCAGATTTTGATTATATTCAATATACGGATGACTTGTCACGCACAAAATGGGAAAACAATTATTGTCAATATGGACAAGATGAAGTGATCCAGGGCCTTGGAATAAAAAATACAATCCCTAATGCCAGTGGTGTTTTACTGCGTAAGTCTGCACTAATGGGCATTGAAAAGGTGCTAGGGCAGTTTTCAATATGCGGCGATTGGCTGACTTACTTATATGCATTGCAACGAGGGAAAATTGCATTTTGTGCAGATACACTTAATTATCATCGAAGACATGAAAGTTCAATAATCTGTCGTCAAGCAAAGTCATTACAGTTCTTTGAAGAGTTAGGGAAGATTAAAATGTATATAGCCGACAATTATTTATTGCCAAAGTCAGTGCAAAGCAAGTTCTTTGATTATGTTGAGGATGAATTTGAACGATTGGGATGTTTAGACGTTGTTGATGCAAATGAAAGCCCTTTGGCACAGTTAAAAGAGCAGATTGAACAAAAGCTGGCAGGGCAGCTTAAACAATTTAATATTTTATCGGAGCGCAAACGCATTCTGTTTGTTATTTTGCACTTAGAGGTAGGCGGGGCAGAAATTTTCCCAATTCGTTTAGCGAATTATTTAGCTGCTTTTCATGATGTATATCTTTATTGTGCAAGGCCGTTTCATGTAGATGATCAAGTTCAAAAAATGATATCTCCTAATGTCTATCAATTGGCCAGTAATGGTGATCCCCGTGAGTTGGCTTTGCACATAAAAAAGTATAACATTGAGGTTGTTAACTCCCATGCTTGGTGGGCGGACAAGCTGGTATACAAAGCAATACGCGACAATAATGATATAAATTGGTTAATATCGATGCATGGACTCTATGAATATTTGGACAACAATCCAGATGTTGATGAAGAATTTAATGTTCTGTATATCCCAATGATGAAAAGAGTAAACCATATTATCCATGCTGCTGATAAGAATGCAGAGGTTGTGCGGAGCAGAAGCCCGGAACTAACAGATAAATTGTGTAAAATACTGAACGGTTTCACAATGCAAAGTATTCAGCCTATCGCGAGAGAACGTATAACATCTGACAAAAAGAGCTTTATTTTCGGTCTGGTTTCACGTGCAATACCAGAGAAAGGCTGGGAAGAGAGTATTCAAGCAATTATTTTGCTGAATCAAGAACTTCACCACAAACACCAATTGGTTTTAATTGGTAAAAGTGAATTCTCAGCAGCATTAAAGCAGCGATACAGTGGTTATGAATATATACACTTTATTGAAGATTTTTCTCAACCCTTTGAATGGCTGTCTTGGGTACAAACTTTTGATGTAGGGCTATTGCCAACTTACTTTGTATCTGAAAGCATGCCCATTGCAGTTATGGAATATTTGACGTATGAAAAGCCTGTTATTTCCACTAATATTGGAGAAATCAAAAATATGCTTAATCATACGAATGGAAAATCAGCAGGAATCTTATTAGAACTAAACGATCACCGGAAAATTTCTGTGAAAGAATTGGTGGAGGCCATGAAAACGATGGTGATGGATACGGAACTATATCGAGAGTATAAGGGCAATACGAAATTAATGATAGGCGAGTATAGTATAACTAAATGTGCAGCGCGATATTATAATTTGTTTTGTAGTAATTGATAATGGCACTATACGATGATTTTATGGGGGGCGTATACTATTGAACTGTTTGGTTTTAGGTGGAGGCGGTTTTATTGGATCGCATATTTCCGAACAATTGCTATTGCAAGGACATCAAGTGACTGTCTTTGAACGTCCCGGTACATCTTGTGAAAATTTACAACATATCAAGGAGCATATAAAAATTATTAATGGCGATTTTATGCAAGAGACAAACTTTGTTTCACTCTTACATAATGTTGACTGGGTTTTTCATTTGGTTTGTACAACGCTTCCTGCTAATGAAAATGTAGTGTCTGACATTGGAGAAAATGTTATACCGACGATAAAACTTCTTGAGGCATGCCGAGAAGTAAAAGTAAAAAAAATCATATTTATATCCTCAGGCGGGACGGTATATGGGCCTAGCGAGATGCATTATATGAGTGAAACACATCCGACAGATCCTGTTTGTGCTTATGGCGTGCAAAAACTTATGATTGAAAAATATCTGCATTTATATCATTATCTATATGGACTTGATTATGCAGTGCTGCGTGTAGCCAATCCTTATGGAGACCGTCAGAACCCCTTTAAACCCCAAGGTGTTATAGGAGTATTCTTAGCCCAAGCACTTTTAGGACGTAGTATTGAAATTTGGGGCGATGGCAGTGTAGCAAGGGATTTTCTATATGTCTTAGATGTTGCAAAAGCTGCAGTGCGGGTCGCTGAATACGAGGGAGTGGAAAAGATATTTAATATAGGGAGCGGTAAAGCTTATTCTTTGAATACAGTCATTGGTTGTATCGAAAAAGTTCTTGATACTAAGGTAAATAAGAACTATCTTCAAGGAAGAAAGCAGGACGTACCCTTTAATCTGCTTGATATAGCAAAGGCAAAAAGAGAATTAGGATGGAACCCAGAGGTTGAGTTGGCAGATGGAATTGAAAGAATGGCTCATATGTGGAGAAGAAGATTTAAATAGAATTTACGGAACAAAATACCGGACATAGGAGTAAACATAATGAAAAGAACTAGTTTTCAGATGATGCTTACGCGCATAGTGCCTGAAATAAGTGAGAATTCCCTGAATAAAAAGTTCGGAGTATACATTTTTGGGACTGGGCAGGGAGGGAAGGCAACTTATGAACATTTAAAATCGGATGCCTATTATGAGGAAGAATTATTCAATATTCGGGGATTTTTTGATAATAATCCGTTAAGTCAGGGACTTACAATTGATAATATTAAAATCTATTCTCCTGATAGAAGTCTTATGGACTCATCTGATTTTGTTATTATGGCATCTTATAGTCACCAGTATGATATGGAAGAGCAATTATTAAGCATGGGTATTGATAAGAAGAAAATAATCTATCCGGGAAAATGGTTAAATGAAATTTTGACAAATAAAGAAGCGGTGTTAATCGAAGAGAAACGTATTTTTTGCTCATGTTGTGAAGAGGATAGTTGGGTTGTTTCCGAGCAGGAAAAAGACTATTATTTTTGTGTAAATTGCCGGAGCTTTCCCTGGCATCGGGCCATTATAAACCAAATAAACGAGCTAATTGGTGATGATATTGCTCGAAAATCTTTGTATGAAGTTGCGCCTCAGGGATCCAGTTCCATATGGCTGGAAGAAAACGCAGGTACATATACCGGTTCCCACTACTGGCCTGACATACCATTTGGATCTCGTCATGGTAAATTGTATTCTCAGAATTTAGAAGCCTTAACCTTTCCCGATGATACCTTTGATATCGTAGTAACACAGGTTGTTTTTGAACATATTTTTAACCCGAAGAAAGCATTTATGGAGATTGGACGAGTCCTAAGACCAGGAGGCGTTCATATTTTTACAATTCCTTTTTTCCCAAATACCAAGACAGTAACAAGAGCAATTGTGAATCAAGACGGTAAAGTAGAACATCTCAAAGAGCCAATCTTTCATGGGAATCCGATTAGTGCGGATGGGGCATTAGTTACATTTGATTGGGGAGATGATATTGTCGAATTGATTCATGAATGGACAGGTATGGCAACAGAGATTTATGTTGAAGAGGAAGAATATTCTAGCGGGTTGATAGCTTTTTCTCATGTTTTTGTTTCAAGGAAAGAGTAGTAGTCACAGCAGGGGGATTTTATATGATACGAAAAATTTACGTTGTATTTGGTGCAGGAAAGGCAGGTATGGATCTAGTACAGGTCCTTACCTCTCCCATTTCATACGTGGTTGACAACGACCCTGCTAAATGGGGCACTTACTTTAACGGAATATTAATTTGTTCCCCGGAGCAACTGCTGAAAGAGGACAAGGAACAATTAAGAATCTTTATTGCGAGTATGTACTTTCCGCAGATTCAAAGCCAGTTGGATGCTATGGGGCTTGCAAATCATAAACACTACTGGAATATAATACCCTATTATGGGCTTTTAGATAAGAAGACCTTGGTAGATGTTATTGAAGATGAAGTAAAGATGGCTACTCTGCAAGAACGGACAAATTCAAGCAATTTTGTAGAACGTATGCACTTGGTTTTCAAAATACAAAAGGATATAGTGGCCTATCAGCAGAATATGCGAGTGTTGGTAGCGGTAGATGCTGCTGACAGGAATGCAGTCTGGGTAAGAGATGTTATCAAATGTTTAGAAGATTTTTTCAAGCTTCAGGTCATGGTTTATACAGAAGAATTACCAATGTCAGCAAATGAAATGGAAGCTTTATTAGAGCTTTATAATAAAATGGGATACTCCCAAAGGCTTTACTTAGGTGGAAGTGATGAAAAAGCAGAGTTTTTACAGAATTATTTTAAATGCTTTATTGGTGCAGATGAAATGTTGTCTGACAAAAAGAGATGGCTGGATCAATTGTATGACATGACTCATCACTTAGGTTTTAGCTTTGAAAAGGTTAGTGTAGTCGTACCTAATTATAATTATGAAAATTATCTTTGTAAGCGTTTACGAAGTATAATAGGACAGCAATACCCTATTTATGAAATCATTTTTCTTGATGATGCTTCAAGTGATAATAGCGTTACGTTGGCAAAAGGATTGTTGACAGAATATTGGGGACATTCAAAAATACTTGTAAATAAAGTTAATTCCGGTTCAGTATTTAGGCAGTGGATAAAGGGCATAGAGTTATCCCAGGGTGATTATATTTGGATCGCTGAAGCTGATGATTTTGCATCGTCTTTAATGCTGGAAAAACTTATGGGGTCTTTTCGCGAAGATAAGCAAGTAGTCCTTAGTTTCTGTGATAGTATGTTTGTCGACGAAAGAGATGAGTGGCAAGGTTTTTATTCTGATGCTCATGTGCAGTATGCTCATGATTCAGAAGCGAGGGGATATGTTGAAGGAATATATGATGGGAAATTATATATTAAACAATATTTGTCATTTCGAAATTCCATACCCAATGTATCTGCAGTAGTACTAAAAAATGATGCCATAAAAAAAGAGTATTTGAGTCAACTTGCAGTGTTCCAATCATGTGGAGACTGGTACTTATATATTGCGGTATTAATTGCCGGGAAAGTTTCATGCAATACGATGCCAATGAATTTTTTTACTAGGCATTCACAGGGTGTAACTCTTAATGCTAGCCAGATAGATTATAATAGAGAAAAAAATATAATTGAAAATATATTAAAAATAGCTTTAACTGAAAAACAATAGTGAGGATTTCTTATGAATATTTTTTATTGTATTACATTTTTACATTTTGGTGCTGGTAGGGCACTGATAGACTTAGTAAAAGAAGCAAAACAGCGTGGACATGGAGTAACTATTGCTGCGACTAAAGAAATAGATCAATATAAAAGTCAGCAAAATTTGATTGATGAAGCTGAGCAATTAGGAATTCAAGTCATGTTATGTGATGATTTGTTTACGCGAAATTTTGCGGAAGTAAGTAAAAGTGCAGATAAGATCACAGAGTTATTTAGGGAAAAACAGTTTGATATGATTCATTCACATGCTGCAGTACCTGGATTTGCTGCCGCATTAAGTGCCAGAAACGCTTATGGCAGATTTTTGCCCCATATATCAACTGTACAAGCTTGGGGACCTAATAAAGTTGGGTGGATGAAAATGCAGGATGCAATGTTTTTAAATAATGTTGATGCTGTACATTCGGGTTCTAATGATGTTAAGGAATATCTGATTGGCGAAGGCGTAGAAAAATCAAAGATTCATAGGATTTATAACGGATATAATTTTTCTAGAATTATTGATTTGGTAACATGCAAAATTGATATTCAACATGTGAAAACAAAACCCTATCGTATCGGTACTGTAGCAGATTTATCTGAAAGAAAAGGGATAAAGTATTTGATTGAGGCAATAGCTAAACTGTCTCATGATTTGCTTGATCAGTTAGAAGTAATTATCATAGGTGATGGACCTTTAAAAAACGAGTTGGTTAATTTAGTACAGATAATGAACTTACAAGATATAATTAAATTTATTGGTTATGAATCAAATCCATATAAGTATTTTAAAACACTGGATTTGTTTGTGTTACCTTCTTTATCAGAAGGACTTCCGGTTTCTTTAGTAGAAGCTATGTATTTAAAAGTGCCTGTACTTACAACTAATGTACAAGGAAATCGAGAAGTTGCTGGAGAAGGGAGAGGGTATATAGTACCCTCAAGGGATAGTGAAGAACTTGCAAAGGCCATTCAGAATTTTTTTATACAAGATTTAAACGATAGTAGTAAAACAGAAAAAGCATTTCAGTGGGTCGTTAATCATTTTAACCGTAAAACATGTTTTGATAATATGTTTGCCCTATATAATATACGTTGTAAGTGATTTTAGATGATATAGGGTATTAAAGTGTGAAAGCAGTATGGTTAATTGACTATGCTGCTTTTGATAAAAATTGATGCAGTGATAAATAGTTACATTGAGAAGGGTGACGCTTAATGTCAAGAATAGGGATCAGAGCTGATGGCGGGGCAGGTGTCGGTATGGGACATGTTATGCGGTGCATGTCTTTAGCTAGAAATTTTAATAAAAATGGGCATAAGGTGTATTTTCTTAGTAAACTAAGTGCCGGGATTGCCGTAATAGAACGTGAAGGTTTTTCTGTAGCTAGATTGTCTGATGACAAAGAGGTTATTGGACTAAACAGTAGTATAGATACTTTGGGTTTAGACAATGAATTGCATGTTGTTATTAATTTATTAAAACGATATGAAATAGATATCTTGATAGTCGATAGTTACAATGTCAGTGAGAAACATTTTATCTCTCTAAAGCAGCATGTAGATAAACTGGTTTATATAGATGATGAAAACAAGTTGTGCATTCCTGCAGATGTTATTATTAATGGCAATCTTACGGCAGAGTACTTAGGATATCGTAAGTATAATAATAATCAAATTTTGCTTTTAGGGCCGCAATATAATCTTATTCGTGAGGAGTTTAAAGATGTGCCATCACGAATAATCAATGAAACAGTAGAGTCTGTCATGATTACGACTGGTGGTTCGGATAGTTTTAATATTACTAAGAAGCTTTTAGAGATGTTATTGAAGGTTGATTGTTTTAGTAATGTGAAATTTAATGTGTTGGTGGGCAGCGGGTTTACTCATGTTGATAACCTGGTTGATTTAAGTAAAAGAAATCCGGGAATTAGGCTTTTTTCTAATCAGGGTGTTAATCATTTTACGGAAATCCAATATTCTTCAGTATCTGATTTAATGCTTAATTCTGATATTGCCATATCTGCAGGCGGCAGTACGTTGTACGAGTTTGCTGCATGCGGTATTCCGGTATTGACGTTTATCTTGGCAGAAAATCAACGCTTTTTAGTTGAAAAGATGTCGGAACTTGGATATCTGATTAATTTAGGATGGCATCATGAGTTAGATGATATGTTAGTGGTTAATTGTTTAAGGTTGCTGATAGATGATGTTGATAAACGCATAGAAATGAGCAGAAGATGCCAGCGTTTAGTTGATGCCGGAGGAGCGGCGCGGGTTGTTAGAGCGCTAACTTAAAATTTTTTAGAGATAGGAACTTGGTGGTTTTGTCTAATAAAAAGGTTATTGAAATATGTAGGATAGATTTCAGTTCAAGAATAGCTGATGAATTTTGTAATAATGCTTTTGGAGAAAGATAATGAAACATAAATACGATATATCCTGGGATTGTGATATACATAAGGTGATTGAATGTAAAACCTGTGGTTTCAAGCATATATATCCAATACCGAGTCAAAAGGAATTAGATAACTTTTATAAAGAAAAATATTTTAGGGAAGTCAAGCCTGTTGCATATGAGAATATATGTGATGCAGACATCCTCAACGTGAAGATGTCCATATCTAAAGATGAGAATTTGCAAAGTATTTATGAAAAGGTAATAGAATTAAAACAAAGTGATTCTATGGGAATCGTTGATATAGGTTGTGGAAATAACTTATTATCTTATTTATTTAAAAATAAGGGATGGAAAGAGTATATTATTGAGCCTAGCAAGGATGCGGGTACATATTTAAAGCGATTTGATCTTAATGTGATAAATAAACCGATTGAAGAAGTAGATATAGCTAGTTTTGAGGATATATCTTTCATTAATTTGCAGTTCGTTTTAGAGCATATCACTAGTCCACTGCAAATTTTAGAAAAAGCCTATGATCTGCTGTCACCTGGCGGAATTATAAGGATATGTGTACCCAATGATTTCAGTGCGGGGCAGATGGCATATATGGATTATTTTAATGAAAAACCAAGATGGATTTGCCTGCCTGACCACATCAATTATTTTAACTTTGATTCCCTTAACAATATACTAACAAAAATTGGATTTAATGAAGTATATCGAACAACTGATTTTCCATTAGAGTTATTACTGATGGGGGGAATAAATTACTATGGCAGTGGGGTTGAACAGCAAAAAGTCAGTCCCTTTATTGCAAACTTTCAAGGGGCATTAATAAATACAGGTAGAAAAGAAACGTTGCAAGCATTTTATGAGACACTGGCTAAAGTTAGCTTTGGTCGCAATATTTATATGTATGCCATTAAACCAATATGAAGTAATGCGGAGGCAGTTATGTTTACCATACTTTTTACAGCAATCGGTAGACGGGTGGAACTCGTTAATATTTTTAAGCATTCTTTTAAACAAAAGAATATTAAGGCAAGAGTTTTAGGAGTAGATACCAACCCATTATTGTCATCTGCTGGATATTTTGTAAATGAAATTTTTGCGGTACCAAGGGTTAGTGAGGCAGATTATATTAAGTCCATGCTTGAGATTTGTCAAAGGGAACAGGTTGATATCGTGATTCCCTTGTTTGAACCTGAATTTTTTATTCTTGATGAACATCGACAAACTTTTTTGGATAGTGGTACATTTGTATTACTCTCTAATGAAAATACTCTTCAAATTTGTAGTGACAAGTTTAATACTTATAAATTTTTTACTGAGATTGGTGTGAAGACACCAGTTACGTGGCTGGCAAGTGATTTACCTGAAGATATATTATTCCCTTTGTTTGTGAAACCTCGCTCAGGTATGGGATCACAAGGAGCAAAGAAAGTTATATCCTTGATGGAATTAGACAGTGCTCTAGGATATAGCAAAGATATGATCGTTCAGCAGTATATTAGCGGAATCGAATATACGATAGATGTGTTGGCGGACTTTAAGGGGCAGGTTTTGTCTGTTGTGCCTCGCGCGCGGCTTGAAGTACGCTCTGGTGAGGTAAGTAAAGGTAAGACTGTTGATCGTCCTGATCTTATCCAGCAGGCCGTATCTATTATAGAAAAGCTTGGTGCTATTGGACCGCTAACGCTGCAGTGTATCGATACAGGCACGGAAGTCTATTGGACTGAAAACAATCCTCGTTTTGGGGGCGGTGTTCCCCTCGCCATTCATGCTGGAGTGAATTATCCGTATATTCTTTATCAATTGGTCAAGGGAGAAAAGGTGTTGCCATTTTTGGGTCAGTATAAAAAAAATCTGGCAATGCTTCGATATGACCAGGCAGTATATACGGAATTACGATAAATGAGTTAGGGTGATAATAATGGTTGTAGTTTTTGATCTGGATGATACGCTGTATAATGAAGTCACTTATGTACAAAGTGGCTTTCGATCTGTTGCCGATTTTTTATATAAGACCTATGGGATTTCTGTAAAAGAAAGTTATATATTGATGGTTGCACAGTTGAAACAGGGCAGGGGACGGATCTTTGATGCTACTTTACAGCATTTTGGGATATTTTCTAAAAAGGCTGTTTTACAT